>Ga0180431_10000315_pt1 | contig 69545 bp, 50 predicted proteins | sample SS_ome_11_FD_132459 | JGI IMG/M metagenome (GOLD analysis project Ga0180431, IMG submission 132459) | Hypersaline lake sediment archaeal communities from the Salton Sea, California, USA - SS_1_MS_1 metaG | ecosystem: Environmental > Aquatic > Non-marine Saline and Alkaline > Hypersaline >...
AATTCTCACTCCAGATCGGGAGTGCCCCGATCATCGATACGAGTCCTATCACTCCCACTATTCTGGCTAAATATTTCACCTTAGTTTCCTCCCTTTTCAGTTGAATCAGATTCTCTGCTAGTCATTGCAATTTTCATTCAAAGCGCAGGGCATCCACGGGATTGGCCAGGCTGGCTTTAATGGACTGGAAAGATATCGTGACCAGCCCGATAAGGAAAATGAGCGCCGCCGAAAGGAGAAAAGTTAAAACGCCGATTTCTGTCCGGAAGGGGAAATCCTGAAGCCATCTGTGCATCAAGACATAGGACAGAGGCCAGCCAATGACATTGGCGACAACCGTGATGATGATCAATTCCCTGCTGAGCATGACGACAATGTTGGGCATGGAAGCTCCCAACACTTTCCTTATGCCGATTTCTTTTGTCCTCTGCTCGGCTGCAAAGGCAGACATGCCGACTAAACCCAAGCAGGCAATGAATATGGCAAAAGCGGTGAAATAGGTGAATATCCGGCTCAGCTTCTCCTGATCTTTGTACTGCAGGTCATAGGATGAATCCAAGAAATGGTAATCAAGGGTGCGGTTCGGATCGAACTCCCGCCATTTATTCTTCAAAAAGTCCAGGGTCTCGGGGATGTTTCCGGGAGCCAGTTTGACAAACACAAACCTGTAGCCAAAAAAACCCGCCTGCCCGTAATTCACGATGTGACCTCTGATGTGCTTGTGCGGTGCCTGGAAATGCCAGTCCTTGATCACCCCGACTATCGTCTTTCCCTTGGGAGCACCGGGCTGCTTGATGGTTTTTCCGAGGGGATTTTCCCAGCCAATCTCCTTGACCGCATACTCATTGATCAGGATGGATTCTTTTTCGTCCGCAGAAAATTCAGGAGAAAAATTCCGTCCGGCCACGATGTCAATATCGAGAGTCGGTATGTAATCGTGGTCGATACTGAAGCCATCCATCATGACCGTCTTGCCATCGGCCCAACCCTCAGGCTGGTAGGAACCGCCGCTTGGACGGCCTCCAGGTTCGTGCGATCCGGCGGCAACGCTGACAATCCCCGGGTGTCTTAGCAATTCCTGTTTAACGGATTCGATAGACTGCCGGATTGAGTTTTCCATGATGGGCACCACCACGACATGCTCTTTGTCAAAACCGAGATTTTTGTTCTTCATGAACAGAAGTTGCTTAAAAACTACGAGAGTGCAGATAATGAGGGTGATCGAGATCACAAACTGGGTGAGGACGAGGACCTGGCGGAAACGGTAGTTGCCTGTGCCCGATTTGAGTATGTCTTTGAGAACTTTGACGGGTTGAAAAGAGGCCAGGAAGAAAGCCGGATAACTTCCGGCGAATATGCCCACGACAAGGGCCAGGCCTATGAGACCCGGAATCAGCCAGGGAACGGCCGCATAACCGATAGTCAAAGGCCGGCCGGCCAGAGACCGGAAAAAGGGAAGAGCGAGATGGGCTAAACCAACGGCCAAAACCAGGGAAATGAAGCTGTAGATCAAAGATTCCCCCAGAAATTGCTTGATCAATTTGCCCTTGTCGGCACCTAAGACCTTGCGCATTCCGACTTCCCTGGCGCGAGTCATGGACCGGGCCGTCCCGATGTTCATAAAGTTGAAACAGGCAATGAGCAGAACAAAGACAGCGACAAAGCCGAAAACATAGACGTATTTTATATCGCTGTGGCCGGCTATCTCATGCCTGTAAAGGGAATGGAGATGGGTTTTGGTCAGGGGTTGGAGGTAAAATTCTAGGGCGGCCCCATATTTGCGCAAGTCTTCCCCGGCGTGTTTCTCAATAAGAGCAGGAAACTTCTGCTCCAGTTTTTTGTAATCCGTGTTTTTCTCGAGAAGGAGGTAGGAATGAAACATAAAGGGCCCCATCCAGGATTGAAAAAATTGTTTATTTTCTTGAATGAAAGTTTCAAGGGAGAGAAGCATATCGAAGGTGAAATGGGAATTGGCCGGGACGTTTTCGATGACACCCGTCACTTTGCAGTCGTGGCGATTGTTCAGCTTGAGCATCTTCCCGATCGGATCCTGGTCACCGAAGTACTTTTCAGCCATCTCCTCAGTGAGAACCAGAGAGTTGGCTGTGACCAAGGCCGATTGGGGATCGCCCTTCAACATGGGATGGGTGAACACATCGAAAAACGTAGCGTCAGCATAAAAAATGCCTTCCTCGTAAAACTCGATATCCCCCTGCTTCACGGGTGCTCGCCGGTAGGGAAAAATCCGGACCACCTCTTCCACCTCAGCAAATTCCTCCCGCATGCTGATCGACGACATGGGGTTGGCCGTGGCGATCAAGTTTGGGGTATTCCCGAGAGTCAATCCAGCGATAAGCCGGTACGTCCGATTGGCATTCTCGTGATACCTGTCATAGCTCAGCTCGGTAAGGATAAAGGACAGGATGAGAATGCAGCAAGCCATGCCGATGGCGAGACCGGCCACATTGATCAGGGCATAGCCCTTTTGCTTTTTGAGATTCCTGAAAGCCATCAAGAGATAATTTTTCAGCATAGATAAACTCCCTCTCCTTGCTTAGGATTGTATGGAAGGTGCCTTCATCGAATCTTCTCGGCCGTCGTTTGTTCTCCTGGTTTTTTCATTGTCATTGCCGTCACCTTGCCGGCCGCATCCAACTCAAAGGAGACACTCAACGCCGAGAACTTGATCTTAAACTCTGTCTCCGATTTAGGAAAGAGAAAAAATGGTTTCTCATCCGCAGTGAGCGCGACCAGTTGGCGCCCTCTTCTCTTCAAAGTGTAGACCTTGCCGTTTTTGGCGACTTTATAGTCTCCTACTAATTTATCGAGAGTTCGAAGAGAGGCTTTGTCAGTGACTTTGATTTTTCGCAATTCGTAGGAATCGTCCAGGATGTGGAATCCGATATCGTCGGCACTGATATTCATGTTGGAGAGCACAACCACGCCTCTTTTCTTCTCTTTGACGAAACCGGCAAAGGTTCTGAAGCCCCCGGTTCCGCCGTTGTGCCAGACAATCCGTGTTTTGCCGTTGTCCCGGATATGCCAGCCGAGGCCGACGGTCATCCCTTTGCTGCCTGTTTCCGCAGTGGTCTCATGAGCCAGTTCCATGGCCGGGAGTAGGCCCGATTTCAGCAAGCCCATATTGGCATAGAGAAAAGTGAGCATATCGTCGGCTGAGGAACGAATGGCGCCTGCTCCGGCCATCGCGGGCAAATCCCAGAGATCGACCTCGCCCTTGGCATTGTGGGGTTTGGCCAATTTCGCCTTCAAATCCGGAGTCAGCGTGATCACCGTGCTCTCCATCCCCAATGGTTTCGCGATGCGCTGTACGATCATCTCTTCATAGCTCATTCCCGCTTTCCGGCTGAGAATGTTCCCGAGAAGCCCCATGGCCAGGTTGGAATACTCGTATTTGGAGCCGATATCTCTCGTCAACGTACACCGAGCAAGAAAATCATACATGTTCTCCAAGGTGTATACGGCATAGGGATTGCCGGGATCGGACATTTTGAAATTGGCGGGCATCCGGGGCAAAGACGAGGTGTGATTGGCAAGGTGTTTGAGCGTGATTTCCAGACCACCCCGTGTGGGCATGATCACTCCAGGAGGGAGGTGCTCTGCCGCGGGATCTGAAAGACTCAGACTCTTTTTAAGCACCATGTCTGCCAACACAGTGCAGGTGAAGACTTTGGAGATCGACCCGATCTCATAGACGGAATGTTCGTTAACCGGACTGTCATCGTCCAATCCCACAGTTCCATGACAAAAATAATTCTTTGTCCCAGTCTCATCGATAACGCCGACGACAAGTCCGACTGTCTCCGCCGCGACGACACGCGTTTTGATACTGTCTTTGACCTTGTCCGAAATTTGGGCCGTGTTCGCGGTTCCCAACACGCACAGGATAACAAAAGCTGAAAATGTAATGCCGAGAAATTTCACGCAGACGTGTTTTACATTTCTTGTTTCCTGCATACACATCTCCTTAATCCCAGGATAAGTGTAAACTATCAGAAATGAGCTTGGAATGTAAAGCTAGACTCCTGCTCTGCATCATTCTTCTATTAGTCTGTACGGCACACAGTGATAAAGGTTTTTAAGCGCACCAGTTTCTTGAGACCTTTCGGTCCAGCGCCTCGAAGGTCTGTTTCTGCGTTGACTCACCATTTTTCAGTATGTTACTCTTTCTTGCGGATATCATCGGCGATATTCTTGGGAAATAAGGAGAATAGGGAATGTTTGAACTACCCGAGATGATCACTCTGGCCAAACAGATGAATGAGACCTTAACCGGGAAAATAAAAATGCACGGGTTGGATTCTCATTTGCTCCGGCGGAAGATCTTTTTCAGGATGCCGAAGGCGACAAAGAGCGGTGCGTACCAGGCAACAGCCCCGGCTATGAGGCCGATATTTTTTCCTTTGAGCATTTCCATCCAGAAACCGAACTGGCTGTCGCTGATGAGGTAGGTCCATGTGGATGAGGGGCCTCTAATGCCGGCTTGAGCCAGGTCAACTTTGCCCTCTTTGAGCTCGAGTGAGTGGAAGGTCTCGACCACACCCTCCTCAATCTTGGAATCCAGAGCCAGAAATTCCGGCGTCACAATCCTGTTGAACTCGTCGATGGGCGTCTGCCCGCCAACGTTGACCAGGTGTATACTCTCCCTCACATCGGCGATCAGGGCTAAGTGCTCCGTCCAGCAGCGGTCGATGTGGAATAAGGTGATCTGCTTCTCGACCTCCCGCAGTCTATCCTCGCCGAGAAGAGAGCGCCACTCTGCGTATTTCTCCGGCACTTTGTGCCCCAGAATATCTCTGTGTGCCCCATCCATGAGAACAGACTGCCGCTTGGCGAAAATCTTTTGCCTCTGGCTCTCAATGATGAAGGAATAATTCCAGAGGGTCTTCCGGATTTCAAAATTCTGGCCCTCCACCACCCGTTGGCCGTGCACGATTTCCCTGTTAACCAGGGGAATATCCAGAGCCTCATCCTGCTGCAGGTCACGGATATGGGCGGGAAGACGGTTTTTTATGCCGTACCGTTCGATAAGGTTGTCTTCCAAGCTGACAAAGAAGCGGGAAGACCCCGGATCACCCTGGCGTCCGGCCCGGCCCCTCAACTGGAGATCGATCCGGAGGCTCTCATGACGGTTCGTTCCGATGACGTACAACCCCCCCAGAGATACAACTCTGTCCTTTTCCTGTTCCTTGTCTCCCCCCAGTTTGATGTCTGTCCCCCGGCCGGCCATGTTGGTGGAAATGGTCACCGCACCCGGAGCGCCGGCCTTGGCGATGATTTTGGCTTCCAGCTCATCGTTTTTGGCGTTGAGCACCTGGCACTCGATTTTTGCCTTTTTCAAGTCGTCAGACAATTCCTCCGATTCCTCGACACTGGCCGTTCCGACCAGAACAGGTCGTCCCTTTTCGTGGGTTTCTCCAATCTCTCTGATCAGCGCTTTAAACTTGGCCGCCTTATCCGTGAAAACCACATCCGGATGATCTCGCCGGATACAGGGCTTGTTGGGCGGGATAACGACGACTTTTAGATTGTAGAAGTCTTCGAGTTCATCTGCAGAGGCCTGTGCTGTGGCTGTCATGCCGGCAATTTTGGGATAGAGCTGCAACAAATGCTGCAGAGTGATCGACCCTAGAATCGAGCCGCCGGCACCCAGACGGAGTTTTTCCTTGGCCTCAACCGCAGCCTGAAGGCCATCGGGCCAATGTCTGTCCTCCACGACGCGTCCGGTGAACTCATCCACGATTTCCACCCGCCCGTTGCGCACGATGTAATCGACATCACAGCTCAATAAATATTCGGCATGAAGGGCCTGGTTGATTCGCGTCAACAGGTCCAGGTTCTCCGGATCATGGATGTTTCCGCAGCCCAACAGAGATTCAATCTTGTGCAAGCCGGAATCCGTCAAGTAGATATTGCGCTTGCCCTCATCTGTCTCGATATCCGTATTCATCTTAAGGGACTTGGCGATCTCTGCCAGGTGACCGGGGTCTGTCTCCGCCTTACCCGTGGAGCCGGCGACGACCAGGGGGACGCGGGCTTCATCGATCAGGACAGAGTCGGCCTCGTCCACAATGGCGAAATGAAAGGGGCGGTGGACAACTTCAGCTTTGCTGTAGCAGAGGTTATCCCGGAGAAAATCGAAGCCCGCCTCCTTGGCTGTCGCATATGTTATATCGGAGGCATAGGCTTCCTTTCGGCTGGATTTGTTCATCCCTTCCTGAATACAGCCCACATTCAGGCCGAGGAACTTATAGATGGGGCCCATCCAGGCTGCATCCCGACGCGCGAGATAATCATTAAAGGTGTGGATGTGGACACCTTCTCCTGTCAAAGCATTTAAGTAGGCGGGAAGCACTGCGGCCAGTGTTTTTCCTTCTCCAGTGGGAAGCTCGGCGAGTTTTCCCTGATGCATAGCCATCCCGGCTATGACCTGAACGTCAAACGGCCGCATGCGGACCGTTCGCCAGGATGTTTCGCGCACCAGAGCAAAAGCTTTGACCATCAGGTCATTTAAGGGGATACCCTGTTGAGCTCTATGGCAAAGGTCCGTCGACATCATTTTGAGTGTCTCGTCAGACACACCGGATAAATTTTGTTCGTTTATCCGTGAGATCATGTCACGGTAGGGCTTGAGATCCAGTTCGATCGGCACTCCTCGAAGCTTATTGAGCCAAGAACGTGCTTTCATATTATCTGAGCTTTTCATTATACCTCTCTTTTTCCATATAAATCCAAATTCGTTCCATGGGGGTAAGCATCTCTATTTTCGTGATGGCATTGAAACTTGAGGGCGTAATGGAGTGATCAGAATGTGTGATGGAGAAAACCGTTTGAAGGCCGAAGCGGGCAAGGTTCCTTTCCCTTCAGGGAAAGGAGAGCGAGGCCGGAAACCGAGCCAATTTTCCTCGCCGGGGGAAATTGGCGTGTTTTAGAAATCACCATTCTGATCACGCGTTATTCCTTTCATGACGGTTTTGGAGATGCTTCCTCCATGGGGTCAGACTTTGGTGGACATGCCACACTGAAGGTAATGTTGCACGCAAGGGGAGTTTTTCAATTGATCAAAGCTGACCCCAATAGAGAGGTTTAATAAGGAGGGCCCCGGGGCGAAACCGAAACCAGGATGAATTCTGACTTCGGACCGATGAGAGGAAAGAATTCCCGCAAAAAGAAAATCAACAGGAGAAAAAAGAGTAGGGGTAAAAAGAACAACAGAGGGGGAACAAGAAGGGCAGCCACAAAAACCAACGCAAATAGAAAAACAATATCCATGGTGTTCTTAGGAATTTTGTGGCTACCAACATGAATAGGGACGCTGTTCATTTTCTTTATCTCTCTAATGATCAGATAGTAATATAGGTCCTGACGAGCTTTTGTCAACCGAGACGTTAAAGTACAGGCTGTGAGATCAGTGGAATAGGTCCGCCAGCAAAGATGACCTTCCGGGTAAACTCAAGGCCTATCCAGAGCAGCATGAGCTTTGGATGTTTGAATATGAGAAGGAGTTACAGGTTGGAAAGTCCTGGCGTATTCTTCGTTATTCGATTACTGTTCTACTGGCTTGCTTGCTGCAGATGTCGGCGCTGCCGGCGCTCGCGGATCTTTTCGAAGGGCAGATTGATGAGATAAGTAAAACCCCTCCAGACATGCCTTCCCAGCAGGAGTAAAATTACACCCAGAACCGCGCATACGAGAGATATGCCGATGCCTAAAAACCCATCCAGAGTGGGATCGCCGGAAATATTCATGACCACAATATCGTACTTATCCAAAAAGTCCGGCGCGAAAATGTTCACAACTGAACCAATCATGCCGACCCAGCCTCCGACTATAAGGGAAAAACACAAGACATAATATGTGAAAACGAGAGCCGCAACTGTAACAATGATACCGAACAGAAGAGCTATCCCGCCGAGACCCAGGGGGATTCCGAACAAACCGATCAAGATACCGATAAGAATCAGAAGAGGCAGTTTTTTCTTTTTTCCCACTTGAACCATCGTGTCCGGCATGCGGGCGGAGATGACTTCAGCCGGTTCACCCAGCCGATCCAGAACATTGAAGATGCGCTCGATTTCATCTTCTGAGGGATCATTCACGAAGGATTCATAGATATGAGATTGGATTTCTTTGACCAGATCGGACTGATCGGTTTCCGGGAGCCCTCTAAGTTTATCCTTCAATCGTTTCAAATAGTTGTTGACGATTTTTTCGACCGAGTCGCTGTAATTATTCCCCATCGTCACTCTCCTTTTTCATGTCAATTCTTTCGCCTTCAAGAGGTTCTGGCTTCTTTTCAGGTGCGGCAGAGGAATCTCCGACCATCCTAACCAGTTTAGCGAATTCTGCATGGAGAAGCTCAAAAGCCTTTTTACCCTTATCCGTTAAAGAATAGTACTTCCGGGGTGGACCCTGCCTGGATTCCATCCACTCTGACCGGACGAGCTCTTCTTTGGCCAAGCGACCCAGGATGGGATAGATTGTTCCCTCGGTAATTTCTATATCTCGCTCGCCCGAAATCGATTTGATGAGCGAATAGCCGTAGTGGCTTTCGTGGTAGAGACTCCCTAATATGGCCAGTTCTAAAACGCCCTTTCTGAGTTGTCTGATCTTATTTTCCATTTTTTAATACCTTGTATCACAATGTAGCTTGTTTGTCAAGCTATTTTGTAATAATTTATAACCATAAAAAATGGCGGGCAGAGATTGGCCGTCGCTATGTGGACAAAATCAATCCGAAGATGAAAACCTGCATTCCAGAAAGGCGGTCGTGATAAACACCAAGGCGGATCCCAAAACGGCGGTGAGAAAAGGCGCTTGGAAGGAGAATACATATTTTCCCAGAATGGTGAGGACCAACCCCACACCAAGCGCTGCTCCTGCGGCAGCCTGTCGACCGGCCTTCGTGTAAAAGCCCAGGAGGGTGATCACAAGCACGCCGGCAGTTCCGAAAGCAGAGGCCGTAACAACAAGGTGATAGACACCCCTCCCGTAGAGCGCGATCACATAGGCGGCTAAACCAGCGACAAGGACAACTATGCGAGCGCTCAAAACACGGCTCTTATCCGATTTGAGTTGAAAAACGGGCACGACAAAATTGTGCGAGCAGAGGGCTGAGATAGCTAGCAGTATGCTGTCGATGGTAGCCAGTATGGCCGAGATTAGAGCCCCGGAAAAAACGATAAAAAGAACCGGAGGCAAAATCCTCTCCGCCAACCTGATCAAGTACTGCTCAGGATCTCCCGCATCGGGAAGGACAGACGGACCGATGAGGCCGAGAAATACGGGAATAGACCCCAAAGAAAAATAGATTATGCAGGCAACATAGCTCGCGTTGCGAGCGACGGATGCGGATTTGGCGGCCAGGAGCCGGGCGATGGCCTCTTGGGCCACCAAAGATCCCAAAACAGGAACCATCCACCTGTCCATTCTCTGGAAAAAACTCTCTCCCGTGGCAATAAAACTCAAACGAGCAGGGTCCATGGCTGCAAAGATCTGCTGGATTCCGGAAAAATCCTTGAGTGTGACCAACCCGAGTGTTACCAGACCCACCGCGATTATGCCTCCCTGGATCAGGTCTGTGTAGACATCCCCCAAAATCCCGCCTAGATATGTATAGAGGAGAACAAAGGCGGCAGAAAGGGTTATGGCGATTGTGACCTGCAAGGCGGTCGTGGCCGCAATGATCTGTCCGAATGCTCTCAGTTGCGCAGCCGCCCAAATCAAGGAGGAGGGGACAAGAATAATGATGGCAAATCTTTCGATGACCGATCCGTACCTTTCCCGATAATAATCGGCCAGAGTCACGTAGCGGCCCCGGCGCAATCGTGCAGCCAGGAGTATTCCCATGAGGAGAAGACAAAGGGTGTAGCCGAAGGGCTCGGCACGGCTTCCCGATAGGCCGTGCTCATAAACAGCCGCTGAAGAGCCGATGCAGGTCTCTGCCCCGAACCACGTCGCGAACAGGGACAGGGCCACCATGGGCAAAGTGAGGGTGCGCCCTGCTAAGAAATAGTCGTTTTCCGAATGGATGCGTCTCGCAATCCACAGCCCGACGAGGACTTGAACACCCAGGTAAACAAGGAGAAACAATCCGTTCAAATTGTTTATCCCTTGAGGCTTTGGTCTAGATTTCGCCCTCCAACTGCCAGAGCAAGAAACTCAGGGTTTCAGCCAGGTTGTCGATCTGTTCGCTGACCGGCTGTCCTCCGGAATGACCGGCAGTGGTGTGATAACGGAGCAGGACTGGCTCATCTGATCCGGTGGAGGCCTGCATCAGCGCCGTCATCTTCCGGGCGTGAAGCGGAGCCACGCGCGTGTCAGCATCTCCGGTAATGAAAAACACGGCCGGGTAGTGTGTACCTTCTTTCACTTTATGGTAGGGCGAGTAGGCATAGATGTACTTGAACTGATCAGGATTGTCGGATGACCCGTATTCCGGCACCCAGTAGCGGGCGACCAAAAACTTATGATACCGCACCATATCGAGCAAGGGGTATGTGCAAATGACAGCGCCGTAGAGATCAGGACGCTGTGTCACCGCGGCCCCCACCAAAAGCCCTCCATTGCTCCCGCCCATGATGGCCAATTTTTTTGGCTTTGTGTATCCCTTATCGATAAGGTATTCGGCGGCAGCGATAAAGTCATCGAAAACATTCTGCTTATTCTCGAGCATTCCGGCACGATGCCATTTCTCGCCAAATTCTCCCCCGCCTCTCAGGTTTGCTACGGCATACACTCCGCCCTTTTCCAGCCAGGCAGCCGCTTGGGGTGAAAAACTCGGTGATAAGCTGATGTTGAATCCCCCATACCCTGTCAGCAACGTGGGATTCCCACCGTTCAGCGCGATCCCTTTTTTGTGCACGACAAACATCGGGACTTCCGTCCCGTCTTTGGACGTGTACCAGACCTGCTTGATTTCATAGGCTTCGCTGTCGATGGGAACTTCGATTTTGGCCCACACTTCTTTCTCCTCGCTGGCCACATCATAGCGGTAGATGACGGTCGGGATGTGATAGGACGTAAAAACAAAGAAGGCCTCGTTGCTGTCCCATTGGCCGCTCAACCCGCCCACTGTTCCGATTGTTGGGAAGGAAATCTCGCCAACGGGCGTTCCATCCGGTTCGAAGATAGAAACCTGTGACTTGACATCCTTCAAGTAATTGACAAAGAGCTTCCCGCCGGCGAAAGTCACGGGTAGTCCGAACAGGCCCTGCATGACCATGTCGCTCTCCGGAATAATTTCTTTCCAGTTGTCTCGGGAGGGATTTTCGGGATCTGCTGTCAAAACGCGGCCGTTCGGGGCTTCCCAGTTTGTCTGGATGTACAGGGTATCATCGACAACAGCAGCCATGGTCCTGGCGTCCACATCGTTGACAACTGTAACGATGGGTCTGTCTGCGTTTAAATCCTTCAGATAAACCTCGGTTTTTCCCGACGAACCCTCCAGGGCGATTATGGTCAGCCAGCGGCCGTCTTCGGATGGGAAGGCAAAAAGAATCTTGCCCAGACCGTAACCCTCTCCAAATATTTCTTTATCTGCAGCCAGGGCTGTGCCAAAGCTGTGATAGAGGATGCGCGGGCCTTTCATGCTCATCTTGGTATAGAAAAAGCCCTTTTTATCAGGCATGATGGAGACTCCAAAATATAGACCTCGAGGAAGCACGTCAGGCAGATCCTTCAGACTGTCCACATCCATAAATCGGATCTCCAGTTCATCCTCGCCACCCTTCCGTATGCCGTAAGCGAGTAAAGTGCCGTCATGAGATATATCCTGGAGATTGACGTTCGTGGTCTTGTCCTCGCTCATGGGATGAGGATCGATGAGCACCTTATCCTCGCCATCGAGGCCCTGCCTCATGTAGATGACCGATAGTTCCTGATCAGCGCTTCTTTTGGTCAAAAAGTACCGGCCCCCTCTTTCGGTGGGGATCCCAATGGTATCTATCTTGATGAGCCTGGCAGCGAGGGCTTTCAATTCATCACGACCGGAGAGGGAACCGAGGACCGAATCCGTGTAGGCATTCTGTGCAGATATCCATTCGCGCGTTTCCGGGCTTTTCTGATCTTCCAGCCAGCGGTAGGGATCGACAATATCGACCCCGTGCAGCGTGTCCACGGCTTCGACGATATTTGTCTCCGGTGGAGGAGAAACATCAACTCCTTGTTTACAGCTCTGAGAGCCGAAGAGGAAGATAATAGCTAGACAGAAAACAAAAATTCCTCGTGCAGTAAACCTGGTATTCTTTGTAGTCATTTTTGCCTCCTTTATTGTGTCTCCGAATTATTTCCTATACCACGCCCCAGCTCTTATGTCAAAGCTTAAGAAAGCTTTGCATGCCGTTCGAAATCCGTGATGGAAGGCTTAGCGAGGGATCAGATTGCCGAGTCAAACAATGAACACCACTACGGCTTTAGAAATTTAGTCAAAAGCGAATTGACGGTCCCAACCCTCTATGATATAGGTACATAAAGACTATAATCGAGAGAGGTGAGTCATGCCCAAAACACAATTCAAAACTTCTTCCATCTATCTTATGGCTATCGCCGTTACGGTGCTCATTGTATCGCTATCAACATTCACATTCCAAGATGATAAACCAGACAAAAAATACGAGAAAACAGAAGTGATGATTCCGATGCGGGATGGCGTGAAGCTGAATACGTACATCTTCAGACCAAAGGATGCTAAAGAGCCGCTCCCCTTCTTGATGTGGCGCACGCCCTACGGAGCCCAACGCTACGGGGCAGCCCTCACATCCATTTATAAACACATGGCCGATGAGGGCTATATCTTCGTCATTCAAGATCTCAGAGGACGATTCGGTTCAGAGGGACTGTTTGTCATGATGCGCCCGGCTCAGGATAAGAGCGACCCCAAAAACATAGACGAGGGGACAGATACCAATGACACCGTCGAATGGCTCCTCAAAAATATCCCCAATAACAACGGCCGCGTTGGCTTTCTAGGAATTTCCTACGGGGGATGGACCACAGTCCAGGCCATGGTCGAGCCTCACCCCGCCCTGGTGGCTTTTTCCCCTCAAGCCTCCCCGGAGGACATGTTCATCGGTGATGATTTCTCGCACAACGGGGCGTTTCGGTTGGCTCCGAGCTTTGGCTACTCAGCCATGATGGAATCGGGAAAGACCAACCTGCCCTTCAAGTTCGATCAGCACGATGCTTACGAGTTCTACCTAGATCTGGGAGCTCTGCACAACGCCAACGACAAATACTTTCATGGCAAGATTCCCTCCTGGAACGACTTCATGGCCCATCCCAATTACGATGAGTACTGGAAGAGCATCAACGTCAGCCGCTATCTCAAGAAACTTCACGCCCACACACTCCATGTTGCCGGGTGGTGGGACGCCGAAGATTTCTACGGCCCGATGAAAATTTACGATCACCTGGAAAAGATGGACAAGGATAACAAAAATTTCCTGGTCGTCGGCCCCTGGCGCCATGGAGGCTGGGCCAGCTCGGATGGCAAAAAGCTCTGGGACATCGATTTCGGGAGCAAAACAAGTCTTTATTACAAGGAAAATGTGGAAGCCCCCTGGTTCGCCTATCATTTGAAAGGCAAGGGGAAGCTCGATTTACCGGAAGCCCTCACCTTTATCACCGGGACCAACGAATGGCACCGGTATGAGGCATGGCCTCCCACATACATGACCAAGAATAAGAATCTCTTCTTTCATGCCGATGAACATCTGTCTTTTGATCCGCCTGTGGACAAAGGGGAAAGTGCGTTTGACAAGTATATCTCTGACCCGGACAAACCGGTTCCTTTCACCAAGCGCCCCATGCCGGGATTCTGGCAAGGGGCATCGGCCGAGTGGAAGATCGAGGACCAGCGTTTCGTTCACAAGCGCCCGGATGTTCTCAGCTGGGAGACAGAACCCCTGGATGAAGATGTCGTGGTGTCGGGACAAATCGTGGCCCATCTCTTTGCCTCGACAACGGGGACGGATTCGGATTGGATCGTCAAGTTCATCGACGTCTACCCTGAGGATTACCCGAACGCGAAGCTTCGGGGCTATCAGCTGATGATCGCCGATGAGGTGCTGCGGGGAAAATTCCGGAACAGCTTCGAGAAGCCCGAGCCGGTCGAGCCCAATGAAATTGTCGAGTACGTGATTGACCTCTACACGCGCAACCACTGCTTCCGCAAAGGCCACAAAATCATGGTCCAGGTTCAAAGCACGTGGTTTCCGCTGATCGGCAGAAATCCACAGAAGTTTATCGACATCCCGAAAGCCAAGGATTCCGACTACCAGAAGGCCACCCAAAAGGTGTTCCGAACGGCTGAATTTGCTTCCCACATCGTCATTCCTGCTGTCGAAAAATAATGGACTCGAGTCCGGATGTTTTGGTCATCGGGGGAGGCGCCGTCGGCGTAAGCTGTGCCTATTATTTGACTCGAGAGGACCTCAGCGTGGCCCTCATCGATCAGGAAGACATCGCCTCCGGCTGCTCGGAGGCGAATGCGGGGCTCTTGGCTGCCAGCTATGCCATACCGCTGGCCTCACCCGATGCTCTAGGCATGGGGCTCAAAAGCATATTCAAACCGGCCAGCCCCTTTTACATCAAACCTCGTTTAGACGTCCAACTTTTCCGCTGGCTCTGGCTGTATACCAGATCTTGTAGAAAACAAAAAATGCTGGAGGGGCTTACCGTCCTCAAAGAACTCAACTATGCCAGTTTGGCGCTCTACGACAGCATGATACAAGAGGAAAAACTCGATTGTGACTACGGAAAGAGGGGATGGCTCTTAGCTTATAAGACCGAAAAGGGATTCCAGAGTGCCCTGGAAGATGTGGCCCTACTGCAGAAGTATGGCGTAGCCACAGAAACTCTGAGTCCCCAGGAAACACTGGCTTTGGAGCCGATACTCAAACCGGAAATGGCCGGAGGTGTTTTCCACCCGACTGATGCCCATCTGGATCCGAAGAAATTCGTAACGGCTCTAGCTGAACGCTGCCAGGAACGCGGGGCCGATATCCAGACAGGCACAAAAGCGGCTGGATTTGAGATCGACAACGGCCAGGTTACTGGAGTAAAAACACCTCAGGGTCTCATCAAGCCAAAGCAAATTGTGCTTGCTGTGGGTGCTTGGTCCAAGCAGATAGCGCAGCTTTTGGGAGAAAAAATGCCCGTTCAACCAGCCAAGGGCTACAGCATCACTATCCCCGCCCCCAATCCATGCCCCCAAGTCCCTCTGTATCTCAGTGAGGCGAAGGTGGCCGTAACTCCCCTTAAAAACGCTTTGCGCTTGGGGGGCACTTTGGAGCTGGCAGGTATGACTCTGGCAATAAACCGTGGAAGGGTTGGCGCCATAAGCAAAGCCGCTGAAGATTATATGCTGCCCATTGGATCAAAGGGGGAGCCTGAAATCTGGAGCGGCCTGCGGCCTTGTTCGCCGGATGGCCTACCTTTCATCGGCCGTCTCAAACAATTCATAAATGTAATGGTAGCCACAGGGCATGCCATGTTGGGCATACATCTGGCTCCCGTCACCGGTAAACTGATCGCCCAAGTGGCCTGTGCTCAAAAACCGGATGTCGACCTGACGCCGTTTCGAGTAGACAGATTCTCATGATTTGAAACTCATGCTGAAATGACTGATCCACACTTATGAAAATAGGGCCACCGGGGTGCAAATCCAGGATAAGCACTCTTTGAAAAAGGAGGAAGACAAGATGTCTATGTCTATTGGAGAACTCGAAGGAAAAGCGGCTGTTGTAACAGGAGGAGGCCGGGGAATCGGACGCGGTATCGCCGTCCAACTGGCAAAAGCAGGGGCAAATGTGACTGTGGCCGATATCGACTCAAAGACTGCATGGGAGACCGCAAAAAAGCTCACCGAACACAACAGCCAAGCCATCCACTGTTCGCTGGATGTCACAGATGAAAAATCAGTCGTTTCTATGGTTCAACTCACCATGGAATCCTTTGGACGGTTGGACATACTTGTGAACAATGCCGGCATCATGTTCCGCTCCCGGTTGATGGATATTCCTCTAGAAGAGTGGGAAAGCGTTATCAAAGTGAACCTCACCGGGCCCTTTATCTGCACTCAAGCCGTAATCCCCTCGATGAAAGATAGAGGTTTCGGTCGGATCGTGAACATATCTTCCTCAGCCGGACGGAGCGTGAGCACTCTAGGTGGAGCGCATTACACATCTTCTAAAGCGGGTCTCCTCGGATTAACGCGGGCATCGGCTAAAGAGCTAGCTCCTTTCGGAATCACGGTGAATGCTATCTGTCCCGGATTGATCGAGACCCAGATGGCCATCGACACGACCACACCCGATGAACTGAAGACGTTTTTGGCCTCCTTCCCTATCGACAGGCTGGGCACTCCAGAAGAGGTCGGCGATCTCGTTGTCTTTCTCTGTTCGGATAAATCCGCCTACATCACGGGCGCCTCGATCGACATCAACGGCGGGGACTTGATGATTTGATTAGTGATGCTCGCGGCTGTGATGAGTTTCTTTTAGCATTTCAGCGAACCACTGCCAGAGCCTTCTGTGAAAGTCATAACTGGGAGGGTTCTGCTCCAGAATGGTGGCCAGGCTTTTCTCTTTCTCGTATTCCGGTAAAAACCTGAATTTGGTCTCTTTATCCCAGAGCCAGGTGAGCTCCGGGTGAAACTGCACACCGAGGACATTGGAAAATCTCTCGTGCTCGATGGCCTCGACGACTTTATCATCTAAAGAGGTGGCAATGACCTTCCACCCTTTGCCGATTTTTCCGAGCATTTGATGGTGAGCACTGGAGACCACGGGATTGACATCTGAATCAAATCCAAAGGTGGTGCAGAACTTACCTTCCTTAATAAGCTTGATTGGATGCATGAGCCACACGGTGAGTTTTTTCTCAGGGTAGAGCAGAGCATAAGGATTCTTGTGTAACAGTTCGATAGGTATGGCAGCGACATCTTCCAAATACGTTTTGCCGTACCCATCCATCCAGATGTCCTGAAGCATGGATCCCCCGGTCCCGACATTCAGAGTTTGGAATCCTAAGCAGATACCCAAAACAGGATATTTGATATTGGTTTCGAGAAAGCCGGCAAAATCATCATCCTGGGATCCCCCCAGCAGATGAAACACCATGGACAGAGCCAAAAGATGCCGGTAGGGCGTCTGGATTTGGGAGAGGATGCTGGTCTTCTGCCCGTAGATTTGGGGTTGAATATCGGCCCCACCGAAGAAAATGATGCCGTCCGAGGTGCGAAAAATATCCTCAAAAGCTGATGAGCATTCATTTTTTTGAAAGATGTTATCCTTGTTGAGTTCTCCCTTGATTTTTCGGAATTTGAACCAGCCGATGTTATTCTTTTCAACGTACTCTTCGGCCGGAGTGAAGTCGGTCAATTCATTGTCATGATAGATACCGGTGACTTCCAGGTTTTCGATATCGAGAAGCCCCTGTTTCCGCAGCTCATCCAGAACCCGCACATGAATCTCTACGGGCCAGAGAATAGCCAATTTGACTTTCCCTTCGACATGCAGAGGAAAATCCGAATTCCCATCTGATGTCTTGACAAAAATGACTCCGGATAGGATCAAAAGGCAAAGAAATACGAAAACCGGTGTCTTTGTGAAGCTCTGTGATCTCATTATTTTATCTCCATATGCATTAAATTCACCCATGTCAATCACAAAGATTATAATGAGCCATATACACTTTGGCAATACAGCCCGATGTGGATTTTTATCGAGTCAAGGCTGCCCAGGGGATCAGTGATGGCCCTCGCTGACAAATTACCCTTAATGTTATCCCGTTTATCTTTACGAGGTTCGGCCATCCCATCAGATTCATCTTTGGATTCTGCACCAGACAGCTAAGTACTCCTTATTACGATGAACCTGAGGATCAACAACTCGGGAAGCAGCTATTGTTTCAATGCATTCCGCCTAGCTGTGTCCAGAATCGTTTGGAGTTCGGCTTGTTCGTAGAGAACACCGCCGGCAACGACTGCGCTTATTTTCAGCGTGTTCGTGATTTCTTCCAAGGGATTGGCATCCAACAGGACAAGATCGGCTATTCTGCCCTCTTCAACCGTGCCAAGCGAATCACCCATACCCATAAACTCTGCAGGAAGCCTGGTTGCACTCACCAGTGCCTCCATGGGTGTCATCCCAACCTTCTCAACAAGGTGATGCAGTTCGTCGTGAAGGCTGAATCCCGGGTAAACCAGGGGAACACCCAAGTCAGTGCCAGCCATGATCTTCACGCCGGCTTGATGAAGGTCGCGCAAGAAGAGATGGCCGGTGTGGAAGAGTTTTTTCCAGTCAATATTCCCCATGTACTTTTCCAATGAGATCGACTCCTCCCAGAAATCGAGAAGACCCTTGGGCAAATAGGGACGCCGGTAATCCAGTTCACCGTTTCTGTCATTCAGGACAGCTTTTGTCTCCTCCATAGGGATCGATCGGCTGTGATCAGCAGCGAGAGTCGGGACAAAGGCTGTATCGTTTTTCTTCAGCTTGGCAATAAGCGTTTCCCTCTCCTCTTGACTCATCTCATTCAAGTTGGTGAAAAAGTTGTGCTCGATGCTTCTCTGACCTGCGTCCGTAACCTCGGCCAGTGTCATTATCATCGGAAGGTGCCCGACAACGGGTAATCCCGCATTTTGGGCCGCTTTCAGGATGGCGTAATAGGTTTCTTTTGAAGCGCAGGTTCGAATCTTGATAAAATCGACACCCATGGCCGCCACAGCCTTGACCTTTTCCTCTGCTTCTTCGGGTTTTTCAACGCCGACCCGCTTGGGAAGAAGCGCCTTGTGCAGGAGTTTCTCGACCATAGTGATCCATCTCGCACTCTCGAACATCGGACCGGGCATTTTGATCCGTGGACCGATCAGCATTCCCGCCTCGATGTGTTGACACATCTTCTCCAGCTGGACCAGATCGCCCCCCATATCCCGGACACTGGTGACGCCGTTGGCAATAAAAAGCGGAGCCAGATCCGCGCCCCCCGCATAGAAATGCACATGCATATCCCAGAGTCCGGGGATGAGGTATTTTCCGGAGGCATCAACAACTTTGGCCTTCCGCGGCATCTCAATATCATCCGTCTTCCCGACAGTCTCAAGGCGATCCCCGATGATAACAACGGAAATTCCAGATCGCGGAGTCTTGCCCGTGCCATCAATCAACGTGACATTCGTTAAAACGAGTGCGTCCGGCTGTTGTTGACAGGCCCCAACAAAGAGAAGCAAACAAATCACAAATCCGAAAGTGTTTTTTTTCATGGCTATACCTTATATCTTAAGCATGTCATTTAAGATTTCAACAATAGTCCAAGCGAAGATATCTGTCTAGTTTGACTTTGCATTCCTTAACAATATATCTCTTACCGTATAAAACGGCACACAAAAACCTCTTCGGCCCACATTCGAGGGGCAGGTTTATGTTTTGATCAACGGACTCAGCTTCTCTGCCACTGGAGAATCCACCTCTCTCATTCACTATCATAAAAAGGCCACTTTTATCGGCGAGGAATGCGGTGCCGGCTACTACGGCAACACATCGGGCATGGTCCCTGTGGTCACACTCCCCCACACACGAATCAGAATTGCCATTCCCCTGGTCAGGTACACTATGGCGGTATCGGGCTATCTCAAAGACAGAGGAATCATTCCCGAGTATCAGGTTTCCCCCATCATCGAGGATCTTCTTCAAGATAGAGACACTGTTATGGAATTTGCTGTGGACCTTATAAAGAAAAAGAGCCGCGGTTCCTAGACAACTTTATCTGCTCTATCTCTTGAGAGTTTTTTTCAAAACGAGATTGATCAGCTTATTTTGGAAGTCCTCAGGATCGCTCAAATTCGGCATGTGACAGGAGTTTTCAAACCATACGATTTCCTTGTGCGGGGCCTTCAGGACTGCACAATAGCGCTCCAGGAGTTCAAAGGGCACTTGATAGTCACACCGGCCGGTGAAAAAATAGACAGGGATCTGCAATTTTGAAATTTCTCTAATTGGAATCCGCAGGGTTCGCTCGAGCTTCTATCACAGGAGCTGCGAAAGCACTTCAAATTCATTTTCATGGATCTGAGACATTTTGCTCCGTCGGACGAATCTCTAGAGATTGACAAAATCTCACTGGCCTCATACGCAGACGATATCGAACATGTCCGAAAGACATTGGGACTCGGCCGCATTTGTGTTATGGGACACTCCATGCACAGTTGGATGGCCTTTGAATATGCCTGTAAATATCCCGAAAATACCTCTCATTGCATTATGATCGGTATCTTTCCTGTCGGATTGGCCGAAAGAGCCAAAGCATCCGCTGAATTCTGGAAAGCGGATGCGTCGGATGAAAGAAAAGCGATCCATAGAAAGAATTGGCACGCAGTGACAGATGAAGACATGAAGAAGCTCAATCCGAGTGAAGCGCTGATCAAGACATATGTTACGAACAGTGCGATGTACTGGTATGACCCGTCCTATGACTGCTCCTGGATCTGGGAGGGTGTTGAGTCCAATACTGCAGTTTTTAATCATGTAGCAACCAATGTACTCAGCAAATACGACATCGCAGAAAGCCTGCCCAACCTCAAAGCTCCCGTATTTCTAGCGCTGGGCCGGTATGACTATGTTGTCCCCTATACTCTCTGGGATGGAGTTAAAGATAATTTCCCTGGTCTATCCTACAACCTCTTTGATAAGAGCGGTCACACCCCCCAGCTTGAAGAACAAGAGCTGTTTGATCAAAAACTCCTCGAATGGATAAAGAACCATTAATCGGAATTGCCAAACTCAATCATTGAAGATGGGTCTTTATCGTGTCGGTAATCAAATACTTTAGAGGTTTTTCACAATTGGCCCGAATACTTGTGTAGCAGTAGGAGCAGGTGTTGACTTTGCTGAATTTCTCATAGAGTTCTTTGGGCGTTTTATAATCCGTGATAATTAAGCCGCAGGGGGAGAATGTTCCGTTAGGGTTCACATTGAAGAATTTTTCACCCGTTCTGCACTTCGGAAAAGACCGATTCTTAAAAAAATCAATTGTATTCTTGTACACATAAGCAGAGGTGCGTATATTTTTTGCTTTTTTCTGACGGTCAAGAAGTTGCTCGACAATCTCGCTGAATTCTTCCAATTCTTCTTTGGATAGCATGTAGTCCATATCGTGCGTTCTCAAAGAATTATAGGCACTGAGATTCAGTTTCACGTCCCAGTCGCTGGCGAGTTCAGCCATCTGGATCAAACTCCTGAAATTATCGCTCTGAATCACACAGCACAGGGTAATGCCTTTATCCTTTTCGGAACGGATCTCCTCCATTAGCGAACGGACACGGCCAAAAAGCCCAGGGATGCCCCTGAATTCATCATGCCTCTCGTCAGGATAATCAAGAGAAACAGAGAATTCATCCACTCCGGCCCGGCGAAGGCTATCATATCTCTTTTTTGAAAGAAGAGATGCGTTGGTCGTTATAACGATAAACGGAGCCCTGTTCGGAACTCTGAAAGCCTCAACGATTTCTTCCAAATCTTTGCGAAGCAGTGGTTCCCCCCCGGATATTTGGGCGATAAGGGGACGCACTTCGCGGCATATTCTGCCTAACTGCTGCGCCGAGGCCAAGTCTTCTTTGACCATGCCTCCGAGGTGGCAGTGTTTACAGCGGGCATTGCAGCTGTGAGTGACTTCAAAGGAAACGCTGAAGGGTCTTTTTCTTAAGTAGTTAGCCATCCCGCGTTTGGCCAAAGATAGTGTCCGGGCAAAAGATTCTGTCATTCGACCGCCTTCTGGCAAAGTTGAGGATTCATTTTACTGAATACGTCCGCCCAGGTCAATGAAACAAAAGAGCGGTATGAACACAGAGGGAAGGTAAAGGTGCCTGGCACCTTTTAGGGTTCGAAACTGAATTTTTTTTCGTTGAAGAGCTTGATGCAAATGTCGGCAATCTGGGGATCATAAAGAGTGCCTTTGTGCGTGGCAATTTCCTTCAGAGCTGCAGGAAGTCCCAGGGCAGGACGATAGGGACGGTGCGAGGCCATGGCTTCCACCACATCCGCAATGCCCAGAATGCGCGCTTCGACCAGGATATTGTCGTGCATAAGTTTATTGGGATAACCGGAACCGTTGAGCCGTTCATGATGCTGAAGGACAATTTTTGCCACCGGCCAAGGGAACTCAATACTCTTCAGGATGTCATAGCCGACTTGTGGATGGGTTTTTATGAGATTGAATTCATAGGTTGTCAGCCGGCGGGGCTTGCTCAAAATCTCGGCCGGAACATAGATCTTACCGATATCGTGAATGATTCCGGCAATCCGTATTCCATCTATTCTGTCCTGCGAAAAGTTCATTTCGGCACCAATAGCCCGGGCAAGATCGGCCACCCGGCGTTGATGCCCGGCCGTGTAGGGATCTCTCACCTCGACCGTTTTTTCCAGGACCTGGATGATCGCACCCAGTGTCTGTCTCAATTTTTTCAGATTCTTTTTGACTTCCACTTCGGCCCGATTCCTCTCTGTCCGGGTGTGCAAGGCCACAATTCCGTAAACCAAATTATCGGCTAAATCCATCAGATGATTGACATCTTCGAGAGCAAAGCCCTCCGCCTCATCCGAAAAAATGGTCAGAGAACCGAATGTCCCGCCGTTGCTGATAAGAGGAAGGGCGATGAGTGATCCGTAGCCGCGCTTCAAGGCCTCCCCGCGCCAAGACATCACATCCGGATGATTGAGGATGTTGTTGACAACAAAGGGCTCACGCCTCAGGATCGCTGTCCCCGTAGGACACAAGCTTTTCTCCTTGTCCGACCAGGTCACCCTCACACTGTTGAGAAAACCGTCATCATAGCCTGCATAGGCAAGGGGTTTCACAGTCTTATGGCTGTCCTGGGAAACAACTCCAACCCAGGCCATTTTGTAGCCACCGACTTCGACGATCGCTTGGCATATTCTGTTCAAGAGCTCCGATTTATCCGTGGCACGAACCAGGACTTTGTGGCATGCGCTAAAAGTTTCTAGAGTCTGAGTGACTTTTGTCAGTTCTTTGGAGATCTGGGTGTACTTCTGACCAGCGGTCTTGGCTGCCGCCGATCTCTTCACTTTTTCTCCGCTCACACCCATGATGACAGACCTCTTCGCAGGAGAATAGAATTTTGATTCCGGTAGAAATCCACTCTAGAATCCACCTCGAATAATTTAGTCGTTCCATAGAGTCAAAAAATTGAAAATCCCGGGCCTTGTGTTCATGAACATAAACCTCGCTGGGGAAAATGGACGTGTTTTCGAGCCGCACCATTCTGATCCCTCGCTAAACCTACCATCACAAATTTTGAGATGCTCGCTTCTCTTATTTTTGCCTGTCATTTATTCTATAATAGGTTTTATTATGCGCATCTGTATTTTCCTCTCAGAAAGTGCATTAGGCAATCCACACAAGGTTCGGTTCCATGGATAAAATAAAAGTGTTGTGCATCGATGACGAGGCTGAGGCGAGAAAAGTCCTGTGCAATCTTTTGCACTCGCGAAATTATGCCGTAACCTCAGCGGTGTCCGGGCAGAGCGGCCTCGCATTTTTCAAAAAAAGAACATTTGACGTTGTGCTCTGTGATTTGAACATGCCCAAAATGAGCGGGCTGCAGTTTCTCGTGAAAGCCAAGCGTATAAAACAGGATATCCCCATCATCATCCTTTCCTCCCACGGGACTATCCCCGCCGCCGTCAAAGCCATCAAAAAAGGGGCTGATGATTTTATCCTCGAACCCCCTAACATCGAAGAAATCGAGACAACCATCTATAAAGCCATCGAAAAAAGAGACCTGAAAAAGCGCCTCCGGGAATCCGAGAAGAGCTTAAAAATGCTCGTGGAGAACGTGCCCGACATCATCTATTCCTTGAGTCCGAAGGGTGAATTTATTCGTTTGAGCCCGGCTGTCAAAGACAATTTGGGATACAAACCTTCCGAGCTCCTCGGCAGGCCCTTCTTCGACATAGTCCATCCGGATGATAAGGAGCGCGTCAAGAAGGGATTCCTGGCATCTGTTAAAGCAACCGAAGAAGAGATTCGACAGAAGGAATTCCGCATGCTCAGGAAATCAGGTGAAGCTAGGTACTTCGAAGTCCGAGGAAAGGCCATCATTGAAAAAGGCTGTTTTATCAGGGGAGACGGTATTGCCCGTGATGTGACCGATAGAAAGACCATCGAAAAAGAACTTGAGGACAAAAATAATAGACTGGAAATGCTCCTCCGCGAGCTCTCCCGCAGCCGGGATGAGCTTCAGGCCATCATGGATACGTACCCCGATGGGATGATCATGGTCGATAATCAGGGCCGCATCCGGACGGCCAATAAAGGGCTCAACGCCTATTTCGGGATTGAATTTGAAGAGATGATTGACCGCCCTTTTGAAATATTTCTCTCGGCAATCAAAGGCTGTTTCGATGACTTCGATAAATTCCTTGAAGTGGCTGACAAAAGCCACCACTATCACAAACACATAAAGGACATCGATTTTGATGCCTCCCACATCCATGATCTGTCCGTTAAACAGATCAGGCCAAAACAGCGATATATTCATCCCGTCGACATCGCGGTTCTCGATGCCCACGGTGTTGAAATGGGGCGGATATGGATATTTGTCGATGTCACGGCCATGAAAAGATCATACGAACAGCTGGAGGCCATTGTCCATGCCTCGCCTATGCCCGTTCTCGTCAGCCGGTTCTCTGACGGCAAAATTTTTTTCATCAACGACAACCTCGCCGAGCTGATGGGCTACAAAGCCAAAGGCGTTCTCGGCAAAGAAACCCGAGATTTTTATGCCAATCAAGAGGATCGGACAAACATTCGCAGCAAGCTGGAAAAGCATGGACGAGTTCACAATCAAGAGATCCAGATCGTCAAAGCTGACGGAACACCGGTCTGGATCCTCCTCTCAGTCGAGATCACTCAACTGGGTGATGATCAGGTGGCCATCTCCGGACTCTATGACATCCAGGAACGGAAACAGGCAGAAGAAGCGCTGGAGAGAGAAAGAAATTTCATCTCAACCATCCTGGATACTGTCAGCGCTTTGGTCATAGTTCTCGACCGGGAGGGAAGGATCGTGCGCTTCAACAAAACATGCGAGAAGGTGACCGGATACTCCTTTGCGGAACTCAAGGGCAAGCCGTTCTGGGAAAAGCTTCTTGTTCCCGAAGAGCTCGAAGACGTCAAAGCCGTGTTCCGGGAATTAACAGCAGGTCAATTCCCCAACAAACACGAGAACTGCTGGTTAACCAGGGACGGCAGGCGCCGCCTGATCTCGTGGGTGAACACGGCACTCTTGAACGACAAGGATGAGGTGGAACACATCATAGGGACAGGGGTAGACCTTACCGAACACAGAGAGATGGAAGAAGCGCTGAGAGAAAGCGAGCAGAAATACCGCGAACTGGTAGAAAATGCCAACAGCATCATAATGCGTTGGAATCGGCACGGAGATATTACCTTTTTCAACGAGTTTGCCCAGAAATTCTTTGGGTATGCCGAAGAAGACATTCTGGGCAAAAACGTGATGGACAGCATTGTTCCGGAGACAGACCAGTCAGGTCAGGATCTGCGGGCCATGATTGAAGACATCGAGCGCAACCCGGAAAATTACCTGAGCAATGAAAACGAAAACATCAAACGAACCGGTGAACGTGTTTGGATCACATGGACCAACAGGCCTGTCTATGACGAAGATGGACACCTTAAGGAAATATTGAGCATCGGCAAGGACGACACGGACCGCAAAAAAGCCGAACAGGCCCTTCTGGCGAGTGAGGAGAGGTTCCGGAGAATAGTCGAGAATGCCTACGACATCATCCACGCCGTGACACCCGACTTGCGCATGTCCTATGTCTCACCCAATATCACAGAAGTGCTGGGCTATCAGGCGACTGAGATTGAGGGACAGAGCATGGCCGATTTCATCCACCCGGATGATGTGTCCTCTGTGCTCCAATCTCATCGTAAAATCATCAAAACCGGGACCAAGCAAAGCGGAATTGAATTCAGGGTCAGGCATAAAGACAAGAGTTGGAGATGGCTCAGATCCAACGTGTCTCCTTTAAAAAACGTGGATGGAAACATCACCAGCCTCATAGGCATTGCCCATGATTTCACGGAATGGAAAAAAGTCATGGAAGACCTGGAGCAGACGAACAGAAACCTGAAAAGAGCCCAATCACAACTGGTTCAATCGGAAAAAATGGCTTCTCTCGGACAACTCGTGGCAGGTATTGCCCATGAAATCAACACACCGATCGGCGCAGTCAGCAGCATGCACGACACTCTGTTCAGGAACCTGGAAAAAATGCGCGGCCTCATCGAATCGGAGCTACCTCCGAACTGCAAACAAATCCCAAGGCTCGAATCCCTTTTCAAACTGATAGATGACTCCAATCATGTGATCAGGTCCGGAACAGATCGGGTGATCAACATCGTCACCCGCTTGAAAAGTTTTGCCAGGCTGGATGAGGCAGAGCTCAAGACCGTCGATATTCACGAAGGGATTGAAGACACCCTTGTTCTGATCCACCATGAATTGAAACACGACATAACAATCAAAAAAAATTATGGTCAAGTGCCGCCCATTTCCTGTTACCCCAGCCAGTTGAACCAGGTATTTCTCAACCTGCTCGTGAACAGCAAGCAGGCCATCAAAGCCAAGGGGACTATTTCCATAAAAACCTTCGTCAAAAACAAAAAAATTCATATCATCTTTGCCGATGATGGTGAAGGAATACCAGAGAAAAGCCTGAATAGGATCTTCGATCCTGGCTACACAACCAAAGGAATCGGAGTGGGGACAGGACTGGGATTGTCCATCACCTACAACATCATCCAAAGCCATCGAGGCACTATCAAGGTCAAGAGCAAAGAGGGGAAGGGAACGACATTCACCATCACCTTGCCCATGAACCTGGAGGACATCCTCGAACAAGAAAAAAATCAGCATTGAGCCAAAAATGGCAATTCGAGAAACTCATGGCCAGCTTCTTTCGCAAACTTTTTGACATTCGACACGGCGAAGGCCTCAAGGTCTCGCTGATGTTCTTCTATGGCTTTTTTATCATCGCCTCTTTATCCGTTTTGAAACCGGTCCGCAATTCCCTCTTTCTGGTCAAGCTGGGCGTGGAAAAGCTTCCCTTGGTTTATATATTGGTCGCGCTCTTCTCTGCTGTTGTTGCCACACTCTATGCCCGATACGCTAGAAAAATCAGGCTGATCCGACTTATCCAGGCCACCCTCCTCATTTCAATAGTCAGTCTCCTTCTGTTCTGGTCTTTGCTGGATTCAGGCTATCAAAGCGACTGGCTCAAGTACGCCCTGTATATCTGGGTTGCCATATTCGGCGTCATATCCGGCGCCCAATTCTGGCTATTGGCCAATGACATATTCAACGCCAGAGAGGCCAAACGGCTCTTTGGACTCATCGGCGCGGGCGCCATTGCCGGCGGTGTTTTTGGCGGCATCCTGACTTTCCAGCTTGCCCCCCGCATAAGCACAGAAAACTTGATCTTTCTCTGCGTGGGATTTCTGATCCTGTGCCAATGGCTTGTCTGGATTGTTTGGAAAAAATCTGTTCAGGTGGTCTATCGCGACAGATCTGCTCGACGGCGCCGCTTCGGGAAGACAAAGATTTCCGACAATTCTCTCAAGCTGATTTTCGGCTCGCGCCATCTCAGCTACCTGACTGGTATTGTCGGCCTGGGAGTCATCGTCGCCCATCTGGTCGACTTCCAATTCAGCGCCATTGCCAAGCAGGCTTATCCGGATGCGGATCAACTGACCGCCTTCTTCGGCTTGATATCGTCAACCCTGAATATCATATCCATAGCCATACAAATATTCATGACCAACCGGATTATCAAAAATTTAGGCGTCGTGGCGTCTCTGTTTTTTCTGCCCATCGTATTGCTCATCGGGACAATGGCCATCCTCGTCAGCCCGGCGCTGTGGTCGGCCATCCTGGTCAAAGTCGGCGACGGCGGGTTCAAGCATTCCATCAATAAAGCCAGCACAGAGCTCCTGATTCTCCCCATACCCTCTGAGGTCAAAGCCAAGGCCAAGGCTTTTATCGACGTTTTCATAAAAAACTTTTCAAAAGGACTGGGCGGCCTTATCCTCATCACTTTGACAGCGGGATTCGGGTTTTCTGTTCATCACATCAGCCTAGTAACTTTTGCCCTGCTTGGCGGCTGGGCCTTCCTCATCCTTCGTATCAAAGGGGAATACATCAATTCTTTCCGGCTGGCTATCGAAAAGCGCGCAATCAACCCTTCAGAACAATCCTTAAACTTGGAAGATGCCGCGGTTTTCCAGAATTTTATGAATATACTCGAAGAAAAAAATGAGCGTCAAATACTGTATGTTTTAAAGCTCTTAGAGGATGTGAAGAACAAGGATCTCGTTCCTCATCTGAAAAATTTAATCCGCCACCCTTCGCGGGAAGTCAAATCGGTCGTTTTGCGCATGGCTCTGGACTATGAGGAACTGGATTTCACCAAGGAGGCTGAGGCTCTCCTCGAGAGCGAGGATATTGAGGCACAGGCTTCAGCCATCCAATATCTGTGTCAAAAAGCAGAAAAGGGCGTGGAGAAGCTGAACAGTTTTCTCGACAGCAAAGATTACACAACACAAATTTCTGCCGTGACCTGTGCCGCTAACGAGTGGATTGACAACCAGGAAATCCGGAAAGAAATCAACCTTAAAAGCCTTTTGGACAGGATGATGACCACCTTTCAGGAGGAAATCAAGGACGAAGAGAGGAAAAAGATCTTTAAAATAAACACAGCAGAAATCATAGGACGGGCAAAGGACCCGGAGCTCTTCCCCTATCTCCACCTTTTCGCTGAGGACACCGCTTCTGAAGTCAAAAGGGCGGCTCTCATAAGCATCGGGCAAACCCCGGATAATGAGTTCATTCCCGTCCTCCTCCAAAATTTGGACACGCGACATGTTCGCAAGTACGCGAGGGAATCCCTTGCTGAATACGGCGAGGACATCATCGTCATCTTGACCAAGCTTTTAGAAAACACAGACGAGAACGAGGGCCAGCGCTTGGCCATACCGAAAGTGCTGGCGCTTATAGGATCCCAAAAATCCGTCAATATTCTTTCCAAAAACCTGGATACAAGGGATCTCCCCCTGCGCTACCAAATCATCAAGGCACTGAACAAGCTTCGCGTGAGCTACCCAGAATTGAAATTCGACAACACCCTCATAAAAATGCGAATTTTAGCGGAGATCGATGCCTACAACACGACTTTGTCTTCGTGGCTGCAACAGACCCAGAACCTCTCCTCTAAAAAAGATGCCCCCCAACTTAGGGACGAAGGCGGCCAGGATCGGAAAGCACGCCTTCTATTGGTCCTGGCATTGGAAGAAAGACTGGACGACACCTTGGAGCGCATCTTCCGCTTGCTCAGTCTCAAATACGCACCAAAGGATATGTTTAATGCCTATCTGGGGCTGGCAAGCGTTAAAACCGCTCTTAAAGCCAATGCCATTGAGTTTCTGGACAATGTTCTGGAAACAGACCTGAAAAAATTGATCGTCCCGCTCGTGGAAACCTCACGGCCTGAAGTCTTGGCCAAGGAAAGGTATTTGCTCTCAAAGTATAAGATTCCCACAGAAGAAAATGCCATACGGTCCATCCTCTCTGCTGACGACAACTGGATCAAAGCCTGCACTCTGTATCTCATCGCTGTGAAAGGACAAGTAAAATACGCAGACATCATCAAAAAGCTCACCCAGGCTTCAGATCCCGTTGTCAGAGAAACTGCCGAATTCAGCTTACGCCGCACAACGACGCGTTAGAAAGGGATGAGCGGAGGATTTCAATTGACGGTCGAAGGGAAGTGTGATACCTTCAGATTGCCTATAAATAACTCATTCAAATTGGGTTAAGTCATGCTGACAAACATAGAAAAGGTGCTTCTCCTCCAGGACATTGATATATTCGAATACACGACGACCGAAGACCTTTCGCATATTGCAGCCATAACCGAAGAGGTCGAATTCGAGGCGCACAGCATCATCTTCAAGGAGGAAGACATCTCAGATTCTATGTATGTTGTGGTCGAGGGCAAGGTCAAGCTCACGCGAGACGGCCAAGAGGTGATGACCGCTGCGAACAAAGATGTTTTTGGAACCTGGGCTCTGTTTGACGACGAACCCAGGGTTGTGACCGCTACGGCCATTACACAAACACAGTTACTTCGCATCGACAAAGATGAATTTGTGGACCTTCTCGCCGACCATGTGGCCATCACTCAGAGCATCTTGAAAACAATGGCCAAAAGATTACGCAACCTTATGAGGCGGATCAGCAAGTAACAGCGAGGCCTGTTCAAAAAGACACATACAAAGAGAAGTTCGAGGTTTTGACTGTTAAACAGAACAGCGAGGAGGAAAAATGGAAAATTCCGTAAACGGAGAAACTATTGTCATTGTCGACGATGAAGAAATGGTGTTGACGAGCCTGAATTCCTTTTTAACACTGGAAACAGAGTACAAAGTCCAAACATTCATCTCAGCCAAAGAAGCCCTGGAGTATGTCAAAAAAGGAAGAGTGGACCTGGTCATCTCGGATTATCTCATGCCGGAGATGGATGGAATAACATTCCTGTCCAAAGTCCGTGAAGTCAAACCAGAGGTTCCCCGCATTATTCTCACCGGATATGCCGATAAAGAGAACGCCATCAAGGCCATCAACCATGTCGGTTTGTTCCAATATATTGAGAAACCCTGGAGCAATGATGACCTGTTGATCATACTCCGCAATGGACTTGAAAAACAAAAACTTATGGCCAAGCTCAACGAAAAAATCAATGAAATCAACATGGCCTACGGCGAACTCCAGGATTTGCAGCGTGAGATCGTCAAAACTTTTGTCTAGTCAATCCCCTCGATGACCGCTTTACGCCGGTCCTCGCTTATGATCAACTCCTTGAGTATCAAATACTCGAGGCCAGCTCCTATGGTAACGATTCCGTAGATGAACTCACCCATGATCTCACTCCATCTAGATCTGTGATCAAGGGTGTGCTAGCTCCCGGACCTGTTTATTTTAACAACGTGAATGCGGAATTGGCAAATGCACCCGCCAGCCGGGCCGGCATTTAAATCGGGGTGCGGTATTGAGTGACCAGGTGGCGAGAGGGAGAAATCTTCTTAAGGACAGAACGGAGGGAAAATTTCAGAAAATCCCCCGAGTAAATGGCACTGGGAATAACCTCACATTCCGCCCAGCAGCCCGGGCACCGGGAAACCCAGGCGCGCTTTTCGGTAATGAGGGAGCCATACCAGATATCTTCAAACTTTGTGTGACGCAGATTGCCGACCGATTCCGTGTTGAACTGGCAGGTGGGAATCCGCCCATCAGGCAGGAGCCGCATGTGTGCATTCAAAGCGACACAGGGGGGGTCGGGGTGACCGTTGTGATCGCAAAGACGGTTCCGAATTCCACTCCAATAATAACGCTTCGCTATTTTTTCCATAAAGGGATAGTCCCTCAGGTCTCGAGCAAGTTCGGTGATCAAGTCTTCCACCTGATCTGGCTGGAAAGATCCAAAAGGCAAAAATTCACCCTCTTCGGTTGGCGCCATGTTGACCACGTAACTGGGACTGTAGACCGCACTGCCGTCATAGGCCAAAACCGTATGGATACGGATGCCGTGAATAGCAAAAAAGTCGTGCAGCCCCCGATACTGTTCCATGCCTTCTGCATCGACAATCGTTTGGTTCACCGCGATATTCAGGTTAAGTTCTTTGCGTCGTGGAGCGAGTTCTTTGACTGTCTGTACGGTCTTTTCCCAGGCATCGTGACAGCCCCTGATTCTGTTGTGCGCTTCTCCCACGCCATCTACGGAAACAAGCAATTGGAGCGGGCGGCTTGTATCTCTGGCTTCACAAAAGCGGAGTATGCGTTCGGTCAACAAACCGTTGGTGGTGATGTGGAGAAAAAGAGGTTTAAGCTTTGCCTGGGCCTGATGAGTGATTTCAAGGAGATCCGTGCGGAGAAAAGGCTCCCCGCCTGTCAGTCGAACAGCATCCATAGGGGGCAGCTGATCAAAGATTTGACCTATTTCCGCCAAAGTAAGCTCTTCCCCTGACGGCTTCTTCCAGGAATCGCACATCACACAACGGGCATTGCAGCGGAATGTTACGGTGAAGGTGAGAAAACGTGGTAAATCAGGAATGTTGTTTCGCTGTCGATAGAGAGAACGAAAATAGGAAAAAAATCTTGTCATGCTGTCACCTCGACTCGAGAGGAATCGGATATTTTTGACCGCTCGTCAACCATGTCTTTGTTGAGATACTTTTGGATAATAGCTTTAGCCACAGGATTTCCATACTGCCTTTTCCTGTCAATTTTTTGGCCGAATATATCGAGCTTGTCACAAAAGGTCCGGACATGGGAAGATGCAATATCATCCAGTTCAACGGTCATTCCGGCTCCTGATTCTTGGAGAAAGTGCGCGTTGATATACTGCTCATAGTTATTCTTTTCCGGTATGGCTAGAACAGCCTTTCCGAGATAGAGGGCTTCTCCCACGAGCTGGTTACCGGCCGTACATATCAGAGCGCGACTGGAGGCCAAATCTTCGACAAACCGGAATGCATCCACGGCATGAAATCGGAGGTTTTTCATGGAAGGCCGAGCTCCGAGGCCATAGATCCTGACCTCGCATCCAGCCCCTTGGAGAGCGTCGAGAAGACTTTGTGTGGCATTGCGCCGGATGTAAACCACCAAATGGCTTCCCGAGGACGGATCGGCGCAGATGATTTCCGGCCGCAGTAGCACACCGATTTGAGTGACCTTTTCAACACCGGATTTTAGAGGGGGGAAATAAAAGGATGACACAACTGTTTCCACCTGACCGCTGTAACAGCTGCGGACTATTTGGGCCATGAACGCAGCGTGCCGCCTGAGAAAAGAAGGAAGCGAACTCAAGTCATAAGTCAGGAGAAAATGCTGATGGTTCAGGCTTATGAAGGGGATACCGCATCTTGCCGCTGCTCGAGGCAGCGCGGGTTCGTAGTCAGTAATGGCAAGATCAGGTTTTTCAGAATCGATATCGTGCTGCAATTCTTGAATGAGCCGGGGTAGGTAGGCCAAAAAGCTCAGTCCGTAAAATCCTGTTCGCACATAATCCAAGCCTGTTTTGCTGGTATAGTAATTGAAAAAGCCGGGAATGCGGTGGACCTTGACCTCACTCCGGTGATAGACTGAGGCAAGAAGTGCATAGGCTTGATTGGACGCATAGACGGTGATTTCATGGTTGCTCCGAAGCTCCTCGATGACGGCGCGGACACGCGTGGCATGACCACGGCCCTCGCCTTGCACGCTGTAAAATATTCGACTCATTAGGCCTCTTCCTGGTTGTTTTATTTCTTACCTATAGGAACATCTAAGAAATTTCTGTTCAGGAATGATTAATCTTCGGTTAATTTCGCGTTAAATTTGTCATTTAAAAGTGTTTTTATGACAAAATTAACGCAATCTTAACCGCAAATTCATCTGGTTTTAATCGACCCCATCTAAAGTGATCCCCTGAGTCACTCATGAGTCAGAGCCTTACACATTGTCAAGTATCACCCCAATTCGGCATTGTTTGGATAGGTCCCCCGCGGGATTCTGCAAACAATGAGTCAAATTTACGAAGGGAAAAGAAGGGAAAACAGGTGTCACAATGGCCAAAATTGACATGCATGTCCACTCAAAGTATTCCGAACGACCCTCAGATTGGTTCCTGCAGCGGATAGGCGCCAAAGAGTCCTATACAGAGCCCACCTTTATCTATCAAACAGCCAAAAAAAGAGGCATGAATTTTATCACGATCACCGATCATAACAGGATGGATGGGGCCTTGATTCTCAAAGAAGAATTTCCTGAAGACGTCATTGTCGGCGTTGAGACAACCACCTACTTTCCGGAGGACGGGTGTAAAGCCCATGTGCTCCTTTACGGCATAGACACATCTCAGTTCGCCCAGATCCAAAAAATAAGAGAGAGCATTTACACCCTTAGGGATTACATCAAATCTGAAAAGATCGCCTATTCCCTTGCACATGCCACCTATCCCATCAACGGCAAACTTACAGTCGGCCACATTGAAAAACTCATCCTCCTTTTCGATGTTTTCGAGGGAATTAACGGCGGCAGGAACAATCTGTCCAATCAAAATTTTATGGAAATGATGAAGAACCTTACCCCCGCACATCTTGAAAATCTCTACACAAAACACGGTATCGAACCTATGAGCGACACACCCTGGATCAAAGCTTTCACCGGCGGTTCTGATGACCACTCCGGCCAATTTATCGGCAAAACCTTTACCAATACCGATGCAGACAACATCGAAGATATCCTCCATAATATCAGGAGTAAGAGAACTTCACCCGAAGGCAGACACAACGATTTCAAATCACTCGCTTTTGCCGTCTACAAAATCGCCTATGATTTTTCCAAAACCAAAGGAAATGAAGCATCCAACACTCTCTTCCAAAAAATCAACGAAAACCTGTTCGATTCCAAGTCTCTCAAGCTAAAGGACAGGCTTATGCTGAGACGGGCAAAATCCCACACCAAAAAAAAAGGTGCCCGCACATCGCGTTTGCTCATCGAGCTCATCGAAGAAGCTAGAAAAATCAATCCTCTCCACATCGATGAACAGCTTGATCTCATCTACGAAAAAACGGCGGAAATCGCCGATGAGTTTTTCAAGAAAATCCTGAGTTCTATCGAGAGAGACATCGCCACCGGAGACATCGTGAATGTCATTCTCAATGTATCCTCCTCCATTCCGGGTCTTTTCCTCTCACTCCCTTTTTTCTCTGCGTTGAAACACATGTTCCACAGCCGAATGCTGGTGAACCAAATTCAGAAAGCCCTGGACGTTGACATCAACGGATCTGAGAAAAGGATTCTGTGGTTCGCTGACACCATCAATGGCACTAACGGCCTTTCGGCGACAATTCAAGAGTGGGGGTGGAAGCTCCACAGGAATAAGCGCGTTATTAAACTAGTGACCTCTAATTTCAACGAAAGCCAGAAAAAATCACTTCCTCCAGATGTTATATTCCTCCCAACCTTTTTCGACACAAAAATCATGGGCCATGAGAAAGCCAGGTTATGGTTTCCTTCGGTCTTGAAATCCCTGGACATCCTCCAGAGAGAGGAACCGACAGAGGTGTTTATCTCGACACCGGGCCCTGTCGGATTGTTGGGTCTACTGGTGGCGCGGCTTTTGAATATCAAGACCTGCGGGATTTACGAAACAGACTTCATGGCGGAGATCAACAGCGTGGTCGATGATCCAGCCATCATCGAGATCACTGAATCCTATGCCCGATGGTTCTACTCGAAAGTGGACACGATCATGGTCCGCACCGCTGAATCAATCCACAGGCTCGAAGCAAGGGGGCTGGAGCGGACAAAGCTGCAGCTCATGCCCATTGGCAAAGATCAGGATATTTACTCGGCTGAGAAAAACGCCAGGCCTTCTCTTTCCCAGTGAATTTGATTTTTGACACATTAACAAAAGGGTGACAAAAATCTTGGCTAATGATTAGACCTTTAACTCCCAAAAACCCGCCAAACATTTAAGCGAAAACAGAGAGAAGCTCCAAAGGCAATCCTGTATCTGGAGAAGACGCAAAGGGTGTGTGGTAAGGATAAAGGTGAAATCCTAGTCCATTGAAGCCTCATAGGAAGTTGACCCGAGCAAAGGCGAGTTATCGTCTGTGTGAGGAGCAGAGGAGGGTGTTGTCTTCTCCGAACGCAGACAAGGGCTCGCCGACATATCAATTCTGTAGTCAGTGAATCATGCCCGCTCCTATTTTGGCTTTCCTGGATAAATGCCGTATGATATATATTCAAACCAATGAAAACCCTTGTGTTTTGTGGAGACAAATGGAATTACGGATTGTCCCACCTTGAGATGCTGTTGAACAGCAAGTTCAATATTATTGGCGCCATTCTGCCCACTCTACAAAAATGGCGCACCCTGTTGGAAAAACACACCGGGCAAAAATTGAATACCTCTGATGTTTTCGCGCAGAGGCTAAAGGCAAACTTGAAAAAGGCTGTATCGCGGACCACTTTGGCAAGACATCCCAAAATATATGCCAAAATCATCAACGCGGAAGTCGTACTGAAAAAACACAAAGTGCCCTTTTGGCGCGTGGATGATATCAACGCCACAGCGCATATCAACAGACTGAAAAAGTTGGCGCCTGATCTCATCCTCTGTGCAGGTTTTCCACAGATATTTTCTGGGGAATTGCTGGCGATTCCCAAAAAAGGAGCGGTGAACTTCCATCCTTCGCTTTTGCCCAAGTTTCGAGGACCGAGTCCCTTTTTTTGGGTCATTGCCAAAGGTGAAACAGAAAGCGGTATCACGGCGCATTTCATGACAGACAAAATTGATGCCGGGGGCATCATCGCCCAAATCGGATTTCCTATTCAGGACTTTACCTATCAAGCACTTGTCAAAAAAAGCATAGAAGAAACGCCCCGATTGATCGAAGGAGTTTATACATTCTTTTCTGAAGGACAGCGACAAGCGAGAAAACAGGATGAGTCCAAGGCATCATATTATCGGTATCATAGAGAGGAGGACCACAGAATCCTCTGGGATTCACAGGATGTCCATCAAATCCACAACCTGACACGAACGGGTAGAGCCTTTTGTTTTTTGAACACTCACAAAGTGGGGATAACACAGTGTTCCACTGAGAACAAGAGTCCGAATCTCAACATCGGAGGGCATACGGAGGAAGGCACAGTTGTCCGCATCGACGACGATTCAGTGACGGTAAAGGCCCTGGGGGGTATAATCCGCATCCAAGAATTCTTGGATAGAGGCCGGAAGATACGGCCGAAAGAATGTATCAAACGACTCAACATTCAAAGGGGAACTCAATTCAACTGAGAAAAGATTTTGGGCTTGGTCATTGAAGTGTTCTTTTTTCCGAGTTTTTCAAAAATATCTGCGTTGACCTTTTCTATGGGAGTTTGCACATCCACGACCACAACCGATATCTGCTTTTTGATCATCTGCGGTGGAAGACACGTGGCGTCATTGCAGGCTTGATAATTTATGTGGAAGGGAATGGTGTGCTTACCCAATCCTAGATCTGCCGGAACGGGAATGATGCCGAAGATAAAGATCACCCCCTGGTAAACGGACAGTGCGCTTTCGGAGAATCCAAACCTGATCTCGGAAGGTTCGGGGTAAACGACGTCTTTAAGCTCGAAGGGCTCTTCCTGCGGAATGGTGACTTTTGTGCCGATCATGTAGTCCTGACTGGGATGGTTGGAATTGATATGCCAAAAGACTTTTATTGTCACTTTAACAGCGATTCTCAACTCCATGCCCGGATGAATTCGGTCATAAGATTTGAATATGGCAAACTGCGCCACCTCTTTGTCATCATCAAACTGCGCCACCATGAGCAAAGAAAGAAACAGTATACCCAGAAAGACAAGTGAAAGCTTTTTTCGGCTGATCATACTTCTTTTTTTCTCTTCTAAGGCCTTCTCCCCGATAAGACCTTTGCGCTAAACCCCTCAATGATAGAGGCTGCGTCCTTCTCTTTGACCTCCTTGTACCCACAACAAAAAAACAGAACTCCAGTCAATACAACCAGAATAACTTTAACCGTGGTCAATATTCCGGATATGCTCATATACTTCGCCTTAATAGCGGCCAATCCAGTCTCTCAATAATCAATTGGCGCTGTCTGAAGAACTATTACAGTTTAAGTACGAGAATATAACATGTTTTGTTCCGTTTAGTAAGCCGTTTGAAGACCATGAAAAGAGCGCCATAAAAAGTGGCTTTTGGGGTTGCCTTCATGGTTTGGGCGATTTGAATATTTACTGCAAAGCAACTTTTTCCGGTGATTTTCGTCTATATAAGTGGTGGGGATGGAAATAAAAGGTAGGTGAGTAAAATGAAAACAATCACCCGAATCGGAATCCTCCTCATGGCTCTTGTCATCACTGTCGTCGGATTCAACTGGATCACATGTTGTTCAGGCTGCGCGGATATCGCCAGAATGAACAATATGGCAAACCTTCCGATGATTGCAGACGCTACACTCCACTATGAAATCGTGGTGAGACCAAAATAGCCGGACATTGGTTTCTGTGATAAGTCAACCGATATTGCCGAGTAAAAAGTAATGCACTCGCAATGGATCAGATATTCCTATGCCCGTCGAGAAAAACGGGCTTTTCATCTCATGGTCATTGTCACCCCATCCCCGTATTCCTCTCCAAAGGGCGGTTCACATGTTCCGTCTGTATTGTCCCCCCACCTCATAGAGAGCCTGGGAGATTTGGCCGAGCGAGCAGACCTTTACAGCTTCCATGAGTTCGCCAAAAATGTTCCCGCCGCCAAGGGCAACTTCCTGAAGCCGAGCCAGAGTCTCCGGGGCTTCCTTTTCATGCTTTTTGTGAAACTCATCGAGACGGGTGAGCTGGGATTCGATCTCTTCTTTGGTGGCCCGTGCCAGCGGAATGCCGAAAGCGCTATCACTCTCGGCGGTTTCGGGATCCCTAAAAGTGTTGACACCGATGATCGGTAGCTCTCCTGTGTGTTTGCGCGTTTCGTAAAAGATGGATTCTTCCTGAATTTTGCTCCGCTGATAGCCGGTTTCCATAGCTCCCAGGACGCCTCCCCGTTCCGTGATTCTGTCGAATTCCATGAGCACCGCCTCCTCGACGAGAGCTGTCAATTCTTCGACAATGAAGCTCCCCTGATTCATGTTCTCGTTTTTGGCCAAACCCCATTCCTTGTTGATGATAAGCTGGATCGCCAGTGCCCGGCGGACCGATTCTTTGCTCGGAGTCGTGATGGCTTCGTCGTAGGCATTGGTATGGAGGCTGTTGCAATTGTCATACACCGCACACAGGGCCTGCAGCGTCGTGCGGATGTCGTTAAACTGGATTTCCTGGCTGTGGAGGGACCGACCCGAGGTCTGGATATGGTATTTAAGCATCTGCGAGCGCTGCGATGCGTCGTATTTCTCCCTCATGGCTATGGCCCAGATCCGTCGCGCAACCCGGCCGATGACCGTGTATTCGGGATCCATGCCGTTGGAAAAGAAAAAAGACAGGTTAGGGCCGAAACTGTCCAAGGGCATCCCCCGGGACAGATAGTACTCGACGTAGGTGAATCCGTTGGAAAGTGTCAGGGCGAGCTGGGTGATCGGATTGGCCCCGGCTTCGGCGATGTGATATCCGGAGATAGAGACGGAATAGAAGTTGCGCACGTTGTTGTGCACGAAGTATTCCTGGATATCGCCCATCATCTTCAGCGCAAATTCGATCGAGAAGATGCAGGTGTTCTGTCCCTGGTCCTCCTTGAGAATGTCGGCCTGCACCGTGCCCCTCACGTTGTTGAGCACGGCCGATTTCATCTTCTGATACTGTTGCTTACTGGGCATTTTCCCATTCTCGGCCGCAAACCTATCCACCTGTTGATCGATAGCGGCGTTCAAAAACATGGCGAGAAGCATGGGGGCCGGACCGTTAATGGTCATAGAAACGGATGTGTTGGGCGCACACAAATCGAAGCCATCATAGAGCACTTTAACATCGTCCAGTGTGCAGATGCTGACACCCGAAGTTCCCACTTTGCCGTAGATATCGGGGCGCCGGGCGGGATCAAACCCGTAGAGCGTGACAGAATCAAAGGCGGTGGACAGCCGTTTCGCATCATAATCGGCAGAAAGGAGCTTGAACCTCTGGTTTGTCCGGGCCGGATCCCCTTCACCGGCAAACATCCGGGTAGGATCCTCGCCAACTCTTTTCAAGGGAAAGACTCCGGCGGTGAAAGGAAAATTCCCGGGAAGGTTCTCTTTGCGCAAAAAGGTGTAGATTTCACCGGGATCTTTGAAGTTCGGAAGTGAAATCTTTGGGATCTTTTGATGGGCAAGCGACTCTGTGTATAGCGGAATTCTGATTTCTTTGTCTCTGACGTGATAGACCAGCTCATCGGATGTGTATGTCTTTTTCGTCTCTTCCCACCGGGCCAGAAGATCCGTCGTCTCTTCCTCCAGGGTCTCCTTGGCCCTGGCGACTTCTTCTTTGAGCCGGGTCAGCAACGCGGAAAAATCTCCCTCCAACCCATCACCGGTCAGGGCTTTGGCCGTCTCCTCGAGATGCCAGACTCGCCGCACAGCTTCGGCCTGCTCTTCCGTTTTCCGGTGATAGGCACGCACCGCTTCAGAAATATCGGAAAGGTATCTAATCCTGTCTGGCGGAATGATAATTGTCTTTGAAGTGGATGTTTTGCCATCAGGCCTGGGAATTCGGGATTCAAAAGCCACACCTGTTTTGCCCTCGATGAAATCCAGAATGGCATGATACAAAGACGTCACGCCATCGTCGTTGAATTTGGAGGCGATGGTTCCGTAGACAGGCATCGTTTCCAGAGGCCTGTCAAAATCATTCCGGTTTCTCTGGATTTCCTTCCGGACATCCCGGACAGCATCCTCTCCTCCTCTCTTTTCGTATTTATTGACAACCACGATATCGGCAAAATCGAGCATATCAATTTTTTCCAGTTGGGTCGCTGCACCGAATTCACTCGTCATGACATAGAGTGAAAGGTCTGCCAGATCAACGATCTGTGAATCTCCCTGGCCTATGCCGGCTGTCTCGATAATAATGAAATCATATCCGGCGGCTTTAAGAACAGAGAGGGCCTCAGGGAGGGCTTCGGGGATTTCCATATGGCTCTTTCGTGTAGCCAGAGAGCGCATGTAAACCCTGTCGCTGCCGATGGCATTCATACGTATTCTATCGCCCAGGAGTGCACCACCGCTCTTGCGCCGCGAGGGATCACAGCTCAAGACAGCGACGGTGATATCTTTAATATCTCTCAGAAGTCGCAGCACGAGCTCATCAGTCAAAGAAGACTTTCCCGCTCCTCCTGTTCCCGTGATGCCAACTACGGGAATCATTCGTTTGGCCATTTTTTTAGAAATTTGAGACTTGAGTTTCTCCAAATTCCCCTTCTTCCGGGCTTTTTCCAGCTCAACCGCAGATATTGTGCGCGCGACGATGTGTCTGTTATCCGTCGAAAGCAGGTCCAGACTCAAAGAATCTTGGCGGTAAACGGGAAAGTCCATTTTCTGAACCATGTGATTCACTATGCCTTGAAGCCCCCACTTTGAGCCGTCCTCAGGGGAGTAAATTTTGGTCACGCCGTAGGCTTCAAGCTCCTTTATCTCTTCTGGGATGATGACACCACCTCCGCCGCCGAAGATTTTGATGCCCGAGTTCCCTTTTTCGTTCAAACGATCGACCATGTATTTGAAGAACTCGATATGGCCGCCCTGATAGCTGGAAACCGCTATGCCTTGGACATCTTCCTCGATGGCGGCATCCACGATCTCCTGCACTGACCTGTTGTGACCCAGGTGGATCACTTCGACACCCGTGCTCTGCAGCAGTCGCCGGATGATGTTGATGGCAGCGTCATGCCCGTCAAAAAGGGATGTCGCTGTCACGGCCCGGATATGATGTTTGGGAACATAGGGTTTTGGCTCTTCACTCATAAGCCTCTCCTTTTCATGTTAGTCATCCTGCTTGGCTGTGCACTTTCCCAGAATGAAATCCGTCTGCAGTTTGATGTAGCTGTCGATGCTGTAGTGCGATGACAGATACCAGCGGCGGAATGTCCACATATGGCCCAGAACCACGATGTTATGGGCTACGAGCTCGATGGAGCGTTTGTTCATGTGGGGAAGTTCTTTCGACGAGACGAGATCAGAAAGGATTTTTACGAAAACATTTGTCAGCCTGACTTCATTTTGAAGAACTTTCTCCCGCCAGTGGTGGGGAAGAGTTTTTGTCTCCTGGTATATGAGCAAAATATGATCGCTCATCGAATGGCACACACGGAAGTATTCCCTGATCACAGCGGCCAAGACATCCCGCCCTCCCTTAACCTTATGCAGGGCATCGGCAACACTCTTTTCGACTTCGGCATGGATGGCATCACACACCAAATAAAGAACGTCCTCCTTTGAACGGACGTATTCATACAGCAGTCCGTTGGATATGCCCGCCGTTCTGGCAATCTCGCGTGTGGTTGTCCTGTGAAATCCTTTGGCGATGAAAAGCTCGACAGCCGCATCCACAATCTGGCGCCGCCTCTGACTGACGAGATTCTGATCTTTGATAAAAGTGGGAATATCTCTAGTATCCGGTTTTTCTTTACACAATGGTAGCGAACCTTGTTGATCGAGCGCTCAATCAGATTACCACAACAATCTGACACTGTCAAGCACAAAGATCACACATTTATGTCTATAATTCGGACGCTGGAGCAGAGTGACCGATATTCATCATATAATTCATTGCATATTCCATTAACTTGTGCTAATGATTTGGACTCATATTTATTACAGCGACATGTCGCTCTTTGCCAAGTCTAGGCTCAACTTGATGCAGCTGAAAACACTAAAAAAAATAATTCTCCTCATCGCTATCCTTTATCTTTTTATCTTTTCCATACAATTGATGGGATCCTCCTTCAAACTCCTGGGTACGGGATTCGCTGAAGCCCTCATCCAGACAACAGCCAATCCCGTCATTGGATTACTGATCGGGATACTGGCAACCAGTATCATTCAAAGTTCATCGACCACGACTTCTATCACGGTCGGGTTAGTCGCAGGAGGCGTTTTAACCCTGCAAGGCGCCATTCCCATAATCATGGGGGCCAATATCGGCACGACCATAACCAACACCATCGTCTCCATCGGCCATGTGGGGCGTAAACAAGAATTCCAGAGGGCGTTTGCCGCGGGCACCGTCCATGATTTTTTCAATATTTTGGCTGTTATCGTCCTCTTTCCGCTGGAGATGGGCACCCATATCTTGGAAAAATCGGCCACTGTTCTGGCTGGCGCCTTTGTCGGCATCGGAGGCATAAAATTTCTGAGTCCCCTAAAGGCCATCACATCTCCTTTGATCAATCTGGTCAAAGGATGGATACACAGTCCGGTCGCCCTCATCATAATATCTCTAGCCCTGCTTTTTTTCACCCTTGTTCAGCTCGTCAAGATCATGCGCTCGTTGATGCTCTCCAAAATCGAGATCTTTCTGGACAAATACCTATTCAAGAATGATTTCACGGCTCTTCTGCTCGGTCTATCCGTGACAGCCGTTGTGCAGAGCAGCTCAATCACAACATCGATCATCGTGCCTCTGGTCGGTGCAGGCATTCTTACCGTGAGAAAGATCTTTCCCTACACACTGGGAGCGAACATCGGAACGACCGTCACAGCCATGCTGGCCTCATTCGCCACACTGAATCCCGTTGCCATCACTGTGGCCTTTACCCACCTGCTGTTCAACATTTTCGGCATCGCTATCATCTATCCTTTTAAACAACTGCCCATCTGGATGGCAGAAACCTTTGCCACAATAACAGCCAAGAACCGGAAGAATACGGTTGTTTTTTTGATCATCTATTTCCTCCTGCACATCGTGCCGTTGGCGTATTTTCTGTTTGTGGATTAATATATAATGTGCACACACTGTTTTTCTAACGGAATTCCACAAGTTATGAAGCCAAGAGGGGGAACACATGTTTAAAAAGATATCCGCCATATGGAAAAGGGAAGGTCTAATGAAATCGTGGCAGAAGAAATTGAAGGCTATGTTTCCAGAAAGCTCTTGCCGATGGAAAAGGCCCTGCCGATAAATTCGCCTATCCCGTAGTAAACTCGGGTCTCCGGAGCATAGAGTATGGGCTTGACTTTGGTGATCTCCGGGATGCCCGACTCATCCAGAACAGAAGCATCGGCTTTAACATCCTTGATTTCTCCTATGAACTGCGTGTGCAGACCGATCTCAATGGTATGGAGCAGTGTGCACTCCAGGATAAGCAGGAATTCCTGGATGTAGGGGGCATCGACGAGATCACTCCTAACGGGATTGAGCCCCACTTCAGCCAGCTTGTTGACTCCTTTTCCGGATGCCATCCCGAAGTAATCGGCGACTTTGGCGTGAGCTTCAGAGGGAATATTGATAGTGAAAGCTTTCCGTTCCGTGATATTTCCGTAAGAATAGGTGGCTTTGCGTAGAGAAACGGCCACACAAGGCGGTTTTGAGCAGCAGATGCCACCCCAAGCAGCCGACATGGCATTCGGCTTGCCCTCCTTATCATAGGTTCCGACAACAAAAACCGGAGCAGGATAGACCAGGGTCCTGGCGCCCAAAGATTCCTTCATTGTCCTCCTCCTTGGAGCAATTCGGATGGGATGATGTATTGCGAATCATTACGGCCAAGTACGCTGAAATACGAAAAGACAACCTCAGCACAGCGCTCAGGCTGTCCAGAAAATCATCAGCTTTTTTTCGATCAGATTATATACAGAATCCTGGACAAAGAAAAGCCGTCCGTTGGGTATCCGTCAGTATTTCTCATCCAGAAAGTGCTGGTCAGAGGCTCTCTTCATCCATTTCCCATTCTGGCGGCACCATCGATGTATCTCCAAACCAGGTGTCCTCAAGTTGGTCATCTCGACGAGTTTTTCAAAGGAAGAGTTTTTTTCATCGCCGCTGGCATGGTTGTCATACTCATCAATGAAGCGCAGAATCATGTCCGACTCCAGTGCATAGGAACAAACCTCGACCAGAGCCCTCTCGTTGGACAAACGGACATCACCAACCACAAACAGGACCGGTCTGAAGTGAAAACAAAAAAAAGACCCCATCCTTTCCTTCCAGAGAACCATCTCAGAATCGTTGGCCAATATCATCAGCCTCACATTTTGCATCCGGGTCAGAACATGCTTCAGTCGCTGGCAGTCAAGATCTTTTGGAATTTCTGGGTCATTCAAACACCCGATAAGCCGATTCCTCTCATCAGTTGTGCTGTAGGAGCTGATGAAATTATAATCCTCATAGAAGGCCGAAATTTGATCAGGTATGCTGATATCCTTGGGGATCTCAATCCGCGCTGTGCCCTGAGCGGCTTGGAGAATAAGACACATCGCCAAAAAACCGATGTGCAATGCAGTCATTTCCCTCCTCCTTTTGTTGTCCTCTAAAGTAATAACGCCAAAAAGAAGGAGTTCGTTTCATAGCGAACCGCACTATTTTGAAGGGGAAAACCGGGCATACCTCCCTTTAGAATGAAGAACGAAAAGGGCAAAATACCCGGGAAAATAAATTCAGTTACAGAGAGACCTGGGACTGCTTCTTTCCGAGGTCTTCCCGTCTATTCCTCTTTTTTGGCTTTTCCTGCAGCTTTTCCAATCCAGATGGTGACGATAACAGCGATGAGTGTCACAATAACAGCATAGACGAGCATGGGGCCTAACCCCTCAGCTTCACCGAACACCTCGAGAAATATGGCCTTTATCGCTCCGTTCCAGGCCAGCGCAGCAACTAAACCAAAGGCAGCGGTGACCAGTGCTGCCAGTTTGTCGATAACTTCACCCTTCACTCCGTTCACCCCCTTTCAAGCTAGGATTTGAAACGATGCACCAAACAGATTGAGTCCAGGAGGGAAATAATCCTCCCTGCCGCCAGCTTAGACAACGGCCTCGGGCTTTTGTGCCAGTCCGTACAGGCTGATATAAATTCGACAATCGATCCCCTTGTTTGACACATTCAATCCCGCATATTTTCCGAAGCTTCAGCGGCTTCTCTGAGCGAAAGCTTAGCAAAGTCACATCCGGATGTCAAAAACCCCGGACTGCCTCCCTTTTTATGTAGTGAACCTCGATTCTCCACTCATCACGGCCTCTCATCAGACTCATGCCTATCATAAAAACAAAACGATGATGAAACCGGCGGAATTGGCGTTGACAGTCATTCAAAGCTGTGCTATCTTGCTCATCCTGAAAATTTAGAGAAAAACCGCAGCCCAGATAAGACCATGACAAAGAAGCTCCTAATCCTTGTGGCCGCTCTGGTCATTTTGCTCATTGTTGAATCCTGTGTGGAGCGGCAGTCTTTTGCCAAAAAAGACAGGCTGGAGCACTTCTTTGCCAAAGAAGAGGTGACTGTGGCCGTCACAGACTCAGGGCTGGGTGGGCTTTCCATCATGGCCAATGCCCTGGAACGAATGCGAGAGGCCGGAGTATTCCAGAAAGCCCATTTCGTCTTCTTCAACGCGCTTTTTTCCAACGAGGGCGGATACAACAGCCTGAGAAAGCGTGCGCAGAAAATCCGTATTTTTGACAGCGCCTTGAGAATCTTGGATAAACACATCAACCCGGATGTGATCCTCATCGGCTGCAACACGCTGTCTGCTCTCTACGAGGATACGGCTTTTTCACATCAGACCACGATTCCGGTTAAAGGCATAATAGAGGCCGGCGTCGAGTTGATTGCGACAAACTTGAAGACTCACCCGGAATCAAGGGTCATTTTATTCGGAACGCAGACGACCGTGAGTGAAAAGATCTATGAGCAAAAGCTTGTCGAAAGAGGATTTTTGCGCGAGAGGATCGTTTCTCAAGCATGTCCGGATATGGTTCCCTACATCGAAAAGGGATACGACAGCGACGAAACAGAAATGCTCATCTATGCCTATGTCGATAAAGCCGTTCGCAGGGCGGGCACAGGGAGTTCTTACCTGTATGTCAGCCTTAACTGCACCCATTATGGCTTTGCGAGCAAGTTATGGACAAAAGCCTTCCAAAGCTTAGGGATAACACCTCTGGGATTTCTCAATCCCAACAACAGGATGAACGATTTTCTTTTTCCGGATGCTCAAAGACACCGGTTTGATCATACGGATGTGTCAGCCAGTGTGATCGCAATGGTTCCCATCGATGCCCAGAGAATAGCTTCCATAGGAGGCTGGCTGAATGCTATGTCTCCGCAAACCGCTGCGGCCCTGAGGAACTACACGCATCATCCCAATCTTTTCGAATGGAAGAAATTTGTGAATGGCGAGAAATAGGTCTCAGCTTGGATCCACGAACTGCACCTCATGCGGGCCCTGAGCGATGCGGCCGATGACCCAGGACCTTATCCCCTTCTCCTTAAACAACGACTGCGCTCGAGACACACTCCGCGGACTGATGACAAGCACCATGCCCACCCCCATATTGAAAGTCCGGAACATTTCATTATCCGCGATCTGACCGGATTTCTTGATCTTTCTGAAAATCAGCGGGATGGGCCAGGATCTTTTCTGGATGACGGCGGTCATTCCGGAAGGAAGAATTCGAGGGATGTTTTCATAGAAACCACCCCCCGTGATATGGGCCATAGCCTTTATTCGAATTGACCTTTGAGCGGAGAGGAGGGGGCGCACGTAAATTCGAGTCGGTCTCAGCAGTTCCTTGCCTATTTTTCCCTTGAGTTCCGTTGTATTGAAGACCTTGCGGATGAGGGAAAAACCATTGCTGTGTACCCCATTCGAGGCGAGCCCCAGTAGGCGATCGCCGGCGCGGCAGGACCTGCCGTCAACGATTTTTTCCTCGCTGACAACGCCCACAGAAAATCCGGCCAGGTCTATTTTTCCCTTGGCATACATACCTGGGAGCTCGGCCGTCTCTCCCCCGATCAACGCACATCCGCTCTCCCGGCAGGCCCGTGTGATACCTTTCATCAAGGAGTGCAGTTTTTCAGGTTCGAGTTTTCCGCAGGCGATGTAATCGAGGAAAAAAAGAGGTTCGGCGCCCGTGACAACCACATCGTTGACACACATGGCCACCAGATCAATGCCGACTGAATCGTATGTGCTGCGCAATTCTGCAAGAAGAAGCTTTGTGCCCACGCCATCTGTGGACGAGACCAGTACCGGTTTCTTGAGTTTTTGCAGCCGGGGCTTGAAAAGGCCGCTGAATCCCCCGTACCGACCGATAACCTCCGGCCGCATCGTTTTTGCCAGCAACGGCTTGATTGTGTTCACAAACTCATCAGCCTTGTCGATATCGACACCGGCTTTTTTGTAGGTAATCCCAGACATGATACTCCAGCCAGTTTTTTTATATCACCCACCTCCCCCTAAGTCAACGCTTCATCTTAGTGAGACCTTAGCTAGGGCAGAGTATGTGTGCATGGAAGTCTCACAAGGCAGTCTGCGGGCAAAGGCGAATCTGTGTTTGTCTGAGGCGTATGGTAGTGGGTAGGGGGGTTCTCGCCGAAGATAAATATTAATTCGGCATGAGCGAGGTTAGAAAAAAAAGATGAGATGGTGTAACCTTTTTTTAGAAAACAAGTCTTACTAGATGACAAAACCGAATTTGGAAGTGAAGAGCCCTATGATATCTGACAACCGATTGATGGAAGAAGTTAAAACCGGAAAGGTCGAGAAGTTGGCTGTCCTGTTCGAAAAATACCACGTTCAGCTTTTCAACTTTTTTCTGCGATTGACCGCGAATAGGGGCATCAGCGAGGACCTGGTTCAGGACGTCTTTATGCGCATCCTGAAATACAGAAAAACGTACAGAGGACAGAGCAAATTCACGGTATGGATGTATCAAATCGCCAGGAATGCCCACATCGATCACCTGAGAAAAAGTAAGGGGGAACTGCCCCTCGACGATCAATGGGATGATGTCACCGAACCGGATCCTTCACCCGCGGCGCGATTGGAAATGGGGGAAGATATCGAACTGGTGCGTCAGGCCTTGGCCCAACTGCCATTGAAAAAGAGAGAGGTTCTGGTGCTCAGCCGTTTTCAGGGGATGAAATACAGAGAGATCGCGGAACTGTTCGGATGTCAGATCGGCACGGTCAAAGCGCATGTGCACCGGGCCATAAAAGAATTGGGAAAGATATACTGCGAACTATCAGGAGGTGCAGCCTCATGAACTGCTTAAAAATAAAGGAAAAGTATCCGGATTATTTGACCGGGGAACTCAGCCCCAAAGAAAAAGAGGACATTCAAGCCCATATTGCCCGCTGCGACTCCTGCCGGGAAGAACTGGAAAGCTTGAGTGCCACCTGGACCAAGCTGGGTGTTATCCAGGAGGAGCAGCCCGGCCCGGAAGTGCGGACACGATTTTACACCATGCTCGAAGCGTACAAGCAGGGCATGGAACAGGATAAAGCCCCATCCCCAGTCAAGATGTTCTTCAACAATCTGGGTGAACACCTCTGGCCCAAACGCCCTGCTCTTCAATTTTCCCTGTCGCTTGCCTTCTTGGTTGTGGGCTTGACTGCAGGCTATTTCATCACAGCCGGAGGCCCGGATTCCGCGGATTTGGTTCAATTGCGAGATGAGGTCCAGAGCATGCGCCAGACACTGGCGGTCTCTCTGCTCGACAGATCTTCTCCCAGCGATCGTCTGAGAGGAGTGAGCATGAGCTACGGGATGGAAGAACCGGAGACGAAAATGATCGATGCCCTGCTCGATACGCTCGATACAGATCCCAATGTCAATGTCCGGCTGGCGGCTGTGGATGCCTTGTATTTATTCCACGACTACCCGGAAGTCAAGAAAGGGCTGATTCATTCATTGTCCAAGCAATCATCTCCGCTGGTTCAAGTGGCATTGATCAATCTCATGGTAACCATGAGAGAAAGACAGGCTGCCGAAGCGCTCAAAACGCTCATCCAGGACAAGGAACTCACCCCTGAAGTCAGGGAGCATGCCGAGCAAGGCTTGGAACAGCTGAGTTTTTGAGGGAGAAGGACATGAAAAAAATATCGCTGACACTCATTATCACCATGGTTCTGGCTTTGACTCTGGCCATCGGTGCGGACAGGATGAGAGTCGAAGAAAAGGAAATGATCCAGAAAACACTGACTTTCCAAAACCCGAAAAAGCCAAAGGAAGTATGCGTCGATAATATTTTCGGAGCTATTGAGGTGGAGGGTTACAGCGGACTGGAGGTCAAGCTCACCGCTCAAAAAATTATCAAGGCCCGAACCAAAGACAAAATACAGAAAGCCCGCCAGGAAGTCACGCTTGACATCACTGAAGAGGAAAACACCATCGATCTCTACGTGAACGGCCCCTTCCGCTGTCAGAACAGAAAGGGGAACTGGCGTGATCCTGGCTACCGTGTCCACTATGAATTCAAGCTGAAAGTTCCCCATAAAACGGATCTTATTCTCAAGACGGTCACCGATGGCGACATCACCGTGACCGACATCGAAGGGGATTTCGATATCCACAACGTCAACGGGAAGATCGAGATGAGCGGTATGGCGGGATCGGGCGCGGCCCACACCGTCAACGGGAGAGTCAGAATTCAATTCAATACAAATCCGGTCACCGACTGTTCCTTCAAAACCATCAACGGAGATATCGATATCGATTTCGTGAAGGGGCTTTCGGCGGATTTCCGGTTAAAAACATTCAATGGAGACGCCTATTCAGATTTTCCGATCGACTACCTTCCAGCCAGGCCGGCCGAGAAAGGACACAAGGGCGGAAAATTCATCTACAAGAGCGATCGATTTGTCGGCGTCCGTATCGACAAGGGCGGACCCGAAATCAAAATGGACACTCTGAACGGCGATCTCCTGATCAACAAAAGATAACGACGGAGGATACAATGAAAAAACAACATTATCTTGCGGTTGGCATTGCTATCCTGTTTATGACAGGAGCCTTCCTCGGGGCACAGGAAAAAGCCTCGGATAGAGCGGCCGTGCCCTTCAGTGATCCCTCAAAGCCCGGCAAATTGGAAGTCGGCGTGCACAACGGCGGCATCACCATCAAAGGCTATAACGGGCAAGAAGTGATTGTTGAAGCAAGGATTCGTGAGCTATTGATCCGTGAAGAGAGAAGAGAGGAAAGAGAAAAATCCGAGGGCCTGCGCATGATCCGCGTGTCCACCGGCACTGGATTGGAGATTGAAGAAGAAAACAACGAGATGGAAGTGAGTGTGTCTTCGCTGAAGCAGACTGTCGACCTCATCATCCAGGTCCCGTATGCCACCTCTCTCGAACTCCATGCCTTCAACAGCGGCGACATCGTCGTGGAGAACGTCGCTGGCGAGATCGAAGCGAACAACCACAACGGCAGTCTGACTCTGACCAAAATATCGGGTTCTCTCGTCGCCCATACCTTTAACGGCGGGGTGAGGGTCACATTTGCCAAGGTTGATCCGGATCAACCCATGTCCTTCAGCACCTGGAACGGCGACATCGACGTCACCCTTCCTGCCAGCATCAAGGCCAAAGTCAAGATGAAGTCCGAACGCGGTGATGTCTACAGCGATTTCGACATTCAGATCGATAAAACCCCGAAAAAAGTCGAGGAAGACGAACGCAAAGAGGGAGGAAAGTTCCGGATCAGTTTCGAAAAGTATATTCATGGGACGATTAACGGCGGTGGGCCTGAGTACACCTTCAAAAATTTCAACGGTGACATCTACATCCGGAAAGGCAAATAACCCGACTCATCCAGGAAGGCCTATGAAGCTGACCACAATTCCTAAAAGGGCAACATGATCTAGAACCGGTCAACACAGAACATAAAGGGGCCTCTCAGAGGCCCTTTTTTTTTGACTAGGCGCGGCTGCGCAGGTGATTGATCATACTCGGCACAGCCAGAGGAACGACATCTGGGAGCATTTTGGGCATGAGGTTGTCCATGACTTTGGGCATCATGTCCGGCATCTGCTCTGCCATATAATCCGGCATGGGAATCTGTTCTCCGACCCGTTGAAGCATGGCTGGCATCACTTTGGGCATCATCTTGGGCAGAAGCCTGGGAAACAAGACCGGAAACAATGGTTTCATCATAGCAAACAGGGCATCACCCACAAAACCCATCTTGCCCATGACCCGCATCATTTTTCCCATACCCATGGGCATTGCGTCCAGGAGCTCCGGCCACATGGTGCCCATCAGGTTGGCAAAACCCTGCGGAGTCATCAGAGCGATCATCCCCTCGAACACAGCCCACTGTTTGGCCACCTCAGGACTGGGGTCTTTGAAATCCTTGCCCAGTGCTTTGCAGGCAAACGTTGCTAGGTCGGTAATCTCGACAGGAACATTCTTTTTATCCTTGGTTACCCGCAGCTGAAACTCACAGCAGGGACAAAGGGCCAGCACGCTCTCGGCCTTGATGTCCACAGCCTCATCCAAACGGGCTTTACCGATATCCGCCGCCACCGGCGGATCCTTGATCAAGGTCAGAACGCTGGCACAGCAGTGCCCGTTTTCCCGGTTATGGGCCATATCCTCATACTCGACGCCGGGGATGGCCTTGATGACATCCCTGGGCTCCTCATAGACTCCGGAGACACGTCCGATATGGCAGGAATCGTGCCAGGTGACTTTTTTGTTGATGGTATGGGTGAATTTGAATTCGCCGCGACGAATTTTCTCGGATAAAACTTCACTGTAGTGTTTTGCCGTTATGTCGTATTCTATTCCCAATTTTGCCGCCCATTCCGGATAGGTGTGCCGCCACATCATATCGCAGGCAGGACAGGAACTGATGACCGTGTCCGCCCCGACAGCCTTGACGGCTTCGATGTTCCGCCGCATAATCAGCTCGAAGGTATCCCATTTCCCGGCCACCAGCATGGGCGTACCGCAGCAGTTTTCCACATTACCGAGAATGGTGTAGTCCACATCCGCGGCATCCAGCAGCGTGGCTGAGGCCGCACCGATATCATTCTCCACATAAGAGGCTGTGCATCCGGCAAAATAGACATTTTTGCTTTTCTTCCCGGGTCCGTGTTTGTCCTTGAGTTCCTCGGGAAACCACTGCGTCCTGTCCTTCCTGTAGCCTGCCCAGATGTTTCCCTCTGAACGCAGGGCGGCATCCATCATCACAAAAGGAGGAAAGGTCATTTCCTTATCCTCATGAACCAGTTTACCCCTCAGCTTCATCCAGGAAGATTCGATGGGCAGGGCGGCCGAACAGCGGAGGTTACAGAATTCACAAGTGGTGCAGACCAGCATGGTGTCCACCATGAATTGGTCCCATTTCACGCGACCCTCCATGTATTCCCTTAGCCAATACCACTTTCCCCGGGGAGACTGGCTTTCCCAGCCGCGGCCGAAGAATTGGTCGCATTCATCCAGACAGTAGCCGCACTGGGAGCAGCCATAGGCATACCAGGCCACATCCGCAGGGATGCCCCGGACGGGCTTTGAGGGGCGTTCGCCGACTTCGGTCGTCACATTGTTCCCGAAGGGCCTGACGAGAGGCTCAAAGACCTTGGCCACACTGAGCGCTGTCCCGACAAGGCTCCCGCCGAGGACCTTATCCGGGTTCAGTATTCCCTGGGGATCGACGTGTTTTTTGAAAGACTTGAGCGTGTCGGCCCGCTGCTTGCCCATAATGTTGCCGATTTCCTTGGTGAAATACAGACCCGTGGAATAGGGGCGCCCACCGTGTTTCTTGGCAATCTTCATGATGGTCAAGACCAGACCGAAAACAAAATTGTAAGAAAACTTTCTCTGGTCACTGGGGATAAAACCCAAGATCACCACTTCAGGCTTTCCGTCTTTTCCCTTTTTAATGATGACCCCTTCCTTGACAACGGGCTGGTTGACCTTCTCCTCGATCTCCTCCATCACATCCCCCAGCTTGTCCAGAGGGACCACGACTTCGGCCGGCACGAGCGAGGGGCCCAACCGTTTGACAACCATGAGCTTAAACCGGTTTTCCCACTCGTGGTCAGCAATCTCTTGACTCAGAATTTCCCCTTGACATCGCTTGACGATCTCGGGAAGCATGGGAACCACCTTCTCTCTATCTTCTTCCCTGAAAGCGAGGGTGGCGATGTAGGCGGCCGGGAGTATGACTTTGTGTTCGACGGGGCGGCCGTGATGAGTCATCACCGGCGCCCTGTTTTTCATCTCCGCCATCCGTGGATTTATGAACACCACAGACCAGATCGGCAGATCTCTTTCAATGAATCGTTGAAAAATATTAGCGAGATTCTGAGCATCGGGACAGGCGATGGCCGCCACGCCGATTGCAGTCAGTTTTTGGACACGGATGGTCATCTGGCTGATGATTCCGGTTGTTCCTTCGGCCTCGGCGATGACATCCAAATCCTTACCCGAGAACTCCTTCACCTCGCCGCTCGGTAAAACCACTCTGGCACTCTCGACGTTCTCGGCAAACCATCCGTATTTATAAGATCCCAGACCCGCACCTCCCTGGGCCAACCATCCGCCAGCCGATGATGAGGGGTAGCTGGTGGGATAAAGGCGGATGACCAGGCCTTCTTTGGCCAGTTTTTTATCGAGCTGCTCCCAGGTAATACCGGGCTGAACCGTGACCTTTTCTCCCTCCTTATCGATGGCGAGCACATCTTTCATCCTGTAAAAATCCACCACGATGCCGTTCCGCGTAGGAATGATTCCACCATAACCTGATGAACCCTTTCCTCTTGGAACCAGAGGGATCTTGCGTCTATTGGCCCACCGGACCAGATCCACCAGCTCTTCTTCTCTCTCGGGCTGGACTACGGCATAGGGAATGGTGTTCCCGATCAGAGGCTTGAACAAACTGGGCATAGCCGCAATGTCGTGGCTGTAGAGTAATCGTTCCGTGCGGTTAAAGTTGGCTCTTCCGTTAAATTTATCCGTGAGCCAATTCTTCTCTTGTCTATTCAGTTTAGCCATCGTTTTCCTCCCTAACGTCAACAACGCTATTTTATTACCAAACTCCACATGATTTTTCAAAAAGAATATATTTATTAGAATATATTAATATACTAGATTTATCAAGGCCAAAGAACAACAATCCCGAGCTTTTTTGTCAGTATTAAGGAGGAAAGGAAATATCCTCTGTTCCAAAAGATAAAACTCAATCTGCCCAAGAATTTCCGAAAGTTTCGCCTGAGAGGCATCCCTCTTTCAAGGCTGTTTATCTAGGTGGAGAATACTTCTTTTTTCAGAGTCGCTTTTTCGATTCTGTCTTCCTGAGGGATAACGCCTATTCCCGGTGAATTCGGCACTCTGACCGTCCCCTCCGGAGTGATCTCCACCGCAGGCTCGATCAGGTCTTCCTCATAGTATCTCTTGCTGGCACTTAAGTCGTTGGGGAGCTGAAAATTGGGGAGGGTAGCCAGATGCAGGTTATGGGCCCGCCCTATGCCTGACTCGAGCATGCCGCCACACCAAACCGGAATGCCTTTTTCACGGCAGTGGTCATGTATCTTGATCGCCTCGACGATCCCGCCCACACGGCCGACCTTGATGTTGATGATCCGGCAACTTCCCATTTCAAGGGCTTTCCGGACCGTCTCTGCCGAAACAGCGCTTTCATCCAGGCAGATCGGTGTAGTCATAACCATCTGAAGTTTCCTGTGATCCCACATGTCATAAGCGGGGAATGGCTGTTCGAGCATCTGCAGTTCGAATTCATCCAGCTGTTGCAACAATTCAATATCAGCTATGGTATAGCCGCCGTTGGCATCGACCTGAAAGGGGATGTCGCCAAGCTCTGCCCGCACCAACCGGCACACATCCACATCCCAGCCCGGCTTGATCTTGATCTTGACCCGCTGGTACCCCTCATCGAGAAAAGAGACAATCCTCTCCACAAGCTGTTCAACCGTATCCTGAATGCCCACACTCACGCCTGAGGCAATCTCCTGTTTTGTCCCGCCATAGATTTTCCAGAGAGGCAGGCCCCTTTTTTTGGCATGAAGATCCCATAGGGCCAGCTCCAACCCGGCCTTGGCCATCGGATGCCCCTTGAAGACCTGGACGGCTTCGTAAAATTCCGAAGGTTCGATGACGGATTTGCTGAAAACTTGGGGAATCAGGAACTCTTTCAGCATCAGCCAGGCAGTGGATGTGGTTTCATAGCTGTAGAGAGGGCTCTTATCGGCCACCACTTCTCCATATCCCACCTCCCCGTCTGCAAAAACCTTGAGCAGGATGAACGTACGGTCCTCCTCCCGTCCAAAGCTTGTCTCAAAAAAGTGGACATACGGAAGCTCTAACAGGGCCAGTTCAATCCTCTCAACACTCATATGGAATAACTCCTTTAATTTGATTCAGTCTTGAATAAGCTGAAAAAATCATGAATACCTTACCTTTGGTGTGGCGTGTCCACCCATGTCTGACTTAAGCATCTCTATTCCCGTGATGCCATTGAAACTAGAGGGCGTATTGGAGTGATCAGAATGTGTGATGGAGAAAACCGTTTGAAGGCCGAAGCGGGCATGGTTCCTTGACTGAAGGGAAAGGAGAGCGAGGCCGGAAACCGAGCCAATTTTCCTCGCCGGGGAAAATTGGCGTGTTTTAGAAATCACCATTCTGATCAACCGTTATGCCTTTCATCACGGTTTCGGAAAAGGTTCGATGCGTTCCGCTTTTTTCCAAATCTCCTTCAGTTTGGCGTAGCGGATGAAAACGGAATATCCCTGGAGGACGGAGATGACAAAGCCGGCAAATCCGTCCAGGAATCCCCCTCTCCAGATATAGGCCTTGAGGAAGCGAAGAGGGGGTATGATGGCCAGTTGAGTCCAGCGACACTTTTTTTTCTGGGCATAAAGCTTCTGTGCAGCAAGGTCGGAAAAGGTGTTGCTCTGCCTGACATGATCCCGGATACTGCCGTAGGTGAAGTGATGGAGGTGGCCTTTGAGTTTACAAACTTCGCCATCGACAACGAGGGCCTCATGGACGTATTCTCCCTCCCAGCGGGCTTTGTCTTTGCGGAACAGACGGATTTTCCGGTCGGGGTACCAGCCCGAGTGACGGATCCAGCGTCCCAAATAGAAAGCCTGCCTGGGCATGGAAAAAGCAGCACATTCCGGATCTTCACTTTTCATTTGCAGGATTTCTTCATGGAGTTCAGAGGATACACGTTCATCCGCATCCAGGCTGAAGATCCAGGGAAATGAGGCTTTGGTGTTCCCAAAATTCTTCTGATCGGAAAAATTCGTCCATTTGCGGAGAATGACCCGGCCCGTGTATTTCTTTGCTATCTTTACCGTCTCATCGGAACTGTAGCGGTCCACAACGATGATTTCCGAAGCTATATCGGCCACGCTTTTCAAGGCCGCTTCGATATTGGTTTCTTCGTTGTAAGTAATGATGACAACGGAAATGTCCATTGGCCCCATGATAGCACAATATCCGCACCAGATTAAACTTGATAAAGAGGGCATATTGTGAAAAATAGGAAAAAACGGTCAAAAATCTCATGATGCATTCAGGCCAGCCTTCCAAGATGACAAAAATTCCTTGGGCCCTATTTTTCGTCCTGCTTGTCTACTCTATTCTCCTCGGCTGGTATATCCTCGCTATCGAGCAGGCAAAGGCATTTTCTTTCCTTGATCACAGCTTCCGATTGCCCGGGCTACAATTTTTTCTCTATACCTTTGGTGCTTTTGTCGTTTTGTGTCTTGTGTGGCTCCTGCACAGCCGGGCCATGGCCAGCACATTCTCCCTTCCCTACTCGCTGGCTCTCCGGCGGTCCCTTGCCAACTATCTTCCCATGCTTTTTTTTATTCTTCTTCCCTTAATGCCCAGGCATTATTTGAGCTCGGATGATTTCTTATCCCGCCTTGAGATTTTTGGGGTGTCTATCTTTTTTGCCGTTCTCTACCTCATGTCAGCAGCCCTCAATCCCCCGGACAAAGAAAGGATGTATTCTATTAAGAGATGCTATCAGAAGGTCTCAAACTGGTCTCTCAAGAAAAAGCTCGCCACTCTGTTTGTCGTCTCTCTTATCCTCTATAACGCCGGATCCGCGGCTCTCATCTTGAAGGGCAGTAACTTCTCCGGGGATGAACCCCACTATCTCATGATAACCCACAGCCTTCTTGAAGACGGCGATTTCGATCTTTCCAACAATTATGCCTCAAGAGACTATGACCGATTCATGCAACCTCCCGTCAACATCCGGCGCCACACCGCACCGGGAACCGAGGGCCGGTATTCCTTTCACTCTCCCGGCGTATCCTTTCTGATGTGGCCCTTTTATTCCCTCGGCTCTCTCCTGAACCGAACAGGACTGTCCCTCCTCATTCGGCTGGGCATGTCCCTATTCGGAGCTCTCCTAGGGCTTCAAATTTTTCTTTTCGCTCTGCAGGAATGGAAGAATGAAAAACTGGCCTTTGGGCTCTGGGCGCTCTACAGCTTCACCGCGCCTGTTTTTTTCTACTCGATTCATGTCTATCCGGAGTTGATCATCGCTCTCTTTTCTCTAACTGTTTTTCGGCTCGTCCGTTCGGGTAAGAAACTCTCTTTCCTCATCCTCTGTCTCCTCGGATTCTTGTTGGCCTCTTTTGTCTGGTTTCATGCCCTCAAATACATCTTCATCATGATCCCTCTCCTGGTGTACACACTCTGGGTTTTGATCAAAGTGAGAAAGGTCAAAACCGGCGTTGTGATCTTCCTCGGTGCTTTCGCAGGAGTCACAGCCGTCTACTTTGTCTTCCAGTACGCCCTCTACGGCTCTTTTTCTCTCTCTTCCGTATCCTGGAGGGGGGCCGTGACGCCCCAAGAGTCTCTGGCCTACATGAAACAGCTCCTCCACGGTATTCCCTTCCGGTTCAGGTGGGAAACCCTGGCTGGATATTTTTTCGATCAGAGAGACGGGCTGCTGCTCTATGCACCCATCTACTTTTTCGCCGCTCTTGGGATGCTGGTCATGATGAAGGACAAACGGCGCGATCTCGGATTGCTCTTTGTCATCGCAGCGCCCTATATCCTCAGCTCTTCCTTTTTGACCCAGCGTACCGGGTACGCACCCCAGGCCAGGCCGTTAGTGTCTGTCACCTGGGTTTTTTTGATTCTCCTGGGATATTTTCTTGCCCGCAACCGGAAAAAAGTCTTCACCTGTCTTTTTGCATTGGCTTCTGTGCTTAGTTTTCTCATCGTGCTTCTCCTCCTGATCACTCCGCGAGCCCTCTACCAACCCACCACAGCGGGCGAAACCGACCGCGCCGGTCTCCTTTTTCAAAATTTGAGCAACCTCCACTTTTCTCTACCGCAAATCCTGCCCTCTTACCTCAAAGTCGAAGATCCCCATTGGCCGCCAAACTGGATTTGGATTGCAGCTGTTGCTGTTTTCATGACAGTTTACCTCATCGTCAGGCCCCACAGCATCCATCTCAAATACCGTCATCACATGGGCTTGATCTTTGTCCTCCTCATCATCGTCTTTTTTGGGTTTGTCTATTATCCCAGAACGGTCATCGTCCATCCTCAAAATGTGGTCTATCCCTCCGGGGAAAAGATCACCTATTATGCCTACAGCCGGTCGGCCCGGATGACAGAACCGGGCTTATTCGAGCTCGTCGAAGGAAACCGGGCTTACAGTTTTTACTTTTCCTCCTGGCGCAAGATTCCCAAAATCAAACTTGTGTTCGGATCGACTCACGCCGCCTATGACATCGAAATCAAGTACTTTGACGAAGTCATCTTTGACGACAGCATTGCCGGAGGCATGAAAACGATTCACTTTCCATCAAAGCCCTATCGTTTGCGAAACACAAATCTCTTTCACATCTACGTCACTCTGAAAAACGATCTCGATATATCCACCGCTGCCCATCCCCTCCGCTTGGCCATTATTCCTTTAAGATAGCCGCCTCGATATCACCGACAAGCACTTCACTCGAAAAAAATGTGATGGCGCCATACCGAAATCTGAAAAGATCAGATTCTTTATCGAAGATAGCCTATTCATCCCCCACGATTTGAAGTTTGAATCAAACTGGAAAGCGGATTTCGAGCCAAAAAAAGGGGCAACCGGGTTCCCGGATTCGGTCGCCCCAAGCATCGACATTCACGTCGACGTCACTGTCAAAAGACAGCCACTACTAATTTAAGTTTGAGAGATGCCGTTGTCAAGTGATCAGGCCATCAAAGGCTTTTTTTGCTTTCACCTTTGTCAGATGCCTCACCGTAAAAGAAAATTAAGGATTGACTCTTACCCCGGAAAAGTATATTTTAAAGCCAAGCAATAAAGGGTTAAGTCTCTGATCGAGAAGAAAGAGCCTTTTTCTCTTTGATATTGCATTATAAGGAGGGAATCAATGTTAAAAGTCGGGACATTTTTACTCGCGGTCTGTTTGATTTTTTCCGGCCTGTACGGAGTTCTGTTGGCTTTTTCCCCCGCCACGATCTCAAGCAGCACACTCGAAGTACGTGGGGGAACCTATGAAACCGACAAGGACACACCGGCCGGCCAGGCATTCATCGTCCAGACAAGACATCTGGGTGTGTTTGCCATATGCCTCTCCATCGGGCTGTTCTTCGTTCTCTTCGCCGCATTCAACAAAGGCGCTCCGTGGGCCTGGTGGGCCTTCCTGGTTACCGGGGGCATCGGATGGGTCTACGGGCTGATCGTGCAGATCCTGGAAGGCGACATGCTCAACACAATTCTTCATATCATAGGCATAATCATCCTGGCGTTCGGTCTTCTGCTTCCCATCAAGGTATTCTTCGGGAAGGAATCCAAGGAGGTCATGGAGTAGCATAAAAAGCGTCCCTGTTTCCAGGTTGGAAATGAGCGCCGCGGAATACGCAGCGCTAGCCATCTAGTTCGGCTTCCATTCGATTAGCTCTTCGACCTGTTTTATGATCTCGGCCACCGTGGCTTCCACGATGATCCTGCCTTTTTCCGGTGTGGCCAGCGTCGGATCACCCCAAATGCCTGTCGGGCTGTAATGGCCCTGTCCTTCGGGATTGCGACTGAGCCCTTTTCTGCCTGGCCGGGAATCATAGTCTTTGACCGCTTTTGACATATTCACTGTTTCAGGAGCAATGTAGAGCATCATCGATGTTTCTCCTTCATCCGCATGGGTGCCTCCCTCCTGTCTCAGGATATCCGGAGGAAGTTTTTTATCCACTTCGAGGATATTCAGGTAACGCAAGACCATTCCCCGGGCAGAGAGTTCCTCCTTCGCTTTCTTCAAAGGCCTCAGTGTGGAAACGCCGGTGTTCAGGATGTAGAATTTCTTTATCCCGTAACCGTTCATGGAAACACAGATATCCACGATGACATTTTTGAAAGTCTCTGCCCCTAAAGAAACAGATCCGGGGTATTCCAAAAAGGCGGGATAGTAGCCATACTGAAGGGTAGGCAGGACGACGACACCGACGTTCTTTATGACACGGTTCTTCAGATATTCGGCCATGATATAGTCATTCTTGAGGACGAGATGCGGCCCGTGTTCCTTGGTCCGGGCTCCCAATGCGATAAGAACCACCTCATAGGCGTCGAGAACCTTTTCCGCTTCCTGCCAGGTGAGGTCTTCCAAAACCACCGATGGTTTATCAGGAAAGGACAGGAGCGTTTGAACAAGAAAGAGTATCAAGACAAAAGAAAACATTCTATTCATGGTACGGATCTCCTTTTTAACTTTCTAAATATTTCTTGACTCCAACATTATTATAATCATCGTTCCCAAAATGCAACTCCCTACCATGGGAGGACATCCTCATTTTTCTGGCAAAGGATGGATTCGGGAAGGATGAAAGGGGCCAATCAAGGTTTACACCCTGCCGAATCAAGACCTCACAAAAGGCCTTTGATAGAAACGGATCCAACAATCTCTGTCAACGGCCTTGAACATTGCCGTGCCGGCATCGTCGATATCTCGCCTTGACATCTAAGGTGATTTCTACTATTTCTCAAGTAATGCAAAACCCGCGTCATCCACTCATCCTGACCTTTTTTCTCATTCTTGCCGCCGGACTCGGGTACTTTCTTAGCCTTTGTTCCCAGGCCTTTTCTTTCACAATCCTCAATCACTCCTTCCGTGCATCCGACATGCTTCCTCTTTTCATGATTTTCGCTTTTATCTTGCTCTACTCGAGCTGGCTTCTGCTTGCACGATGGGATGCAAAATTTCTCGGTGAAAGCCGTGACCACTCGCTGAAAAGCGGCTTTCCTCCTTTCTTTCCTTTGTTGGCGTTCCTGTTAACCCCCCTCCTCCTCCAAAAATACCTGAACAGGAGTGACCTTTTTGCCCGACTAGAGGCCTTAGCTCTAGCAGTCCTTCTGTGTGCTCTCTTTCTCAAGTTGGCGCAATGGTATCGCCACGGCAAGATCCAGTCTGCGATCGATAAGGCGATTGATCGATTCGGTCAATTCCCGTCCAGAAAAAAAATTCTTATCCTCTTCCTCCTCGCGTTTTTTGTCTACAATCTGTGCGCTTTTGTTTTGGTGTCCAAAGGAATTTCCTTCTCCGGAGATGAGCCCTATTATCTGCTCACATCCCACAGTCTTCTCAAAGACAAAGACATCAACGTTGCCAACAACTACAGGCAACAGGATTATTTTTCTTTTTACGATAAGGAAAAAAATCCACGTTTAAAGCTGGGCATGTATGCCCGGGCCGGGAAAAAGGGAAGGGCGTACATCTATCCCATAAATCTGCCGGGGATTTCTATCTTGATACTGCCCTTTTACTGGCTGAGCCAGTTTTTTGAAGGCATTCTGCTCACGTTTATTCTCAAAGCCAGTCTATCGGTATGGGCATCGCTATTCGGCATCCAGCTCTACCTTCTGGCTAAAGAGCTCTGGGACAGAGAAAAAACAGCTCTCACGCTCTGGTTCTTCTTTTCCTTCTCCGCACCTGTCCTCTTTTTCGCCACTCATATCTACTCGGAGATACCGGTGGCACTGCTCTCACTGTATGTGTACAGGAAGGTCAGATCTGAAAAACCGCTGAACCTGTTTCACTACGTGTTTCTCGGTTTCCTCCTCTCCCTTTTCTTCTGGTTCGGATTGAAGTACAACATGCTGTTTGGCCCCTTGCTCCTCTTGTCTCTTTACTTCCTGATAAAAACACACAAAGCCCGCATGAAACTCTTGGCTTTCCTGGTGTTTCCGGCTCTATCCCTCTGTTTGTTTTATTGCGTCATCTACTCTCTGTACGGCTCCTTTTCGCCCTTCTCAGTCTATGAAGGAGTTCTCACACCGGAGCGATTAAGCGCGTTCAAACAAGCGGCCTTGAGTGCACCCCTTTCTATGCGGATCGATAGTCTGCTCGATTATTTTCTCGATCAGAGAGACGGGTTGCTGCTGTATTCCCCCTTCTATTTTTTTGCGATTCTTGGCTTTGTGGACATCTTCAAACGATCGAAGAAAGACCTCTTTGTCCTCCTTTTTCTCACTCTGCCCTATCTCTTGAATTACGCCTTCTTCACTCACCGTCAGGGATACAGCCCGCAGGGTCGAATCCTGACGCCCATCGCGTGGGTGGGGGGGATCGCTGTCGGCTCTTTTCTCGTCCACAACCAAAAGAAATTGTATTCCTTCCTCTTCTGGGTTTTTGGCGCCGGCGGTGTGATTGTGGCCTTCCTTCTTCTTCAGAATCCCGGATTTCTCTACCAGCCCACGACCAACGAGTTCACCTCCAGGGCCGGGGATCTCTTCGTCTCTCTCAGCAACATGTACATTTTCCTTCCTCGTCTGCTCCCCTCGTTTATCAAGGTCAACAACCTCGGCTACATCCCGAATTATGTGTGGATTCTGGCTGTTGTCGTTTTTGTCTGTGTTTATGCCTTTGCTAAGCGCAAATTCGAGCTTAGACCGCCCTTCCATGAAATCTTCGCCTGCATTATCCTGGGCTTCGCCTTCCTTCTTTGGAGCCTCTATCCACAGCCCAGCCTCTATCCCACACAAACCCTCCGGTTTTCTCCGCAAATGGCTTTGGGTTTCTACCTGTCTCCGATGGGAGAGGGTGTGGTGGTCAAGGAAAAAACCCAAGATTTTTATCTCCATCGCGAAAACAGTTACAAAATTCTCTTCAGCTCCCGACGAAAACTGGAACAAATCCACATCGTCTTCGGTTCCGATAAAGGAGAATACGACACCCGCCTCTCCTTTTTCGACATGCCCTTTGTCCAGAAGTCAACAGCTTATGAGACTTCCGAAGTCACATTGTCTCCGGAGTCCTACTATCCCTTCAAAAGCCTCTATCTTTACGAGATAAACCTCAATCTGAGAAAACGATCTTCAGAATCGATGCTCATCGATCCCTACTATTTCAAAATCACTCCAGTAAAATAATTGGGGTCAGACTTTGGTAAGTTGAAAAGTTTGATATCTTTTTAATTTAAGACGAAGATATTAAAATTTAAAATACTAGAGTTTTTCAAGTTACCAAAGTCTGACCCCGACGAGGATAGGCATTCAAATCCATCTGGATTCGGAGCGGTTCTCCCATGTTGATTTTTTCCTGTGCTAGAGCGGCGACCATGACCGCATTGTCCGTGCAGAATTCCGGCGCAGGAAGAGAGGCGGGGAGACGGTGCCTGCGAGCGAATCCCTGAAATTCCTTGCGCAAGGCTTTGTTCCGGGCCACACCTCCACAGAGGATCAGCGACTCGGGTCTATATTCTTCTAAAGCCCGGCCAAGGTTGGCGAGCAAGGCCTGGATTATGCCTGCCTGAAAACTGGCAAAAAAATCTTTGAATCGGGGATGGTCCCGGGTGATGCGATTCTCTTTGATATGCCTCAGGGCGGCTGTTTTCAGGCCGCTGAAACTGTAATCCAGACTCTTATCCGTCATCTTCGGCACGGCAAAAGGGAATACACCTGGATCGGCTCCTTCTGCCAGACGATCAATAACCGGTCCTCCAGGGTATCCCATGTCCAGAAACTTGGCGATCTTGTCCAGAGCTTCACCGGCCGCATCATCCCTGGTCTTCCCGATTATTGCGAAGGACAATTTTTCTTTGAGGAAAAAAAGAGTCGTGTGCCCGCCCGAGACGAGCAGAGCCAGGGCTGGATAGGCCATCTCTTGGTTTTCAAGAAAAGCCGATTGGACATGGGCCTCGAGATGATCGACAGGGAGCAGAGGCTTGCCCGTACTGTAAGCCAGCCCCTTTGCAAAGGAGAGGCCGACGAGAAGAGAACCGACGAGGCCCGGGCCCTGGGTCACGGCAAAAACATCGATATCTCCAAGGGCAAGTTTGGCTCTTTGCAGGGCCTCTTCGACAACACAATCGATGGTCAGGATGTGCTGACGGGAGGCCAGTTCAGGCACAATCCCGCCGTAAGGCGAATGGATTTCTTCCTGGGACAGAACGACACTGCTCAAGATTTTCTGGTTGTCGGCAAGGACAGCAGCCGACGTTTCATCACAGGACGTCTCGATGCCCAGGATTTTCACTGATTCAATCCTATTTCATAAATATAATCCGACCGTTGGATGTATTTGCTATATCCGCACATAACACCAGTAAAACTATCGCTCCTTCTTTGTTCTGAGTTGTTCCAGGCTTTCGGTATAAGGAGGCCGAGCAATCCCCCTTTCGGTGATGATGGCTGTTATGAAGGTCGCCGGTGTCACGTCAAAGGCCGGGTTCCTGACCGGAATGTGGGGAGGGCTCAAACATTGACGGCCGACAGTCCGGACTTCTTCAGGCGCTCTCTCCTCAATGGGGATCTCATCGCCGCTGCGCAAACTGAAATCAATCGTGCTCATCGGCGCGGCGATATAAAAGGGAAGTCCATGCTCGCGAGCCAGAACGGCCACGGTGTAGGTCCCTATTTTGTTGGCCGTGTCGCCGTTTCGGGCAATCCTGTCCGCGCCGGTGATGACAAGCGATATCTCACCCTTTTGCATCAGATATCCGGCCATGTTGTCCGCAATCAGGATGACGGGAATACCGTCCCTGTCCAGTTCCCAGCAAGTGAGACGGGCACCCTGAAGAAAAGGCCGTGTCTCATCGGCAAAGACCTGGATGGCTTTCCCCTCCTCAAAAGCCGCCCGCATAACACCCAGGGCAGTCCCATACCCAGCCGTGGCCAGAGCTCCGGCATTGCAGTGGGTGAGAATGGACTGACCGTCCTGGATGAGGCCCTTCCCAAAAAAACCGATTTTTTTGTTCGTTTCCACATCCTCACGGTCGATGGCCAACGCTTCCTGAATTAAACGATCCTGGAGCCGGGGGAAGTCAAGATGACGATTTTTCTCGTAGCACGCCCGCATCCTCTCCAGAGCCCAGAAGAGATTGCGCGCGGTCGGGCGGGTCTGCTCCAGGCGCCGATAGATGCGTTCAAAGTCATCCCCCAGTGTTTTGGAATCTTCGATTCCGGCCACCCCCAGAGCGATACCGAAAGCCGCCGCCACGCCGATGGCGGGCGCGCCTCGAATGACCATCTTTTCGATGGCCTCAGCCACCTGGTTGTAGTCCGTACACTCCACGTATTTTTCCTGATCCGGAAGCATCCTCTGATCGATCATGATGACCCGATTGTTTTTCCAGGTGATCGTGGGCAGCATGATTCACCTCTTTTTCCAGGGGGGCCTTTTTGGATCTTCCCAGCCCCATCTTGCCATCCATTCCTGATAGAGTGATTCAAAATCACTCCACTGAACGGAATCCAGAGTTTCTTTGAGTTTTTGATAGCAAAAAACGATTTGATTGTCGTTGTCACGCCCAATCTGCTCTGTGGGAAGCCCGATCTCTTTGGCGATCACGGCGCTTTCAAAGCTATGGCCAAATTCAGACAAATGACTGAAGACTTGAGACTGGAGGTAATGGCAAAATCCGCAGCTGAAATTTCTGACGATGAGCTTGTCCGCCGTTTTGAGCAAATCCCTTAGCTGCTTTTCCTTTTCCTGCCTTTCACTCTGAAGAGCCTTGTCCAGACCGAGCTTCATATAGCTTTGGGCCGCCAGCCGCGTGACAGGATCAAACTTTGACTTGTCCAGCAGGGATTTGAATACCCTGGCCGCCGGTTCTGCCAGTCCCATCTCCTGGAGTGTCGTGGCCAACCCGAAGAGGGTAAGCTGCGAGGCCCATTCTTCGCCCTTATCGAATCCGAAGGAATGGGCCAGGAGAAAGCTTTGTTTAGCCTCCTCCCACATCTCCAGGTTGAGCTGGGCCAGGCCTTTGAGCATATACGCCTGCGCCGAAGGATTGCTCTCCGTTTCACGGCCGGCCTCCTGAAGGGCTCTCTTGAAAGAAGCGACGGCCTCCTGTGTCTGATAAGCTCGAGCAAACTCTTCCCCCTGCGCATAGAAAAACTTGGCTTCTTTGAGATGGGAGACACAGGCCTGAACGGAAAAAAAGCCCATCACAAAAATGACAATTCTAAATAGACTGAAGAGAAGGCGAAGTTTTTTAGACATCTGTTTCTTTAATCTGGATCTTGATCAATTTTTCCAGAGATCTTTGGACATCGCTCTGAGAGAGAAGGGCCGCCGATAGAGCGCTCAATTCTTCCGCGAGAGTCTTCAGGGCTTCCAGGAATTTTGGCCGACTCTTGAGAGCCGCGATATCCGCTCTGGCTTGATCCACTCTTGCATCGAAAGCCCGAACAATATCCCGGTATTTCTTGGTCTCCAATTCCGTTGTGAAGAGAGCCGAGAGAAAAGGATCCTCAAGACCCAGGAGAGGATAGAGACGGATGAAAGCCTCCCGGAGTGCATCCAGGTCCTTTTTTTTGATTTCGCTCCTGTAAATTTTGACAAGATCAGGGTCATTCTCGAAAAATGCAAGGATAAAAGCATCCGGTTTTGTGGGGATGAATTCGGGATCAGGCCAGATTTCCCAGGACAATATCTGTTCCCTCCACGCGTCCGGTCTCCGAATGCCCCAGACGAGGGCGGCCGAAATCAGAGGAAAATACAGGTATTGGTGCTGAGGAAATATCTCGGCAAACACAGACACCACGCGCTTGACAAGACTATCAACCGATTTTTTGTCCATTATCGTTCAATGTGCCCGGGATTTGTGCCCTTGCGAAAACCCTTTCACTTTTACCACAACATCACAAAAATGCCAAACCTTGATGAAGCCAGACTCGGGTGGACACGCCACACCATAGGAAAAGGTGCGTTGAGTTTTTCAACGTATCAAAGTCTGACCCCGTTCACTTGATGTCAAGGAGCGCGAGAAAGGCTTCCTGGGGGATTTCAACCTGTCCGACCTTCTTCATTCTCTTCTTCCCGGCTTTCTGTTTCTCAAGGAGTTTCATCTTCCGGGTGTAATCCCCGCCGTAAAGCTTGGCCAGGACGTCTTTGCGATAGGCCGGAATGCTCTCCCGGGCTATGATTCTTTTCCCCAGAGCAGCCTGGAGAGAGACCTCATACTGCTGGCGTGGGATGAGAGTTTTCATTTTCTCCACCAGTGACCGTCCCACGCTGTTGGCCTTGTCTCTGTGGACAATGAGGGACAGGGCATCCACTGATTCTCTGTTCACAAGAATATCAAGCCGCACCATATCCGCTTCCCGGTAACCGGCGAATTCATAATCCATGGAGGCATATCCCTGGGAGAGAGAATTGAGCTGATTGTAAAAATCGTAGACAACCTCATTCAGCGGAAGCATATAGGTCAAAAAAATGCGCAGCGAGCTGATGTATTCCATTTTTTTCTGCTGACCGCGCCGGCTCTGCAGGAGCTTGAGCACAGCACCGAGATAGCGATCAGGAGTGAAAATCAAGGCCTCAATCACAGGTTCTTCGATTTTGGTGATACCTTGAGGAGCAGGAAGTTGGGAAGGATTCTTGATCTCAATAGTGGAACTGTCTTTCCGGGTAACCCGAAACCCGACGCTGGGAACGGTCGTGACAAGATTCAGGTCAAACTCCCTCTCCAGGCGCTCTTGGATGATCTCACGGTGAAGCAGTCCTAAAAATCCGCAGCGGTAGCCCATACCCAGAGCCGGAGAATTTTCCGGCTCATACTGGAAAGAAAAATCATTCAGCCGCAATTTCAGCAGGGCTTTTCTCAAATCTTCAACCCCTGTCTCGCCGGCAGGAAACATACCGCAGAAGACCATGGGTTTGGCCTCCTGGAAACCCGGGAAAGGATTGGTTGTCCGTCTGCTCTTTTCCGTGATGGTGTCGCCGATACGGGCATGACTCAGATCTTTGATCCCAGCGATGAGATAGCCCACCTCACCTCCTGCTAGGCGATCAACTCGCTGCGGTTTCGGCGTCAGATAGCCGACCTCTTCGACTTGGTACCCTGCATTCAGAGCCATAAGCTCAATCTGCGACTCCGCCCGGAGCGTGCCGTCAAAGACTCGGACAAGAACGATGACACCACGGTAAGAATCATACCAAGAATCAAAAAGGAGGGCTTTGAGCGGTGCTTCGGGATCGCCCTTGGGTGGAGGGATGCGTTCTGCAATAGCCTCAAGGATTCTGTCGATGCCGGCGCCTGTTTTGGCGCTGGCCAGAATGGCTTCATCCCTGTCGATTCCGATGATACTCTCCAACTGATCGAGAGTGAGGGCGGGATTGGCTTGAGAGAGGTCGGTCTTGTTGATGACGGGAATGATGACGAGTTCATTCTGCAGGGCCAAGTAGGTGTTGGCCAGGGTTTGAGCCTCGACACCTTGGGAAGCATCGATGACGAGGAGTGCGCCCTCACAGGCGGCCAGACTCCGTGAGACTTCATAGGAAAAATCCACGTGCCCCGGCGTGTCGATCAGGTTGAATACATAAGATTCCTTTGATTGGCTATCAAAACGGAGGCGGGCGGTTTGTGCTTTGATGGTGATACCCCTCTCGCGCTCCAGCTCCATGGTGTCCAGAACCTGCTCTCTAAGTTCACGCGCTGAGAGCGCTCCCGTTCTTTCGATCAACCTGTCCGCCAGAGTGGACTTCCCATGATCGATATGTGCAATTATTGAAAAATTTCTTATTTTCATCGGGGTCAG
>Ga0180431_10000316_pt1 | contig 69497 bp, 63 predicted proteins | sample SS_ome_11_FD_132459 | JGI IMG/M metagenome (GOLD analysis project Ga0180431, IMG submission 132459) | Hypersaline lake sediment archaeal communities from the Salton Sea, California, USA - SS_1_MS_1 metaG | ecosystem: Environmental > Aquatic > Non-marine Saline and Alkaline > Hypersaline >...
GACAAATCACGAGTGGAGAAATGCCGGAGCCAGATTATATTTACATCGCCTGCGGTACGATGGGCACAGCGGCCGGACTGACTCTCGGCCTCAGGGCAGCGAAGCTCGGTTGCCGAGTAGTCTCGGTAGGGGTGTGCGGTGAAAAATCTGTTAATACCGGAGCAATGATTAAACTCATCAACAAGACGAACTCCCTACTTTGTTCTCTGGACGCTTCTTTCCCCGGATTCGAGTTCTCTGAAACAGACATTGATATCAGACACGATTATTTCGGCAAACGATACGCGCTCTTTACAGATGAGGGGATGGAGGCAGTATCCCTGATGAGAGAATGTGAAGGAATCAAACTAGATGGCAGCTATACAGGCAAGGCCTTGGCAGCGCTTAAACATGACGCAAAAAGCGGGAGCTTGCGAGGTAAAACGGTCCTATTTTGGAACACCCTAAACTCAAAGGACTTCTCAGATGCTATATCCGACCTCGATTACCACGACCTGCCTCGTTGCTTTCATCGTTATTTTGAGGAAGCTGTGCAGCCTCTCGACCGTGATTACTGACCACATAATTCCAGGGACACCGTGCCAATCAGGCCTGCCACGAATCAGCTATTACGTCCCCCCAATACCCTGGAACCCCATTCAAAAAGACGCATGTAATTCTGTCCACCCCTCACCGGAGAAGCCGACTGTTTGAAAACGCGGGTGATTGCTTTATACTATTCGCTGACCGATATAGCCATGATAGTACAGGCAACTGGGGAAGGTTACCTTGGGCAACAGGGATTTAGAACTGCTCGAATTTCATAAGATAAGGGAGATACTGGCCGGCTTTACCTCGTTTTCGGCCAGCCGAGAGCTTGCCCTCGACCTCACTCCCCTCACGGATGAAGATGAGGTCCGCCTGCAGCTCAGACAGTCGGCTGAGGCGCGCCGTTTGCTTTCACTCAGTCCGGATACCCATATCGGTGAAGTCGTTGATATACGGGAAGTGGTTAAGATGGCGGCACGCGGCAAAGTGCTGGACCCTAAATCTCTGCTGGAAATTCAGAAAACGCTGAACGCTGCCCATAAGCTAAAAAGCCACCTGCTGAACATGCCGGGCGAACTCCCGTTACTCAGTGGCCTGGCCACGGACATCGTAGCACTTGAGCAGCTTGAAAAGGATATCGGCGGCTGCTTTAGTCCGACCGGCGACCTGCTGGACACTGCCTCATCTAAACTGGCGTCGGTGAGACGTAGAATGAGAGAAGTACGCCAGGAACTGGTCACTCACCTGAAAGCTATAATTACTTCGCCTAGAGGACGGAAGATAGTCCAGGAACCCATTGTTACCGAGCGGGAAGGTCGGTATGTAATTCCCATCAAGGTGGAATTTCGCCGACAGATAAAGGGCATTGTCCACGATGTCTCCAATACCGAGGCCACTGTATTTATCGAGCCATGGACAACTACGGAGGTGCAGAATGAACTGCGCGAGCTGGTTGCTGAAGAGAAGGACGAAATAGAAAGGATACTGAAAACACTGAGTTCTGAAGTCGGGGCATTCGAAAGCGAAATTTTCCTTAACATAGACCTGATTGCTGAGATTGACCTGGCGCTGGCTAAGGCGAGATACGCCAGGGAGGCCAATGCCACCGAGCCTGTTATCGTGTCCGCCGGTAGAAGCGCCGAGGGAGGGGTACCTGGACCGGATGGAGTGCTCAGGCTGGTCGAAGCCAGACATCCGCTGCTGGGAAAGAAGGCAGTGCCGCTGTCAGTCGAGATCGGCCGGGACTTCTCCACTCTGGTCATTACCGGGCCCAATACAGGTGGTAAGACAGTTGCTCTCAAGACGATAGGACTTCTCAGCATGATGGCGCAGGCCGGACTGCCCATCCCCGCCCAGGCGGAAAGCCGCATCCCCCTTTTTGACGGCGTATTTGCCGACATCGGCGATGAGCAGAGCATCGAACAGACCCTTTCTACCTTCAGCTGGCACGTAGGCAACATCGTGCGCATCATCAACAGCGCCACGCCAAAGAGCCTGGTGCTTCTCGACGAGCTGGGCACGAACACCGACCCGGGCGAAGGCTCGGCTCTCGCCCGCGCTATCCTGCTTCATTTCCTATCACAGAGAACGATGACCGTAGCCACCACCCACTATACCGAACTAAAGGCGCTGGCCCACGCTACCGACGGGATGCAAAACGCGTCTCTGGATGTGGACCCCACTACGATGACGCCTACCTATCACCTGACAGTGGGTATCCCGGGCGGCAGCAATGCTCTGGCTACAGCGTCTCGCCTGGGACTGCCCGCGGAGATTATCACCCGCGCCCGACACATGCTTTCCCGGGGCACCCGGGAGATCGAGGCTTTGCTTACCCATCTGGTGACCGAACAGAAGAATGTTGAGTCGCTGCGCCACAGCCTGGAGAAGGAACTGAATGAGGCGGAACAGAGCGACGCGGACTTGAAAAACAGGCTCCGCCAGTTAGAAGAGGAGAGGCGCAAAATCATCAAGGAGACGCGTGACGGGATAGTCCGCGAGGCTGCCGGACTACAGGTGAAAATTCGTGAGGCGGCAGCGGAATTACGCAAGGAAAGATCGCGCGAAAGAATCGAGCAGGCTAAAAAGGCACTGGCAGAGGCACAGGAGCAGCTGGATGCCACGGTATGGCAGGCCGGACCGGCGGTCGATATAGACGAAAACGAGGCCGAGGCGGGCCCGATTACCGCCGGTGATACCGTCTGGTTGAGAGAGGCTGGCATGCCGGCGACGGTACTTTCAGTGTCCGAGGAGCGTGGACTCGTCGAAGTCCATGCCGGGAAGGTGAAGATGACTCTCAGGCTGGACAGCGTGGAAAAGAGGATACCATCAACCGGCGCGGTGAAGACGGGGGGTGCCCCCATAACGAGGAGCTTGAGCAAGCACAGGGTCCCTCTCGAGCTCGACCTGCGGGGAAAGAGGGCCGAGGAGGTTGAGCCGGCGCTGGACGACTACCTTAACGAAGCATCTTTATGCAGCTTGAGCCGTGTTCGTATCATTCACGGTATCGGCACGGGCACCGTGCGTCAGATTGTCAGGGGGTTTCTGGCCTCTCACCCGCTGGTAACGTCTTTCCAGCCCGGGGAGCAGGGCGAGGGCGGCGACGGCGTTACCATAGTCAGTATGTAGCCAGAGTATTTCGCCCGACCGGGCGATTGATATTATGTTTATATCAAGAAGATTCCGTCTCGGCAGGGCGAAGATGCTCGCCTTTCTGGACGAACTGGCTCTGACCGAAAGCAAAGCGATATCGTTATATCTCCCACAGGGGACGCCTCAAGCCAGGGTTGAGAATCTGCTGGGACAGGTGTTTGCCACAACTGCCACACCGACAGGCATGGCTGAGATTATTGCCGGCTCCGGAATGGGAGCGGCGTTTTTCCGGAGCCCGCCGCGAGCGTACCTGATTTTGCCTCCGTTCCCGATTGCAGAAGGATATATCACCGACGGCTGCGATGTCGGGCCCCTGCGCTCCCTTCTCAGTCATGACTTCCTTATCGGTCTGATACTGGTCCGCTTAGGAGCATACAGCATCGGCGTCTGCCGGGGCACAAAGCTCATAGATAGCAAGACGGGGACAGGCCTGGTACATGCCCGCCACAAGAAGGGTGGCTCCTCCCAGGCGAGGTTTGCACGACACCGGGAAAAGCAGATAGAGGAGTTTCTGGGCCGGGTCTGCGGTCATGTGCGGGAGAATATAGAGCCCCATGCCCGATCACTCAACTATCTGGTCTATGGCGGAGCAAGAACTACAATACTCTCACTGCGTAAAGAGTGCCCGTTTCTAAGCCAATTTGAGGACCGCATCCTGCGGATGCTGCTGGATATACCTGAGCCACGCAAGACGGTACTGGAAAAAGCCATCGGGACCGTCTGGTCAACCGATATTATCGAATGGTGCGAGGATAACTCTTAACAGGCTTCCTAAGGAATACCAGGGACACCACGCCAATCAGGCCTACTACAAATCAGGCATTATGTACCCAGAATAGCAGGGGGTTCCGACTGCAGCTTTGCCTGGGTCCTTACTGTCAGCCACCGGATATGGATAGAAGCTCGCTTTCAGCTATTATCCCTTGTTTTGCCAGTATTTTTAACAGAGCCCCGGACCGAAGCCTGAGGACATCGCGCCTCCCCAGACTTTTTGGCTTAATGTGACTCCTCTTGACCTCTCGCGCTAATTAAAGCCGTTCACGCCTCAATTCAAATACCACGGGATTTGCAGGGTCAGGGCAGGCAATAGTAGCCTTGTTTGTATCCTTTTCCCAAGGAAATGATCCTCCAAATTGCAGTACTACAGCGAAAGGGAAAAGCGTGTAGAATGCCCACGAACACATGCCAGGCGGAGTCTCTTGTCCGATGATGAATTCATCGCCAACCCTATGTCCAGCTTCGCAGGTGCCTTTTTGGGATATGACCTTAGCTATTATGTCTGACATAGTGTCCTCCCTTGACTATTTAGCATTCACCAAGTTGTACCCGAGTGGCTCCTATGGCCCCGTTATAGCGCTTAACCAGTCTATGGAATGTTACCAGAGGATGCTTTGACTAGTAACGTCCAACTTCCAGACGCATTGGGCCTGATCCCTTCACATGAACGACCCACACCCGATATAACCCAGCCCGAAATGCTGCTTGTAAGAAATCGTGGAGCTTAGGGGGAGAATCGCTTAGAGTCATGCGATGGAGACCTATTTCTTCTTCGAACGAAACCATCTGTCACTTGCTCGCATAATAGTGAAGTCCTCGAATTCCTGGCTAAACAGATTATATCAGTATTGTATTGGTTATTCCTGTATTCGTTTAGCTCGGTGGCCACACAAAGGGGGAATTCCTGTGGCAGAAGGTTTAATGCCCTTTCTCGGGCCTCTCAGGTGCATTCCAGCGGGAATCCCAGGGACACCGTGCCAATCAGGCCTACTACAAATCGGGTATCTTGCCTCCAGAATACGAAGCTATCGTTATTCAGGTGGTTCTGGTGGCTGCACCCTGGCCTGGGTCCTCACCGGCAGCCCCCAGATGTGGATAAAGCCAGGAGAGGCACTCTGGTCAAAGGCATCACCTTTATCGTAAGTAGCCAGGCTGTAATCATAAAGAGAATAAGGCGATTTTCTACCCACTATCTGGCAGTTAGCTTTGTAGAGCTTCACCCTTACCGTGCCGGTGACGTATCTCTGTGTGCTCTCCACATAGGCGGCTAAATCCTGCCGCATAGCTGTGAACCATAGCCCGTTATAAATAAGGTCGGCATACTCAGCGGCTACCCTGGCCTTGAAGCGGAGCTGTTCCTTTGCCAGCACCAGGTCCTCCAGGGCCTGGTGGGCTTTAAGCAAAACCACGGCTGCCGGCGCCTCATAAACTTCTCTCGACTTTATGCCGACCAGCCTGTTTTCAATATGGTCAATCCTGCCTACGCCATGCTCGCCGGCCAGATTATGAATCTTCTGGACAAGCGCAACACAGTCCGATTTCTCACCATCAAGGCTTACCGGTATCCCTCTGTCAAAACCAATCTCCAGATAAGCAGGCTGAGCCGGTGTTTCTTTGAGGGACTTTGTCCATAAGAAAGCGTCTTCGGGTGGCTCATTCCAGGGGTCTTCCAGCACACCACATTCGATGGCCCTCCCCCACAGACTTTCATCAATGGAATATGGGCTGGCCTTGGTGATGGGGATGGGAATATTGTGAGTCTGAGCATATTCAATTGTTTGCTCCCGTGTCATATTCCATTCCCGAGCCGGAGCTATCACCTTTAGCTCGGGAGCTAGAGCTGCTACGCTTACATCAATCCTCACCTGGTCATTGCCCTTGCCGGTGCAGCCGTGAGCTACCGCCGTCGCTCCTTCCTTTCTGGCTGTTTCCACCAGGAGTTGGGCGATGAGAGGGCGTCCCAGGGCTGTGGCCAGGGGATACTGGCCCTCATAAACGGCATCGGCTTGAAGAGCAGGGAAAACAAAGGACTTGATAAAGGATTCCTCAGCATCGAGTTCCAGTGCTTTTATAGCTCCGACATCAAGCGCTTTTAGTCTAATAGCTTCAAGGTCAGCCACATTGCCTACGTCCACAGTGAGGGTAACGACTTTTAGATTGTATTTTTCTTCAAGCCACTTTATGGCCACAGAGGTGTCCAGACCGCCGCTATAGGCCAATACTACTTTGTCCGACATTTTATTATCCCCCGACTTTGATTTTCTGCTCGCTTAAAACGCTTTCCAGGACCAGGATTGCCTTGTCCACCTCCTTTTCGGTGATGATAAGGGGAGGCATAAAGCGAAGGGCATTCGGCTTCACTGTGTTAACCAGCAGACCTTTGCCAAGGCAAGCCAAGACCAGCTCCTCAGCAATTTCGCTGTTAAATTCTAAGGCGATCAAGAGTCCCTTACCCCTAAGCTCAGTAATAAAATCAAAGCGCTGTTTCAAGCTTTCTAGCTTGGTCATAAAATAATTCCCTACTCGCTTAGCCCTTCTCGGGATATCGTTATCAATGATGTATTTCAGGGTGGCATAAGCGGCGGCGCAGACCAGTGGATTGCCACCAAAGGTGGAGCCATGCTCACCCGGGGAAAAGAGGGAGAACTCTTCTTTAGCCAAGAAAGCACCAATGGGCACACCGCTGCCCAGTCCCTTGGCCAGGGTCATTATATCCGGTTCGACATCGTACTGCTCATAGGCGAAGAGAGTTCCTGTTCGACCGATGCCCGTCTGGATTTCATCCAAAATAAAAAGGATTCCCTTTTCCCGACACCAGCTCTGTACCTTTTTGAGATAGTCAACGTCTGGGACATTGACTCCGCCTTCCCCCTGGACTGGCTCCAATATTACAGCGCAGGTTTGCTCATTGGTTGCCCGCTTGATCGCCTCGACGTCATTATATTCAACGTTGACAAAGCCGTCAGGCAGAGGTATGTAGGGCTCCTGAAATTTACTTTGTCCCGTTGCTGCGGTCATAGCCAGAGTTCGCCCATGAAAAGAACTATAGGTAGTAATGACCTCATAAGCGCCGTTGCGTCGAAGTTTTCCATATCTGCGAGCCAGTTTTATCGCCCCTTCATTAGCTTCAGCACCGCTGTTACAAAAGAAAATCCTATCAAGGCAGCTATTCTCAATTAAAAGCTGTGCCAGCTCTATCTGAGGAATGGTGTAAAACTGATTAGATGCCTGGATCAGGGTTCTCGCCTGCTTCTCCAAAGCCTCGACTACCACCGGAGGGCAATGCCCGAGGCTGTTTACCGCCCAGCCACCGACAAAGTCGAGATATTTTCTGCCCTCGCTGTCCCGGACCCAAGCCCCTTGACCACGCACCAAAGTCACAGGTACTCTATTTACCGTTCTCAGAAATAGCTTCTGCTCTAACTCCTGCCAATTATCCTGGGACAATGCTTGTTCCTCCAAATTGAGCTTGCTCAGAGCTTAAACCAGGAATCTCATCACCCGCGATGGCCTTGAGCAAGGCATGGGACATTCTACCATCGACGATGTGCGCAATGTGCGTGGTAGTCAGCGCTCTAAGGCTGGCTTCTATTTTAGGGACCATGCCCCCCGAAGCCACACTGGAAGCGACCATACTCTTTGCTTCGGCCAGGTTGAGCCTGGGAACCACCTTCCCCAAACCGTCATGGATGCCATCGACATCGGTCAGGAATATGAGTTTTTCTGCGGATAATGCCGCAGCAATTTCTCCGGCAGCCGTGTCTCCGTTAACGTTAAGCAGCATGACCTTGCCTCCAACCGAGCCGAAACTTACCGGCGCTACCACCGGCATATAGCCTGCCTCCAGCAATAACTCCAATGGAGTGGGGTCAACGGCTACAATTTCACCGACATAGCCTAGCTCCGGGCTCTTAATGCTTGCCCAAAGCAAATTACCATCACAGCCACCTAGGCCTACGGCCTTTCCTCCCAGGGCCTGTATAGCCACCACCAATTCCTTGTTAACCAGACCCCCTAAAGCCGCAGCCACCACCTTCAGGGTCTCGACATCGGTAACTCTCAACCCGTTTACAAAACTGGTGGGAATACCCAGCCGGGCAAGCCACTCGGAGGTCACCTTGGCGCCGCCATGAACCACCACCAGTGACAGCCCCTGTTTTTGAAGCTCTACTAAGTCCTCCAGGGTGGTGTCATGGTTGCCCAGGGTGCTGCCGCCAATCTTGACTACTATGATTCCCTTTTGCATTATGTCGAATAACCGCTGTTAATAGTAACATATTCCTCAGATAGGTCGCAGCCCCAGGCAGTGGCCTTGCCGTTTCCTAAGTTGAGGCATAGCTTTATGAGCACATCGTCACTTTTGCTCAAAGCCAATCTCATTTCTTCCTGGTTAAAAGGGGCAGGAGAACCCTGCTTCATGACACAAACGTCATTTAAATAGACATCCAATTTGTTCTCCTTCACCTCCGTCCCACTTCGTCCCAGGGCAGCAACAACACGTCCCCAGTTGGGGTCGTTGCCATGGACGGCTGTTTTCACCAACGATGAACTCACAATCGCCCTGGCTGCCTGGCGAGCTCCAGCCTGGTCTTCCGCTCCTTCCACCATGACTTCAATAAGCTTTGTGCCTCCCTCTCCATCCTGAGCTATGGACTTAGCCAGATAGGTGCAAACTGCATTTAAGGCTTCCTGGAAAGCCTCACCATTATCGAAGTCAACAGGCTTGTTACCAGCCAGGGCGTTGGCCAATAGGAATGCACAATCGTTGGTGCTGGTATCGCCATCAATGCTTATCATATTGAAAGAGCAATCCACCGCCTTCTGCAATGCTGCCTGCAGGAAATCGGCGCTTACAGAAGCATCGGTGGCTATAAAACAAAGCATGGTAGCCATGCTGGGGTGAATCATGCCTGCCCCTTTAGCCACCCCGGCGATGGTAAACTCCACACCTTCCATATCAACCTGAACTGCCACTTCCTTGGCTCTGGTATCAGTGGTCATTATCGCCCTGGCAAAGCCATGACCCCCATCTTTGCGCAGTCTTATTTCCCCAATCCCTGTTCTGATACAGTCCATAGGCAGCGGCACTCCGATTATGCCTGTGCTGGCTACAAGGACTTCTTCAGGAGATATACTCAACTTTGCTGCTGCTAGCTCTGCCATTTCCCGGGCGTCTGCCAGTCCCTGTGCCCCCACACAGGCGTTGGCACAACCGGAATTCACCACGATTGCCTGCGCTCGCCTTTTTGCTATATGACTTTGGGACAGGATAACTGGGGCTGATTTGATCTGGTTGGTAGTAAACACGCCAGCAGCCGTGCAGGACACTTCGGAGCAAAGAATAGCTAAATCAAGCTCCTCTTCGCTTTTCATTCCGGCACGAACTGCCCCGGCCACGAATCCTGAAGCTGAGCTAACACTGCCTGAGGGAATTAACTTAAACACAGAGTCCCAATATAGCAAGAAATGGGGGCAGCGTCTATTTCCGGCGACCTCACGAGTGAAGCAAAGAAAACATCTCTCCACATCGCTTCGCCGCTCACGCTCCTCGCAGTGACAAGGCCAGGAGACAATGCGTCACTGCGAATGAGTACCCACAAGCCATGAGGCCAGATTCATTTCCCGGGGACGCCAACAATGCAGACACTAGCTATAAATCGGCCGGGGTTACCACCCTGGTTATGTGCCAGCGCCATTTCCACATTCTTCAGTTGCCGCTCGGGCAATTGAGCTCTGCCCAATATCTCCACATATCCTTCATAGACCTCACGTATGCCACTGGCTCCCACGGGATGCCCGAAGGACTTCAAGCCACCGCCAACATTGAACGGGTGCTTCCCATCCAGTGCAAAGGCACCGGCTTCAATATCGAATTTTGCTTTTCCCTTCTCGCAGAAACCCAGGTCTTCATAACACATCAACTCGGCGATGGAAAAGCAGTCATGAACTTCGCACATATCGATATCCTTGCGGGGATCTTTTATCCCAGCATCAGCGTATGCCTGCCTGGCAGCCCTTTGGGTTTCCTCCCAATGAGTGTAGTCATAATCCGTCCTTATCTTGCCCATTCCCGGGCCCGTTGAGATACCAAATGACTTAATGGTGATGTACTCACCCCCAGGCTTATACTTTTTCACGTCCTCGGTGCGACAGAGAATAGCGGCTGAGGCCCCATCAGTCACTCCACAAGCATCGAACAAGCCAAGAGGCCAGGCTATGATTGGTGCGTTGATAACCTGTTCTTCAGTTACCTCCATACGCAAGTGGGCCCTCGGGTTTCGGGCACCGTTATAATGGCTTTTTACCGAAATCTTGGCCAGAGTCCTCTTCCCCTCCTCTCGACTCAAACCGAAGCGGTGGAAGTACCTAGTTGCCGCCAGGGCATAGCGGCCCGGAGCAGAATCCCCGGAGCCAAATACCGGATGCCACTTCTCACTGCCGCCAGCTTGAGTCGCGATGCCAAGGCCACCAAAACCAGTATCCTTCAGCTTCTCATAGCCAATGGCCAATACAAGGTCATAAGCCTTAGCTATTATGGCGTAACTAGCAGCCCTTAGAGACTCCATGCCGGTGGCACACATGTTTTCGACCCTGGTGACTGGTATATAATCGGTCTTCAGAGGGGCAGACAATTGGGTTCCTGTCGTGCCCGTGATGGTTCCTACCCAGGCAGCCTGAATAGCCTTGGGATCTATGCCGGCATCCTCATAGGCCTCATAGGCAGAGTCAATAACCAGATCGTAGGCATCCTTATCCCAGAGTTCGCCGAACTGCGTGCATCCCATGCCGATGATGGCAACTTTGTCTTTGATGCTCTCCATTTCTTTTCCTCCTATTCTACCCTGATAGGTCGGCATTTCCAGAAATAGTTGTGAAGTCCAGCCCCATCGTGTATTTTTCTGAATGTCATCTCCACTCGCATCCCGATGTCGACCTTTGCTGGGTCCCGGTCGGTCATAACACAGTAAAATCTGCCACCATCATCGAAATCGGATATAGTCCAGACACGGGGCAAATCGACTTCTATGGCCCGCTCATCCATGCTGAAGGTAAAGACGGTGGCTTTTTTGTCGGATAACCGCACCTCTTCATAATCGTCCTTGGCCTGGCACCAGGCGCATACCCTCTGTATTGGGAGTTGAATGTGTCCACATTGGCGGCACTTGCCTCCGTGAAGGGGGAGAACCTGACGGCGGTCTCTCCACAGCATGGGTAGTGAGCTAGTATAGGTGGGACGGCGCTCTGGCTCCCAGGCCATCAGGTCACGAAAGCGGATGTATTTCTCATAATTGGGGATAGACATCTTCGACGCCAAGTGCTGTTTTATCCCTCGCCTGCCCTTGATTTTTGCTATCTGCTCGGTCACCTGCAGGATAAAGGCATCAGCCCCGTCACCATAATTGGCCCATAATATTCTGTCACCTGGTTTTGCCTCCTCTAAAGCTGCCACCAGCATCATGGGAGCAAAGGCAGCGCCGGTGTTGCCTAGCGAGTCAAACATCGGCTCTTGAACCTGAGAAGGGTCAAAACCAAGACCCTTTACTACACGGCGGTGACTTCTGGCATCAGGGGCATAGTAGACAACCTTGGTAAAATCCTTGGGACTCAATTTATGCTTTTTCATGAGCTCGGAGACTACCCTGGAAAGCTTTTCAGTGTAGCCGTGTTGCAGAATAAAGCGGTCTTCCCAGGTTCGAACATAGCTATCCTCCTCCCTTTTCCAAATATCAAGGAAATCACTGGAGATAGAATGGCTGCCCTCGATATAGACGGCAACATCTTTGTCCCCAATAAGGAAAGCGGCGGCGCCATCTCCAAGGACGGGCTCGAATTCGGAATTCGGAGCAGGCAGTCGGCTGTCGGCAGCAGTTACCAGAACCGTCTTCGCTGACCCGCCCTTAATGGCATCACAGGCAGCCCTGACGGCGCTTGTCCCTGACCGTAGGGAACTCAAAAGGTCTAAGGTGAATATATCATCACGGAGGTCGACAGCCGCCGCTATAATACTGGCGGACTGTTTCTCTTCATAGGGAGGCGTTGTAGAGGCGAAGTATAAGCCATCGACCGCATGGCGGTCCATGCCATCTAAGCAGTCGATAGCGGCCTCCACCGACATTGTTATGCTATCTTCATCATAATTGGCCACAGCTTTCTCCCCACGTCCGCCTCCCCCACCCCAAGCGCGGGAGATTTCACCTTGGCTCAATCTATACACTGGAATATAAGCACCGTATGATATAATCCCTAACATAGCACCTCCTAAAAAATTGGATTAAAGCTGGTCAGTCGTTTTCGAACAAGCCTACCAAAATCTCAATTTATGCCTCTATCCCTTAGAGGGAAGGACGGCAATCGCGGTCCCCGGCGTAGTCTTCTCGCCCTTGGGATTCTCTGTCCATATCTCACATTCCACCACATGTTCTGAGTCCTGTACATACTTCTTGGTAACCTTGCCTTTACACGTAAGAGTCTCACCGGGCAGGTCGTTACCCCGGTAATTGCACGACAGCCTCTTTAGCTTACCCTTATCCCCAATCCAATCGGTCATCAGTTGCCCCAGGAAGGCAGCCTTCAAGCGGCCGTGAATGATAACGCTGGGAAAGCCAAGGCTGGTAGCAAAATCCTTATCATAATGGAGTTCATTGAAGTCGCCGGAGGCCCCCGCCCACTTCACCAATTGCCTCTTAGTGGGGTTCTTGACAAGGGGTGTTATATCTGACCCTTCTTTAACATCTTCGTAAAATATCTGCTCAGCCATTTTGCAGTCTCCTCGCTTTAATAGTTTATCAGGGTGGCTCTACCCTTGGCGGCCAGCTCCCCTCTCTGGTTAGTAATAGAGGTCTCGGTGACTATAAAAAGCAACTTCCCTGCCTTTCCCTCACGCTCGTAGAGATCGGCCACATGAGTAGTGCAAGTTATGACATCGCCAAGCTTTATGGGTAGGTGAAACTCCCAATCGCCACCACCGGCTACCATACGCTTCAGAGGGAACAACACTTTAGGTGGTTCACCACTTCCACTCACTACAGCAGCCGTTATGAATCCCGGCGCCGCCTCCTCCTGCCACCTGGGATTGGGGTCGTCGATGGCTTCAGCAAGCCTGCTCAGCATTGTTTTATCCACCTCGTGTACTACCTTAGCTATCTCCCTGCCAACCATGCTTTTCATTTCTTCAGTGATAACCGAGCCATTGCTCATAGAACCCTCCTTATGTGCAAAAGGATTATTGATTATCGCCCTTTTTTGAGGGCTTTGTCAAAATCCTATCGTTATTGCTACTGCTGTTCTCCCCTTTGCCAGACCTTCTTGACATGCCAATGCCCTCGATTCACCAAATTGACAGTCCTCTAAGTGGCAGCTACCGACTGGATTTAACCCCTGGGTAGATTTAGCCCCTGCAAGGCGATTATGTTCTTCCGTATTTCTGTAGTGCCTCCTGCAAGAGTGGTGCCTGTACCCCATTGGCTGATGTCCTGAAATTTACCCAAAAGGGGAGCCCATTTGGAATCCCTCTTCACCACCCCATAAAGGCCCATTATCTCCACGGCGGTATTAGCGACGCGCAGGTTCAGCTCATTAGAGAAATAGCCACAGGCTGCAGCCTCGGCAGCGACTTCTTGCCCCACGCTTTGGAGCCAGCCCACATAATAAGCGAGTTTCAGACTGGCTTCATAGCTGATGAGATATTCAGCCAGCTTCTGACGGACAGTCGGTTTCTTGCCCAGAATTTCCCCATTGACCCGCGTCTCTTTGCAGTACTCAATGAAATCCTCCAGGTTCCGCTTGCCACTGGCCGGTATGCCTATGTGAGCGCGAGCGAAATTCCTCCCGGCTGTGAAAACGTACCATCCTTGGTTTAACTCCCCTATCATATTCCGCTTGGGTATGCGGAAATTATCTATAAATGTTTCGTTGTACACGTGGCTGCGATTCATGTAAATCAAGGGGCGAAACTCAATTCCCGGCCCGATTTTGTCGATGAAGAAACTCAACCCTCTATGTCTTTTTGACGGGTCAGGGTCCGTTCTTGCCAGGACGAAGAGGTGGTCAGCATGGTGAGCACCGCTGGTCCAGATCTTCTGTCCATTTATCACATAGTCATCGCCATCTTCAACGGCAGTAGTCTTGAGGGAGGCAAGGTCTGAGCCTGCATCAGGTTCACTCAGCAACTCAGCCCAAGATACCTCCGCCCTAGCAATTTTTGGCAGCCACTCCTTCTTTTGCTCGTCGGTTCCATACCTCAATATGCCGGCAGCCACAGTCATAAAGTGTAGGGGAACCGCCGGAAGCTTGTGGTAGGATGTTACCTCATGGAAGATGAGCTGCTCAATCGTGCCGTGCCCATGGCCCCCATATTCCTTTGGCCAGGGCAAACACAACCAGCCCTTTTCCACCACCTTCTTAACTACTGAGCGGTGGTAAGCCCAGGCTTCATCTGATTCTTCCTCGGCAAGCCCACCACCTACCCACCACCAGGGAGCCCTCTTCTCCTCTTCTTTAGAAAAGTCCTCAAACTCCTTCCTCATTGCTTCTTGCTGCGGGGTAAAATTGAAATCCATTTTTGTCCCTTTCTCTACTCAAATCGGCTGCGTAGGCGTCAATTAATTACACGCCGTCATTGTAATTGCATTTTACCTTCCAGTCAAGGCTCGAATTGTGCGGAAACAGCACAAAACAACCTGGCCTACAGCTCAAGCCTGAACTTGCTTTCCCCTAGCACTTTGCTCAATTCCATGGCTAATTCGGGGCAGTAATCGATTGTTACCTCTGGTATCTCCAGGTTGGTCATTTCATCCTCACTGACAACAGCGAGAGAGACTTTATCCTGCCCCGGATAACTCTTGAGAATATCCATAATTTTATGGAGGCATTCGATGTCTTTTTCTGCGTCGTCCGACTGGTCGATGTCTATCATGACATGGCGGTGCTGGGGTTCCTTTAGCACTTCTTGCCTCGCAGGAAGAGGGGTCACGTCCTGGCAGTTTAATTGTATTTCCCCACCCCTGACCTTCACTATGCCTTTGACGGTGAGAATGTTGCCCTCCTGCCATAGTCCTTGGGTGCTCTCATAAACCCTGGGCCAAGCGATGACCTCAATACTAGCATCCAGGTCTTCAATTGAGGCGACTATAAAAGGGCGTTGCTCTCGGGTGTAAGCTTGGCGTATCGAGACCACCATTCCTGTGACCGCCACCGTCTCATCGACCATGTCCATGTTGATTTCGCCACAGGAAACAGTACCTGTTGAAGATAGTTCTCTGGTGAGCAAATCAAGGGGTTGTGAGAAATAAACCCCTAACAGCTCCCTTTCCCAAATTAGCTTTTGCTGGGTGGATACCTCTTCCTCCGCTTGTTTGTAGTTCACACCCGGGGCTGGGGAGCTTTGAGCCCATAAATCAAACATGCTAACTTGTCCCGATTCCTTTGCTCTTTGCTCCGTTTGAGCCAGGGAGATAATTTTACTTAGGGACGCGATGAGCGTTTTTCGACTACCCAAGGAGTCAAAAGCACCAACCATGATCAAGCTTTCCAATACTTTCTTATTTATGTTACGCAGGTCGGTTCGATAGCAGAAGTCTTCTATGGATTTAAAGTCGCCCCCTGAGTCCCGGCCAGACAAGATATGCTCAATTGGAGAAAAGCCGACATTCTTAATAGAAGCTAGTCCAAAGCGGATGGCCGGATTATTCTCATCATATCGCTCAATGGCGAAGCTAGCATGGCTTCTATTAATATCCGGCGGGAGTACTTTGATGCCCAGTCTCCGGCATTCAGCAATCGCCGAACGAACCTTTTCCATATTATCCGAATAAGTGTTGAGCAAGGCAACCATGTATTCAATGGGGTAGTTTGCCTTAAGATAGGCAGTGCGATAGGCAATGAGGGCATAGCTAACGCTGTGGGCTTTATTGAAAGCGTAACCAGCGAAAGGCTCGATTAAGGAAAATACCTCCTTAGCTAATTCTGGCGATACGCCATTATTTCTAGCTCCGGCGATAAAATTGCGCTCTTCCTTCTTCATCGCCGCAGCTATCTTTTTGCCCATAGCTTTACGAAAGATATCAGCCTGGCCCAGGCTATAGCCGGCTAGAGCTTGGGCGATAAATATTACCTGCTCCTGATAAACGATAACTCCGTAGGTTTCTTCTAGAATCTCTTTTAGAATTGGATGGGGATAATGAATGGGGGTAACTCCCTGCTTGGCTCTAATAAAAGTGGGAATCTGTTCCATGGGACCAGGGCGATAGAGCGCCACCATAGCAGCGATGTCGCTGAAGTTGTTGGGCCCGAGTTCCCTGATATAGCGGCGCATTCCGGTACTCTCCAGTTGGAAGATGCCTTTGGTTTCCCCCGAAGCAAGCAAATCAAAGGTCTTGCCATCGTCAAGAGGAATACACTGCAAGTCCAGGGAGATTCCACGGCTTTGCGCGATAATTTCTTTAGCCTTAGCCAAAATGGTCAAATTGGATAATCCGAGGAAATCCATTTTTAACAGTCCCAGGCGGGCGATGTTCCCCATGTGGAATTGAGTCATGACGGTACGTTGTTCACCCTTTCCCAGCAGTTGCAGTGGCACACATTCGGTTAAAGGCTCATGCGAGATAACCACGCCGGCAGCATGAGTGCTGACATGCCTGACCATTCCCTCCAATTTCCTGGCCGAGTCAATTAAGTTGCGTATTGCTTCATCTCGATTATAGGCGTCGTGAATCTCTCCGCTCTGCTGCAAAGCTCTGTCCAGGGTTATAGTAAGCTCGGTAGGAATGAGCCTGGCTACCTGGTCAACCTGACTGTAAGGCATGCCCAGAGCTCGTCCGGTGTCCCTTAGCGCCGCTCTGGCTCCTAAGGTACCAAAGGTAATAATTTGAGCTACGTGGTCGGAGCCGTATTTTTGGTTGACATAGGCCAGGACTTCATCGCGGCGGTCGTCTTGAAAATCGAGGTCAATATCGGGAAGCTCAAGACGCTCTACATTGAGAAACCGTTCAAAAACAAGCCCGTAGGCTAACGGATCTATATCAGTGACGCCCAGGCAGTAAAGAACCAGGCTGGCAGCAGCGCTTCCCCTAACGCCAAAATAGACTCCCCGCTCTCTGGCAAAAGAAATTATATCCCAGACAACCAGAAAGTAATGGGCGAACTTTGTCTTTTGTATGACATCGAGCTCGTAGCTAAGCCGCTCCTTGACCTCCGAGCTAGGTTCCGGGTAACGCCTTTCCAGGCTCTGCCAACAGAGCTCCGCCAGGAAATCGTCGGCCTCCCTACCCCCAGGCAATTCCACGTGCGGCAGATATAGCTTGGTAAAATCCAACTCCAACTGACACATATCAGCAACCGCCTGAGTATTATCCACAGCCTGAGGTAAGTCAGCAAACAGTTGTTCCACCTCCTCAGGACTTTTCAAGTAGAAGAAATCGCCGGCCATCTTCAGCCTTTTTTCATCATATATGGAGGTGTTGGTCTGTACACACAAGAGGAGTTCATGGGCGGGAGCGTCCTTCTTATCTACGTAATGCACATCAAACGTAGCTACCGGAGGTATATTGAGTCTAGCGGATAGCGAAACAAGCTCCTGATTTACATGCTCCAATTCGGGGATAGGATGCCTTTGAATCTCCAGATAGTAATCGCCGAAGACCTCCTTATACCACGAAGCTGCTCTGTCAAGTTCGTTGGTCTGCCCTCCCAGGATGAGTCGAGCTAGTTCTCCGTGAGCACACCCAGAAAGGGCAATAAGTCCATCATGATGAAGCTTCAAAAGCTCCTTATCTACCCTGGGCTTATAATAAAATCCCTGGAGCTGGCTTTTAGTAACCAGTTGGACCAAATTACGGTAGCCCTCCTCGTTCTTGGCCAGCAGAGTAAGATGATAGGGGGTTTTGTGGGCCGGTTCTCGAATACGGCAATCGGTCTCGGCTACGTAGACTTCACAGCCAATGATTGGTTTTACACCTGCTTCCTTAGCCGCCACATAAAAATCGATAACTCCATACATTGCACCATGGTCGGTGATAGCCAGGCTGTCCATGCCTAACTCTTTGGTCCTGGCAATGAGATGGGGAATGCGACACATGCCATCAAGTAAGCTATATTCAGTGTGGACATGAAGATGAACAAACTTCTGCGGCATTAGCTGGATTATAACATAGGGTTTTCAGCACCGTCCTTTTAGCATTTAAGGGCTCCTGAGCAAAAAATCCGTTAAATAAAGCAATCTCCCGGTTAAATGTTTAGCTATTTAATTCCGAGCAAGCTGTTATGGCTATGATGGGAGTAGCACTCTCTGAATCAAGGCCTGGACAGCTTGATGAAGTCCGTGTTTGCACTGGAAGAAGGGGCTGAAACAAGGCATTATTTGAGAAATTTGCAACTACCTCTGTGCCTGAAACGGTCTCAACCCGACAATGTTAAACTCAGCACCCCCGGTAGCTTCGACCTTTTCTCTCACATCGCCTAGTCTAGTGCTTTAATAGTTAACTCCGGCACGGCTTCGGTTTTGCGATTGTCACTTCTCATGCATATCCCGGATTTTGCAGGCCCGATTTGATCCTGGAGTAGGCTGCCGCTACGCCAAGGGCCCTGACGGCAGTTTCAAGGTCGAAGTAAGTTGCGAATCCCAGACTTTCCAGCTGTCTAGCGCTCTCTTCCATCTCAGCCAGATTGATTCCGTAGCAGAAGACTGTAACCGGCTTCGAGAGCTGTGAAATACGACTTCTCAAGCTACTGAAGATGGGTATCATAAGTCCACCGTGCACTACAATTACAGCGCAATCTACATTTTCATCTGCCAAAACTAGCGGGATAACCTCTTCATATACTGAGCTAGGATTATCCATAACCGATAATATTGGTCCAAGATCGACCGGGTTATTGACAAAGCGGGGGGACAATTCTGCAAGTTTGCTCTTGGTCTCAGTCTTGAACTCAGTAATAACCAGTCCATCTCTAACAGCCTCGTCAACCAGTATTACACCTGCACCTCCTGTAGCCGTGACGATAGCTACCCGGTTGCCCTTGGGAAGAGGCTGTGATGCGAATACCCGGGGTACCTCCCAAAAATCTTGCCAACTGCTCAACCTGATGATTCCTGTCTGTTTAAAAGCGTCTTCATGAATCTCGTCATTTCCAGCAAGAGCTCCCGTGTGAGAGGCAGCTGCTCTCGCGCTAGCTTCGTTCCTGCCGGGTTTGAAAATCAATACTGGTTTTCTGGATACAGCCCTGGCAGCCATTTCCATGAAGCTCCGGCCGTCCTTTATATCCTCCAGGTGCATACAGATTACTTTCGTATCTGGGTCATCGGCAAGATAGGCAAGGAGATCAACTTCATTGACATCAGACTTGTTGCCAAAGTCACATATTTTGCTTATAGGATAGGCTCGGTCCCTCACAGGATGTGTCCCAAAGGTGAGAAGGCCACTCTGGGCGCAGTACCCTATGCTGCCTTTGACCAGCTTGTTGTAACCCAGGAGATAAGGACCAGTCACCAGGTAGTTGCTGGTATTAAGAACGCCGAGCGTATTTGGCCCGAGAATACGAATCCCGCTGCGGCGGGAGATATCCACTAATTGCGACTGAAGTCTGCCACCTTCTTCGCTCGCTTCGGCAAATCCTTCCGAAATAACAATCGCAGCCCTAACTCCTTTTTGGGCACATCGCTGGATTACTTCCGGTACCGCCGTGGGCGGTATTATTACAATAGCCAGATCTATGTTTGCATCTATTTCGTCTATGTTGGGGTACACCTTCAGGCCAAGGACTTCTGCACATGATGGATTGATTGGGTAGATCCTGCCTGAGAATCCGAAGTCCAGCATGTTCTTCATCACACCATATGCAGTACCAGAGCGAGCCTGCATAGAGCCAGACACGGCTACCCCCTCTGGCTCAAAAAACCTGGACAGGTCATTGTGCGACATCATACGAAACCTCACATATCCGGTGGGAATTTCCCTTTTCAACGATTGATAGATTTGTACTAGGCGGGCATTCCTGTACAGGCCGATGATAGCAGTGTATCCCATGGGTGTCAATTCTCTGTCATCCTTTTGACGGTCTGTGTAGAGAATCAGTACAATATGGACAAAGAAAATATTCAAAGTCGAGGGGGTGTGGAAATGAGTTCGTTATTTTCTTTGGCAAATAGGGTGGCCATTGTGACTGGGGCTGGCAGGGGGATAGGAAAAGCTCTGGCTTTGGGCTTGGCGCAAGCCGGAGCCGATGTGGTGGTTGCCGCTAGAACGGCTGCCGACATTGACAAGACAGCGGAAGAAATTCGTGCCTTAGGTAGCAGGGCTCTTCCCGTGCCTGCGGATGTCCGAGAAAGTGAACAGGTAGCTAACATGGTAGGTAGAACGTTAGAGGAATTCAATCGAGTTGACATTCTGATCAATAATGTCGGTGGTACTCCCAAAAAGCCCGCTTTGCAGCAAAGCGAGAAGTCTTGGGACGCTGTCATGCAGCTGAACCTAACGACCACCCTTTTGTGCAGTAAGGCAGTGACAGAGGCGATGATAAAACAGGGGAAAGGCAGCATTATCAATATCGCCTCCGCAATTGGGCGAGGAAACTTGCCCTATTTTTCGGCCTATGCAGTCTCTAAGGACGGAGTTATCAGTCTGACTCAGCGTTTAGCCCTGGAATGGGCCCCCTATCGTATCCGAGTCAACGCTATAGCTCCAGGCTTTGTCGAAACCGAAATGACTGGCAGGTATTTCCAGGAGGATGCTGATTTGCGAGAAGAACTGAAGAGGGTTCCTCTAGGACGTGCGGCAAAGCCTGAGGATATCGTAGGAGCAGCAATTTACCTTGCCTCTGACGCTTCAGATTACGTTACGGGGACTACTATTACCGTAGATGGTGGACTAACCCGTCCCGGCTGACCAGAAATATGTGGTGCCCTTTGGGAAAAACATTTATGTCGCCCGGCCATCTCACATCTGCTACTAGGCAAGAACGCCCAATATTGCCCTGAGCAAGGTTGTCGAAGATACTACGCTAGCATGTCAGGCAGAACAATTGATTTTGGTCGGGGCTGAGATGTAGAATCAGCGTTGACAGCGCAGAGAACAAGCGGAAAGGGAATCATACATTTTAGCCCGGATATAAACGCAGCTTATGGGGGTTAATTCATGATTAAACACGCTAAAGTTCCTGATAAATGGGATGTGGAGGTTGACCTACTATCTATCGGCTCAAGCAGCGGCGGGCTCACCGCAGCCATAGTGGGACACGATCTGGGTCTGAGCACGGTGGTGCTGGAAAAGGCAGAGGTTCTGGGTGGGGGTACTGCTTTGTCGGGAGGTGTTATCTGGATACCATTCAACCACCATATGTTGGAGATGGGAATCCAGGATTCCCGTGAGGACGCACTGACGTATATACGCGGTATAAGCATGGGACACCATGATGAAGAGCTTCTAGCTGCCTACTTGGATACGGGCCCAGAGACGGTCCGCTACCTGGAGGAACACACCCCCTTAAAGATGTCTTGCGAGGATGACAGCAGTCGCACGGAATATTGTGCAGACCATCCCGGCGGTAAGCCTATGGGCCGTAAGATATGGCCTGATCCTGAAATCATGCCCCCGATCATGGAGAAGTCAGAGCAAGCGCACCCTTTGCTGAGCAAGGTGCGCGGTGAGCCGGTTAAGTACCTGATAGGTCCGCGTCCGCCGTGGGTTCAAGGGAGAGCCCTTATCGGCTCGCTGGTTCTGGCCTGCATCCATAGAGGAATCAAGCTGCTCACCAATACCCGTGGCAAGGAGTTGATAGCGCAGAACGGTAGGGTAATAGGACTGCGAGCTGAGCGTGATGGTAAGGACTTCTTCGTAAGGGGTAAGAAGGGGATTCTGCTGGCTACCGGAGGCTTCGAGTGGAATGAGGACATGAACAAGAGGTTTATATACTCTCCTCCTTTACATGCCTACACCGCGCCTTCTAATGAGGGAGACGGTCATATAATGGGAATGGAGGTTGGTGCCGCCGTGGCGCTCATGGACCACAGCATATTCCAACCCGGCGTTAACCTTCCTGGCGAAGTGGTAGAGGGTGGCAAGCCCTTCTACCGGCCCTTTATCTACGGCTATCCCTATATGATCATGGTAAACCGCCACGGCAAGCGTTGCTGTGATGAGACCTTCTATCCTGACATGGGTAGGGCATTCCTCGCTTACGATCGAATAAGCGGAGAATTCAGCAATGTCCCTATATTCTGGATTTGCGATCAAGCCTTCAGGGATATATTTCCAGTGTTCAACATTAAGCGGGGCACCGAACTGAAGGAGTGGATGAAACGGGGTGATACCTTGCCCGAGCTGGCTGAAGCATTAGGCATCCCGGGAGCTAACTTGGTGGAGACGGTAGAGCGGTTCAATAGGTTTGCCAACGAGGGGAAGGACCCCGACTTCCACCGCGGGGAGAGTACCTATGACCGCCAGTGGGGTGAATTCGTGTTCCCCGGCCGCAAGCCCAGTCCGGTCCTGGGTCCTCTAGAGAAGCCACCCTTCTACGGGGTGAAGCTTGGTTTGACCACAGCCGGCAACCTGGGAGGACTGGTAACCAATGCCAATGCCGAGGTGATAGACGTCCGAGGAGAAGTCATACCAGGCCTGTACTGCACCAGCAACACGCAGGCCATGTTGCCCATAGGTCACCATTACGACAGCGGTGCTGCTCAAGGCAAGAGCCTGATCTTCGGCTATATTGCCGCCCGGCACATGGCCAAAAGCGGGAAACGGAACTAGGGACAGGTTTTTAAAGCTGCCCAAAGGAAGGAGGTTGTTACTATGGCGAAGCTAGCGGAACTCGAGGCAAAAATGCAACGGTTTGAGGACATTGAAGCTATCAAGCGGCTGAAATACAAATACCTCCGTGCCCTTGACAGCAAATTGTGGGATGAATTAGCAGAGTGTTTTACGGAGGATGCAACCTCTGCTTATTCTGAAGGGAAGCACAGTTTCCAAGGCAGAGCTGCCATTATGAAATTCCTTAAGGAAAGTCTAAATCCTACCATGATCAGCACGCACCAGTGCCATCATCCCGAGATTGAGCTAACCAGTGATACCACAGCCACTGGTATATGGGGTTTACAAGACTATCTCGTCATGACTCAGTCAAATAGGGCCCTCACGGGTGCAGCCTTCTACCATGACGAATATGTCAAAGTGAACGGAGAGTGGAAAATAAAGCATACAGGTTATAAGCGAATCTTGGAGGAGGTTTGGGATAGGGCAGAAACTAAAAGCTTGAAAATCACCGCAAGCATGTTTCCATCCTCAACCGAGTCGTTGTAACAGCTCGGAGAGTCACAAAGCCGGGGGCTATTTAGAAAGGAGGAAAGAAATGACGAAATTTGATGAGGCTTATATCAAGCTAGCGGAGAGAAATGGGAAGGCTGACTCAGAAGGACTACACAGGATACTCGAAAAAGCCATGACGCCCGAGGAGGCCCGCTTTTTGCTTGAACTACCGGCTTCGAATGCGGATGTGGCGGCTAAACTAAACATGGATGAGAAAGCTGTTGAGAGCAAAATTAAGGATTTATCGCAAAGAGGACTCCTGGTAGCATCAAGGAGAGGGCATCGCTACCCTGGTTCCCTAGGGACACTGCATGACAACATACTGTCCAGTGCGCCGGAATATATCCCACCTGGGATGGACAAGCTATGGATGGACTTCTATGAGGGCGACTGGTGGCGTGAGGTAGCCGATCAACTCATCGCTATGGGGAACCCCACCCTCAGAGCTATACTCGCCCCAGAAAGCATTCCACCAGGTGTTGAGCTTCTCCAAAATGAGAGTATCGAGGCCCTACTCAACGCAAACAAGGAGCTTATCAGTGTCCGTAACTGCTGTTGCCGGGTGATGGCGAAGAGTTGCGACCGCCCCATTTTTACCTGCACTCAGTTCGGCAGGAGAGCGGAATATGATCTGTTCCGGGGCAGCGGCAAAAAGGTCTCTGCTGATGAAGCCATGGATGTATCTCTCAAGGCCACAAAGGCCGGGCTGGTACCCACGGTGACCAATATTCGTGCTATGGAAGCCCTGGAGTTTATCTGCTACTGCTGTAGCTGTTGCTGCGTGGTTTTAGAGCCAGCCAGTCGAATTGGCAAGATGAATGAGGTACTTGCCGGTAGCAGATTCGTGGGCAGGGTCGATAACGAGACCTGCAACGGCTGCGAAGAATGTGTGTCACGGTGCTTCTTCAGCGCTATCGAGATGAAGAAGGTTCCTGGTCTCAGCACACCGAAGGCTGTTATCGATACTGAGAAGTGCCGAGGCTGTGGCCTGTGCGCCATCGAATGTGGGCCAGGGGCAATTACAATGGAACTGGTCAGACCGCCGGAGTTTATACCCGAGACCATTGCCGGCCCATCGTCAATCGTCCACTGATTGAGTGAGGGTCTCTTTTGACTCTAAGGGCGCCGGAGTCACAGGTTGTCAATGGCTTCGTGGTGGTGACGCTGTCTCAACTCGATTCCCCAACCCCACCAATAAGACGCAGGATAGATTAGGAGACGCCACCAAGATCCCACTCATCCTAGATGAGAAAGATGGTGAATTCCTACAGGCAGCCAGACTACAGTATAGTTTTTACCCAACGCTCCCACAACGACAAGTCCTTGCCTGCAGAATCGCCAGAATGACAATTAACTGGGGTAGAGTGTAAAATCAGGCGAGCCTTTTGATAAACTAGGCGATAATCTAGGAGGTAGAAATTGAGCGAAGAATGTATCTTCTGTAAGATCATAGAAGGAGAAGCAAGCGCCCGGAAGATTTATGAAGATGAGACGATTTTATGCATCCTCGATATTGCCCAGGTTGTCTCCGATACGGGAAATTTTATCCCGGGTCGTTGTTTAGTGCTTCCCAAAAGACACGTCGCCTTCTTCTATGATCTGGAGGATGAAGAGGCTGGGCAGTTATTTGTCGTTGCCAAGACACTGGCCAGAAAACTCAAGAAGGTTTTCAACCCCGAGTTTGTTACTGTATTTATTCGTGGCCAGCGAGTCTCCCATGCTCATATTATATTGCAACCCTCAGGTGAAGGTGATCCTACGAGTAAGTTGTTTGCCAGCATGATGTCATTCTTTAAACTAGCCCCTGAGGAACTGTTGGATGATATGACTCAGAAGATCCAGAAAATTAAGTGAAATAGGGATTCGGAATATGGGGGAAAAACCCTTCTGAAGGGCAAAAATGGCCAGGGTTGCTTATTGGCTATTCATAATTTGCCTCCCTCTTTTGCTTCTTACCAGCACCGTCCGTCTGCTATTTAACAGCACGTATGTTTATGAATATGGTTTTGCTAAATACGAGATAAGCGAAGCTACGGGGATAGACGAGTCACAGCTAAACCAAGTGGCAACAAGGCTCATTGACTATTTCAATTCCAGGGTGGAAACGCCCCAAATAGAGGTAGTCAAAGACGGAAGGGAATTCGAGCTATTTCACGATTACGAGATTATTCATCTCGAGGATGTAAAGGGACTGCTTCGGCTGGATTATTTGGTGCAGGGGATAGTTTTTGCCTATGTCGTTACTTACGCTTTGTTCTTTGTGCTGTGGAAGAGAGGTCGCCGGCAAGATTTAGCTAAAGGAATAACCCGTGGGTGTATCCTTACCCTGGGTCTTTTAGCTGTGTTCGGCATCGTCTCCATTTTCAGCTTCCAATGGCTATTTATCCAGTTTCACCACATCAGTTTCAGCAATCCATACTGGATGCTTGACCCGAGCAAAGACTACCTCATCATGTTATTCCCCCCGGGCTTCTGGCAGGAAGTTGCCCTAATTGGAGGCGGGGCTATAGCTGCGGAGGCTTTGCTTCTGGGTGGCATCGCCTGGGCAATTCCCTTTTTTCACCAAAGGCGCAGTCGCAAGATAAAGCTCAGTAGTGAGAAGTACTCCTGAATCTATTAGCCCTCTTGCCTGAGCGCTTAACAGACAGCTAAAATGAGCACACCTAAGCTCGGGAGAAAAGGACGAGAACCTTGGCAAGACTGAAATATCTTTTCCAACCGGTGAGAATAGGCTCAATGGAAGTGGAGAACCGGATTGTAATGCCTGCCATGGATCCCGGTTTTGGAGTAGATGATGATGGATGTGTAACCCCTCAGCTCACTGAATTCCTCGTCGAAAGGGCACGGAGCCAGCCGGGCATGATTATAGCTGGCTCGGCACAAATACATCCTTTGGGCTTACCACCAGTAATGAATCAGGTGCACCTTTGGGACGAGAGGATTCTTCCCAGCCTGCAAGAGATGGTAAAGGCAGTACATCGGTATGACGTTAAGTTTGGACAACAAATAAACCATAGCGGCCTGTTACATCTTCCCCAGCCAAGCGTTTGCCCCTCGGTGATTCCGGAAATGGTCCAGGCAGGCCTTCCAGTAAAGGACCTCAGCAAAGAAGAAATAAAGGAGTATGTGGAAGCCTTCGGGGCAGCTGCCGAACGATGTGTAAGGGTGGGCTTTGATTTTGTGGAAATTCATGCCGCACATTCATACCTGCTAAACGAATTCCTTACGCCTCACTACAATAGGAGGACTGATGAGTATGGAGGTAGTTTTGACAACAGGCTAAGGTTTTTGCTTGAGGTCATACATAGGGTGAGGGAAAAGGTTGGCGATGAGATTCCAGTGGGCGTTCGACTAAGTGGAGATGACCTCATAGGGGAGGGAGGATGTAATCTGGCCGACTTATGCCGATTAGCTCCCATCCTGGAGAGGGAGAGCGTCAACTACTTGAACATAACAATCGGTGCTGCTTATTACGGCAGCCTCCACGTTAACATAGCGCCCATGTATGAGGCTCAGGGTGCCTTTGTTCACTTCAGCGAGGAAGTCAAGAAACATGTTTCTATTCCGGTCATAACGGTAGGAAGAATCAAGGATCCAATTATGGCCGACAAGATAATCATGGAGGGCAAGGCAGACCTGGTTGCCATGGGCAGGGCCCAAATAGCCGATCCTGACATGGTTGAGAAAGCAAGAAAGGGAGAAACAACAGAAATAAGATTGTGTTTAGCGGAGTGCCTGGGGTGTATCGAGGGGATTCTCAGACAGGGAGAGGCAAGTTGCGCTGTAAACCCAAGGGTAGGCAGAGAGTATCTTATAAAGGACATAAAGGGCGAGAAGAAGGCTGCGGAGAGGAAGGTCTTGGTTGCTGGGGCAGGATGTGCCGGGCTGGAAACAGCCAGGAGGGCGGCTTTCGCCGGACACAGGGTCATTCTATGCGAGAGTAGAGGATGGATAGGAGGACAACTTAGACTGGCTGCTAAAATGCCCGAGAGAGAAGAAATAGGAGATATCATCCCCTGGTATGAAAGACAACTTAACAGGCTGGGAGTGGAAATTCGCTTAAACACCACGGTTGATGAGGATTTGCTAGGCCGAACCAGCCCTGACGCGCTTGTGATAGCAACAGGGAGCTTGCCCGAGGTACCACTAGGATTTATCGAGGGTTTGGATAATATAAAGGACTTAGAGCTATTAATGGTGGATGAGCTCCTCGAGGAAGAAAGATTGACGGGAGATAACATCCTGGTTATCGGGGGAGACCAAATCGGGCTTCAAGTGGCAGATTATCTGTCAGAAAGCGGCAAGAAAATCTATGTAGTTGAAAAAGGGGCACACTTTGCAGAAAAAATGGCTTCCAGCGACAGACATTATTTAATGGGAAGAATAATAAGTAAAGGCGTGAAAAGATATAAAAGGGTCCAAAGGGTTGAGATTTTGCCTGTGGATGAAGTCTGGATGGTGAATGACAGCGGAAGAGAAAGGCTACCGCAAATCGATACCATCGTGTTGGCCGGCGACAGGCAACCAAACATATTCCTGGCCGAAATGGCGGAGGGAAAAGGGATTGAGACCCATTTGGCAGGGGATGCCAAGGGCTTTGCTGGAAGAGACCAGGGCACCATATTAGCAGCTATAGCGGCAGGATATGAGGCTGGGCGCCAAATCTAATTAGAAGTGGAAAATGAACACAACTTCACCTTGATGGTGACCGAGCTAATGTTATAATGGTATTATGGAAATAAAGAAGAAGAAACACATTAAAGGAGGTAGACAATGTTGAGTCGGCTAAGCCCTGAAGAGTTGGCATCCCTGAGTGATGAATCCAAGGAGAAGATGCCTCCGGAGGAGAGAGAGAGGTGGCTTAACAAAAGACTGGCGGAGCAAATGCAATTTGCCTACAAGAATGCTCCCGCCATAAAAACGAAGCTCGATGAGGCTGGGGTATCACCTTCCGAGATTCGCACCGTCAAGGACCTGGAGAAGTTGCCAGTCACGACAAAGGACGATCTTGTAAAGCTGCAGCAGGCGAATCCTCCCTTTGGGGGATTCCTGGCTGTGCCCGTTAATAGCCTGACCAGGATTTATGTCTCCCCTGGGCCTATCTACGATGCCTGGGGGCCGGAACGGGTAAAGCATGCAGCGAAGAGTTTCTTTAGAGCAGGCTGGCCTAAGCCAGGCGATGTAGTGCTTGTTTCCACGATGTACCACATGGTTCCTGCCGGCTTGTTTTTGACAGATGCCTTAGATTTAATAGGGTGTACAGTAGTCCCCGCCGGGATAGGACAGAGCGAGCTTCAGGTAAAGCTTCTGCACGATCTGAAGGCTACTGCTCTCTTCAGCTTCCCCAGCTTTACCATGACCGTTCTGAAGAAGGCAGAGGAGATGGGGTACGACGTCCGAAGGGATTTCAACCTCAAATATACCACTGGTGGAGGCGAGCGGCATATCCAAGTATTGAGAAAGACCTTTGAGGAGGATTATGGTCTCACGGTAGGAGATGGTTATGGCACTGCTGACCTTGGGGAAGTGGCTTATGATTGTGGGTTAGGTCAGGGTTACCACTACGATGATGAGGCGTGCCTGGTTGAGATAGTCGATCCGAGCACAGGGAAGCAGGTTGGTCCTCAGGAACCAGGAGAGGTGGTAGTAACCGTCTTCGACGATGTTTACCCTCTGGTCCGCTTTGGCACTGGCGACCTGGCCTCCTATACCGATGAACCCTGCCCCTGCGGCAGAACGGCACCGAAGATAACCCGCATTCTGGGAATGGTTGGTGAGCATATCAGGGTTAAGGGGCAGTTTGTCCATCAGAGGGAGCTGGATGAGGCTATGTCCAAGGTCTCTGGAGTGGCGAAGTACCAGATGATGCTCCGATTGGAGGAACACAGGGACAAGATAACCTTGAACCTCGAGGTTGAACCTGATGTGGATCGCAAGGCGCTATCTGAAGCCGTCACCAAAAGTTGCCAGGATGTATTCAAACTCAGGATGGACAAGATAGAGTTCCTGGCTAAAGGGACACTCCCCGAGGACCACAAGAAATTTGTAGATACCAGGTGGGGCTAAATAGATATAAAGGACAAATATAAGGACCAGCCTTCGCAGCGCTTCAGGAGTCCTGGGATATTACGGTTTGACGTCTCTTCAAAGTAAAAACCCATGCGCCAGGGAGGCAGAAGATTTACAAAATCCTTTTTAAGCTTGGTGGTTTTGAAGAGGAGAAGAGGAAATAGAGCTCATAATGTCTTTTGAGAAGCTGACTCTTCCTCGAGAATATTCTATATTAGTTGAAACGGAAAATCCCATTAGATGTAAATAAAGGAGGCACTAAAAATGGGTAAGCTAGATGGAAAGGTGGCTTTGATTACGGGGGCGGCATCCGGAATCGGCCGAGCCACTGCCCTTCTCTTTGCCAAGGAGGGTGCCAAAGTGGCTATCGTCGACTGGGCTCCGGAAGGAGGGCGAGAAACGGTCAAGATGATCAAAGAAGCTGGGGGCGAGGCTATCTTCATAGAGGCTGATGTCTCCCATGCAGCCGATGCCGAAAGGATGGTCAAGACAACTGTGGACACATACGGGCTGATAGACATCCTCTACAATAACGCTGGCACTATGGGCACGCCTACCCGCACGGCAAAGGTCACAGAGGAGGATTGGGACCTTGTCCTTGGCACAAACCTCAAGGGCGTCTTTCTCGGTTCGAAGTATGCCATTCCGGTGATGCTTAACCAGGGTGGAGGCGTCATCATCAATACTGCCTCTATTACGAGCTTTATCGGTTCGCCATATCGGGCTGCTTATGGCGCCTCGAAAGGCGGAGTCGTCCAGTTAACTAAAGCGGTGGCTCTGGAATATGCACACAAGAACATTCGCGTCAACTGTATTTGCCCGGGTATGATTAGTACACCAATGACAGAATACGAGGGCAAGCCAATTCAAGGAGACTTCATACCCCAGAGAAGAGTAGGGCAGCCAGAGGATGTTGCTCGAGCCGCTCTATACCTGGCATCAGATGATTCCGCATATGTTACCGCATCATCCTTGGTAATCGATGGCGGCTGGACGGCACAGATGGCGATACCTGAAAGCGTAATGCTCGGCCTTACTGGTCCTAAGGGTAGGGACAAAGAGGGACAGAGACCCGCTTAGCGCCGGGATTGGCGAGATGAATTTTTATAGAAAATAAAGGAGGAGGTATGAGTTACAGGGGGTCCCCAGAGGACTACGATGCGGTAGTGATAGGAGCCGGGATTGGCGGGTTAGCCTGTGGGGCAGCTTTGGCCAAGGGGGGAAAGAGAGTAAGAGTCATTGAGCAACATACCAGTCCAGGAGGGTATTGTGTCTCCTTTAACAGAAAGGGATTCAAATTTAGTGCCGGAGTTCTTCGTATAAATGGATGTGAGCCAGGTGGAATAATATACGAATTCCTTTCTGATCTCGGTTTAAAGGACGAGGTAGAATTCTATCGCTTAGACCCGTTGATGCGAGTTGTTTTCCCCGGGGAGTCCTTTGCCTTTCCTTTTAAGGATATGCCTCTGTATATAGCCAAATTATTGGAAAAATTTCCTGAGGAAAGAGGGGGAATTACCCAGCTCCTCGATACCATGAAGGCACTTTTCACGGAGAAGGTCTCTTCACCAGGTCCTGCTCTACAGAAGTACAGAGATAAAACATTTAAAGAGTTGCTTGATGAATATATCACAAATGAAAAGCTGAAATCGTTTATCTCCTTCCTTTCTCTTACCGACGCAGCAGTATCTCCCTCCAGGGGCTCCGCTATATTCTGCTCAAGGTTAATAATGGCGCATTTCACTGAAGGCGGTTTCTGGCCCAAGGGAGGGCCGCAAACATTAGCTGATGCGCTCGCGAAAGGTTTGCAGAACTTTGGCGGGGAGCTGGAATTCAAAACCAGGGTAACCAAGATTATCACCGAAGACGGTAAGGCTGTTGGTGTAGAGACAGAGGATGGGAGAAAAATAAAGGCAAGATATGTAATATCCAATGCTGCTGCAAGACAGAGCTACTTTGATCTTGCAGGTGAAGATAAGCTAGAGCCCGATTTTGTTGCCAGATTGAGGCAAATGGAGGTCGGGCCGTCTATTTTTGTGGTATATCTGGGTGTTGATTTAGACCCCAGGACGGTAGGAATAACTGACTTTGAACTGGACGTCTTTGAGACCTTCGACCTCGACAAGGGATTTGATATTATTTGCGAGGGCGACATGCCTCCTTTTTTATCCCCTCTTGTCATTTCAACCCCTACACTGCTTGACCCCAGCATAGCACCAGAGAATAAGCATATTGTGACTCTTCTTGCTTACGCACCTTACCACCTCAAGAGGAAAGACTGGGAACAAGAGAAGGCTGGAATGACTGAGGCGTTAATTAATAAGGCAGAGAAAGTGATTCCCGGCCTATCACAACACATCGTAGTCAAAGATTCAGCTACCCCGCTGACGATGGAAAGATATACTTTAAATACCGACGGCTCAATTGTGGGTTGGGCAAATACCCCAGGAGGGTTCTGGGATAAGCCGCCGCGAGAAAGCCCGATCGAAAATCTCCACCTCACCGGCCATTGGACAAGACCCGGGGGAGGAGTTTCATCCGTACTCCTCAGTGGAACGAAGCTCGCTCAGTCGCTACTAAAGGGATAGGCATACTTGAGCACAAAGAGGCGCAGAGACATTGACGGAAATAAAGCTCTAGTTGACAACAATACTAAGAAAGTGGGGGTGGAAAAATGAAAAACAGAGGGTTAAAGAACAAAAAGCTCGGGATTAGTCTCCTGACAATAGCATTAACAGCTCTGCTTTTGTTTACAGCCTGTGCCCCTGGGCCAACTGCGCCAGCAGGGCAGGAAAAGGTGGTGGAGATTGGAGCCCTGGTTGCCCTGACAGGACCCGTTGGTGGTCCCTGTTCATACCCATTTTATGCCCTCCAGGATTATCTGGACTACTTCAATGATGAAAATGATATTCCCGAAGTGACTCTGGAACTCGTGTGGGTAGACGGTGCAACCGTAGAAGATCGAGAAATTAGCGCCTACCGGAGATTCGTCGACCGTGGTATACCACTCATAATATCAATTAGTGAGGCGCAAATGTTTAGGTCATCTACTGAAAAGGACGAGATTCCCTTGATTTGTCTCGCCCAAACCGAGGGTATAATGTACCCCCCCTGTTGGATTTATTCCATATACGTGACCTGGGCAGAGTCATATGCCGTCTGGTGTGAATGGATTATGGACAACTGGAAAGAGGACCGGCCTCCTAAAGTAGTTGTGCTGGGGCCAGATACAGTCGCTGGCCCACATGCTATCGAACCAGCCAGGAGCTATGTTGAGAGCCTGGGTATAGAAATGCTGCCCTCGGAATATGTTGCTGGCTATGCACCACTGGATACGTCTTCCGAATTGCTGAGGATAGAGCAGAATGGGGCAGATTACGTTTATATTCTTCCCCTCTGGAGCCTGGCAGCCACAGTACTGAGGGACGCTGACAGGCTGGGGCTCGTGGGCAAGATACAGTTTGGTGGCATGGAGAATACTCAAGGAGTAAAGATGCTTGAGCAAGTAGGGGCCTCTGCTGAGGGGTATACTAGTCCAAGAACCGGCCCCTGGGTTGATGAGACCGAAATTCCAGGCATGGAGTTGCTGCGAGACCTGCGTCTGAAGTATGGCAGGCCCTATGATTTTGCGGGTGATGAGCAAAACGGAACTGTAACAGCGATGGTGACATGCGAACTCGTAAGAAGAGCCCTGGAAGAGGTAGGCTATGAAAACCTCGACGGCGTTGCCATAAAACGAGCCATGGATAATATGAAAAACTTCGATTGTGATGGAATTAAGCAAATTACCTATACCCCGGAGGACCACAGGGGCTGGAACAAGGCAAGAATATATCGGGTGCAAGATGGCGATGTAGTTCCCATATCCGCCTGGCTAGAGGCTCCTATGATTGTGCCCTAGAAGTTAAGAATAGATTACTTATAGCTCCTTCAGAGGGAAAACAGGCTCTTTGTCAACATCCCTCAAGCTCTTGACCCAAGGTGTTTTTCATTGATTGGGGTACAGCCGCTATGGTATAATGGCTGAGAAGTGGCTAGTGAGAAAGAGAAGGCAGTAGAATTAGCTATTGAGCAAATCGAGAGGCAATACGGCAAAGGCTCAATTATGAAGCTAGGCGAAGCCCCGGTTAGAGTGCCTGGAGATGCCATTCCAACTGGGGCACTGGCTCTTGATCTGGCTTTAGGAGTAGGTGGTATACCTCGAGGGCGAGTTACCGAGATATTTGGCTCTGAGTCTTCAGGTAAAACTACACTTGCCCAGCACATAATGGCTGAAGCTCAAAATGCCGCCGGCATTGCAGCGTATATTGATGCTGAACATGCTTTCGACCCTACCTATGCCGCTCACTGTGGTGTTAAACTAGCTGATTTACTTATCTCCCAACCTGATACCGGCGAGCAAGCTCTGGAAATTGCTGAAACCCTGGTGAGAAGCGGCGCTGTGGACGTGATAGTCATCGATAGTGTAGCCGCCCTGGTACCCAGAGCAGAGATAGAAGGAGAGATGGGCGATGCCCATGTTGGTTTGCAGGCAAGATTGATGTCCCAAGCGCTGAGAAAATTGAGCGCCGCCATCGGCAGGTCCAAAGTAGCGGTTATTTTTATTAACCAGTTACGAGAAAAGGTAGGCATTATTTTCGGTAATCCGGAGGTAACCCCTGGGGGGAGGGCGCTTAAGTTCTATAGTTCGGTGAGGATAGACTTGAGGCGGGGTGATTCCATCAAGCTGGGCACAGAAATAGTAGGCACCAAGGTAAAAGCCAGAGTGGTTAAGAATAAGGTGGCCCCCCCCTTTCGCAGCGCTGAATTTGATATTATGTTTAATCACGGGATAAGCAAAGAGGGGAATTTAGTCGACCTTGGGGTGGCAACAGGCCTGATTAAGAAAGCGGGCGCCTTCTTTACTTATGGCGACATGAAGTTGGGTCAGGGCAGAGAAAATGCCAAAGATTACCTGAGAGAGCACCCTGAGCTTGCTTCGCAACTGGAAAGCAAACTAAGAGCTCCAACAGATATTCCCAGCATCCCTCTTGGAGAAGGTCGAGAACCGTCTACACAAGAAGACTGATATAACTTAGGAAAAAGCCGGTTGGCAAACAATAGTTCCTTACAGGGCTGCCTTGACGCAGCCTACCGTTATCTCAGTTATCGCCCGCGCAGCGAAGCGGAAATCAGGCAGTGGCTTCACCGGCGCGGCTTTGCCGAGGAAGTGGCAGGAAAAACGCTTGCCAGACTCAGGGAGCAAAATTTGAGCGATGACTTTGCCTTCGCCCAATTCTGGAAGGATAATCGCCTGTCCTTCAGGCCTAAGAGCAAAAGATTAATAAAGAAGGAATTAAGAGATAAAAAAGTAGCTGCAGAAATCGTTGAACAAGTAACCAGGGACATAGACGACGAGCAGATTGCTTATAAGCTGGGCTCCGGTCGGATGCATAACCTTGCCCATCTGGACTATCCGGACTTTTACCGACGCCTATCAAGTTATCTTGCCTACCGCGGTTTTGGTTACGAAGTCATAAAGCGCACCGCGTCTCTTCTATGGCAGGAAAGGGAATCATGCTGAGATGATAGACTGGGCACTGGTCGCAAAAATCGCCGGTGGTGGTTTTGGCTCTACCCTCATCACCCTGGCGATTCTCTGCATTGTAATCTGGCTGATAGGATTTGTGATACGAAGAAGAGCCCCAAGGGACAAGGACTGAATTTAATTGATAGAGGTATAAACTAAGATGTTCGGCTTATACGAGATGGCTTTTGGCGGGTTAACCTGGGGCAACTTCCTGATGCTCCTCATCGGGGGCGGGCTCATCTATCTTGGCATAGCCAAGAAGATGGAGCCCGTTCTGTTAGTGCCCATCGGTCTAGGCATCATGATGGTTAATATACCTTTTGCTGGATTAATGATTTATGCTCCAGCAGAGGCCGGTGCCGTTCCACTGCCGGCATCAGGCGGACTGAAGGAGATAGCGGAAGGGAAAATAGGAATCTTAAACCTGCTATACCAGTATGGATTAGAGAGCGAGATAATTCCCCTGCTTATATTCCTCGGTCTCGGCGCCATGGCGGATTTCACACCGGCTATAGCTCGCCCCCTGTCTTTTATGTTTGGGGCTACGGCCCAGCTGGGAGTTTTCGTTGTATTCCTTATTGCTTACCTTACAGGATGGTTCAGCATAAACGAAGCCGTCTGTGTCGGTATTATCGGGGGTTCCGATGGCCCCCCTACGGTTTACCTTGCCGTAGCTAAGGCACCCCAGTTGCTAGGCCCTATCACGCTGGTGGCTTATTCTTACATGGCCCTGGTGCCCATACTCCAGCCACCGATAATAAGGCTGCTTACCACGAAGAAAGAGCGGCAGATATATATGAAGCCCCAGATACGAGAGGTTTCCAAGTTAGAGAAGGTCATATTCCCTATAGCTGTCTTTGTGGTGGCTGCTTTACTTGTACCAGCCTCTGCACCTCTTATCGGCATGCTCATGTTTGGCAATTTACTTTCCGTTACCGGCGTTACCGATAGGTTAGCAGCATCGGCGGGTGGCGTATTCGTAGATGTACTGACATTTCTGTTGGGGCTGACCGTCGGGGCACTGATGCCAGCGGCGGTATTCTTGAATCCCAAGACTTTGATAATTATTGGTCTGGCTGTAGTAGCCTTCGCCTTTGGTACTGCTGGTGGCATCTGGGGAGCGCAAATATTTAATCTATTCTCAAAAGAGAAGATAAACCCGTTGATCGGTGCTGCCGGCGTTTCTGCCGTTCCTATGGCAGCCCGGGTAGCTCAGACACAGGGGCAAAAGGCGAACCCCAGAAACTTCTTACTGATGCATGCCATGGGGCCTAACATGGCAGGTGCCATCGCTACCTCAGTGGTCGCTGGAATATTCCTCTCCATGGTTTAGCCAGCTTGACAGTCGCTTCCCGTAAGGGCTATATACCACCCAGGGCCATTAGCTCAGTTGGCTAGAACACGGTCCTGATAAGATTCCGAGACCAGTTCCCTTCTTTCAAGACATCTTAACCGACGCATAACATCATCCCTTTAGTAAAGCTTAATCATTATCTTCACCGTCACCTTTGACTTACAACAACGACGACGATAAAATGTACGCTGTGGGCGGGTAGTTCAGTCGGTTAGAACGCTACTCTGATAAAGTAGAGGTCGCTGGTTCGAATCCAGCCTCGCCCACCAGTCATAACTCTCCCACACTCAGTCGGTGAACCATCCTGTCCGTCGCCTGTTCACAATTCAGCTCACTGTTGTTTAAGGAAGACCATGCTCTGTTCAGATACACAAGGTCAGTGGAGTTTGAGGATAGCGTGAGACTCTACTATGTTGCTGTGATCTAATATTCCCGACCTTCGCAGAATTCAAAGATGTTTATCAAGGTCAATACGAAAGCCCTTCGCCTCTAGAGCTTCGGCAAGTAATTTTCCTGCTGTTTCAACAGCTTCGATATATTTTTTAACTTGTGCTTCGTCAAAGTCAGGTTCAAGATAAGCAGTGTGTGCAATTTTATGTCGTAACTCAATAAGTTCTTCAACGACATCTCTAACCTTATAGAATTTCTTGTCAATCTTCCTCCTCCTCCTGTCCCATATATTAAAAAGATTTACTGACAGATAGGTTGAATATGCTAAATTTGCAGATTTGAGGTTTTGGAAAGTATAGTAGTCAGCCTCAAATTCTGCTAGAGATTTTTCCCTTTCCAGCAATGCTCTTAAAGTCTGGAAATCTATCTTCGATGACCTATCGAAAATTTTCTGTAACAAATCGGGTTGCATTTCAATGTATGCGATAAATAAATCTTTTAAAAAAGTCTCAAGGATGCTAACTAGATAAACTACAATTAGATTGTTCGTTACGAGACCTTTGTCGAATTTATATAGCTCCCCCAGAAGTTCCTTGCGTTTTATATAGTCCTTGTCAAGTTTAGAAGCTACGATTACAACTCGCATGATATTCATGCAGAAACTAAGGTAAACAAATCCGCACCTTTTCTCAGCAGCAGATAGATGTGGAGCGTAGTTCTCTACATATGCGTACCTTCCATCCCCATCGTTATAGACCGAACCACCAAAAACGGATTTCAACTTTCGGATTACATTATTCTGCGTTTCAATGTCTTCATAACATCTTCCAGCAGCTGTTCTAGCACTGAAAATCGTGCGAGTTCCTCGTGGAATTTCTCGGTCTTTTGGGTCAGCCTTTGAAACTGTAAGTTGGACTCCACACACCGATTCGTAGTTTTCCTCTTCGAAGTAGTTGTAATAGTAATATGGTCTTTTAATGGATTCGTCTACAGGTTGAAAGCCAAGTGGGTAAATGATTTGCTCGATAGCACTCTTGGCTGGTAATTGCTTTGAGTAGAGAAATAATTCTATGCTCACAATAACAAGATTCTAATATGCACTGTAGCTACTGTCAATGAGGTCGCTATTATTAGTAGCCTAGAGGCTAAAACTCGAATAGTCACACTGGCAAGTGCCTCGTAGACGACTGTAGATACTTTGAAAGAATGGCTGCCCTCAGACACTATTTATCTATTCCACTTCCATTTTGTTGCCTTCACCAAAGTAGCACCACAGCGTCAAGGCTTGTGTCATAGGCTCTCCCCCGTCTTCTTGCATTTATGGACGATTTAAGACGCTGGACTTTGCGATTCAGGAAATGTTAAGTGCGCCTCATCCCCTACCCCAAATAGCAAAATCGCACCACACGCACCTATTTTGCGCTGGGTTGACGTCCCAGGTGCAAAGACGGAACACTAATAATGCTAAGAAGCGCACAAATTCGCTTTCAAGCTTAGGTTACAGTCCTGATAAGACCGGGGGCTGTGGTTCGAGTCCACAATGAGGGCCACCATCACGGAGGCAGGCAAAAGCTCTCAAAAGGACTCTTCCCTAGTGTTTTGGCCCGACTGAGGATTTAGCTGCGAGTAAATAGGTCTGGCCCCCAGATTGACCCGTTCTGTATCTTGGAATCTGAGGCTAAACAATTCAATGAAATGTTGAGAGTAATTACGATTAAAGGTCTGGGTATCGACCATATCGTCCTTGGGAGCCAATACGGCACGGTAGAGTTTCGGCGGGCCATCGGGATGTTCGGGCCACACTCTATGCTTTGCCTCCTCGAACGTCTGGTCAACATTTCCCTCCCCCAATTCAGGGTGGAGTCTGTGTATCCGCTCGCGTAGATACTCTACCCCGAATTCTCGGATGCATTCGCTCCATTCGCCTCCGCATCTGCCAAACTGTCCAAGCATCCTGCAATCCATACATGTTCAGCATCTTGACAGGTTGACACATCGATGTTAGCATAGCCCGAGCACAGGTGGAATCGCGTAGTCTGCCTCTCAGCACAGCGCATCAGCCGGTAAGGAGCGCACAAGACGAATCCGATGACCACTGGTACAGCCATCGGGCGCACGGCTCTACACTGGAAGTTACGTCTAGACCCTTTAGACGAATTCAACAGAAGAGAGGGGACCGTGTATGAGAGAGCGGGTTGGCATAGTGGCATTGGCACATATGAAATTCGACTCCAAGCTAAGAACAGCGCAGCGCGCAATGTTGGGCCTGGTTTGCTAACATTTCTGCTAACGAAGTTCTTGACGCATCGTGACCCTCCCCCACACCAGAAAGTGCGATGTCGAGGCTGTGTTAAGAACAAGCCCGCGCTCGATGGCACTGGAGGGCATTGGGCGGCACAAGGGTCCTGTGTCTCTCAATCGCGGCGTCGCGGGCCCGAATCCCGCCCGGCTCATTTTTCTTCTCAAGACAACATGATAACTGGATTTTCGACCAGCCGATACGAGTTGATCCGGGGAATCCTGGCTTGGAATGAACCCCCTCGGTCGCCAGCCGAGGGCAGGGTCTATAACGGCGCACGCCGTCAATTATAACTGCAGAGACGAATGGTCAGAGTGACGAAAGGAGGGACATGAGTTGGACAGATGCTGGGTTACAGACACTGATGCTGAAGATGGAGGGCGGGCTGGCAATTATTACTCTTAACCGTCCTGACAGGATGAATGCGCTAAATGAGTTGATGGCCGGGGAGATATCGGAGACCATGGACCGACTTCATTCGGACGATGGGGTTCGAGCCGTGCTGCTGCGTGCCACTGGGCGAGCCTTCTGCGCCGGCATGGACATGGGATCCCGTGAATTCGGTAGTGCCTCGCCTGGCGATATGGCCTTCATAACCAAGAACACCGTGGCTCAGCTCAACAAAGCCTACCTGTCCATGCTGGGGATGGAGAAGCCTCTGGTGTGTGCCGTGAACGGCGTGGCCGCCGGCGGTGGCCTCTCGATGGTCATGTGTTCCGACATCGTGGTCGCCTCGGAGTCCGCTACATTCTGCACGGTCGCAGTGCGACGGGGGCTGTTTCCGGACGTGGGGATGAACTACCTGCTGCCCAGGATCGTCGGGCTTCTCAGAGCCAAAGAGCTGCTCTTCACGGCGGACATGATTGATGCAGAAGAAGCCAGGCGTATTGGCCTGGTCAACAAGGTGACGGCACCGGAGAAGCTTGACGTGGAGGCGCTGACCATCGCGAAACGTCTTGCCGAAGGGCCCACTAGAGCCATCGGCCTGTCAAAAACGGCAGTACACCGGGGGCTGACCATGGACGTGGCCACAGCTCTTCAGTTGGAAAGCTGGGGGCAGGGTCTGTGCATGCAGACTGATGACGTTATTGAGGGGATCACGGCGTTTGTTGAGAAGCGCCGGCCTAACTTCAAGGGCAGGTAGTATTGACGGGTCCGGCAATGGCGATGCACTCCCCAACCCGCAGGAGCAAGAGACTCTCTTCGTTACCTCAGCGGCTCCTCTGCCATTAGACAAGAAGAGCTTCATTGGGTAAGTCCCACTCACCTGACGTGCCCCCAAAAGAGATGACCAGCGTCAATGTTAGACTGGGATCCTAATGGAAAGGGGACAGGTCAGAAGAGACCTCTGGTAGACTAGCCTTCATGTACCGCGGAGGTTGCGGGAGAGCAAGAAGTGGTATGATTCCTGTTTAGTATAGGCTCCGCACAGTCGTGGCCTTAGACACTCTCTGGGCAGGTTGTCAACCTGATCTGATGCGCTCGTGTCAACCTGATCTGATGCGCTCGTGTCAACCTGATTGTTTGAGAATCGACTAGATTTGCGGCCAGCTTCCGCTGTGAGGACACCCAGAAAACCGCAGGTTTGGCTACCTTCCTTTTAATCAGGGTGTCGTGGGTTCGAATCCCTCACGGCCTACTGAAGCTACCAGATGAGACTGCCCTACAAATTCTGGGAGGAATCAGGGTGTCAACACGCCGGGGCAACCGACACCCTGATTTTATCATTTCCTAGGCAACTTGGCAGTTCAGTATCTTACGGGCTTCTCCCAATGTGTCACTGACTACCACGATAGCCAACCAGACCTTTGTACTAGGTCTAAGCTCCGCATTTAACCGCCTAACTTGTCCTCTAGTAATATCTGGCTAGGACTATTTTCTGGCTAGATCAGTACCTTTGGGTGATTCCTTCACCATAAAGTCAAGCTATAATTGAATGTACCTAAATACGACTTTGACGAAATAGAAGATGCCAACCACTCTTAACGGGATAATTTATTATAGGACCGCTGAGGCTTGTCAGATAGCAGGGGTAAGTAGGAACACTTTTCTACGATGGGTCAGAGAGGGATCATATGCTGATGTAGAACATAGGGACAGGAACAGTTGGAGATTGTTTACCGAGAACGATGTAGCCAAATTGAAAGGTATGGTGAATAAAATCAACAAGAATCCCGCAGCTCAAAAGCATGAGGGGTCTTCGCAAGTCTGAAATAGGACACCCCTATTCCGGATGTTGGAGCCACATCAGAATTTGAGCATCGAATTGGATAATGCTAAATCAGGGAAAATAATGAAGACGGAAACTATAGTCAATCTAGAAAAAGAAGTCAGCTGCCGAGTAACCAATTCCGTCTGCAAAGCAGCGGGTTGTAGGTTCGAATCTCTCACAGTCTGCCGATAGGGTGTCTCCTTTTAGCGCTTGACTTTCCCTCAGCCTTTCCCAGGTTTACCCTGTTAGGTTTGGCTGAATTAAACAAAACGATGCGCTGCTCTCGTGGCAGCTTTATAGACCCCTGATGATGAGTGGCATACTTCTACCCGTCGCATTGACCGATACAGACAAGTATGTTACCGTGCCACTTACATTGGATCCATGTTGGTTCAGCAACCTGGATGAGATAAGAGCCAGAGGGCAGTGTATCCTGCCCGCCATGGTTCAAAAAGGTTGGGGCTAGTGCATTGAATTCATTCGACCAGAGACGATGGCAGCGGTGGTTTCCGCAAAGCAGCGGTCAAGAGCCTGTACGGCCTGTCCGCGGCAGACGCAGCACCAGAATAATCCTGATTGTGGCTGCGGTGTTGATTCTATTCATTGTCCTGAGTGTATCAAAGGGATTCTACACCGAGTGGTTATGGTTCAGCAGCCTGGGTTATGGGACTGTCTATACCACTATTTTGAAGACCAGGGTGCTGCTCTTCTTCTCAGCGGCCATCGTCTTTTGCATCTTGTTCCTGGGAAACTTGGTGCTGGCTACACGCCTGACGCCAGGGAGTGAGGCCAATTTGTGGCCCTGGGAGACAATTCCGCGGCTACAGAGAGGACTGAAGTTCGGCTTTATCATAGGGACAGCGGTAATCGGTCTGATATTTGGCATGGTTGCCCAGGGCAATTGGGAAATCGTGCTTCGGTTCCTTAACGGGCAGTCCTTCGGCATCGCCGACCCGATTTTCCACAGGGAGATCGGGTTCTATGTCTTCACCCTGCCCTTTTACCATATGCTGCGAAGCTGGTTTCTGGGCGCACTGATAGTCAGCCTTATTGGCAGCGCTGTGGTATATCTACTGAGCTATACGGAACGGCGGCTTAAATTCGATCTTGCCAGGCCGGTGTTGGCGCACGTCTGTGGCCTGGGCATAGCTATTCTGGGCCTTGCCGCCTGGGGTTACCGACTTGGTATCTGGGAACTGGTCTTCTCCACAAGGGGAGTAGTCTTTGGGGCTAGCTACGCTGACATACATGCCAAGCTACCGGCCCAGTGGATTCTTTTCGCCGTGGTAATTATATGTATAGGGCTCCTTGTGCTTTATGTAATACGGCGCAATCGCCGCTTGCTGTACTACGTGGTGGGAGTGTGGATAGGGGCTGCCATCATCGTGGGGAGTATCTTCCCGGCTCTGGTACAACGCTTTCAGGTACAGCCCAGCGAGCTGGCTCGAGAAATGCCCTACATCGAGTACAATATCCAGTTCACCAGGGAGGCTTTCGATCTCAACGAAGTCGAAGAACAGTCCTTTCCTGCGGAAGAGACACCGAGTCCTCAGGACATAGTCCAGAGCGAAGCCACCATTAACAACATCAGGCTCTGGGACCACCGCCCTTTGGAGGATACCTATAACCAGATCCAGTCAATCCGGCTCTACTATGACTTTATCGATGTCGACGTTGACCGCTATACGATTGATGGTGACTACCGGCAGGTCATGCTGTCCCCGGGAATTATCTGCGGAGAAACTGGCCGGAGAGGCGCAGACCTGGGTCAACCGGCGGCTGCAGTTCACGCATGGCTACGGTATTGCGCTGAGTCCCGTTAATGAGGTCAGTGCCGAAGGGCTGCCAGAGTTGCTGGTAAAGGACATACCACCAACCGGTGTCTTCGATATAACACTGCCCCAGATATATTTCGGAGAAAAGACGGATGATTATGTAGTTGTGAACACGAGGACACAGGAATTTGACTATCCAATGGGTGATGAGAATGTTTATGGCTACTACCAGGGCACGGGCGGAGTCAGCCTGGGCAGTCTCCTTCGCCGGTTGGTCTACGCCTGGCAACTGGGCGACTTCAATATACTTATCAGCGGCGAATTGACCTCCGAGAGCAGGGTACTGTACTACCGGAACATCAGGGAGAGGGTGAACCACCTGGCCCCATTCTTGAAGCTGGACAGTGACCCCTATCTGGTGGTAGGGGACGGGAGATTATTCTGGATACAGGATGCCTATACCACCAGTAACCGCTACCCTTATTCCGAGCCGTTTAATGCTGAGCTGAACTACATTCGCAACAGCGTGAAAGTGGTTATCGATGCCTACAACGGCGATGTCACTTTCTATGTCGCCGATCCGGAGGATGCTGTAATACAGACGTACCGTGCCATCTTCCCCGACCTTTTTGTACCGGCGGAACAAATGCCCGCGTTCTTGCGGTCGCACTGGAGATATCCCCAGGACCTGTTCGATATCCAGGCCTCGGTATACCAGAGCTACCATATGCGCGATGCCCGGGTATTCTACAATAAAGAGGACCTGTGGGCCGTGCCCAGAGAGGTCTATGCCGGTGGAGCACAGGTTATGGAGCCGTACTATGTGATCATGCAGCTACCCGACGAGGACGAGGAGGAGTTTCTGCTCATGTTGCCCTTCACCCCGGTGAACAAGAACAATACCATCGGCTGGCTTGCCGCCCGCTGCGATGGAGAAAACTATGGCAGGTTGCTGGCCTATTTCTTTCCAAAGGAGCGGCTGGTTTACGGTCCCAGCCAGATTGAGAACCGGATACAACAGGATACCACCATCACCGAGCAACTTGCCCTCTGGAGCCGCGGTGGTTCTCGGGTTATCCGCGGGAATCTGCTGATGATTCCTCTGGGTAAGTCCAATCTATATGTGGAGCCGGTCTTTCTCCAGGCAGAGGCCGGTGGTCTTCCGGAGCTAAAGCGGGTTATTGTGGCCGCCGGTGACCAGATAGCTATGGCGCCTACCCTGAAGGAGAGTATCGCTGCCATCTTTGGTGCTGAAGCTCCGCCGACTGAACCCGTTGTCGAACCGCCAACCCCAGCAGAGCCGGAGGAGCCACCAATTGCTGACATTGCCAGCCTGATTGAAAAGGCGCAGCAACACTACGACGCGGCGCTGCAGTATCTCAAGGCGGGTGATTGGGCTAGCTATGGAGAAGAGCTGGATGCCCTGAAGGCAGTGCTGGATCAGCTAGCAGAACTCACTGCCAGGGAGAACAGCTAACCTGTTGGTTTGTCAATCTGGCTCATTGTTGTATCTGCTATTTCAGCATTTACCCCTTTTGTAGACGTCGTCTATTGGCAGACCAATTGATAATGAGGCTATTAACTCGCCGTGAAAGGTCCGCGTAAAATACTAATGTCACTCTGGAGGAAATCGTAAGGGGGACAACATAATGACGCAACAATCAGACGAAGAGTGGAGGACAGCACTGCAGGAAAGTGAAAAGGCATTTCGCAATGCATTAGCTATGCCCAACAAGACAGTTGTAGAGATGCTTATTCAAGGTGCGAAGCTAGTGTTGGGGCAAAAGCGATTTGGCTGGTGAGCAAGGATCTTGTCACAACTTCAAAGCACTGGCATTGGTATATATTTACAGCTTGGGCCGTTTTGCTACTAGCAGATTGGATTCCATAGCTAGCACAACCTCGCCCTGCTGATTGAGCAATCTGGTAGAAAATTTTGCGATGCCGGAATTGGGGTCAGACTTGGACTCCCGTTTCGCAGTCGTTTCTATTTCCATTACCAGGTTGTCTCCTGGACGGGCGGGAGCCAGAAACTGGACTTTTTCAAAGCCTGCACCTGCAACAAACGCGACTTTGGACTTTCTCTCACCCATCAGCTTTCCACAAATCGCTATAAGGTGAATGCCGGAGGTACAAATGCCGCCCAACTTTGTCTCTTTAGCAACCTCCGGGTCTAAATGAAACGGCTGCGGGTCCCACTGGCTGGCAAATTCGATAATGTCTGTCTCGACGAGATGATACTTTCTTGATTGGTATATTTGATGTAGCTGTAAATCTTCGAAGTATTCTGTGGACATGCGTTTATCATACAGATTGGGACTGCAGGCTTCAAGTAATTAGGGATAAACCGTCATGCAGATTAACCTCACCGTTCTTCCAAGTTTCGTCACTCAGCAATACGGTGTGATACAAGGATAGTCAGACACGCACCCTGCAGGGAAAAAACTGGGTGTTATTGTGACCACGTCAGCAATGCTGCCCGATTCTTCCTGAAGCTAGAGGCAGCCCACGGGCATACGCAGCACAAACCATATCCAAAATCAGTTCGGAGCGTTATAATTTTGTTGCAGATTAAGCAAAAGGAGACCGACATGGAAGAGCTAGTAGACTACAGCGGCCCATTTAGACCTGATCTGAAACTTACAGATTTCAGCAAAGAGGCACTCATCAAGCTCATCAAATTTGGCGGGATAATATACGGGGCTGTGGAAAGGTGCTGGTACGAGGCCGTGGCGAGGAGGTATGGCGAAGGAGTGGCTGACGAATGCCGGCACGAAGCATGGTTCAAGAAAGGCGGTGCGGGAGATGTGGAAAACAACCAAGCTCAGGTGTTAATGAACTACAAAGGAAACGATATCGGAACAGCTCTGAAGATAAACCAACTTCTGCCCGCCATGGCAACAAACATGGATCTGCGGTTTGAGAAGAAGGGGGAGAATCATTATGTCATGTCTTGCTACCAGTGCATAGTCCCTGAAAGTGCTGCTGCCCACGGGAAACCCGAGGCTGGGCAAAAGATATGTGAGGACTTGGAGGCATTCGGATTTCAATGGAGCGCAAAAAAATACAACTCAAAGATAAAAGTGAAGGCACTCAAATTTCCTCCACGCAAGAGCGAGGACGAACCCCACTGCGTTTGGGAATATACAATCGAGGAATGAACGAACTGGCTGGGTTGATTAGAACTTGATCAAGAGTTTTGCAAAAGGGCATCTCAGAATTAACCATATCGCGTCCTTGAACATACTTTATAAGAATTATGCTGAACCAATGGAAGAGATAAAAATAACATCCCAACCACTGCTACAAAGGGTAGCGGAACGCTCTATGTGATGTGCGGAGTTATCATTGAACATAACCGACAATTGTTACTTATGATGTCTCTAGAATACTACTTTCAACATACGCCAAATCTGTCTTAATGGATAATAGACTACAAGTATACGGGTAATTTGAAATAGATGCCAACGAATGCTCTGTGATCTTGAATACTCAATGCCTGATTGAAGCGATTTGCAAGGGTATATTCATTTTCATAACCTTGTGATCCAAAATTGACTGAGCCAGTTATTACAGACGAAACGAACAAGTTTCTGCATTTCGCTTCAACGTATGTCCTGAATACCAAGAAGACAACGTCTGATATAATGAAACTATGGTTTTTGCTGGTTGCCATTGACATCAAATACCACAACTTGGCCGCCGTTTTTTGAGGATAGTTATAATGCAATACGATGTAATAGTGATTGGCGGGGGATTATCCGGCTTAACTGCTGCCAGCTTGCTTGCGAAAAGAGGAGTGCACGTAGCTGTTATTGATAAGAGTTATACGCCAGGCGGGTCCTGTGGGATCTTCAAACGCAACAATATTATCTTTGACCAAGGGGCAGCTATGCTTTACGGCTTTGGAGAAAAGGGGTTCAACTCACATCGCTTTGTCTTCAACTGTTTGGAAGAGCCGATCGATGTCATCAAGCATGATTTTCTGTACTGTGTAAATTTCAATGGTAAGAGAATCAAATTCTGGCCAGATCTTGATATGTTTGCTGAGGAGCTGGCACAAGTGTTCCCTGGTGAAAAGGAAAACATAAAGAGGTTTTATCGTGATCTTGAGAAAATGTACAGGCACGTGATGGTTGAGAGCCCGAGCTATACCACCCCCGATGAAACAGATCTAAATGAATCATTAAAAGGCCTCTTACGGCATCCAATTTCCTATGCCCGGTTCTTTAGCTATCTTAATAAGAGCGCAAAGGATCTACTGAATAAATATTTTTCCGATCCAGATATATTCAAATTCTTTGACAAGCTTACCTCCACGTACTGTTATACCACGGTAGAAGAATCTCCAGCCGTCCTTGCCGCAGTCATGTTCGTGGATAATCATGTCGGAGGCAGTTATTATCCTGCCGGTTCCACGCTTTTTCTACCGGGGAAACTGGAGAAAGCGATCGAAGAAAACGGTGGAGATATGCTGCTCGAAAGTGAAGTGGTTAGAATTCTGTTTAACGGAGATCATCCATCGGGGGTAGAGCTGAAGAGCGGCAAGAATATATATGCAGACAATCTCATTTATTCGGGAACAGTGTGGAATTTGTACGGCAAATTGATCGATAAGACGCACCTAAAAGCTCAAAGAATGGAGTGGGCTGCAAATCAAGTCCCTACCCATCCCAGCGTCGTGTTGTATGCCCATATAGATAAGCGAGTTATTCCAGAGGATACAGCGCCCATCGAAATGTTGGTTGGAAACCCGAATTTGCTGGATGAAAGCGAGGTGACCGTTTATATTTTGAGCGTCGACGATAAGACGCTGTGCGACGGAAACGGTCATGTCGTTGTTGCAATCGGGCCGACATTTGCAAATTGGGATGACGCAGATGTAGATGACTATCTTCTCAAGAAGGAAAAGGAGAAAGCACGGCTGATTGCGGTACTAGAAAAAAGGTTCCCCGGGTTTACGGATGGCGTGCGCTACGCTGAAGTTGCTACCCCGCGAACCATTGAACGATACACCCTTAAGAATGGTGGTGCCGTAGCGGGGCCTAAGCAAATGCTGGGGCAGCACATGTTACACAGGTTACATACAAAGAGTGAGTGGGATAACCTGTTCTGCTGCGGCGAGTCTACTGTAATGGGGACTGGTACGCCGGCAGTGACAACATCTGGTTTAAGTGCTGCAAACGCGGTATTGAAAAAATTGAATCTTGAGCCGTTCAAGTATCAAGCGAATATGAAAAATTGTGTCAGAGTGCTGGATAAGCCATTTACGCCAGAGAGCCTTTATCGCGGATGTCCCGAAGAAATGCGCATAATCATGTGTAAAGCCTCCAGATGTCAGTATTGTGAAAACCCCCGCTGTTCAAGGAATACGAATTTTGATATTCGAGGGGTCATGAGACGGGTGACTGTAGGCAATTTCGTCGGGGCAAAAAAGCTTGCCAAGCAATTTCTCTCTATAGACCAGCTAAAGAAAGCATCTTTAGTAGAATGTGAAAAACAATGTGTGCTCAATGAAAATGGCGGCCCAGCGGTAGAAATACAGGCGGTGATTGACTACATCATTGCGAAATGAGGGGCTGCTTTGTATGAGGAACTTGGCTATGATGTGATTCTTGGCGGCACAGACGTGGCGAGGTCAACGAGTGCTGCACAAAAAGTGTAATGTGCAACAAATCAAGCCCTCAGACACCCAAAAACAGCGGCTTGGCTGTCAATTTTGACCCTTTACAGTGGAATAGGACCGGGAGTATTATACAGCATTCCTACGTATAAGTGCAGGAGAATCTATGGATAGAAGTCGTCTATTATTATCCCTGTCAATCCTAAACTTACTGGGATTTCTCGGTACCGTCATTGTTAATGGGTTGGCCAATGCTCTGCCCATAAATAACAGAACTACCGGCGAGTTATCTGACCTATATCCAAATTTGTTCGTGCCAGCGGGACTGACTTTTTCAATCTGGGGGCTAATATATGTATTGCTCGCGATCTTCGTCGTATATCAATTAATCCCCTCTGTTAGAAGGGATGCCCAGAGGACTGCCTTCATACAGAGAATCGGGCCGTTGTTCTTTGTTTCCTGTCTCGCTAACATCGGCTGGATATTTGCCTGGCACTATGAAAACTTATCTCTATCTCTGCTTCTAATGCTGATACTGCTCGGGTGCCTGATAGCCATTTACTTGAGGCTAAATATCGGCAAAACAGACGCGACAAAGACTGAAAAGTATCTGGTGCATCTTCCCTTCAGCGTCTACCTTGGCTGGATCACCATAGCTACGATTGCCAATGTTACCGCCTTGCTGGTGGATATTAGCTGGAACATGTTTGGGCTTGGTGAGCAATTTTGGGCAGTAGCAGTGATTATCGTTGGTATTGCTCTTGCATTATCGGTGGTTTTTACACGAAAAGACATTTATTATTGCCTTGTGGTTGATTGGGCATTACTTGGGATATTGTTGAAACGGCTTTCGGTTGCGACGGTGCCTGATCAAAGCGTAGTAGCCGTTGTGATTGCTGGACTAGTGCTTGTTACCGTTGGGATAGTAGTACAATTGATAAGAAGAAAGGCTTATTAGGCGAAAGTCCATTCAGTGCACGGGTAACATTTGCCTGTTTCGTTACTTATTGACCGACAACTTGACCTGCACCTGTGATTGTTTGATCCTAAAAGTAAATTCTGATAATCACTAGAAAGTGAGAGCAAAGGCAAGTCTGAAAGTTCTGCCTATTGTCACCCCAGCTCCACTTCAAAGGAATTCAACTTCCCAAGATGATGCGTAGCTCAGTTCATGCAAATAACACACACCTTCGCTTTGTCTGACGGATATTGGGTGATGCTCATAGGTTGGACCAGATTGTGGACATTCTACTCAATTTGCAATTATCGCGTTCAACAAGAGCTCGAATCCCGCTTGGGGGAGCCAAACAGGACAGAATTAAGAGCTCCCCTCGTTAGCGAAGCCTCACTGATGGCGTCGCGCCGTAGCAGATGACTCGGACCTTTCCATACATGTTTAGCAGGGAATTTGCCAACCCGCCCTGGGAGAACATAACAGGTGTCTTAAATGTTGGGCATTACGAAGAACCAAGTTTAGTCCTAAATAGGCTTCGTAGGGATTCTGGTAAGGATTTCTTGCTTACTCATCTGGACTTACTTAGGAACATCGGTTCAGTTGCCTGAGTCTTTTGCCCCGCAATAACTACGGCTTCTATCCAGCCACAAGCCGTCCTTTTTCATCTTGCTCAAGGTCCTGCAATCGGCTATACTTTTAATACTAGGTGAAAGCTTATGAGGGGCAAACTTGCTCGATGCGACAGATACGCAGTTGAGGTGAGTGTGTGAACCTGGAAGATATTTTCGGAAACATTGGCGCTATCGGACTGGAAGATATTTTCGGAATCATTGGCGCTATCGGAATTGTTGTCGGTATCATTAGCCTTGTCCTTATGCTTGTCTCCTGGATGTTTATATTCTCTAAAGCAGGGTATTCGAAATGGCTAGGTCTGCTCATGCTTGTCCCCATAGTGAACTTAATATGGTTTCTGATATTTGCCTTTTCCAAGTGGCCAATCATAAAAGAACAACAAAGGACTAGCCAACCACCAGAGACGGCCCACCGGCATGAGCCAGCAGTAGCCGAGATGCCAACAAAAAGCATGCCTGTGCACTGTCCTAGCTGTGGTACACCGTTTGCAGCAGAGGACAAATTCTGCGGGAGCTGTGGCTTCCCCCGACAAACATAGCAGCGGTAGGGCGAGTTGGAGTGTGAATCGCCCCCTTGACATTGGAGTTTAAGGTATAAGATACAGTATCATAGGTTAGTTGTTTACTAGTCTGCTAACAAGGGCAGTAAACCAGTAGAGAACAAGCGATGCGTTGCGCTAACTGTGGGAGAGACGCCCCCGCGGGCACCCGCTTTTGTAGCTTTTGCGGTAGTGCTCTAGCTCCGGCTGCTCCTCCGGCATCGAGCGAGGCTGCAAGCAAGGCAGTTTATCAGAAACGAAGTCCAGGGGCGGCGGCTTTGATGGTATTTGGCATTTGCCTCGTCATCTCCTGCATCGCCTGGTTCCCTCTAAGCCTGCCGTCGCGCGCCATCAATGCGATACTGCCTGACATTGGTTGCTCAAGCTTTAGCGCTGGTACATTCCTAATGTGGCTCTGCTCCGCTGGAGTTGGACTAAAGGTAATAGCAGTGCCCGTGGCGTTGATGGTGGTTATAGTTCTGTTTCGCAAACCGCTGGCAAAATTGGTGGAGCGCTTGACTCCCAAGCTGGCCGTGGGGAACCGCTTCCTTGTGGCCCCTGCCCTGGCAACCATCATATTCGTTCTGACTTGGGCAGGCTCCCATTATACCGTAACCTTCCAAGTGGGTCTGTTTCCCCAGATAATCTTCCCCTCAGTCGTTGGCCTCTTCGTCTTTGCCGTGGCCCGCTTCGGGCCCAGCATACAACGCAGCCTGAGCTCCTTCTTTGACTTTCGAGACAGGTTTCCCAGATGGATGTGCCTGGTGGCAGCTATCGCCATACCAATGCTGATTTCGGTGGTGATTACTCACCAAGACCGTGTAACTTTTGCCCCCCAGAAGGAACAATTCATCGTTCTAGTAGCTCTCATCACGGGCTTCCTGGCGATGACCCCCCGCAGTATTGACCTCTCCCAGATTCGCACTGGCACCAGGGTAGCACCAAAAGCCGCGGGTAACATAGGGTCACTGGTGGGATTGGCTGCGCTCTTGTATCTTTTCCAGGATATTTTCTTCACGGACGTAGTCTTAGCCCACGACTGCTCCTGCCAAGCTGACTGTATAGAGACATCAGGGTACCAAGCTGCGACGGGTGTTGGCGGCGGTGCCCTGGGGGTTGGGGCAGGAGTCATAGGCAGCTCTCTCACAGGGCAGGGCCCCACCATTTTGGACCCGGATGGTAATCCGCTTCCCCGCTGGAGCCCCGGCTCCCCACCGGGGGAGAACGGATACGAGGGGCAGCCTGGGGATATCCTGGTTGAAGGGAATTGGGAAGACCCCGATTATGCCCGGGAGCGCAAGGACCAGCTGCGGCGCCGCAAAGAGGAGTTGGATAGAAAGTGGAAGGACTGGCAGCGGAAGTCCGATGAATGGCTGCATAACCGGCACCAACAACTGGAGGCCGAGGCGGCAGCAGAGCGGCAAATTCGGAAAAACGCAGCCGATACGCTAGAGCGCATCAAAGGATATGCTAAACGCCATGGCTACGATGACGTCCTAGAACGAGCTGAACAGGTCGCTGTCAACCCCGATGGTAGTATCAACATGGACTATGTCAACCAGCTGCGAGGTGTCTTGAGGAACCGCATTGGTCGCGACATCAAGGTGCCGGGCGGCAAGCCCAGCACAATGGACTGGATACAGGATGGGATTGCGATGACCAGCAAGGAGATATTCACCGGCACCGACGCTGACGGCAATACTTCCTACAGCGCTCTAGCACTGCGTGGTATAGTCGGGGCTGTAAGCGGGGGTGCCTCAGAGTTTATCTACACCCCGACTGACGCCCTGTACAGGATGAAAGACGGGGTTGACCGGGGAGAGAGCGGGCTAAAGCTCTTCGGCAAGGCTGTTGGGGGTGCCCTAGTTGATGAACTCATGGGGCGAGCCATCGGGGGAGTATTAACCAAGGGTGTGGGCTTCGTGGCAAAGAAGTTCCCTGGGCTGACAAAAACCGTAGGCGAATATGCCGACGATATATATAAGAAGTTGAATAAGCCCATAGGAGGCGCAAAACCCGCTGCATTCGTTGGCCGCGATGGACTTCGCTTGGCCTCCAAGAAAGCTGCTCTGCGGAGAGCGTTGGACTCCGGTGATGACGATGCTATCCGAGCCTTGTATAAAAACGGCGGAATGGATGATTTGGCCAAATTGGAGAGTGGGGGCCATATCAGCCCAGATGATGCCTTGAAGCTAAACAAAGTAATCAGCGAGACCACCGATGACGCTGTTGATAGAGGCACGAAAGTAGCCGTTGACAGGTTCCAGCAAAAGAACCAAGTCAAGGTTGACGAAGTTTTGGTGGGAGATAGCGGCTCCAGCTCGCGCTCCTTGGGAACTCGTTCCGTCAAAACCGATGCAGACCGCACGCTCGTGCCCAAATTTGACGATGAGACGTTGAAAATGTATGCCAACCGCACTAACCAAACCGTAGACGAGGCCTACGATGATCTTGCAAGAAAATTTACCGACACCCATGGGGACGCCGTGGACGATTGCTTGAAACAGAAGGGGGTAACCGCCACTGACGTAGACTACAAGAGCTATGACCGCATCGGACCGGGTGCCGGCCAGGCCGATTCCTATCCAGAGGGATTTACCAACGCCCGCCAGGCGCAGGGAAGAACCACAGTCCATAAAGTGGATGCCGATGGGAACTACAAGGGTTCCTACGAGACGTCGGGGCAGACAACGGTGGACCAAAACCAGCTGATGAGACGCGAATATGGCGGTGAGATGTCACCAGACCCTACGAGGATTTCGCCCAAAGAAATGTCTCCCCTCCTTGACCAGCAGAAAGCCTCTGCGTTGAGCCACAGCGACCCTAAATCCTTGGCTAAAGCTGTGAATCGAAGCAACTACGTAGCCGGTAAAGTGGGGCAACCTCTGGGCAACCCCGATCTGGTGGATATCGCCGGTAAGATTGGAAAGAATCCCCAGCAAATGAATAGCATTTTAAAGCATCATGGATTAAGCGAGGGGCAATTCGTGGGCCAAGCAAAAGACATGTTAAGCAACTACAATCCCGAGCTGCCAACATGAAGGAGTAAGGACGATGCAGATTGACCAAGGTGATTTTCTACTTACGGAAGCTGAGCTTTACGCAGCATTGAACAGCCTGGGGCTGACTCCCAATGACCTGGGCCTGCAGCCGCCCTCTTTGGAGGGACAAGAGATAGCAGCCGATATTTATGGGACTCTAGATGCGTCGCTGCGCAGCAAGTTCAAGGAAGCCATGACCACTTTAACCGTGCCAGCCAAGATGGCGCAGTTTCACTACACGGTTGCCGATGAATCCATCAGCCGCTCCATACTGGCCTGGCCGCCTGATGAGGGTGACACTATTGTCGCTGTGGTGAGAACCGGTGCGAATCGGCGTGTTAGCATCAGGTCGGAATCTGACATGGGGCTGCTGATAGCTAAATTGCTGGGGGCAAATGATTCGCTGAGGGAAGAGGGCATAAGCTTGTTGTTGTCTACTGAGGGTATCCTAGTATTCCTAGCTATTGTGGAACATCTCCGCCTTGTGCGCTACCACTCTATACAAACCCATACCGAGCCGGTCAATATCTTCAATCAGGAGGAGGTACTGGCCAGGTTGGCCGATGCCAGCACCGAGGATTTTCGCTGGCCGCTGCTATTTGTGGAAAAGGTCATGCCCGTGTCTATTACCGCAGCACTATCCCCGGAAGATGTAGCTAGGGCTATCGAGGAGCTCATACTGGTTGGACTGGTTGATTCCGTTGACGAAACAGGGGTAGTCCAAGTCTATGAATTAGCTGAGGCGGGCGTTCGGATTGCCGATAGTATTGTTCACGAGGTCAGCAAGGTAGCACTGGGAATCTCCGCCTTCAGAGAGGATGATGAGATTGGACACGAGGTGATGTTGCTAGTACGCTCAAGTTTTGACCTTTTCCTCTTCGATCTGGCAGGACAACAAGGTGTGGTAGCTTCCCTGAGTGCCGAGGCTCTCAATCAACTTATGAAACACGTCCTTTCACGTCCATCGTTTGCCCCACCGGAAATGCCAGCACCGGAAGAAACAAAAGCGGAGGTGCCCCCTTTACCCGTAACTCCCGCTGTTAGGCACTGTGCAAACTGCGGAGCACCAATTGATGAGGGAGCAAAATTTTGTAGTCAATGCGCCGCGTCCGTGGCTCCCTCACCCGCTGCCGGACCCAAAAGGGCGGCAAAGATATGCCCAAGATGCGGATATAAAAATAGAGCCGGTTTCGAGCTTTGTGTTCAATGCGGCACGGCTTTGCCAGCCTGGCCTGCCAGCGAATCCCCATCCAAGAAGGCAGCAACATTGTGCCCCAGATGTGGTTATGCAAATGAACCTGGCAAGCGGTTTTGCACTCAATGTGGCGCACCACTTTAAGTGTAGATGCCGTCTGAGCCTCAGCATTTTGAGATATGATAGGTAGCGTCTCACTGAATCTCCGTGAGAATGGCGGATAGGAATATGACTCATCCAAGATGGATGGCAGCGACGTTCTTGGTCGGTATGGTGATTATTGGGCTGACGCTGCTCAGCCTCACGGCATGCCAGGTAAACGAGACCAAAGATACCGTTGTGGTGTACACATCGCTGGACCAACTCTTTTCCGAGCCCGTCCTGAACGATTTCGAGAGCCAGACGGGGATACAGGTCAAGGCAGTATATGATGTGGAAGCAGCCAAAACTACGGGCCTGGTGAGCCGTCTCATTGCCGAGAACAGTCGACCCCAAGCAGATGTGTTTTGGAGTTCTGAGTATGCCCAGACCCTGCTATTAAAGGAGCAGGGAGTGCTCGCCCCTTATGATTCGCCTTCGGCAAGTGGTATACCAACGCAATACCGGGACCCTGAAAGCTACTGGACTGGGTTTGCGGCGCGGGCTCGCGTCCTCATCGTAAATATAGAGCTCGTGCCACAAGAGCGCTATCCCCAATCCATATTCGACCTGCTAGACCCTGTCTGGGGTGAAGCTGAAGTAGGAATCGCCAACCCTCTGTTCGGGACGACAGCCACTCATGCCGCTGCTCTTTTTGCCACCTTAGGACCAAATGAGGCTCAGGAGTTTTTCGAGGCATTGCGGGAGCGAAAGGTGCGTGTAGTAGACGGCAACTCGGTAGTTCGCGATATGGTTGTCAGTGGGGAGCTCAGGGTGGGACTGACCGACACCGATGACGCCCACATAGCTCTGGTGAAGGGCCAGCCTGTGGAGATGATATTCCCAGACCAGAATGGATTGGGGACACTGATTATCCCCAATACGGTGGCTCTAATCAATGGTGCCCCTCATCCAGAGGAGGCCAAACACCTCGTAGATTTCTTGCTGAGCCCAGAGGTAGAGGCGAGACTGGCGCATTCTGAATCATGGCAGATGCCCGTACGACAGACTATCGATATTCCACCAGATATGCCTCAACTGCAAGACATCCGTGGGATGGCTGTCCAGCCAAGCGATGTTGCCGAGCAAATGCCAGCTTCATCAGCTTGGTTGAAACAAGCCTTCCTGCAATGAGAGCGCAGCAATTCCGATCTGTAGTGATTCGCTGTTGAGTGGCAAAGCGTTGTGGCAACAAGTGCGCTCCACTCCAGGAGGACATTTGCAGTGCTAAGGTCAGTAGGCCTAGCAAAGTGGGTCGCCATGGGCGTTTTTCTTGTGCTTGCCCTGGCGCCAGTGCTACTCCTGGGCGTGATGTGGCTGGCTCCCGCGTTAGCGAAAAACCCGCAGATGCTAGCCTGGGCGCTTCCGTCATATCGAAGCCTCCAGTTGTTGGGCAAAAGCTTCTTGCTGGCAGCAACGGTAGCAGTTATGGCCATGGTGCTCGGCACCAGCCTCGCTGTCTGGATGTGCAGCGAAGGTCGATGGCAAAAGTTCGTCCGCGCCACCTACCTGGTTCCCTTCCTAATTCCGCCTTACATCCACGTCCTGACCTGGATGGCTATTGCTGGTCGGCGCCAAATTCTAGACCAAGTCCTCACCTGGATTCTAGGGCCCGAACACTTTACGCTCTCAACATATGGTTTCTGGCCAACAGCATCAGTCCTAACGCTGGCTACCTTTCCCATTGTGACACTTCTGGTGAGAGGCGGGCTAGAAGCAATTGAGCCCGAACTCCTTGAGGCAGCCTCGCTGGTTAAGGAACCTTGGAGTGTGGCTCGCCGCATCTTGCTTCCGCTGGTCATGCCATCCATTCTGGCAGGAGCGGGGCTGGTATTTGTGCTGGCGTTAATAGAGTATGGTGTGCCATCAATGTTTGAGTATAATTGTTATGTGTCCGAGATATATGCTTCTTTCAGCCAGACCTTTGACCCAATGATGAGCTTTGCATTTTCATTGCCGCTTATGGCGCTTGCCGTAGCCGTGCTCGCTTTGTCGGAATCACAATTGAGGAACAGCCCTCTTCGCGGCCAGCCTAGTTTCCACCTGCGCCTAGCGACCTCGACATGGGCGTGGCCAGCCCGAGCGTTCTTGCTCTTAAGCGTAGGCGTGTGGGGTATTGCTTCTGCTGCGCCTGCCTTGTTGTTGTTGGCTCGCGGTGGCATGCCTAGGGTCTTGGCAGCGGCTGTGGCGCCAGCGGGGCAAGAGCTCACGCTTACCATCATCGTGGCAGCCACTTGTGCCGTCACTGCTACGGCAGTAGCCTTGCCACTAGCAGTTGCCTTGACCCGTCAGACTAGCACCGGAAAGTTGAGTTGGCTAGTATGTGTTCTTCCGTTGGCTGTGCCAGCACCAGTTACTGGCATAGCTCTGATCTATCTTTGGAATCAGCCCTGGCTGGATTGGGGCTATGGGACACCCTTGATGCTGGTGGTAGCTCATGTTGCCCGGATTCTCCCCTTCGGCATCTACGCCGCTGCCTCCCAGGTGCGTCACATTGACCCCTTGCTGGCGGAAGCTGCTTCGCTGCCTGATGTAAGCCGCTGGCGTCGCTTTCTATGGGTTCACGCCCCGATGATGGCGCCAGCAATCGCAATCACGTCGTTGATCGTTTTTGTACTTTCGCTAGGGGAACTCGGCGCATCTTTGTTGGTTGCCCCACCTGGAGAGGCAACTTTGCCCATGCGCATCTACAATCTCTTGCACTATGGTGCCACAGACACGGTGTCTGCTCTATCCCTGGTTATTCTGTTGGTGGCTGGCGCAGCCTGCGCCGGCGTATTGATGAGCCGAAAGCGACTGTGGGGAGGGACAGCATGATTTCCCTGCAGGGGGTGGGTAAGACTTTTAGCAGCGTGCCTGCAGTACGTGAAGTAACATTCAGGGTCGCTCAGGGAGAGGCACTGGCACTAGTTGGCCCCTCCGGAAGCGGGAAGACAACGATCTTGCGTCTAATTGCGGGGTTGGAGGTGCCTGACAGTGGGAGTATCGTCTTGAACGGGCGGCTGGTCAGTAAAAGCGGTTGGGCCTGTCCACCACATGAGCGGGGGGTAGGCATGGTGTTTCAGCAGCCGACACTCTGGCCTCACATGACCGTGAAACGAAACGTGTTGTTTGGGCTGGGTGGTCTATCACGGGCCGAAGCCGACCAACGACTGCATGAGACGCTGCGGCTCACCCACCTAGAGGGACTTGAACAGCGTTATCCCCACCAATTGTCGGGTGGAGAGGCTCAGCGGGCAGCCCTGGCCCGCGCTTTGGCTCCTAAGCCACCCATCCTCCTGCTAGACGAGCCGCTGGCTAACCTCGACCTGGAGCTGAAGAGGCAGATAATCGAGCTGATTCATGCCGTCAGGCAACACACCGGGAGCACCATCGTGTACGTGACGCACGATGTATCTGAAGCAGCAGCTGTTACTAACAGAGTGGTCATGCTACGCCAAGGGCGCGTACAGCAAGTCGGAAGGTGGGAGTGCATTCGTGAAATGGAGTTCCAAGAGTGAGCTGTGAAATACACCGGTCATCTCGCTTCTCAACGTGGCTCATTTGGGGGCTGCTCGCCTTGGTGGTAATAGGAGGAACTGTGGCCTTTGTGTTGACGGGGCGGACACCACCACCTGCAGCCCCACCCCCGGGTTGGATGATTATTCGCCCTCCTTACGTAACACTGGCTTTAGCAGAACAGGACGACCTCATCTGGGCTGGGGGCCCCGATGGTATTGTTGCCATCGAGCGGAGCACAGGCGAGCTCCTTCCCCTATCCCCAAATGATTGGCATCAACTAGACTATGTGCGTGACTTGTTGGTAGATCGTCACGATGCACTCTGGATTGGACATCAAGCTGGACTCACTCGGTATCAGGGAGGAACTTGGGAGACATTCACTGCGGCTGACGGGCTCTTACCGGGAGCGGTGACAGCTTTGTGGGGAGCTCAAGATGGAGTTCTGTGGATAGGCACCGAAACAGGCGTGACCCGTTACAATGGCGCTTCGTGGCAGAGGTTCACGACCAAAGATGGTCTAGGAGCTGCGCCGGTCAACGTCATCTTCCAAGACAGAGAAGGTGTTTTCTGGCTTGGATCGTATTCACCGAATAAAGCGGGTATTAGTCGTTATGATGGCATTGCCTGGCGCACATATTCCACGCACGATGGCCTGGCTCACAACTCGGTCAACGGTATTATCCAAGAGCGCTGTGGCGCGCTGTGGTTCGCCACGGGTTTAGGAGACAGGGGTGGAGCCAGCCGACTCCAGGGGGACACGTGGAGCACGTTGACGAAGCGTGATGGCCTCGCAGGAGAAAAAGTTCGCTCCGTCTTCGAGGATCAGAACGGCCGCCTCTGGTTCGGGTCTGAATGGGACGGCACCGCCATAACCGATGGCACTAGTTGGACTATTCTTACACCCCAAGATGGGCTGGCGGGATGGGAGACCATGGAGATGCTACAGGACAGTGACGGCGTCTTTTGGCTAGCGACCGAGAACGGCATAAGCCGCATCGAGTCAGTCGATGTCACCTTGGCCCAAAAAGGGCCCCTATCCTCACCATAGTTTTGAAGGATAGGGGAAAACAGAGTTAGAGCCATTCACATCCAGCAAGCAGGAGGTCCTATATTCAATGCAGCCAGAGGCTCGGTTAGGATGGCCTACTCGCTTTCTCCCATCGGTGCCTCCACAGCAGTTAGGAGTCCACTAGTAGCTAGGCATTGGCTATGTTTGTTTCAAGGGAATAAGAATCCGCCTGCTAGCCCTTCTTCTCCCCGGGATGCCTTCACTTCCCATTCACCGACCACTTCAGGATGAGTCTGGCATCTTCCACATTAACCTGACCATCTCCATTAGCATCCATGCTCAAATCGACAGGCAGCACTCCCTCAAACATCTTCAGAGCCATCAAGGCATACAGTTCTGTAGCGTTGCTAGCGTCAATTTTGGGTGTTGCTTCCTTTTCAGGCTCAACTGCGACGATAGTGAAGCTGGTGGCATCATAGGCATATGCCCAGTCAGCCCGGGCCTCGACTACCATCCGCCACTGGCCTATATCTGCCTCTTCCGCCTGACCCAGATTCAAATCGTAAGTCCCGGCATCCATTAACTGTTCTCCTGAATCCGTATCTAACGGACCGGTCAGAGTCCATGTTACCTCGGAAGTGATGCTCACTTCGACACTGATAATAATTTCCTCGCCAACGTTGTATGCTCCTCCCGACACATATCGCCCCTCGCCCCCTTTATTGGTCCAGACATCCAGGGTGAGTGGAGTGGTCGGAGATTGAGCTGCGACGACGGTGAACCAGCTAGTATCGGAGGCAAACTGCTCCCCACTAGCAGCATCAAGACTAATCTCCCATTGGCCGATATCTATCTCTCCTGCCTCACCCAGGGGCAATGTATAAGTTTCTCCGGCTTTCGGCATGGCGTCCACAAGTTGTCCAGGATACCCCGTCGACGGACCACTTATAATTACTGATGCTTGGCAATCCTCGTTCGCTTTCAAGTAGATAATTATATCCTCACCCACTTCATATATCCCCCCAGCTACATTTGCTCCCTGGCCTCCTTTGTTGGTCCAGACATCCACGGTAAAGGCGACGTCTCCATCGCTGGCTGCCACAATACTGTAAGGCATGCCCAGCAGCACAAGGATACAGGACAGGATAACCGCTAAGATCTTTAATACTCCGTCTTTGATCATCTCTACGTAAACCCTCATTCCCTCGCTATAGCAGTGAAAACTATCCTCGGTCCCTGCAAGGAGCCCGGTTCCCCAAGGCGGTGCCCTATCGGATCGAAGATTCCATCAGAAGTACTGGTGGAAATCTCGGCGAAAGTAGCAGCATGGTGTGCCTTTATGTTCCTTAACTCCAGGAAGGTGGTCGCATTGCTTACCTCTCCTATCTCAAAGGTTACCATAACCAGTGAGCCATCTTCACTGATGCCATCGCTACTGATCATCCCAATCACCACTTGCCCGGGAGAATCAACGCTGTATTCAAGCATGGCGTTGGCTGCTGCCTCCCCATTTTCCGCATGAATGGCATGGAGCACTGCCCAGTCATAGAGAAGCTCGAGGTGGAGGCTGCCGACACCAGCAGCACCCTCAATGTCTACAGGAATTATCACTTCAGCAATTTCATAGGTCTCGGATGGAACTCCTGCCTCCTCTTTGCTCTCGGGTGGAAACAGTGTCCCTCCCCTTGCCCATGGCGGTCCCAGCAGCAAAACAGCCACTACTACGCCTACCACAACTACCCCACCAATCGCAGCCAGCAGCTTCACTCGCCGCGGTTTAGCCCGTCCTTCAGGAGGTACCGCTTTGGTAACAGATGGCAACTCGGCAGCAATCTGTGGTTTCCTTGCTGTAACACCGATATCAGCCGAGCAATTCGCTTCAATCAACCTCTGGAGAGCTTGGCTATCTCGCTCGAGCCCTTCAAGCTCAGTTCGCAATTCCCCCTCAGCCCTCTGGTATTCCTCCGGTGGCAGCTCACCCACCCCATACCTGGCCTCAAGACTTGCCAACTCCTCCTTGCACGCTTCTATATCCCGCTCATTAGCTTCCAGTTGCTTCCTGAGCTCGTTCTTTATGCGGCTTACTTCCCTTACGGCCGCGCCGAGGCGTTCCTGATATTCCTTTCTGCTTATTGCATACTGCTCCTCTGTGATGGAGCCGTCCGCTTTGAGCGTCTCCAGGTTACTCAGAGACTCCTCGACCTGCTCCTTTGTCACAAAGGCTGCAGGAAGTCCCCTGGGTTCTTCAGCCATCTCTCAGCCTTCCTATGAACCAGCATCGCCGCCCTTAAGGTGAACGGCGACGGCTAATATGCCTATGTTACCTGTGCCTGCGGGGTGTCTATAAGGTACCATTTTTTGAACTCCGGAGTCAATGAATCGCCTCTATGAAACTTGAATTCGGGAAAGGCCTTAAAAAAAGGGCGCTTTGTGTAATTTGCTATCAGAAATTGCTTAACTAAACGCAAAAACTGCCCTCAGAACTATACGTGGAGTTCTATCTATTGAATACCATGGCCCACCATCCTGGACAAAGACAAAAGTCTTCAGAAGACCTTTTACTTCATGTTTTGACCCGACTAAGGATTTGGCTGCGAGTAAATAGGTCGGGCTTCCAGATTGACCTATTCTGTATCTTGGAATCCGAGGCTAAACAATTACATGAGATATCTTCCCGAGCGTGACATTCCATGCCTTGCTGGCTTCGCTTATTGTTTACGGTTTATTTGTGAATTACCTCAGGGACAATCGCCCATTGTACAAACCATTTTTTATCGCTTTCGCTAACGCAGACCACGCCACCCATTTTGAATATCAAGTTATAAGAGGACATCGCCACAAGCCTTATTCAAAGGTGATAGACAAGGTCGCAATGTTTGAGGCCGGTTACCATGCGAATCGGAAGCTGGCAAGAATAAATAATAGACGACAGCGTAAAGGAAATTGTCCAGAAGGGGAGAGGGTTGAGCCCAGCAGTCCAGGTATTAGGATTGCAGAAAATACTGGATATCTACGAAGAGATATCCAGTATTTTGTTACTGATTACACAATCCAGCGGAATGTGTAGCTAGTTGGAATATCGTCTCTTGTCCCAGTGGTTGAAGAAATATTTATCTACTGGCCCAACAGTTCTATCAATAAACCATGCGTGGACTTGGGGTGAACGAAATGGAAGCCTTCGCCTGGGATAATTTGTGCACCCTTTTGCTTTAGCCTGGCAACAGTTTCATCCAAATTCTTGACACTAAAGGCAATATGATGTATTCCTTCACCCCTGTCCCTGATAAACCTGTTGATGAAGGCATCTGGAGCCGGATTTGTTGATCCTACTATCTGAAACTGCGTTTCACCGACCCTTGCCGACTTTACATGCATATCATACATCGGCATATCCCAGCTAAGGTCAAACTTGAAACCGAACAAATCCTCATATAGAGAAACTGCCTCATCCTGATTTGCTACGACTAGCACCACTTCTTCTATACGGGTTACTACTTCCTCCATTTGTCTACCTCCTTCGTTTGAAATTTTACCTCTGCCTAGAGGTAAGCGTTTAGTTTTTCCAGAAATTGTAGCTTGTAATCTATAGCATATCACTCCCCCCGCACTGCCAAGCCCTTTTCTTCCATTTGTTAATGTTCTATGGTCTTGTCACCATTAAATGTTCTGTGAAGATATCCCCTGTGAAAGAGGGCATGGCATTGTAGTCACAATCCGCCCAATCGTGTAGCTGTAAGGTGCAAGCTACCCCTATATCAACTTTTTCATCTGTAAGACCCAAAGTATACCTGGAACTCTGAGGTCCAGCTCTGTATCTTCGGGAAGATTCAACAGAAAATCATCTAATTCCTCAACTGGAACCTTTAATACCTCAATTCCCTCCTCAATTTCTTCGCTTTCCCGTCCTGCAAACTCAACCTCGGGAGCTAGGAAGTGCATAGCTCTAGTGGCAGCTAAGGCTGGACAAAGTGGCGCCGGAATAATAGGGATGAGTTTCTTTGCTTCGTATCCAGTTTCCTCTAATAGCTCTCTTCTAGCGACTTCTTCTTCACTCTCCCCTTCCTTGTCACTAAGGCCAGCAGGGAATTGGATAACAGATGATTCAATAGGAGCCCTCCAGTTCCGTTCCAGAATTAACTCTCTTTCTTTGGTTAGAGCAACAATAACGACTGCTCCTCTATTGTAAATGTTTTTCCTCTCTATTGTCTCCCAAACAGCTTCCTCCCCCCTGCTTGTTCTAAACCACTTCCGGACAAATTTTAGATGCTCTCCCTCAAAAACAGTCTCCTTCTTTGTAATTCTCACCTCAAGTACTCCTTCTCTTTTATCTTAAGAACAAGACCTAGCCAATACTTTCATTCGCCAGTTCTTCATTGACCTTACCATTGGGAAGCATATAATCAGGATGCGCCTCTCCCCTCTCCTCCATCTGGTACCTTATGCAACTTCCCCAATTCGCCATGCAATACTTGTCTATCCAATTCCTATCCAGCTTCCCTTGCTCGTAATAGAACTTCATAGGGCAAACTTGATACCATTCACAGACTCCTTCTCCCCTATCTTGCACTTTGTGTCACACCCCGCAGGGAATAATGTTAATTGTCGAGAAGAACAACCTCATCATAATTCAATTGTCAGTCCGGCCCCACATCCTGAAGCTTTCCCAGGGAATAGATCCAATATCTCCTTCTTGTACTGGGTGCAGTGGCAGGGGTAAATTAGAGATAAGTTCTCCAAGAGCCCAAAGTCATGAAATGCGTGGAAGCCCCCAGCGACCCCATATACTTTTCCGAACTTTGAGGCAGCACCCAAGATCTCTCTCATGGGAGGATGAGCACATCCTGTTACTACAAATATCCCCCTCTCCGTCTTGAGTGCCAGAGACTGCTCTATGCCACCAAGTTCACCGGTGGAGAAAACATCATCGGAAATTTGCATTGCATCCCTAACTATGGTTACTTCTCTCCCAGGGAGAGCCGCTCTAAGTAAACTGGGAAGGAAGAGCCTGGCAGTGTCATTCATTTCCAGTATTTCAGAAAGTCCTCCGGTATGGTCTCCATGGGCATGTGAAATGACAATCGCCCCTATATTCTTCGGATCTATGTTAAGCTTCTTCATATTATGGAGCAGTGTCGGGCTGTCAGCGCCGGTATCAAATAGAATTGGTTGTCCCTTTTCACTTTCAATAAGAGCGGAAAACCCCCAGCCAACCCTCAGTCCCTTATTCTTTGCTTCATTGTCATAAACAACCGTGATTCTCATGCTCCCTCCTTACTTAGCTCACTGAGAAGCGTGCCACCATATGTGGCCATGGCAGTGGCCGACCGGATACTGCCAAGCTTCATAGACGCAATCTTGAGGTGGACATTCAACCTGAATGTTCACCGTAGTGCCGTTGATAGTTCCCTGCCAAGAAAGCCCGATTTTAGATTCGCTGAAATAATCATTAATGAAGTCTAACCCATAAGGCCTCAGAAGCCAAAGCAAGTCAGCTGTATACCTATCCCCACTTCTTGTAATAGTGCCATGAATATGGCAACTAGTTACAGTTAAACAACTCGTTGGCTCGAAGGAAAATTCAAATTCCTTAGCATCTATGTCATATTTCTCTTCGAACCTTGCTCTCAAGTTTGCCTCTGAAATATCCTGGAATCTGTCGGCCGTCCACGACGACTGACATTGGTAAAGCAATACTTGGTCCATGACTTTTATCTCTATCGTACGATTCACTTCTTCGCCAGCGAGCGGTGCTTCAATCTCCTGAGAGATACAGCCAAATAATAGTAGCAGGCTAGCAGCTACAACGATCAGATATCTCCGTTTCATCCCGATCTTCTTAAATCATCTTCCAAGATAACCTTGACTCCGTTTCTTTTTAGTAGTGCAGTGGTAACACCGTCGCCATCAACGAGCTCATTAGAAAATTTGCCATCATATATTTGTCCACAACCACAGGACGGGCTCTTCGATTTCCCTATAAACTGACTGACTCTCAATAGCTGGGCAAGTCTCAAAGTCTCCTCTGCTCCTCTGATAAACTCACGACTGACATCCTCACCATTTATGTTCTTAACCTTGCACTTCCCATCAAGAACATGTTCACCACTACCCCCCTGAATCTCCTGAGGTAGTCGAGGAGTCTTCAATCCTCCTAGTTGTTCTGGGCAAATAGGGATCAGAATCTCATCCCTTAGAAGTTCAACAGCGTTCTCATTCGTGTACTTACTTGTGCCATCCCAGGTACATTTAATTCCCAATAGACAAGCACTTATAAGTTTCATGTATATATTCTATCCCTTCGTTCTTGTTCCCGAATAGGTGAAGGAGCGCTGTTTCATCTTGATCCATCTTCCTTCATCGATTCCAATTGAATTACCGCATTGGCATTTAACCGTGCTTCCATCCCGAACACTATTATCCTCAACTATTCGCTCTTTCCAGCAGTGCAATATTCGCCCCTTCCCAAGCTTTAAGTATTTAAAGACCTTGGCCCTGCACTTAGAGCACTTTATTATTATCATTTCAATCTATGCGTCCTCATCTCCAATTAGAGCACCTTGGAGCCTATGTTTCATTCTGGATTTCTTGAGACCATTTAGAAAGTAGCTAGCTGAATCACCAGGTTGCCGTTTCTCGGTTGCACCGATAAGCCTTTCTAAGAGGCCAATAGGATAGCACTTAATAAACTTCTTAGTTGAGCCAGCACCGAAACCAAATTCAAGCAAATCGGCCTCAACTTTCTTAACTCTTATCCAGTACTTCTCCTTTTTCTGTCCCTTCACTGCAGTTACAAAGTTACCATAATTGGAGCTAGGAGTGTAATATTGACCTTGAAGTGCAGATAGAGATACTCGGCGCGGAATCACTGGGCGTTCGTGGTTTGTGTTGTGTCGTTGTGGCTAATGAGCGCAAAATAGTAATCGATCCCGGGGTTGCTCTTGGCTTCAGGCGGCATGGGCTTTTGCCACACCCAATCCAAGTTGCAGCTTCTGAAAGGACCCAAAAGGAAATCGAAGTAGCACTGCAAGAAGCCACGGATGTCGTCATTAGCCATTACCATGGAGACCACATCCCATTAGTTGATGCAAACCCCTACCAGTTGTCGCTGAGACGTGTTGCCGAGTACCTGAAATATCCCCGACTTTGGCTGAAGGGAATAGCAGAGCTTCCACCCAGTCAGGTTCATCGAGCGAAAGCTTTAGTCAAAGGACTCGACCATAGCTTCATAGCTGCCGAAGGGAAGGTGGAGGGATATTTGAGTTTTTCCCTGCCGGTTCCCCATGGAAAAGCGGGCAGTCGTAGTGGCAATGTAATGATGACCCGGATTGAAGATGCAAGAAGTGTTTTTGTACATGCGTCAGATATCCAAATGCTTAATGATGAGGCAATTGAACAAATTCTCGCTTGGCAACCCAATGTAGTGCTGGCCTCTGGACCACCCATTTATCTACCCAGCTTTAGGTCTGAAGAGCAGGAAAAAGCTTTACACAGAACCTTGCAATTAGCTAGGGAGGTTAATACGCTGATTCTCGATCACCACCTGATGCGTTCCAAGAAGGGGGAGGTATGGCTAGCCCATGTTTCTTCTCTTAGTGGTCGTAACGTTATCTGTGCTGCTGACTTTGCGGGACTGCGCCGTAATCTGCTTGAGGCTGAACGGGTCCTTTGCTATAGGAAGGCTCCCGTCCCTCGGGGTTGGCATGAGGCCTATGCTCATGGCAAAGTGGACACACAAAGCTACTTAAATTGTATCCATATTTAGACGGAAAAAGTTGGGATTTCAGAGATATTGTCCCTTTGCACGAAACGCTAGAAGGTGCAATAAGAGTCAGGCTTAATAAACTACTAAAAAGTGAAATTATGGATTTTTACTAAATGATCTGGCTGGCAAATGCTAAAATGCTTTCAAACTAGAGCTAACCTCGACCATAAAAACACTATTAGGGCAATTCCCAATCCCAATGTCCACAAATTGACCTGAGGTACCTATAAGGCGGTAGAGGTTGTTCTGGATATTGAAGGTCACATCCATCAGTCCAAGAAATATCAGGGAACTAGCGGTAATAAGTGCAAAAAGTGCACCGTACATTTGCCCTGCTAAGAGTCCAATAGCACCAATAAGGGCACACGTAGCCGTCCATAAATCAGCTGCGATAAAAGCCTTCTGGAATCTTATATACCAGTCTTCATTTACTGCTTGGACCCCTCCTTTGACATAGAAATCAATCCAGTAGTAGATTAGGGCAATTGCTGTCCCAATCAATAATACAGAAAAAGTCATGAACATTTTCAACCTCCGGTTTGCCTCTCTTATGCTGTGATGTGACTCTAGCGTTCACCCCGTGGTTCTGTCAATTCTAGTGGACTAATCACAAACAGCTCTGCTAGAGTACAGTGAGAGCAAGAGCTCAAAAAAACGCGAAATAACATTCTGAGTATTTGTTCAATATCGGAGGCTTCAAACAAAACCGAGTATTGTTACTCAGGACAAAGGTTTGTTTTGGATTACTACTTACCACTCGCGCCCACATTGTTGAGACCGATCTCCTAGACTTGCCTTACATGAGCTTTCCACTTATACTTTCTTTTGTTGTTTCTTAGGAGGAACGAGTGATTATGCGTAAGATACTTATCATGCTACTCATGTCTACAGTCCTAGTTACTGCCTGCAGTAAACCGGCAGGAGAAACGAGCCCAACGCCATCCGCAACGCCCGGCGTGCCGAAGCAGTGGAGTACTACCCCAGCCATGCAGATCGATACGTCCAAGACTTATTTTGCCACTGTCGATACCACACTGGGCACATTCACAATCCAGCTCTTCGCAAGTGAGTCTCCCAAAACAGTCAACAATTTCGTCTTCCTGTCCCAACAGGGTTTCTATAACGGTGTCATCTTCCATCGCATCATAAAGACCTTCATGATTCAAACCGGCGACCCAACAGGAACCGGCGGAGGTGGTCCTGGTTACAAGTTCGCCGACGAGTTACCACCGAAGCACTCTTATGAATCTGGTATCGTTGCTATGGCTAATGCTGGACCCAACACCAATGGCAGTCAGTTTTTTATCTGCACTGGCTCTGATGCCGAGAGACTCGATAACTACCCAAACTACACCCAGTTTGGCAAGGTAGTCGATGACATGGATGTCGTCCAGAAAATTGCTGCAGTCCCGGTCGGTCCCGGTAACCCTGGTGAGAACAGCCGCCCAGTCGACCCGCCAGTCATCAACAAAATTAGTATTACCTCACAATGAACGGTTCGCCTCAAACTTTATTGTGACATCAGTTGAGAAGGCCGATCAGCACCTTCTTCTCGAACCGAGGTTCGGGAGGCATCCCCCAAGGCCCACAATGAGATAATGAGGCAACAATAGTCAATATTGTTTAATTCTTAATTGGTGTTGGCCGAAAATGACTTGTTTCATCACACATTTCGTCAGAAGGTGCAGTCCCTTGGGCGGCTGGTCTTCTATGCAGTTTTATTGGCAACTATCAGGGTTGCTAGAATGGTTACTGGCAGTATTACGTCGAATGCGTTCAGTATACCACCCGTTGAATCATTTACCAGGAAACTACCAACAGATAGGAGAATACAACCTACAGCATATACTGCGAGAAATGCTGCGTTGAGCCTCGGGTCTTTCTTAATGACTATCCTGGATAGCTGAATAATCCAACTCACTACGGTTAGTGCTAGCCCCATAGTTAATACCATGATTACCCTCCTTGTTAATCGTCATTGTAGCTCCTAAACTGACTACAGACCATCATATTTATGGATTGCCAAGCCGTTTCAATTCATGCCTGTGTAGTTACATAATTATAAATAAGACCATTTGCTATCTGTTCACACCTAGTGGCTATTTCGGGTTGCCCTGCTTCATAAGACTGTGGGGAAAGGTCGCAAATATGCTGCACATTAAGCCAAATAGTGCGATAA
>Ga0180431_10000319_pt1 | contig 69033 bp, 50 predicted proteins | sample SS_ome_11_FD_132459 | JGI IMG/M metagenome (GOLD analysis project Ga0180431, IMG submission 132459) | Hypersaline lake sediment archaeal communities from the Salton Sea, California, USA - SS_1_MS_1 metaG | ecosystem: Environmental > Aquatic > Non-marine Saline and Alkaline > Hypersaline >...
CACACCATTAATTGGTATTTTACTCACAGCTTACAGTTTAGAAAAAGGAAGTTCAGGGCAGTTACCATGCATGCTTGGAAGGTGATTTCTACACTCTTGAAAAGACTCATCATTGACAAGCAGGGCCACACAAAGCGTATCTTTAAGGACATATCGGCTTGTCAACTTTGGAGGCCAAACGAAACCCTTGAGCAAACTGGGTTTTACATGTTATGGCCCAGAGCTGAAGAAGGAGGTTATCCTGGTGGCAAACAATGATACGTTTCTGAAGGGCTTGCTAAAAAAATGGGAAAAGACCAGGGAGCCGATAAGGCCATCGGAGAGCGAACTCCACTTTTATGAGAGTTTTGTTACGAAGATTTCGGGACTTGAAAATCCTGAAATGCTGATACTGGGTGCAACGCCGGAACTTCGTGATATGGGCATTAAGTATGGAATGAAGCCTGTCTGTGCCGATATCGAAAAACCCATCTGGGAGACGATGAAACACTTCATGAAGGAACAAGGTGAAGAGGAGCTTATCCTTTGTGATTGGCTTGAACTTCCAGAAGATAGGAAATTCGACCTGATCCTTGGTGACGGACCGTTCAACATGCTAGCTGAAGAAAAGGGAGATCCTTTTTTTGAGAGTGTGGCCAAAGTCACCAAAGATGATGGCCTGATTGTTCAGAGGATCATTACATTCAATGACAAGCTCACACTGGAAGATTTTAAGAGGGCCGTAAGAGACTTCAGGGGCAATCATTCAGAGCTCAGCCTCTATGCAAATACCGTCTTTCTCGCTAACAGCATCGGGAAATCCACGTATCCTCACCTAACCCAATTGGAGATATTTGAGCAGGTGCTCTCCAAATATCTCACCAAAGACGAATTGGATGAGGTCATACCTAATTTGCTTCCTATCAAGATAAATCTTCCAAGCCGGACTGATCTCAAGGCAATGCTGGAAAAACATTTTGTGCTCGAGCAAGTCAGAGAGAGTAAAGGCCCGGGATACTGGGACACGACTGCACAATATGTGGCTAGAAAGAAGCTTTGATTGAGAGCTTATGACCAGTCTATCTGTTTTGCCCATTCGGCAAAGGTAATGGGTTTTACGCTGGTTTCCTGTGCTGTGCTCTTGATATCAGCGTTATAACCCACGCTGTCGAACCATTCAAGCATGATAGCAAAGTCTTCGCTGAATTTTCGGAGTTCCTCGATAGGCGTCTGGATAAACTCGATCGTTTTTCCTGCGGCATCGCTGATGATTTGCGCTGCCTCTGGCATTGTGCACGAATTAAAGGAGCACCCTATGTTTTCCGCTTTTCGACAAAGGTGATCGAGTCTTTTTGTCTTTCCGGCATGTGGATTTCCCCTTCAAAAATCGCACCTTCCGCCACAGCAAGGTTTTTTGTCTCGACATTTCCGGTCATACGCGATTCAGACCTCAATTCAACTTGCTCTGCGGACACGATATTGCCGTTCAGTTCACCATCTATGATGATAAAAGCTCCTTTGACCTGGCCCTCAATCTTCCCCCCTTTTTCAAGCCAAATCAATCCCTTACTTTCCACATCACCTATGAGGTAGCCTTTTATAACAAAACTTTCGGCTCCTTCGACATTCCCCTTAAGCTTTGTGTTGGGTGCCAGTATAGAGCGAGACGCTCCAAGCCTATCCTCTAAACGACGTTTATTATCCATTCAATTTAGCATCCTTATAAATTGATTTAGTCCATTCTATCTTATCATTTTCTTAAAAAAACTAGCAAAAAAACACATTCACCAGGAAAAAACCCATCAAAATATATAATTTCCGCAAAAGAATATATTCTGCGACTAAATATATGCGGTTCTTGGCGCTATTAGGTTTGGAAAAGGAATAGGGGCGTCGGCATATGAATCTCTACGAACTATCCGGATTTCCCGTGGCTTACTCGGACGATGGTATCCATGTTTTCCTGTATTCAGGTCAAGCCATTGCCTATTTTGTTGGCGATTCTTTGTATGCTTTCTCCGGACGGCACCTGGGTTGGCGACAGAGAGGATGGATCATAGACCACGACGGCAACTGCGTGCTGTTTTCCGAACAAGCAGAACAGGGGCCACAGAAATTCATGGCGCAAGAGTATAGAAAAAAGCCATACGCCGGACCAATTCCTGAAAAAACTCTGCGACAGTTTGAGCCCCTGCGGCCAAAGCCGAGTTTAAAATGGTCAAGGTGCCCTTTACAGAAATTCTTCTGCTTGTGATTTTATTCAGCCAGGTCATCTTATAACTACAATTTTCCCCACAAAAATGCCGATTTAAGGCATAATTAGAGGACGAAATCAGAGTTATTATACTGATAATAATAAAAATAGCCAAGCCAAACTACAAATAGACTTGCCTTAAAGGCAGAGGGAAGAGATAATAGCGGACAGAAAGGAATTAGTAATGGCTAAACATACTTTTTACATAGTTGATGTTTTCGCCGAGAAAAAATTTGCCGGGAATCAACTTGCTGTGATCCGAGAGGCCGCGGACATCCCCAGCGACCTGATGCAGACAATAGCCAGAGAGATGCACTTCTCGGAGACGACATTCATCCTTTCTGATGAGGCACGAGAGGGCGGATATGATGTCCGCATCTTCACGCCGGAGTCGGAGCTTCCCTTTGCCGGCCATCCTACTCTGGGAACAGCGTTTATCATTCAGCAGGAAATTATCCAAGACAGAATCGATATGGTCAGACTTAACCTTGGCGTGGGCAAGATCCCTGTTACATTCGCCTACAAAAAAGATGCGGTCGATATTCTCTGGATGAAACAGAAAGCACCGGAATTCGGCCGTTCCTACAACAGCAAGATGATTGCTGAAATAATCGGTCTCGAGTCCAACCTGATCGACACTCGTTTTCCCATTCAAGAGGTCTCCACTGGATTCTTTTCGCTCATCGTTCCGATCAAAAGCCTGGATGCCATGAAAAAAGCCAACATTGATAGACATGCCTACTATCGGTACGTGGATAGGGAAGGCGCACCAGGCATTCTCATCTTTGCTCCTGAGACATACGATAAGACAAACCAGCTGAATATTCGATTTTTTGCGGAGGTTATGGGTGTTATCGAAGATCCGGCTACAGGAAGCGCCAACGGATGCCTTGCCGGATATCTCGTAAAACATCGCTATTTCGGCGAGCCAAAAATCAATATCCGCACAGAGCAGGGAATGGAAATCAACAGGCCATCTCTCCTCTATCTCAAGGCAGAGGATACCGCTGATTCCATCGAGGTCTATGTCGGAGGCCGTGTTATCCATGTCGCCAAAGGAATTTTGGGTTAAAGGAGGAATTCATCGTGGATCCCAAAAAAATGACTTACAAAAATCAAGCTGAACAAATCATCAAAAACCTGGAGAAACGAAACATGAACGGGCTCTACTGCGAGACCAGTCAAGAAGCCGTCAAGGCTATCTGTGGAATGATTCCCGAGAATGTCCTTGTCGGACTCGGGGGTTCGATGACCATCATCGAAACAGGACTGGTCGATGCCCTCAGAAAAATGAATATCCGGCTTCTGGACAGATACAGGGAAGATGTTACCCCCGAAAAGGTCAATGACATGCGGATGGAAGGTCTTCGCTCTGACATCTTCATCGCCAGCAGCAATGCCATCACATCGGATGGCAAGCTCGTTAACGAAGACGGCGTTGGCAACAGAGTGGCCGCCATGATCTACGGCCCGAAAAAGGTCATCCTGATGGTGGGCATGAATAAAGCCGTCAACACACTCGAGGATGCCATAACCCGAATCAAAAACACAGCCGCTCCTATCAATGCTGTCCGTGTCCAGAAAGACACACCATGCTCCAAGATGGGCTTCTGCAACGACCCGCATTGTCATCCGCCCCATCGCATATGCAGTCAGCTCGTCATCATCGAATCAAATCCGGAGCCTGATAGGGTCACCGTTATCCTTGTCGGTGAAGAACTTGGTTACTGATTGACACCGGTTTTCTCCTCTGATAGGCTTTTCTTGAAAACGACGGCGAGAACCGTTGACAGGAATCAATTAACATTGCTTATTTAGAAACTCTTGCCGCAAGCTGTATTGCAGGAATAGCGGAAAACCTTCGCAGGAAAAGATGTCGTTCGATCTCGTCCTGAGCCTGGGTTTGTTAGAGCCAAAATGCGCATTTGTTTTAACCAGCCCAATTTCATTCCCTGGGGTGGTTTTTATTCCAGATTACTTCATTCAGACAGGATGATTCTCCTGGATGATACCCTCCTCGCCAGAGGATTCACCTACCTGAATCGCAACCGTATCAAAGGGCCCGTCGGCGAGGTCTGGATTACGGTTCCGCTCCAGAGAAAAGGCCGCGGCCGGCAGATCATAAAAGATCTGGAAATTTATCAAAAAACCCGTTGGGCGAAGGATTTTCTTCTGACACTGCATCATTTCTACGCAAAATCTCTGTATTACGATCAGCTCTTTACAGAGATCAAAGAGGCCATCGAAACAGAAGACGATCGTTTCACTCCCATGGCCACCGCCCTCCTAGCCGTGGGCAAAAAAAATCTGGCCATCGACGCGGAGTTTATCCTGCAGTCAGATATCGGCATTACTGGAAAGGGCCCGCATCTTCTCGTCTCCCTGGTTAAAGAACTCGGAGCCAAAGAGGTTCTAATGCCTTACTTTTCCAGAAAAGTTGTCGACTGGACGCCATTTCTGAAAGAAGGGATTCGCATCCACTTCTTGCGTTATGATCCACCGCAGCATCCTCAATTTTGGGGTTCTTTTTTAAAAAAACTGTCTGTTCTCGATCTCGTGTTTTGCTGCGGTCCGGAAGGAAGACGTCTCGTGGAGAAAGGCTCCTATCTCTATGACGGCAAGAAACTCCTGGAATAGCTTCGGTTCAAGTCCTAAGCAAATAGGGCCAGTGATTGTCATTCGGGATCAATAGCGCAATTGATACAGAGGCGGAGTTCTCCACTCTTAGTCACCGGATAGGAGTGCTCTTTTACTGTCATTCAAGATTATGTGCTATGATAGGGCATCGAAAGGAGCAAATTACCGAAGAGATCAATTGTGAAAAAAGGACATCAAATTTTGGAGTCGATTGATTCCCAGAGTATTGGCCCTTATATGACACAGCTTCAATTCCAGCCCAAGCGGAGAGTGGGCCATTTTGATTTTGAGCTCTTCTTGAAAAGCAAGAGCGGTCGTCTCAGTTTCAACCCTCTGATCAAGGGGATTTACAGCAGAGGCAATCCATCCTGGAAGAATCAGGGCTGGCTGGATATCCACTATGCGGATTATGCGGATTTCGGAGAGTCAAAATCCGATATATTGATTGAGTCGGATCAGTGCGCCGAACAGATGTTCGAGATGATGGCAAAAGCAATCCAGCCCGGAGGAATGATCTTTGTTTCACTTGTCACCGACATCGTCTGGGATGTTGAAATCACGCTCCATCGAATAACTCGGGAGTGTCTGAGCAAACGATCTCTTGTCATCCCTCCTGTTGCTACGCCGATCGGAAGATTGATTTTCTTGACTGGCTGCCGCAGTATCAAAAGCCAGGCTTTTGACGTTCAGGGTTCGAGCAGGCTCGCCGGAGAGAAGGCTCCTGATGCTGAAACAGGTTCTCAGTTTTCACAGAGCCTCGAAAGGCAGCTCAAAGAATATCTCGGCCGTCCCACAAAAGATGAATTTTCACACTTAGAGGACATCTGCCGTGCAAACGCGGTGGACGTTTTGCAGAGACTTTAAGTTTTGTCCGGTCAAAGGACCTTTTTAGAGAGATCCGCCCTGCTATGGGCATTTCCTATTTTCAACTCTTACGGCGGGATATACGGAAATAGTTGTGGAGGTAATTGAAGTGGCCGTCAGAGTTAAGATCAAGAAAGGCGTACGTTCGGGTGCGGGACCAGATTCCGCGCATCATTTCAGGAGTTCCTCCCTGAGGCAAAAAGAGTTGTTGGGTGAGGGGGACCAGGGGGACCGGAGGAATTTGGGAGATGGCCCCCGAATACTCTTCGTACATCTTCCGTTGCTTCTTTGAAGTGAACCAGAATTCATTTCGGAGGACGAGTTCCCGAGCGCTTCGCTCTATGTGGGAGCGCTGCATCAAATGTTCGTATGTTCCCAGGTAATGTTTAAACTTTAATTTCCCTATTGTTGGTTCTAAGAGCGGCGGGGATGGTAATCCCAGATATTTCTCAAGGAGGAATCGACTGAAGACATCATGCATCGCCCCCGCTCCGCGGCCATTCCCAAACGCGGCAAAGGCGAATTTTGCTTCAGGAGAGACAAGGAAATGGGAAAGGCCTCCGAAGGACCCTCCTCCATGCCAAAGCAGACGCTGACTGCCGTATTGAGGCATCATCCAGCTGAGTCCGATGTCGTACGTGTTCGCGGTTTTTGCCTCAACAGTCAGAGTGCGCATGGCCTTGGTCGACGGCTCGGAAAGCACTCGGGTTCCATCCTGAGCAACGCCATCGTTCATGTGAACAAAGGCAAAGCGCAGCATGTCCCCCACAGTGACGATAGGAGTGCTGCCAGCTGGTGCCATAGAATAAGGGAGCATGAACAATCGAGTCGCTCTGGGTTTACCAGTCCTAAAATCCATGAAATGTCCCACAGCCGTCGACCGCAGGATCGCTTCATCTCCCGATGTGGACGAGTTTGTCATGCCGACTGTCTCAAAGATCTCTGACTTCAGCAGATGATCAAAAGTTTCTCCAGCCACAACTTCGAGTATCCGGCCGGCAATAATGAAACCTGGATTGCAGTAAGAAAATTTTTCGTTTACCGGATGAACGAGACCGAACTGCGCCAGGTCCCTAACATAGCGGGCAATGGCATCATCACCACGCCCATAATGAGGCGCCCAGCCGTCAGCATCGATTCCGCTTGTGTGGTTTACCAAATTGCACACTTTAATCCGCTCAACAGCTTGTGGGTCAGCGAGTTTGAATTCAGGAAGATATCGCGTCACGGGGGCATCAAGAGCGATTAATCCCCGTTCGATAAATCGCATAAGGAGCGTTGTCGTCAAAATTTTCGAAACAGATCCGAGCAGGAACCCCGTCTCGGGAAGCATAGGTGCGTTTGTGCTGATATTGGCCGTGCCATATGCCAATTCTAGGACCTCATCACCATGGAGAATGCCCAGGACATACCCAGGTGTGCCGGTCGATTCGGAGAGTTTCTCCATCAGCTCCAACAAATGAGGCCGGAGTTCTTGCAGGCGCTTGCCGTATGTTTTTGACGTCTGTCTCCCAAAATTTCCTCGCGGGTTCCGAATGAATCTCTCAGAACCAGATCGAGCACTGAGTTGGCCAAACTTTCCCAGTACTGCCATCCCTCCCAAGGAAAAAGTGGCTTTGAGTAATTCACGACGTTTCATGCGATCTCCTTCCTGATGATAATAAGGCCCTACGGCTCACACTGTAGTTTTTGGGGGTTCATCTCTTTATTTTCAATATATCGTCAAAAAAACTAAATTCCGAACGCTCTTATTATATATAAGGAGTTGCCGAATGATGCACCTTAAAATTAAGGTCCATTGAATCCTTAAAGCCTTGATTTTCCTTCAAAAAATGATCATTTAAGCCGCAATACCTGGGCTCAAAAAGGGATAACTTTATTATAATCAATATCATGTGTAAGCCAAACTAGAATGGGTGATGGTGGGTGCCGAAGATCAGGAACTCGGCGAGGATTACAAAGGCTCCTATGAAAAGGATAGCAAAACAGCTCAGCTTCGAGACTTCAACTTGTTGAGCGGCGCGTCCTGCGTATCTGTCCCAGAGATGGCCAGTCATGGAAAAGAATACAGCAACGGCCACACCGGTGAGAGCAAATCCGCTCCACAAAAGAAGTTGTTCTGGATTGAACAGGTAGTTGTAGACAATGATCGCTGCCATGTAGGGACTTACTCCCGTTATCATCACCAAAAGGCGGCGGGGCAAGGACACCGGTTGAGCGAACCCCAGATGGCGCTGGGCTTCAGACCAGATTATCAGGGCAAAAAGCACATAGATAGTCCCTATGACCAAGAGAAGAACCAAACTGACCCCCAGACTCCTCAACTCAGCGCCGTCTCCGACGCTAAAGAGCACACCGATGAGTAGATAAATCCCGTTGATCAAAAAGCCGCAGCCGGCCAGAAGTTTGAACACCAATTTCAATTCATTGCTCTTAACTAGACGGATAAAAAATAAAGGCAGGATGGTGTAAAACAATCCGATGGTTACACCTCCCCATGCTGTGAACTCAATATTCCGTACACCCTGGCCAAGGTTCCAGCTCCAGGAAAAAGGATTGAGGACAAACTCCTGAATCTGGCCTCCATCGATAAGGACCGCCGTCGTGTGTCCCAATTCAGGAAAGGCCACGGCAAGGTTAAAGGCTACAGTGAAAGCCCCCAACAAAAGCAGGATCGAGAGAAGGGCACGCGTGTGTTGTTGCCTCATTCAGTTTTGACCTTCTTTCCTACCGTACAGTTCATTCTCTCTTTTCTCTCTTTTTTGCCAATAACATGGAATGGATTTATCAATTGATTTTTGCGTTTACTCCTGAAATTCCTCGAGGATTTCCAGCATAGCCGGAGCAGCCTTGTTCTCCGGATTTCGTTTCAGATAAGACCTGGCCATTTTTATGATTCTTTGGATATCCTGTTCGGGCAGCACATTCAGATAAAACAATGCCAGTTTTTTCGCTTCTTTCACCCGGTCCAATTCCAGGATCGAATTCATGAAAAAATAGAGCTGTCGTTCACTGACATTGTATTCTTTGGCCCGCTCTTTTTTTATGGAAGTCCATTCGGCCACAGCGGCCTCAACTCCCTTCTCCGCCAATGTCCTCCCGACCGGAACGCCTGCCGGAGGCTTGAATTCTTCCGGCTGGAACCCGAGACATACATCCAGCGCCGCGGTTGTCACGTAGTAGACTGGCGCCGGTATGTAATTGCAGAGCACGACCACAGCCATGGCTTTTTCCGGAAGAATGGTCAGGTAGGTGTTGAAGCCCTTGTCACCCCCGCCGTGGGAGACGCTTTTTTCGCCTCGGTATTCTCCAAGGAACCAACTCAAACCAACTGCTGCATTTCGGGAGTCGCCACGTCCTGTCTCGAACCAGGGCTTCCAGAGAACATCATAGCTTGAGGATTCGAGGATTTTATTCCCTTTAAATGTGCCCCGATTGATGTTGGTTATGGCCCAGTGGCACATCTCGATGGCATTGGAATGGAGGGTCGAGCTCGGACCGTGCATCCGGTTGTAGGGATAACCGTCCCAGGCAACCGAGATCAAGCTCTTCAGGTGGCCGGCGGCCCAATTTTCTGGAAGATGCTCGGGCTTGAGAAAAGTGCTCTCCTTCATTCCGGCGGGATCGAGGATGTGCTTTTTCTCGTAGTCGGCAAAGGACATGCCGGAGACTTTACCGATAACATCTCCCAGACATTCGAAAGCCATGTTGCTGTAGGCAAATTTTGTCCCGGGATCAAATCGCATTTTGCGATCGGTCAGGCTGCGCACATAGCGCTCCAGTGCCCCTTCATCATAGACAGGATTGTCCCATTCATAATCCATAACATCGGGCATACCGGAAACATGACTGAGCATCTGCTGGATGGTTATCTCTTTGTAGCGCTCGTCGGCAAGTTTGAAATAGGGAAGATAAGTAGTGACAAAGGCACTCAGATCGATTTTCCCCTGCTCGATTAACTGCATGATGGCTGTGGCCACAAAAGGCTTGGAAATCGAGGCCATATGGAATAGGGTGGTGGCGGTTATGGGCTCACGGGTATTGATGTTTTTGTACCCGAAACCCCTGGCATAAGCGGTTTTGTTCTCCGTAATGACCCCGATGGCCATGCCCGGCAGAGCATAGGCTTCGATCACCTTTTGGATGAGGGGTTCCAGTTTGGCTTCAAGCTCAGACCCAAAACCGACATCCACGACTTTGCGCATGGATTTTTCTTCGGTCCGGCTGCAGCCAGAGATTATAAAAATCAAGACAGCACTAACTAAGAACAGGTGTTTCAGTTCAGTCCGGATTTTTGCCATGCTTTACCTCCGTGCTTATAGTAATACACCACTGAAATTGTTACGTCCAATCCTGTTTTGGTGTTTATCGGGCAGGGCTGGTTCTTTTTCGTCTCAAGGTATCAATGTTGAAGCCTTCGAAGTTGATAGCAATAGCGATCTTGGTCATCAGCGTGAAGATCAAAAAGCCGAGGGAAAAGATACCCATCGCTATCTTGATTTCAGTCAATGAAGGGCGATAGATATAGATCTGTCCCAGCACATCCGGAGTGAAGCCTGGAATGAGAAGAGCGATTCCCTTTTCAATATACACGCCGAGCCAGATCATTATGGCGCCCATATTCAAAGTGAACGCATTTTTCCGCGTGGCTGGAACCAAAAAGAGGAAAAAAGCGATCACACTGATGATGAGCGAGGCCCAACCGTAGAACACAATGTCTCGGTTCTCACCCACCCCCAAAAAAAGATACTTGAGGTGAACCAGATGTTCTGTGTTGGAATAGACCTCTTTGAACACCTCGGCAGCAAAAAAGAAAAGGTTGATGAACATGGCATAGGCCATCAGTTCGGCGATCTTCCAGATGGCTTCGTCTTTGATTTCGAAGGTTGTGGTCTTTTTTAGAATTTGGAAGAGGATGATCAGTACGGCCGGTCCGGAACAGAAGGCCGAGGCCAGAAACTTCGGAGCCAACAGAGCGCTGTTCCAGTAAGGGCGGCCGGCAAAACCATTGTAGAGAAAAGCGGTGACGGTATGGATGCCGATGGCGACAGGGATGGAGAGGAGAATCAACGGAGTCAAGATTTTTGTGTTGTATTTTTTTTTATAGAAAAGCTTGTAAAGCAGATAGCCGACCACAAAAAGATTCAGGATGAAATAGCCGGATAGCACGACGGAATCCCAGGCCAGGAGTGAGGAGGGCAGGTTCAGTTTTCCAAGCATAGGGATCATGTGCCACAAGCGAAGGGGATGGCCGATGTCGACGATCACAAAGAGCATGCACATGATAATGGCGCTAATGGCCAGCAGCTCTCCGAACAGGACCACTTCCTTGATCGGCTTCCAATTGTAGACATAGGCAGGAATGACCAGCATGATAGCGGCTGCGGCCACTCCGACAAGAAAAGTGAAATTTCCGATGTAAAAGGCCCAGGATACGGGATCTCTCATGTTGGTGACCAACAATCCATGTTTGAGCTGCTGGATGTAACCGGTGCTTCCCCAAACGATGATAGCCAACAGGAATGCCAGCCAGAGATAGTACCGTTTGCTTCCTCGGATGACAATTTTGAAGCACTCCTTGATAAAACGGATAAAGTTCAAGCTCTCACCTCATTCCCATGATCATGTTCCGTAAAAATAGAAAAATTTCGGCTGCGTATTGAGCTCTTCTTTGAGGATTAGAACCCGTTTGTTTTCGAGAATGTATCGGATTTCGCTGTCCTTGTCCAAAAGATTTCCGAATTTTCTAGCACCGACCGGGCAGGCTTCGACACAGGCTGGGTAGCGGCCTTCGCGGACACGCTGGATACAGAAGGTGCACTTTTCGACGACTCCCTTGGGGCGGGGGCGATTGCCGAGATAATGTGTTTGGGGATTGATCTCTTCATCGGGGAGCTGGCTTTTTCCCCAATTGAAATACCGGGCGCCGTAAGGACAGGCGGCCATGCAGGTCCGACAGCCGATACACCAGTCATAATCCACAACAACGATGCCGTCGGGTTCGATCCAGGTGGCTTCAACCGGACAGCTCTTCACGCAAGGCGGGTTCTTGCAATGCTGGCAGTGAACGGGCACATAAAAATGGCCTTCATGGGGGACTGTTTCATGGTCGTAGTACAAATCAGAATGAAGAAAATCTATCCCCTTCTCTTTGTCCATTTCAAGCACCTGGATCCAGTGGATTTGTGGATCACGGGATTGGTTATTTTCCTCCACACACGCATACACGCACCTTCGACAACCGATGCAGCGGGAAATATCAAGACCATAGGCAAAAAAGGTTTCGGGCAAGGGTTCTTTGGCTGAGACTGAAAATTTTTTTCCGTATTGGGCTGTGTATTGTGCCTCAAGGCGTTGGATGGTTTTGGAAATATCGTCCTTTGACATTGACTTGAAATTCGTCTTGAGAAAAGCGGCCCGAGCTTCTTTGGACACACTGGCACTGAACAGGGCGGCGGAAGAAGTCATAGCCGCTGTCTTGAGAAAAGATCTTCTGTTCAATTTTTCCGGTGAAAAGAAGGTCTTTTTGATACTCATTTTGTATTCCCTGGCTTTTTGGGTGGTGGCTCTGGTTTCATACTCTTGTATTTTGGTGAGTGGGGATCATGACAGTGGGCACACAGGAGGTATTGCTTTTGACCATTCCAGTTTCCGGTCCTCCGGCCGTGAATCCCTGCTCTCCAATCCCTCAGCTTAGGGCCATGACATTGACCACAGAGCTTGTAGGACTCCTTGAAATCAATCGGTTCACCTCCGGCTGAATGGAGCATGTCGCGGTTATCGGCATCATGGCAATCCAGACACCATCGGTTCTTCTCATCGTGCGTGAATTCAATATCATCATGGAAATCCACCAATTCTCTCGGCTCGGGATTGGTTTCCATTTCAGCATGACATTCAGAGCAGGGAAAGATTCCCTCAGTCAGGGGCGGCGGCGGAACCTGGATATCCTTTTGTCTTGCGTTTCCTGTTTGCTGGCTAACGATGTTAATAGGTGAGGCGAAGTCATCGAAAAGAAGAAAAAACGCAAAAATCACCGCCAGCCATAGTGGGATTGTGAAGTTAAGTTTAATTCGGGTTTTCTGCATTCTGAATTCGATTACCCTGTATATATCCTTAAAGAATCGAACTCGGATTTTTTCGAATCTTTATCAATCCTCTAAAAACTGTAGTATCTTTTTACTAATTTACATCCCCTCATGTCAACCTAAAAGCTCTATTTTTTGCCTTAAAATAGGTGTTTTAAGGCCATATTTCAGCATAAATTATGATGCAATTTATTTATAATCAATAGGATGTGTAAGCCAAACTAGAAATTATTCGTAGCGGAGGGAGTTGATGGGATTTGAGAGGGCGGCTTTGAGCGACTGGTAGCTGACGGTGAGGAGAGCGACTGCCAGGGAAAGAATGGCGGCTGCTGCGAAAATCCATGGGGAGAGCGATGTTCTATAGGCGAAATTGTTCAGCCAGCTCTTCATCAAGAAGTAGGATGCGGGCCAGGCGAGCAAGTTACCTATGGTGACAAGCACGATGTATTCTTTGGAGAGCATGCCAACGATGACAGCGGCCGATGCTCCGAGTACTTTGCGGATACCGATCTCCTTGGTGCGCTGCTCGGTTGTGAAGGAGGCCATGCCGAAGAGGCCCAAACAGCCGATGAGGATGGCCAACAGACTGAATCTCAGAGTGAGGCTGCCCATTCTCTCTTCGGCCCTGTACTGGCTGTCGAAGTCATCATCCAGGAAGAAATAATCGAAGGGTCTCTGGGGAATGAGCGCCTTCCACTTCTTTTTCAAATACTCCAGGGTCTGTGGAATATTTTCAGGCGTCAGTCGAATCGACAGGGTATCGTATTCTGATGGATCCTGGAAAAGAATCATGGCATCAATTTTTTCCCGGAGTGAGATAGTGTGGAAGTCCTTCACCACCCCTATGACATTCATTCGTGTTGGGCCAGACTGACCTGCTTGCTCAGTGTCCATGATAAACTGCTTGCCGACCGGTTTGTCCCAGCCGAACCTTTTGGCGGCGGTTTCGTTAATCAAAACCGATTCCGATTGATCCGTTGCCAGGTCCTCCGCAAAGTTTCTTCCTTCTGCCATTGACATTCCCAAAGTAGCTATATAATCGGGGTCAATGCTCAAATAGTCCATGGGTTGTGACTCTTCCTGGGTATATCCTTCAGGTTGAAAAACCGACTTGCTGATGCCGCTGCCGGGCACCATGGACGATGCCGCAACATTGATCACTCCCGGCATACTTTTGAATTCATGACGCAAAGTCTGGTAGGAGTTATCCATGACATCCCCCAGCATCGGCAGCACGATGACGTGCTCCTTCTGGAATCCCAGTTCTTTGGATTTCATGAACTCGAGCTGTCTGTAAATTATCATCGTCCCGACAATCAACACGATGGAGATGGCAAACTGACTGATGACCAGAATGCGGCGAAAGTGGATGTTTCGGCTACCGGCCCTTTGTTTTCCTCTCAGAACACGCACCGGCTGGAAGGAAGACAAGACAAAGGCCGGATAGCTGCCGGCTGCAACCCCAACCAGCACAGCCAGGCCGACACACCCGGGAAGGAGCCAGGGGACCTGAAAAACATTCAGGCTCAGGTTGCGCCCGACTACGGAGTTGAACCAGGGCATGGCTAAAAGGATGAGCCCGATAGCCAAGGCCAGAGAAAACATGCAATAGATTACGGATTCTCCAAGAAATTGTCCTACCAGTCGGTGTCTCTCGGCTCCCAGCGTCTTTCTCATGCCCACTTCTTGAGCCCGCATGGCAGCCCGGGCAGTGGAAAGATTGACAAAGTTAATGCAGGCGATGACGAGAACAAACAGAGCGATTCCAGCGAAGAGATAGACATGCATGATGTTGCCCTGAGCGCTAATATCACCCATAAAATCCGAATGCAGATGGATGCGCCTCAGGGGCTGAAGTTCAAAAGCGAGAGTTCCCCCGAGGGATTTGAGTATGGCACCAAGATGCTTATCCACGAGGGCGGGCAATTTCGCCTGCAGAGCCTTTGAATCTGCATTTTTTGCCAGAAGAACGTAGATGAATTGAGAGGCGTTCAGCCAATGTTCCATCGAAGCCCTGTTTTCGGCATAGCGGGTTTCCATCGAGCGGAGGATGTCAAAAGTGAAGTGGGAATTCTTAGGGATATTTTTGGCCACTCCCATGACGGCATATTCCCTCTCCCCGCCGAATTTGATCATCCGGCCGATGGGATCGGCGTCTCCGAAGTATTTCGCAGCTATGTCTTCCGTGATCACAGCTGTGTAAGCGGTCTTGAGGGCTGTCTCCGGATTCCCTTTGACGAGGGGAAAGCTGAACACGTCGAAAATGGAGTTGTCGGCGTCGCCCACATGCTCTTCGAAGTAGGACTTATCGTCCACGATCACGGGAGATCGTCTCGGTCTTTGGAGTCTGACGTATTGGAGGACTTCCGGATATTCGGCGGCCATAGCCGGCCCGACCGGCGGCATGGCCACAGGAGCTCTCATGTGCGAACCGAGATTGGCATCGATGACTATGCGGTAGATGTTGTCGGCGTTTTCATGATAGGCGTCAAAATTCAGTTCATCCTGAACCCAGAGCAGAATAAGGAGGCAGGCAGCCATGCCGATGGCCAAGCCCGAGATATTGATAAAAGCGTATCCCTTTTGTTTTTTGATGTTGCGAAGGGCTACCTTGAGATAGTTTTTGAGCATGATCATCCTCCAGATGATAAAATCATTGATAAAGACAGGAAAAGCCCGAAAGGCTTGTCGCCAAAACCAGAGCCTGGCCCGGACAGGTCCTTCAGCTTCTACGATTTCATGGAATTCCTCGCAGACATCGCCATAGACGACAAAGCCGTCCTCGTACCAGGCCGACATCCGGATCAGCCAGCCGGGTATTTTCGGAGGCCGGAATCTCATTTTTTCCTTCATTTTGCCTAGTTCCCGCTCAGCCTAGCTTTCTTAGCAGCGTTTTCCTTTTATCACTCGCTGCACCTTTATTTCTTTAGCTCCTTTTGTGTTCGAGTGCATAGCGGGATATTCCGGACCAAAGCTTTTCATTCATCTCCCTGGCTGCCTTGAGGGCGATCAAGCCTTCCGGAGAGATGGAATAATAAATCCGGGGCCGGCCCAGCCTCTTGGCCGACATCTGGCCAACGGATTTCAGCACGTACTTCTTCGTGAGCAGTTGATTGAGGGCGCTGTAAAGATGGCCGTAAGTAAGCTCGCGCCCTATAATTTTCGACACATGTTGACGGATCTTCACGCCGTAGGCATTTTCTTTCAGCTGCCAAATGGCCACCAAAAGAATCTCTTCAATTTTGGTTAACTCTTTCATGGGCCGGTCCTTCTGTCAAAACGTCATCTTTTTTACTGAATTTCAGTACTATATACGAGAGTTGTCGAGAAAAAGTTTCTTGAACGACCACTCATGTTGAAAACGGCGGAGCCCGTCGAGCACCTCCTAATAATTTTTTTGGCAACCCAATTCTCTTCTTACACGTATAGTGATATGAGGAATCCTATTGATAAACATCCCCCACCCGGCAGCGGCGATGCCGTGAGATTGTGTTTTGGAGGAAGCCAATGCTCAAGAACTATTTCAAAATCGCGATGCGGATTGTCCGCAGACACAAAGGTTATTCCTTTATCAAAATCTCCGGCCTGGCCATCGGAATGGCTGTCTGTATCCTGATTCTTCTCTTTGTCCGGTATGAGCTGAGCTTTGATACATTTCACGAAAAAAAGGACCGCATCTACCGTGTGCTCTCAGAATTGGATTTGACGGAAGGTTCGGAAATCGTTCCCCTTACGGCGCTTCCTTTAGCTCCTGCAGTTAAGGATGATTTCGATGTCATCATCAAGGCAGCGCGATTCTCCGGAGGTGGTCGTGTGCTATTCAGATCAGGTGAAAAAAAGTTTTTTGAGAGGCTCTATTTTGTCGATGCCGATGCCATGGAGATCTTCACATTTCCGCTCAAAGCTGGTGACGCCAGACAAGCGCTGGCCGACCCCTTCTCTGTCTTGATCACGGAAAAGATTGCTAAAAAGTATTTCGGCGATGAGAACCCTCTGGGCAAAACAATCACCATCCGGAATGCCGCCGATTACCGGGTCACAGGAATACTGGAAGAGATTCCCGGAAATTCCCACCTGAGGTTTGATGCCTTAGCTTCTTTGTCATCGTTGAATAATACAGAAAGGCTCAGAGGCAATTATTGGGACCGATTTTCCAATGACTACACGTATATTCTGCTCGAGGAAGAGGCGGATCCACAAGCAGTAGAGAGTCAGTTCCCCTCCTTCATGGCCAAACACGTACCTGTCGAAGCAGATCGGTACGGTCTCCATCTCCAGTCTTTGAAAGACATCCATTTTTCATCGTTGAATTACGACGTGGCTAGAAGGATTAACAAAGAGTATTTGTATGCCTATTCGGCCATTGCCTTTTTTATTCTGATCATTGCCTGCATCAACTTCATGAACCTGGCTACAGCCCGCTCAGCCGGCCGCGCCAGAGAGGTGGGGATCCGAAAAGTTGTGGGTGCGCACCGGCGGCAGTTGATACATCAATTCTTCTCAGAGTCTGTTTTGACTGCTCTCCTTTCTTTGGCGGCTGCAATCGGACTGGTTGTGCTGTCATTGCCTCTCTTCAACCAATTCATCCAGGAGAACCTGGCCTTTGATCTCTGGCATGACTGGATTTTAGTCATCAGCTTGCTGGGACTGTGTGTCTTTGTCGGACTTGTATCGGGAAGTTATCCGGCTTTGGTTCTCTCCTCCTTCAAACCAGTTAAGGTCTTGAAAAACACTCTTTATAAAGGGAAGAAGGGCCTGTCGTTCCGGACAGTCTCCATTGTTATGCAGTTCGCCATATCCATCATACTCATTATTGCCACGGCCGTCGTCTTTGCGCAACTTCACTTTATGAGAAACAAGGATCTCGGCTTCGATGCCGAACAGGTCCTGGTCATCCAAACCAGGAGTGATCCTCCCCGGGACAAAATCGAAGCTTTTAAAAACGAAATCACAAGGAATCCCTTTATCAGCATTGCAACTGCCTCCTTCGGAACACCGGCCAGTGGTGCAGGGTCGGGCCGGACGTTCATACCAGAGGGATTTCCGGAAGGTGAGACTCTTCACCTCGAAACGCTGTTTGTTGACTATGAATTCATACAAACCTTCGGCCTGAAACTTGAGCAGGGAAGGAACTTTTCCAGGAACTTCTCGACGGATGTGCAAGAGGCGTTCATTCTGAATGAAACGGCTGCAAGAAAGCTGGGATGGGATGATCCCATCGGTAAACGCCTCGAACTGGAAGATACCGAGATCAAGGGAAAGGTCATAGGCGTGGTCAAAGACTTTCACTATGACTCGGTCGAATACGCAATCGCGCCGATGGTTCTCACTTTACTTCCCTTTCAGATCTCATTCGTATCGGCTAGGGTTCAAATGGATCAGCTTCCGCAGACACTCGCTTTTCTTGAGAGCAATTGGAAAGAGTTCTCTCCGGAATATCCGTTCGAATATTTTTTCATCAACGAAGAATTCGAAATTTACTATAATTTCGAACGGCGTTTGGGAAATTTGTTCACTTACTGTTCGATTCTGGCCCTTCTTATCAGCTGCATGGGTATTTTCGGGCTGGCCTCATTCACAGCAGAACAGCGGACCAAAGAGATAGGTATCAGAAAAGTGCTCGGTGCGTCCGTACAGGGAATCATTTATCTCCTATCGAAAGGGTTCGTGAAATGGGTATTGGTGGCCAATATCATTGCCTGGCCGCTGGCTTATTTTGTGATGAACAAATGGCTGGCAAATTTTGCCTACCGGATAAACATCGGTCTCTGGATTTTCGCTTTATCCGGAATTCTGACCCTGCTAATCGCTCTCCTGACTGTGGGCTACCAATCCGTCAAGACTGCCTTTGCAAATCCTATCGATTCATTGAGATATGAATGAAGTATCAATTTTGAAATAGGGAACGATAGAAAGATGTACTTTAATTTTAGCTCAAGAGATATCATTCAATTGGATTTTTGTGGAAGGACGCGAGTCTTAAATGCAATTTTTGGCAGTAAAAACCATTGTCTAAGCTAATAAAACAGTCCTTAAAAAAGAACAACTCTTTTATTATCAAGAAAATAGCTAAGCCAAACTACAATTTCAATTAAGGCTCTGTAGAGAAGTGCGTACCCTGAGGATGTCCAGCTATCGTGCATCTAGCCGAAATTCTTAAAGGCCCTATTTTTGCCTAAAAAATGCTTCTTTAAGCTAGTAAAATGAGCATCCAAAATTCGCAAATACTTTAGATTCAATAAGATGACTAAGCCAAACTACAATTTGGGTTGGAAGCCGAAGAGGGATTTGAGGCGGGTGGTGAGGCTGTCGGCAATGGAGTAAAAGGTAGGCAGGAAAATCAAGGTGAAAAAAGTCGAGGTCGTCAAGCCGCCGATGATGGCCACAGAGATCGGGGCCCACATCTGGGATCTCCGGCCTGCGGATGGAAAAAGATCGGGGAGCAGGAAGGGAAGCGCCAGGGGGAGCACACCGAAGATGGTGGTGATGGCGGTCATAATGATGGGTCGCATCCGGTCCTTGCCGCCCTGGACGATGGCTTGAATCTTATCCATTCCCTGTCGGCGCAGGGTCCGGATGTGGTCGATGAGTATAATTCCGTTGTTGACCACGATGCCGAACAACGTCAGGAGCCCCAAATAGGAGGTCGTGTTCAGGGTGATATGGGTGAGGGTAAAGAAGAGGGCCACGCCGAACAAGGCCAGAGGCACGGTCAGCAGAATGGTGAAGGGGTGCACGAATGACTCGAAAAGCGAGGCCATGATGATGTAGATGAATACGACGGCCAGAACAATGGCCAGGTTGGATTCTTGCTGCGATTCCTGGAAACGCCGCCAGCCTGAGCCCAGACTCCAGCTGTATCCTTCAGGGAAGGAAATGGTGCTCATGGCCGCCCGGACATCTTCAGATATTTTCAACATCCCCTGGGTCTTAGTGTTGATGTAGATGTTCAACTTTGACTTCTTGTTCTCCTTGCGAATAGATGTCGACCCTACTCCGCGGGTAATGGTCGAGATGGCGGAGATGGGAATACGTTGCGAAGCCGTCGGCAGAGATAGGTTTCTGAGGTCCTGCTCCGAGAAGCCCTTTTCTCCCTGGATTTTGAGGATGATATCGATCTCCCGGTTTTCCGTCTTGAATTTGCCGATGGGCCGCTCGGAAATGGCGGCAGAGATGGTCCGGGCCACCATCTGGCTGCTCACGCCCGAGCTCTCGGCCTTGGTCCGGTCGACCTGAACCATGAGCTGCGTCTCACCGCCCTCCAGGTCACTGGTGATGTCTTCGACGTTTGCAACACCCCGAAGCCTTTCGATAACCCTGGGGGCTAACTCTGTCAAAGTCGTGTAATCCAGGCCGATGAGCTCCACCTGAATCCCATGAAAATGGCCGTGACGGCCGAAGCGTTGCGCATACTCGTACTCGATGCCGGCTTTTTGGGGCAGCAGCTCTTTGAGCCGCTCTTTGATTTCTGTGACCGATGGCCCCCTTTCTTCCAAAGCCAGTTCGATCTCGCCCCGGTAGCGCCCCTGGCGCATGTATTCCACGCCGAAATCCGTGGTCAGATGCTTGAGCGCCAGCTCCTCCCTGTGGGCAAAAATGATGTCCTCGTATTCTTTGAACAGGGCTTTCATTTCCATAAGCGAGAAGCTGCGGGGCATATACACTGACAACTCGACTTCTCTTTCTTCGCTCATGGGCATGAATTCCTGTTCGATATTCCTGAGCATTTGGAAGGAGACAAAAAATACAAACAGGGCCAGGCCGACAATAAGAATTTTGGTTTTCCAATTCTTGATGCTGAAGCTGATGATTCTTTCGTAAACGGAGGTCAGCTTGACCAGCCAGGCCGCCTTTTTCCTGGCTTTACCGCCCAGAAGGCGGCTGCTCGCCAGCGGAATAAAGGTCAGCGAAACAATCAATGACGCAATCAAGGCCAGAGAGATGGTCAGGGCAAAGTCCCTCATGAAACGACCGAATCCTGATCCCGACATGAAACCCAGCGAGATAAAGACCACCAGAGTGGTGAGAGTGGATGCGGTGACCGCCAAGGCCACCTCGCTGGCTCCCCTGATGGATGCGCTGAGCGGCGAGAGGTGCTTTTCCTGCCTCAGCCGGAAGATATTCTCCAGGACCACGACACTGTTGTCCACCAGCATACCCACGGCCATCATCAATCCGCTCAGGGAGATGATGTTGATCGTCACGTTGGCGCCGAAGATGGCGCGGTAGAGGTACATGAAGCTGAAAGTGAACACCATGGCCATGGGAATGGCTGCGGCGATGATAAGAGTGGACCGGAACTTCCTGAGGAAGAAAAGCAGGACGATGACAGCCAGAAGGCCGCCCACAATCCCGGAAACGGCCAGAGCCTCGAGGCTTTTCAGGATGTCTTCGGATTGATCCCGGAAAAAAATATATTTCATGTCCTTAAGTTCAGGATTCGAATCCTTGATCCGGGCCATGGTCTCTTTGACACTGTTGCAGACCTCCACGATGTTGGCGTTGGAGGCGCGGTAGATCATGAAGCGGACTGTTTCGTTCCCATCCAGGCGGTTATAATCCTCTTTCTCGGGGTAATCGTAGGTAACCCGGGCCACATCGGCAATGGTCAATCCCCTGTCGCTCAAGGGAAGGTTTTTCACCTCCTCAAGAATTTTCAACTCTCCCGGAATGCGGGTCACATATCGCGTTTGACCGTCTCCCACGTAACCGGCCGAGATATTGATATTGTTGTTGCGGATGGTGTCGATCAGATCGATAAGATGAATGGAGGAAGAGTAAAAGACTTCGGGTTTGAGGTATATCGTCAGAACCTTGTTCCGGATTCCTCGGATATCGACATTGGCCACACCTTCGATCCGCTCCAGCTGCTGGGTGATATAATTCTCGGACCAGTAATAGAGATTATCCAGGTCTCCGGGCAGGGCCAGGCTGAAATAGATCACCGGGCGGTCGTTGAAGGAAAATCGCCGGATGCGGATGTACTCGATGTCATCGGGGAGGTCATTTCGTATTTGGTCGATCTTATCCCGGATTTGCATGGTGGCCAGATCCATGTTCGTGCCTCCCTTGAACTCCATGTGAATCCACATGGATGAGGACGAAGAGGTGGAGCTGATGCTCTCCAGGTTGTTGACAGTGGCCAGGATATCCTCCAGCGGGCGGGTTATGGTCCTCTCCACTTCTTCCGGGGAAGAGGAGGGATAGGGAATCTGGACCATGAGTCCGGGAAAGGTCGTATCAGGCATCATCTCGAGAGGGAGCTTGACGATGGAGATCACGCCGATGGTGATGAAGATGAGCATGGCCACGATGACAGAAACGGGCTTTCGGATGGCAAATTCGGGCAGATTCATGATTTTTCCCGCTTGGCCCTTTCCCAACTGAAACTTCCTTTGGCACTCTTCATGAGATTCATCAGGCGGCTTTCCTGGCCCGAGGCCGCGGCATCGGGGACAACCCAGTTGTAGACCAGAGGGATGAAAATCAAGGTGAGAAAGGTCCCGAAGATCAGCCCCCCTATCAATGTCAGGGCCAGCGGGATGCGAATCTCGAAACCCTCGTTGAAGTCCAGAGCCATGGGGAGAAGCCCCAGAACGGTGGTGATGGTCGTCATCAGGATCGGCCGCCAACGCACCTGGGCCGCCGTTTTGATGGCCTCAAGCTTGGGCATACCCTGTTTTTGAAGCTGACCGATATAATCGACAAGCACAATGGCGTTGTTGACGATGATACCGGAGAGAATGATCAAACCGATGAGCACAATGACATTGATGGTCATGCTGAAAACGAGACCGACGATCACCACACCGATGATACCCAGCGGGATGGTGAACATGATGATGAAGGGCTTCTTGAAGGATTCGAACTGGGAGGCCATGACCAGATAGACCAGAAAAACGGCCAGGAAAATGGCAAAAACCATGGAGGAGAACGCCACGTCCTGCTCCATGCTCTGTCCGGCCAGATAAATCGAGGTATCAGGAGACGTGTTGATGGCGGCCGCTTCAGCCATGACTTTTTCTTTGGCCACATCCAGGGATATTCCCGATATATTTCCGGTGATAACAGCGGCTTTTTGCTGGAGGATGCGCCGGATCTCAGCCGGACCCTCCTTGATGCGAATTTCCGCCAAGGCTTTGAGCGGAACCATGACCCCCATGCCGTTCCGGACCTGGATCCGTTCCACCTTTTCCACACGGTCACGATAATCTTCGGACAGCCGCACCCGGATGTCCACTTCCCGGTCGCTCTCGATAAACCGCGTGGCCACATCTCCTTCAATCTTGTCCCGTATTTGGGATCCCACCTCGTTGATGGTCACTCCCTGGGAGGCGAGCACGGGCCGGTTGAAGACGATCTGGATTTCCGGGTAGCCCTCTTCCATAGAGGATTTGATGTCCGTGATCCCCTCGATAGTGCGAATCCTGGCCAGCAGCTTGTCGGAGACTTCTTTGATCTGATCCAGGTCATTGCCGGCGACGACCACCTCCAGCGGAGCTTTGAAGGAAAACAACCGCGGTTTGTAAACCTTGATTTTGGTGGTGGGGAACTGTTCCAGATCGGCTCTGACCCGGTCCATGATCCGGTCCTCACTCTTGCCCAAAATACCGGGTTTGAGACGGATGGTGAATTCGGAAAGGTTCTCTCGCTCTTCCTGGAAGGAAACGCCTCCGCGCGACCCTTTACCGATGAGCTCGTAGATACTGTCGATCTTGTCGTATTTTTTGAGCGTATCGGCAATATCACCGACGATGGCCGCGTTTTCCTTGAGGGATGTTCCGGGCTTGAATTCCACGTTGATCAGGAATTCCCCCTGTGAGATGACCGGGATGAGCTCCTTCCCCATAAAATAACTCATTAAGATCGCCCCCGCAAAGAGCAACATCACGGTGAAAAAAATGAGTTTGCGGCGTCCGAAAGAGACATCTTGTGCTTTTTTGTAAGACAGATAAACCTGGTCATAGACCTTGTCGGCGGGTTTAAACACAAATTTAAGAGCTTTGGTCACCCGTTCTTTGGAGCCTTCCCGGCGCAACACAGAATTGAGCATGGGCACGAGAGTCAGAGATACGACCAGAGAGGCCAGCAAGGAATAGGTCACGGTCAGGGCCATGTCTCGGAATAACTGACCGGCAATACCCTCCACGAAGACGATAGGAAAAAACACCGCCACAGTGGTTAAAGTGGATGCGGTCACGGCACCGGCCACCTCGGATGTCCCCTTCAAGGCGGCATCATAGAGGTTGGCACCCCTTTCTTTGTACCTCTGGATAGACTCCAGCACCACGATCGAATTATCCACCAACATGCCAATGCCGAGAGCAAGTCCTCCCAGCGAAATAATGTTCAGGGTGATGTTAGAGGAGTACATCAGGAAAAAAGTTATGACCACGGAAATGGGAATAGAGGCCCCGATGATGATCGTGCTGCGCAAATTCTTCAAGAAGTACAGCAGCACCATGACGGCCAAAATACCGCCGATGATCGCTGTCCGTTTGACTTCGGAAATCGTGTTTCTGATGAACTTGGCTTGATTGGTGATGATCAGATAATCCATCTGACGGGGCTTCAGGATATTCTCCTCAACCCTTTTGAGACGATCCGTAACAGCGTTGGCCACCGAAACCGTATTGGCATCAGCCGCCCTGTAGATGGCGGCTTCGATACATTCGCGTCCGTTGATGCGCGAGATAACTTTGCGCTCCTTGTAGCCGCGAAAAACTTCGGCCACGCTGCCCAGAGTGATCTGGATATCGCCCCGCTTTTCGATAATGATCGCTTTGATCTCCTCGACAGAGGTGAACTGATTGATCGTCCGCACCAGGAACTGACTGTCCTTTTGCTTCAAGATCCCGGCTGAGAGGTTGACGTTTTCCTGGGCCAGCCGGTTGGCCACGGTCGTTATGGGGATGTTGAGCAGGCTGAGCTTCTGCTCATCGAGGTCGATGTGGATCTCATCCTCCAGGCCGCCGGAAATGGAACAGGCCGCCACCCCTTCGATGCTCTCCAGAGCCTGCTTGACTTCCCGCTCGGCAATATAGCGAATCCGGGAGAGGTCGGTGTCCCCGGTCAATCCCAGCTTCATGATCGGCTCTTCGTTGGGATTGTAACGGAGAATGATGGGCTTTGTGGCGCCCACGGGCAGACGGAGAAAGTCCAGTTTCTCTCTGAGTTTGAGCGTTGCGAAATCCATATTGGTATTCCAGGCAAACTCAACCGTGACTTCGGACAACTCAGCCCGGGAAATGGACGAAATACGGACAACATTGTCCACAACGCCGCAGGTCTCTTCGATGGGCTTGGAGATGATGTTCTCGATTTCCGAGGGGGCAGTCCCCGGGTATTCTGTGGTGATAGTCAGTGTGGGATAGGAGATCTCCGGGAGTAAGTTCAGGTTCAAACGGGAATAGGATATGAAACCGAAGATAACGGCAGCCACAGTGAACATAAAAACAGAAACCGGGCGGTTGATGGAGAATTTGACGATCTTCATTGGACTATATTGACTCTCTGGCCGTCCTTGATGCCCTCCACACCGATGACAACGATAACATCCCCTTCCTTCAGGCCGCCGGTCACTTCGACCTGGTCCTCTTCAATTAAACCGAGGGTTACTTCGCGCTGAGACACCTGATTGCCTTGGATGACGAAAACATAGGTTAGGTTCTGTTTGTAAAGAATGGCTTTGCGCGGGATAACAAGAAGGTTTTCCTTGGCACCGGTGATAATCCTGACTTCGACAAACATTCCCGGTTTGAGCTGAAGAGATTCGTCAAAGACCTCAACAGTCACTTTTACGGTTCCGGATTGGACATCAATCCGGGGGTTGATCAGTTTGACATCCCCCTCGAAGACCTTGCCCTGCAAGACTTCGGTCGTCACTTCAGCCGGCATTTTCGTCTCCAGCTGCGTGGCATCCGATGCCGGGACATAGACGCGGACGAGAAGAGGTTTGAAATCCTCGATGGTGTAGACCTGTTCGTTGGCATTGACGCGATCGCCCACTTCGATCAGACGCTCTGTGACAAAACCTTCGGAGAGAGCACGAATCTTGGTCCAGTTGAGCTGGAGCTGGAGGTTCTTGAACTCTTCGGACCGGTTCTCGTAATCGAGCTGCCGCTGTTTGTACTGGGCTTCCTGGGTCTGGAATTCCTGTTCGGAAATGAGGTCCTTTTCGATCAATTCCTTGTTGCGTTTGAAATTTTTTTCTGCTTCTTCCAGACTGAGTTTGGCCTGCTCCAGCTGGATTTTGGCCTGCTCGTAGCTGATTCTGATCTCGGTGTCATCGAGCAGAGCCAGAATAGCCCCCTCCTTGACATAGGCCCCTTCTTCCTGAACAATCTTCTTGACATAGGCAGACAGACGGGAAAATATTTCGATTTTCCGTTCCGGCTCGACGACGCCGTTGAGGACAAGGTAGGCATTCAAGTTAGTTCGCTTCACAGGCGCCACGCTCACCGGTGTAGCGGCCATACCACCCCCCTGAGCTCCGGGAGCTCCTCCCTCCTTGAAACGGGCCAGCATTTCCTTCACTCTTTCCTTGGGAATGCGGCCGGATTTGATGGCCTGTTTCAATTGGTCAGGAATATCGAGCTTGTCGATATCGATCTCTTCGTCACCCTCTGCCTTCGGCTTTTTGCCGGCCTCTCCGGGGGATCCCGGCTTTGCGGCAACTCTGCCGGCACCGGGTTCTGCCGGCGGCTGGCCTTCTGTGGATGAACTGTTTTTTCCTGATTTACCACACCCGACCGCAAGAATCAGAAATACGACCAGTACCAGGATGGATAATTTTCGCATCGTTATTACCTCTCTGCTATTCACACAATTTTATTGCCGCCTGTTTCAGTTTCCCGGCGCAAGTTATCCGGTGACCTGACCAACAGTCTCGCTGTCCTTGTCCACTGCCTTGACGACGAAGCCATACACTTAGACTACATATATTAGACGATACCCGCTCCTTTTTCTTCCATTATTTCTTGATTTTGGGGCCGCGCTAAAGTCGGGTCAGGCCTTGCTAAAGTACTTAATATCAGATGATTCGGTATGAATTGAACGTACTATATGGCCTTAGAAGGGATTTTTAGGGGCAAGAATCCATTTTAGACAAAAAAGGAGGCAGAGCAGAAACACGAGCTTCTCAGACCGTATTTTTAGCCCCAAACGAATTTAGGAATTCTAGAAGACTCAAATTAGACGTATCATTTTGATTTCACAACAAATAGCGAGGCCAGATCCCAGTATGCGAATATGAACCTTATATGATATAATTTCATAGATTTTGGGATAACGGAGGGCTGAGATGCAAAGAAGCTTCAGTTTCAGGCTTAACGGAAAAAGTGTAGAGTTGCGCACGTCGCCGGACCGGATGCTGTTGTGGGTCTTGCGCTCTGACCTGGGTCAGACCGGAACAAAACACAGCTGCGGTGAAGGTCTCTGTGGGGCCTGCACCGTGCTCGTCGACAATGAGCCGGTTTTGTCCTGCCAGTACCCTGTTAAAAATGCCGACGGAAAGGAAATTCTCACCATCGAAGGGCTGGCCAAAAACGGAAATCTGCATCCCTTGCAGACATCCTTTATGACTCACAATGCTCTCCAGTGCGGGTTTTGTACGCCGGGCATGATTCTGGCCGCCTTTAGTCTTTTGCAGAACAATCCCCACCCGACTGAAAAAGAAATCGCAGTGGCCCTGGAAGGAAATCTGTGCCGCTGTGGAAGCTATAACCGGATTATCGCGGCCATCCAGGATGCGGCCCGGATGATGAAGGGAGAAGACTCATGAGAGACGACGAGTATATCCTTTATAATACCGGGGAAAATTCATTTCCTGGAGCGCTTGACCGCCGCGAATTTCTCAAGCTCATGGGAGGGGGGATCGTCATCCTCTTCACAGTGGGCGACTCCCTTTGGCTTCAGAGAAGGCGCCGCGAATACCCGGAGGATTTCAACGCCTATCTCCGGATAGGGGAAGACGGCCGTGTCTCTTGTTTGAGCGGCAAGATAGAGATGGGGCAGGGCATCCACACCTCGCTGGCTCAGATGCTGGCCGAAGAGCTGGATGTGGCGCTGGATGCTGTCGATATGATCATGGGAGACACCGCCGTGTGTGTCTGGGATGCCGGCACTTTTGGCTCCCGGAGCACAAAATACTTCGGTCCTCCCCTGCGGAAAGCAGCAGCTGAGGCCAGAGCCATACTGATCCAACTGGCCTCCGAACATCTAAAAACACCTTCAGGAGGGCTCGGGACAAAGAACGGGACAGTCTTTGTCAAAAAGAATCCCCGGAAAAGCGTGCCCTACGCCGAACTCACCAAGGGAAAAAAGATCACCCGCCATCTCGAGGCAAAACCGCCCATCAAACACCACTCGAAGCATACGATATCAGGGAAGGCAACAGACCGGATGGATGCCCGCGCCAAGGTCACGGGCGAAGCCAAATTTACGGCAGACATCCGGGTGCCCGGAATGCTGCATGCCAAGATACTCAGGCCTCCGGCCCATGGAGCAAAACTTGTGGATGTGGACACATCGGCCTTGGAAAAAATGAGTGGCGTTCAAGTCGTTCAAGACGACGGACTCGTCGCTGTCCTTCACGAGCACCCCGATGTCGCCGAGAAAGCCTTGGGAATGATCAAAGCCACATTTGAGGAGCCGGAATACCAGGTGGACAACCAGACAATATTCGAACACCTGAAAGCATCCGCGCCGGAAGGGCGTATCGTCACAGAGGCGGGAAACCTTGAAGAGGGAAAGGGTCTTGCTGCTCAAGAATTCGAAGCGGAATACCACAATCATTACGTCGCCCATGCGCCGACGGAAACCCACACAGCCCTGGCCAAAATCGAGGGTCAAAACGCTACGGTGTGGGCCTCCACCCAGGCCCCTTTCAGGGCTCAGGCAGAAATCGCTAGAGTGTTGGGATTTCCTGAAGAGAATGTCCGGATCATCACGCCCTTTGTCGGATGTGGTTTCGGCGGCAAAAACCAGGGCTATCAAATCGTCGAGGCCGCCCGGATAGCTCAACTGTGCGGAAAGCCGGTTCAGGTGGCCTGGAGCAGGAAGGAAGAATTCTTCTATGACACCTTCCGGCCGGCTGCGGTTATCCGCATCCATTCGGGTTTAGACGGCTCGAATCGAATCGTGTTCTGGGACTATCACAATTACTTTGCCGGAAGCCGGAGCTCCCAGCCCTTTTACACCATCCCCCATCACCGGGTATTGGAAAAAGGCGGATGGTACGGGGGAGGCACCGCCAGTGCCCACCCCTTCGGAGTCGGCGCCTGGCGGGGACCAGGAAGCAACACCAATGTCTTTGCCATAGAATCCCAGATCGATATCATGGCCGAAGCGGCCGGCATGGATCCGTTGGCATTTCGGATAAAGAACCTCACCGATGAGCGAATGAAGCGGGTACTGAACGCCGCTGCCAAGCAATTCGGCCATTCCTTTGATAAAGCTCCCAGCGGAAAAGGTTATGGGGTCGCCTGCACGGACTATCTGGGCACTTATCTGGCCACGATGGCAGAAGTGAGCGTCAATAGAAAGACAGGAGAAGTTCGAGTGGGACGGGTGGTGTGCGCCCAGGACACGGGAGAAGTGATCAACCCGGAAGGCGTGCGGATGCAGATCGAGGGCTGCATCACCATGGGGCTGGGGTACTGTTTCACCGAGGAGATTCACTTCAAGGGCGGCAAAATATTGGACACAAACTTCGACACCTACTTGATACCCCGTTTTTCATGGCGCCCCAAGATCGAAACCGTGCTCGTGGACAATCCCGAGATGCCTCCCCAGGGCTGTGGAGAGCCGGCCATCACAGCCATGGGTGCGGTCGTTGCCAATGCCGTCTACGACGCCACCGGCGCCAGGCTCTTCGTCCTCCCCATGACCCCCTCCCGTATCCAATCCGCCCTATTGTAGTTTGGCTTATATATATTATTGATATTAAATAAGTTAATGAAAATATGGCCTTCATTATTGCCTTAAAAGTGCCAATTTTACCACTAAAATGCCCGTTTTAAGAAACCCACTGCATAATGTTCGAATCCATACATTTATCGAACTCAAAACGCGCATTCAATAGGGAGAGATTATCATAATAATAAGCACCCCCCTCAAATGGCGAGTCCAAAGATGAATCTTGAGTGGCAGCCCCGAATTGAGAGATTTGCCGTGTGATTAAACCTCCCAAACCCACTTGTGGTCGCAACAGTCATGGCCCTGCATCAGAGTTTTGGTGCGGATCATACGGAGGTGGGGATTGAAAGCCTTAGCCATGGCATAATCACCGTGACAGATAGCCGCGTATCCGATATCAGCGGCATCGGCCTCCCTGAAGGTCTTGGCCCACAGGCATTCTTTCACTTTAATGGCAAAAGCGTCAGTAGAATCCTCAATAATCTCAAACGTCAAAGCGTTTTTGAACATAGGATCCGGATTTTTCATAGTCAGGGCGAACGTCGCCAGATCTCTCTTCGGCAAATTCTTGGCCATCTCGCCGATCATTTCATGAGCCATTTCATCGACAGATTCTTTGAGAAGTGCAATAAGTTTATCTTTACCGATTTTCTCTGCCAATTTTTTCATGGTCGGGATGTACCCCGATTGATAGGCAAACTGGTAGACCTCCTGCCAGGACATTCCCGAATCGTTGAGAAACTTGTGCTTTTCTGAATCCAATTTCAGGGTTTCCTCTCCCGGAGGAAACGAAAATAATTGGCTACTTCCCAGACATAAAAATGCTCCGGCCGGAAGAGCTCTCTGCAAAAACTTCCTCCTCGCTGGTACAAAGGATGTCACTTTGTTAGTCATTGGATTGGCCCTCCTTTGCCCCTTTATATCACAGACATTTCAGTGTTATCAAATGAAATTTGGGGAGGCCGATTTTATACTCTTGCCTTTATCTCTTTGCTTGATGCAATATGCTTTTTTATCACAGCCCAAAGGCCCGCTGCTATGTGGGTTATACACCGCTCATTGTTGTCATTCGTTAAGATAGACATGCTCACAGAATGTTCCGGAAAAAACAGCATTGCTCCCATCCAGCCAAAGTCCCAACCCAGATGCCCTATAACCCGATCTCCTCCGAAAAATTGGCTGGGGAACTCTGCCGTTCCCAACCCATAGCCGACAATCAGAGGTTCGTTGGGATCCTTTATGGGTGAATGGAAGACAAGCATTTCCCCAATGGATTTTCTGCTCAATGCTCTGTGTCTCCTGAACAGGGCATCTGACCATCTGGCGAGATCCTCCGCAGTGGTGAATATGACATGCGGGGATATACTGAGCCAGGTCTTTGGATAGGAGGAAATGTCGTCGAGCTCTCCATCGGCATTGGTATCAAACCAGTTGTGTGCGATTTCAAAACCTGATGGAACACATGCGGGATCAGCCAGGGGAACTGTGGATTTCAAACCAAGAGGATCGAGAAAGCGCTTTTTCAACTCAGTCGCTACAGTTGAGCGAGTTATCTTCTCAATAATCATCTTGAGAAGAACATAATTCGTCGTCGAGTAGCGCCAGCCCTCAGCGGGACGGGATACAGGCTTTCCCGCTAATTTGGTTATAATCTCTTTTGGCGTCCAGAGCTTCCTGAACTCGATCGACGTGTAGGGTGTCTGGTAGGGTGAGTCCGGATGCTTCACATGGTCGGGCAGCCCGCTGGTGTGATTGAGAAGCTGCCGGACGGTGATGTGCCGGTCCAAATTCGGATACTCTGTGATCCACTCTTTCAACGAATCATCCAGGCTGAGTTTTCCCTCTTCAACCAGCTTCAAAACCAAAGCAGCCAGGTAGTTCTTTCCAATACTTGCGTTCAGGAAAAGCATCCCGGGTTTGACGACTTCTCCTGATGCTTTATCGGATATTCCAGCTACTCCGGTCCATGGAGCAAATTCCGGAACAATGACTGCTGCCGATACTCCAGTTCCATTGTTCCTTTCAAGGCCTGCCCTCAGTACGTCCATAAGCTCTTTGACGCAAGGCAAGTCCGGCTTTAACTTGATTGCTTGGTGATGTGCGGATGACAAATGCCCCAGTACAAATAGCACTATCAGGATACGACAGAGATATCGTGTTCCTTTTACTCCGGACAGAATAAAACACGTTTTGATTCGGCTTGAGTGCATTGTCACACTTTCTCCTTTTTATTCCGCCGTCTCAGCAGATGTTTGTCTATAAGATAACAAGGCAAAAGAAGAGAAAGATAAGCGGCGTAATCATAGGGGTCGAAGGTGGCATCGTAAAACTTGAAGTATTGGCTGGTTTCAATAACAACACCCATTCCAAAAACGAGTCCAAACGCTGCTCTTGGACTAAATTTCAGGGACATGAACGCAGAAGTTTTTGATGAATATTGGCAGCGCAGCAGAATATAGATCCATGCAGGACCGACCATATCGAGGACATAGCTTGACCAGAATCCAGGTTCTCTCACGAGCCCGGAGGACAAAGCGACCGTCCCCAGCACAATAAGGGTGATTTTCCAGCCGAGTCGCACTGATGCAGAAGCGGCAGTCATGGGTTATTCACGATTCAAGCTATCACACTCAAATGGACAAGGTCAACGATTCTGAAACAGTGCTTGCTGCTTTTCTGCTTCTCAACGATTCATGGAGCCTCTTACTCGCAGGTTTTATTGAGTATGTCTAAAAACCTCTTTTTCGTCATAACTTCATGGGCCAGGAACTGACCATCATAATACACACTGAAAATACCCCAGGGAACGGGAAGGAGCGACACTTTTTCCCGCGAATCGATGATGATGATTTCCACCGGAATGCCCAGCTCCCTGCCTGCGGCGGCCATTTCTTCCGTAAAATCCTTGTTATAGGGACAGAGCGGCGAGTAAAAGAAAGTCAAGCCTTTTTTCCCTTCCAAGCTTTCTTTGCGGGCCGAGTCCATGAAGCGGGGATCATGAGCCGAGGTGTCAAATTTCTTTACGAGAAGCTCGAAATAAGGCACGGCCTCGTCGACCGGATTAAAGCCGAATTTAACCAGGAATTTTCTATCGACCATGAACGGCCTTTTCTTGACGCTGGAAACAGCAACCATCCCTTTGTAGCCTTCTTTTCTGGATTCCGCCTCACAGGCTTCATACAAGGTCCTTCCCAGTCCCCGGCCCTTGTGCCGGCCCGAAACCCAGAAGCACTGGATGAACATGTAGCCTTCAGCCTCTACAGGAAAAAGGGCTGTCTCGGCGGGGCAGTACTCGATAAAGACCTTGCCGCGAACGTCAGCCTTTTTGAACCGGTGGCCCAGATCAAACCGGGTTTTCAGCCACTCCTTTTTTTCATCCGCACGGCGTCTGTTCACCGCATCATTGCCGATTGCGCAGCAGATGTGTTCTGTGTCTATGTTGTCGGCATCGACATTCATTAAATCGATTTCTCGGGTGTCCATTGTGTTCACTCCCTTTAATAATCCTTTGCCTGCAAACAACCACCGCAAACCCACTCAATATTACAGAATGTCGAGACAGAATATCAAGTACGCCTGCCCAGAAGCGAGAGATGATTCTCTCTTCCCCCTTTCAATGTCAGCAATGTGAAACGACGGAAATCCTTTCGCAGTGTTCCTGTTGTGTATATGTAATGCGGAATTCCTTTCCGCCACCTCGGCGGAGAATTGTCACTCGGCTTTCTGATGGCAACAAAAATCTGGGATTGATTCCTTTTTTCTGGCCCGCACAGTCACATAGACAATCCCCTTGGGCCGCAATATTCTCTCTATTTCGGAAATACTAAATCTTATTTTTTCTATGTAACTGTGATGGATGACCTGATTCGCGATCACACAGACAAAAACACTGTCCGCAAAGGCAAAGCAGTCATAGCACGACGACACAATCAATCCGGCACTCAGATTTTGGTTCTCCAGCCATTCTTTGCTCAGCTCCACTCCTTTCAGGGAAATATCGGTAGCAACCACATGGAAACCCGCTTTGGCCAGCAACACGGCATGTCTCCCCGAACCACACCCATATCGAGGATGCGCACACCCTTCTCTTTCTCTAAAAACCGGATATCTGCGTATATTCTATGCGGAACTTTTATTTTTTGATAGAAGCACCACAAGTGCAACGGCAATAACCACGAAAAAAACGGCCGTTGGTAAGGGATTTGCTTCGATCAGATGCACAAGATCCTCCTTGATCCGCAGGATATTCGCTCTGGTGAGTTTAAGGGTCATGATCACGATCCACCCCAGTTCCATAGACTTTTTATATCACGGGCATACCTAAATCTCAACCGAGGTAAAAGACCATGTTCATCTGTTTGCCGTACGCTTTCTGACACAGATCTGACCATAAAGCGGACATCGAATTTCAAATGGCAAGAGTATTGTCCAGGTTGAACAGAATTGATTTTTTCGCGTGCATAACGTACCCTGAAAGCCTATCTGAATATTACTTCAAGCTGGCAGAGCACTGGCATCGGTTTTCAGGCCCACAAAGGCAAACAACAAGGAATTCGATGACCTGGTTTTTCACTACAGGCATTTTGATCATTTTGGGTGTTTTTGTCATCCTTCTCTTTATCAACCCGAATCTTTCCTGGATGGTCAAGCGGGTGGGACGACCCGTTCGCTCAATTTTTTTTAAAGAACCCAAAGAAAAAAAGCTCAAAACCGAGGATTATGGATTTCACCTGAATCAAAATGAAAAAGAACAGAACAAACCAACCGCATCAAAAAAGGGATAGTCGGATTAGGTTAAACGGCACGGCCTCATAGAATACAAAATGCGACACCACATCCATCATTTGGCCTGCTGAAATATAATTGTTGTTGCCAGTCCACGTTCAATCAGGCAGTCCTTTGGTCACACCCCAGAACCGCTCGGGAATGGCCAGCAGATGCTGGAGGTTTGTCCGCTGCAGAGCGTCATGGATGGCCTTCTGAGCGAGTTTGAGCACTTCGGCTTCATTCACGGTCATGACCTCCCGGTTTTCCATCAACACCTCTCCATCGACAATCACAGTGTCCACATCACTGCCGTTGGCAAAATAGGCCACACGGTGGACGGGCATGTTCGCAGGGACAAGATGGGGCTTTTGCATATCTATCAGGATGATATCCGCCTTCTTCCCGGCTTCGATCGATCCCAAATCATCTTCAAGGCCCAAAGCACGGGCTGCATCAATGGTGACCATCTCCAATACTTTGCCTGCTGGCAGCACGCTGGGATCTCGGAAATGGAAGCGGTGATAGCGCATGCACTGGAACATATGTCGGAACATATCATAGCTTCGATCAGGCCCGACGCCGTCCGATCCCAACATCACCGTTACACCGGCATCCAACAGCTCGGAAACCGGGCACCGGCCCTTCATGGAGGTGATGGCGCTGGGATTGTGAACGATGCGAGTATCCGTATCCCGGCAGATCTGGATCTCTTCGGCCGTGAGCTCCGTGGAATGGGAGAGGAGGACGTCCGGACCGAGTATTCCGAGCTTTTCATGGGCAAACTTGACTGTCCCTCGTGTGTGCCCATCCTGAGTGAAGAGCAAACCATATTCTTTAGACAATTTCCTGGCCAGCTGTGTCCGGCGCCGGAGGTCTTGAAATTCAGTCTGACTCAGAACGCCTCTCTCCGGATGATGAGTGGGGAACATCATGCAAAGATTAATCTTGCCATTGGCCTTTCCGTGCCACCGCCGGATGAGTGTTTCGCAGGTCTCGAGCTGCTGTTCGAAGCTGACCATGACATCGCGCTTGACATGTCCCTCCCAATGGGAGTACTTGCGAGGAAAGGGAGGCCGGCGCGGGCCGACAGCCAAAAATTCTCTAATTCCCACTTCCTTGACAGCCTTCAGGTGTTGTTCGCCGTATCGGGGGTCATCGGTACGCATTACGCTATCGCCGCCGCCCAAAAATGTGATTCCTGTAGTCACCCCAAACTTGAGACGTTCGAGAGTGGTGAGCAGCGCATCAGCCCGCCAGAACTCCTCTGTCGATCCGCCGGCATAGATTATCTCGCAGGCCTGTGACCAGGCTCCCGTCCGTCCCATACCCAGGCTTTTCACCAACCCGTGTCCCGCATGTCCGTGGCCGTCGATGAGTCCCGGCATGATGACTTTATGCGGAGCATTGATAATTTTTTTTGCCCGGTATTTGCGCTGCAATTCTTGGCTGGGACCGACCCCCTCGATCCGGTCTCCTTTTATCGCCACTGCGCCATCAACGATGATCCGTCGTTCATAATCCGTGGCGATAATCGTCCCGCCAACAATCAAAATATCCACCATTTCCTTGTCTATACGATCTTCTCTGACAGCCCTGTTGCCCAGTCTGGAAGAAGATGCACTGAAATAAGTCTGGCTGACAAAGAGAAAAAAGATAAGACCTAAGGCGGCCGCCAAAAACACTGACCTTTTCATTTGACCCTCCATTGGCGCTTTATACCACAGTCACGACATAGACATCAATGACGGAACAGCATACTTTTTCGTGTTTTCCACGTCAATATAAATGTAGGTGGAAATAATTGCTGCATGTCCGCATAATAAGACTGCCGGATCACGACGGCTTTTGTTGCCTCGTCAAAAATTCAGAAATGCGACAGCCGGGGAGAACAAGTGATGAATAACAAGTCTTTTCACATCCGTTTGGTTGCACTCATAGCAGTAATCCTAACTTTTCTCGCCTGCCAGGCATCTGTTGAGGATAAAGGAGAATATATTCCTGGAGGCAGAAACATTGAGGCATTCAAATATGCCCATTCTGAGGGCTATCCGCCCTATCCCGATAAAGCCCCTTTTATCGGCACCTTGAGCGGTGACTGGTACCAGATGGGAAATCAATTCGGAGCGGCTGCCGCCGAAAGCACGCAGTATGTCTCTGACATCTGGTGGAAAGCCGAGTGTGAGCTCTGGGGTAAGGATGAGACGCTAAAAGCCTTCGAACTTTACGAAGCTCAGATTGAAGCCTATGATCCCGGCCTGGTGGAATTCATGAAAGGCCTGTGCGAGGGGGCTTCTCCATGGCTTGACAAATCTCCTTATGCCGATCCCGATCACGAGCTCTATGCCTCAAATTACCAGCGTGTTCTCGCTGCCAACCTGTGGGATGCATGGACGATGATGCATCCTCGCACGTTTCCGGATGGATCGAGCACTCACGGCGGCAAACGTAAGCCGCCGCCTCCGGAGCACCAATGCGTTGCCGGCTGTAGCTCCTTTGCCGCCCGCGGCAAGGCAACTATGGAGGGAGTCGTTATATCGGCGCACAACCGCCATTCCCCTTTTGATCCCCGGTGTTATCAACAGGTGACCATCATAGAACCTACAAATGGGCACTCCTGCTGGGTTTTGACCAACAGTCCCCAAGTGGCAGCAAATCAGGTTGTCAATGACAAAGGCGTCTCTCTCTCACTTCTTGCCGGCGGCGCAACAAACCCTCGATCGCTGAATCACAAAGGCCAAGATTACTGCGCCGAAGGATTTGGCGTGCCCTGGTTCCATCTGTTTCTCTATATCGGCACCCATGCTGACTCCGCTGAAGAGGCCATTGCACTTCTGACACAAGGGACTCAAGAATACGGCCGCCGCACCGGCCGAAAAACACTTCGCAGGTGCGGTGGGTGGAACTTTCTGGTGGCAGATCCGGAAACCTTAGCCGTGGTGGAATCCTCAGCTGATAGGTACGCGGTTCGGTATGCGGGGGATGTTTGTCTCTTTACCGGACCGGATTGGAACGATTCCGACTACATCGTGGCCACAAACCACTTCCAGTGCGATTTCAGCTACAACAAAGATAACATCAAGACCAATGTCCCCATGACCATCTTCATGGACGGATATGCCCGTGATCCAAAGACAGGGGAGATAACAGGCCTCAGTGGAAGCGGCGAACGTTTCTGGACACTGATGTGGGAGGCAAAGCACAATTATGGCTCCATAGACCGATACCGTTCGCAGCAGATCATGTCGGGGGCCTATGCTTATGATAAAGAGACGGGCGAGAAAATCGAAGTCGCGCAGGACCGAGAAGGCCAATGGCGGATCTATGGCGCAGCCAAACCGTGCACGATGGGATTTATCGGTCTTTGGGGAGGAACCTGCGATGCCAAAGTCGCCATCCTCAACGGAAAAAATCCAGCGGTGTACTGGACCTTGGGAAATTCGCGGGATTGGCAGGGTGCTTGGGACGCCTACCGATTCAGCAGCGGCTCAGCCAATCGCATCAAATAGGTAGGGTCTTAATTTCAAAAATGCAGTCCTTTCCTCCCATCTTGAGAGAATCAATTAGCTCGACCTGCACCGATTGTCCGAGGGCTCTTTCGAACATCTCTTTGACATAGCCGGTCGAACAGTAACAGAAGGTGGGAGACAAGCCGGCTGGACCAGTCTCGACAAGAGGACACATACAATAGCCATCAGAGAGGATAAGCCCCTGAGGATTTTGGTGGTCGTGTCCCCAGCTGAAGAGGATGGTGGTCTTGTCACTGTCTTGACGGACTTCATACCCGCGGGCCTTGAGAGCTACGATGTATCGTTTCGCTTCCCCCCTGCTCGGCTTTTCTTCCGGGGCAATCCCAAACGCATTGATATAACAGGAGCTCCCGCAGGCTTGCATCAGCCTGATTTTTGTCTTCTTATCGAGGTTGATATCCATGTGGTTCATAAGACTCTTAATCCACATCTCGCCTTTTTCGGCCTTTCTCCAGCCGGGAGTTTCCGCTCCCTTTATCATCTTTTGCTCTAGATCGGCAATCCAGTCCTGCGTCTTCGGTAATCGCTGCGGTTTTATCGCTGTTCCCTCAGCTATTCCCAAGCCTTGCCCGAAACCCAGTACAGCCCCGCAACCGCAGAGGCCAGCCTGAAGCATCCTTGCTATGAATTGTTGTCTATTCATCTATGTGTTCTCCCAGGATTATTTCCCGCTAATTTTATGGGCCTTGATCTTTTGGCCGGCGTTAATTTCGAGATGTGTCACTTCGTCTGTTTTATCTTTTACGAAATGAAATTCCCATCCCAAAAATCCAATGAAGTAATCTACCTCCGACGCGGGCTTGATCTCGAAGCCCTGTCCCCAATACGTTCCTTTGATAATCAGATGGCTCTTCTGCCGCGTAACCCGGAAGCGCACATTGGGATTATCCGTGTGCTGGTATACGCCGACACACGCCTCCAACGCTTCCAAGCTGACTTTCACTTGTTTTCGTATCTTGTAAAGAGGTGGCACGGCAGACGCCAGAATACAATCCGGTTTTTGAAAGAGGGCGTCATTTATATCGGCTGTATGACGGATTTGTGCAAATTCCATGATCATCTGCCGATGCTGTTCCCCTTGCGTCTTTCCCAGGAGTATTCTGTACGGCCTTTTTACATTGCCGACGCTCCGGTAATCTTCAAAAACAATATCGCCGACACGTGCAAGCAGTCCCGATTCCCGCTCAAAGGCCAGTTCGGTCATAAACCCTTCCCGAGATTTTGCCAGGACCGTCGTAGCCTCCCTTTTCCCGATCTTTTCCGATCCTGTGATCGTCATCTCCGGAAAGAGGTCACGAATCCGCAGAGGTGCCCGGATGTCGAACATGAGCTGAAAGTCCAAATGCTGCCGGGCGTCCATCTCCGATGTGCCTTTTGAGTCCTGCACCCATGCTGTGGATCCATCCGTTCCGTAGCAGACCCTGTCGCCCCAGGCAAATGTTTGGGCATACCGCCATTTGCCCGGGATCTCGGCTATGATCTCAAGAGGACTTTTACCGCTGATTCCCCTGTGCAGTGTTCCTTTCCTTGTTTCCGCTTTGATCTCTGAAAGCGACGGCCCGCCGGATGCATGGATGCACCTCTTCACAATCTCTTCCACAGAATCGAAGTCGTGCGAAGAGATTGCCAGGGCGGAAATCCTGAATCCTGCGATTAGCCATAAAAGACCACTAACATACCTGGATGTTTTTCTCATTTTGGCCTTTGCCCCTTGTTGTTATTTCGTCTGACATTGTTTTCAAAAAATAGGCCTCTTTCCCGAGTTTGAGTTCACGTCGTTGAATGAACAGCGATGTATCCCATTGAATACATACGAGTTTCAGCAAAAGAGGTTTTTTATTGGGCCGCCCAACAGCAGCAAGGCGGTTTTTTGGGAAAAGGAAGCGGAATTTTCTAATCAGTTGGACTACGGAATCAGGGCTCCCTTCCTTGGAGGTCGGACACCTTGGTCTCGGGATCATGGAAGCGACGAAAAATATGAGTAAAGGTCGTCCAGGTGAAAATCAGATTAATCGGTTTCCATCGAATCAGTTGATAGAATAGGAAATAGGCAATGATGATAACGGGGTAGTAGTAGGCAGCGTTGAGAATCTCCACAGTGGAATAATTGCGGATGGAATCCAGAAAGGGAAGATGCCGGGCCGCGATGTCGAAAAGGGTCACAGGGAGCGCAAACATAGCCATGAAGTACAGGGCCACACCCCAGGAATGCCCGACTTCGATGGCCTGTTGAGGACAGTAATTCATGCAGCGCAGGCAGTCCTCGCAGTTGTACCGCCAGTAGGGCCGCGGTCTTTTACGGCCTTTCATGACCACGGCATGATTCGGGCAGGAACTGACGCACAGCCCGCAGCCGAGACAGTCGCTGTTGGCAAACATCATCTTGCCCATAAAGAACCGCCCGATAAGGAGGTAAAGAACAGGAAACAAGGGCCAGAATCTGAGAAGCAGAGCACACCAGGCCGTTTCGTAAAGGTTGTTGGGTGTGAACCAGTTCCATTTCCCGGATAGCACACGCGTCAAGTGCACGTGCACTTTTTTTTGCGCCTTGGTTTTAATCCGGGCAATGTTTTTATCACTGAGGCGGGAGTGGATAGAGATCATGTTGGCCGGCATGTCGACACTCATTGTGCCGCGGACATTGTACCCTTTGAAGGGAAGGACCAGAGCCGGGAGAAAGGAGGCCAATCCCGCTGCTCCCGGGATCAAAAGTGGCCCGAGATAAAAACTTCCCCGCGTGGGCGTGCAAAAGACATGAGTCCGCTTTTTACGCGGCAGTTTGAAGAGGAATTTGATTGCCGACCAGGGCGGCAAAAAGCCATGGGTCGGATAAGCGAGTATGACAAGATTATTTGAAGAAGGCTCGATGTCCTTCCGGGGTTTGGCGGCATTGATGGGAACGATCTTGGACTGGATCCCTTCCCGCTGGCAGAGCTCGTGTACCCAGACGCCCACGCGGTAGGAATTTCCGGTCCCACTCATGAAATAGATCCATGCTTTTTTGTACATTGCGACCATTTGTGTTTTTAGGGGTCTGGCCTAAATATCTTTTTTAATATCTGCATGTTAGATCAATTACGAATGGTAAATCAAGCCTAAGAAACGTTTTTTCACAGAGTGGTCTAATGTTGAGGGACGTTTGCCGGCGGTTTGTATTTCCAGGGCCTAAGGCCGAGGTCAGAGGGCTTGGTGGCCGGAGGAACGAGGGCGTTGTAGACTTTGCGGGCTAAAAGCTGGCATTTGATAAAGGCCCGCGTGGCTTTGGCCCAATAGTAAATTCCCATCTCTGCGGGCGGTGTCTTGGCGAGTGTATACTCGACACCGTCGGGACCCCGCCAAAAATCCCCTTTGGTCCATTCGAGAACCGCCTGATTGAAGACAGCATCCAGCGGCGCGTAGGCGGGATCGTGATAATCGAGCTTTCTCAGCTCTCTTTCAGCCACAAACAAATCGGTTTCTGCCTGATGCTTTGTGGCCTTCATGACTTCGGCAGGATTTGATCCCAGTTTGAGCCGGAAGAAGGCCCGGGTGGCATGAGGCAACCATCTGGCTCCGTGAAAAGCCAACGGGTGGCTCAGGGTGGGCTCCTGTGCCGGATAGGTTTGAGAGATAAAAACCAGCAAGTCTTCCGGGATGGCGATGGTGACATAGGCATTCGTCACATGACCGAGCGAGGTCCACCATTCGCATCCCCCTTTCTTGAAATGGGCCATAGCTTTCTCTTCCCACGCGTCGGGATGGGCTTTAACCGGCAACGGAGAGCTGCGGAACCGCCAGGTCATCTTCATGAACTCGAGATCAATTTGGCCGTGATAATCGGAAAAAAGATCGTGGACGAAGAGATTGCGGCTGACGCTGAAGTCGGCGCAGGGAGATTGGCCCTCTTTCAACCATCCCCCGTGTTTGACATACGCTTCCCCCTTTCCCCCAAGCTCTTTGGAGAGCAGGGTATTGGTGGCATACATGAAATCCCTCTCCCCGCAGTCACCCGGTCGGCGGATGACAGGCGGCTCCTCGCGTCTTTCGATAATGAAGGCTTTTCTGTCTTTATCCACCCAAAACCCGCCCGTGCCGTAATAGCCACCTCCTGCAAAATCACCTGTGGTTTCATAGGCTAGAGTCATGTCGACCGCTTCCTTGGCTGAGGAGGCATAGCGGAGCGTGTGACGAATGGCAATATCGCTCTGGATTCCGTAGCGAGGCTTTTTCCCCATGATTTGTGCGGCTTGAGTGACACCGTGATGGACGTAGACCAAACCCTTATCGTTCATTCCCGAGTGGCCCCCTGCAGAGACCCAGGGTCCGATGGCGTAGTAGGGAGAATGGATGTAGGCATTTCCCTCCTCCGGAAAACAGACAAGGGTCACGTTGAAGTGATCGTTGCCGTCAGAGCTCCCGGAGGTGATGACTTTGCCGTCTTTGGTCGCTGTCCCCCAGGCGGCAGCGCTTCCGCATTTGAGGCCGTATTCGCCATCGGTTCCGTTTGCCTGTGATTCTTGCGCATCGGCATTTGCAGTACGGCTTGCTTTATCTGATTCCTCCGGATATCCGGCCTGTTCGGTTGGCGTCTCCAGGTAATTGCCGTCCTTGACGCCCAGACAAAATTGCGCCAAAACCTGTTCGTATGTCAGAGTTATACCGATATCCCCAGCTCCGGCCGCCATTCCTTCACAAAATCCGATCATCTCCGGTGCATGTTTTTGAATGTACCATTCATATCCTTTGAGAGCTTTGTGTTGTTCAGCCGAGAAATCATGATCCAGGAGTTCCAAAATCCAGGAACCGAAGACCTGAGCCAATTGCCGGACGTACTGATACCCCATGTCATAATCAGACCCTTGGAGGATGATTATTGGTCGTGCCCAAGGAAAGATGGGGACACCATCCTCAAATTCGATCTCCGGTCCCTGATCGATATCGAAGGGATCGATTCGCCAATTTTGAGGAGCAGCCTTTGACATCTCATTCCTCTCTTCTTGACGTCTACATGACATCAAAGGCCATAGAATATTTATGACTAAAACAAAAACACCTAGTGCAATAAAACCGTTTTTCCTCATCTCTTTCTCCTCTGGCATTTTATACCACAAGCCAAAAGAGGGATCAATGAACATACAGGTGGAGAGGAGGCAGGCCAAGCCCTGTGGGAGTGATACATTTAAATGTGTGCCCAAAAAGAAACAAATCCCGTGAATTTCTGAGTCATAACCATTAAAATAGTCGCTTGCTATTAGGAACCTTTTCCCGCAGGTTGCGTCTTTTAAAATTGGTGCTGCGCTTTAGCCTACAGACAAACTGGAATATGCTGAAGGAGGATTTTATGAAACGAGGACATTTGGTTATGATTCTGCTTTTATGTGTCGCGGCAGGCATAGCCGTCTGCAAAAGAGAACCGAGTTTGGGTGAGGTGCTCGAAACTGAAGTGCCAAAAGTGATGGAGGCCGCAGACATACCGGGGCTATCCATAGCGGTGATTCGTGGTGGGGAAATTTTCTGGTCCGGAGCTTTCGGACTTCGAAACAGAGATACGAATGAACCCGTGGATGAAAACACCATATTTGAGGCGGCATCGCTGACCAAAACCGTCACCGCGGCCGCAGCCCTGAAGCTTGTGGAAAGGGGGGAACTGGAGCTGGATAGGCCATTGGCCGAATATCTCCACTATCCCAAATTAGCCAAAGATGAGCGCTACAAAAAGCTCACGGCACGACATGTCTTGACCCATACGAGCGGTCTGCCCAACTGGGGCATAAAATTCCTGAGAGATCCAGGCGAGCTCTATGGCTATTCCGGTGAAGGATTCCTTTATCTGGGCCGGGTTGTGGCCAAGGTATCCGGGTTGTCACTCGAGGAGTTCGCAAGGATCGAAATCTTCGAACCCCTGGGAATGACGCGGACGAGTTACATCTGGAACGACCTGTATGCGGCCAACGGGGCTACCGGTCATGACCGGCATGGATTCGCCGGCCAGAGGCGCAGGCAGACCAAACCAAACGGCGGAGCAAGCCTGGTGACAACAGCCCGGGATTATGCCATGTTCCTCTGTGCCATCATGAACAATGAAATTCTCATGCCAGCGACCATCGAAACAATGCTGGCACCGCAAGTCAAAGCCACATCCTGGGAAAGCAAAAAGGAACAGGACGAGCACATTTCCTGGGGATTCGGTTGGGGAATTCAACCCGGAGATACAGAAAAGGGGTTTTTCCACTGGGGCGATAACGGCACGCTGAGAGCCTATACCGTCGCTTACAGAGAGAGAAAGGAAGGGCTCATCATATTGGCCAATTCGGAAAATCTGTTCGCAATCGCTGATTCCCTTGTTGCTTTGGTTGTCCCGGATAAGCAATACGCCCTGGATTGGTTGATGTACGAACGATTGAACGACCCAGAACGAGCGGCCCGAATGCGTGTCGAGAAGGCCTTTTTAACCGAGGGCGCAGAAGCTGGAATGGCCGTTCTGGAAGAGATGAAAAGCAAGCATCCTGAATCTTTCAAGCCAAATTGGGTCGATGAACTGGCCCGCTATCTCTTTCGCAGAGAAAAGGAAGCCGCAGCCGAGCCGCTCTATCATTGGATGCTGGAATCCAAGCCGAAATCCATCACCCCTTTGGCCGGACTGGGACGGCTTTATTTCATGACAGGTCGCAACACAGATGCGTTGGAAAAGTTTGAAAGGCTAGTGGAAGTGAGCCCTAAAAACAGACAGGCCGCCCGGTATATTCCCTGGATTAAAGAAGTCATCCAAGCAGAAATAAATCCCGTTTCAGTAGCGGTCGAGAAACTGGAGAAATATGCCGGCGATTACGGCCCCCGACACATACGACTGCGTGAGGGGCGCCTTTATTATCAAAGGGATGAAGGAAAGGAGCGCGAACTGCTGCCGCTTTCGGAAGACATGTTCGCGGTAAAGGACTATGGCGTCTTTCGCCTCAAGTTTGTGGCTGACAAGACGGGACTTACAAACAAGGTCGTGGGAATTTACATTGAAGGTCACACAGACGAATCTCCGCGTGATCCGTGAGAGAAAAGGTGCCTGGCACCTTTTTCAATCAATCCGGTCGGCTATGCGCTCACCGCGGGGGCTTCGGTATTTCACCTTTCTGACCACTCCGTGTTCATCCCTGAGAAAGGTGAAGTATTTCAATTCTCCAGCGGTGATGAATTTGGCTTCGGATAAAGGAAGAAGCTCATCCTTGCCATAGCCGAAATGATAGAGACGATTATTTTCCTTGATAAAACGGAGGATTAATTTTGGCTCAGTTTTATAAATTCCTGCGTATGCATCATACAACTGAGGGTCGACACCCACCGTCTCAGGCCTGTGATACAGGATTTCCCCATAGGTCTTTCCTTGCTTGTTTTTGATTGTTACCGAAACACCTGCGGCAATCAAAAGTTCGATGACATCCTTATGACCGTTTCGGGCGGCAACGTGTAGCGCTGTGCCGCCATTGTTGATAAGGACCTGGATATCGGCGCCCTTTTCGATCAGTTTCTTGACGACATTCAGACAACCCCGCCTGGCCGCAACATGAAGCGGTGTTCGGCCCATTTGATTGGCATGATCGATATCGGCCCCTTTTTCAAGGAACCACTGGATGACCTCTGCGTCGTCATAATGAGCGGCCCAGTGCATGGCAGTTCCTTTGTGCGCCTCTGCGATGTTTGGATCAGCTCCGTGCTGTAGCAGGACAGCAACAGCCTCTTTGCGACCATATATAGCTGCCCAGTGGAGAGCAGTGGCTCCCAATCCAGATCCCTTGGCCTTGATGAGTTCAGGGTTTTCAGCCAGGAGGGATTCAATTTTGGCGACATTGCCGGCTTTGGCAGCCGCGATGATACCTTCCTCCGATCCATAAGTCAGGATAACAACGAGCAAGATAAAGCCGCCCATCTGAAGCCAACGTTTGATCATTTGATCACCCCCTTATTCTTGAGTCTTTTTCATGTGCCAGGCCAAAATATAATTCAAGAGGATAGCCCTAGTTCCGTTTTTTCTCGGCCTTCCGTTAAAAGCAATGACTTTCATGAAATGAAGAATCCTCTCCAGAGAATATCTTTACTTTATCCAAAAGAGGCTATTGTGTCCACTGATTCACTGATTCATGTGGACATGGTTCAAAATTAAGCGGAAAGTGTCATTCAAAGAGAACGGAAATTCATATCACATTTCAGTAAATCTTTTCAGCGTTCGCGGCAGCAATGGCAAGGGCATAGATCAGACGGGACGCTTCTTTGACTTTGTCATAATTGATCTTATCAGGCTCGTCGCTCGGCTTGTGATAGTCCGCATGGCTGTAGCCAGTGGTTATGAGAATGGCCGGAATTCCTCTCATGTGGAACATCACCTCATCGCTTCCCCCGTAATAGCCGCCGAGATCTTTTTCATGAGCGTACGTTTTTAGGTGGACATGAGCGATGTCCGTGTTCGCATCTTCAATAAATTCCGACAGCTCGCGTTTGAGATTATCGGGAGCCACACCGAGAACAGCTTCGGGGAATGGTTTGGAATTTCGACCGACCATATCGACATTGATGGTCAGCCTTATATCTTTGAGATGAAAAGGAAAGTTGTCGACAAAATGAAAGGATCCATGACCGCCTCCCTCTTCTCCGGTGAAGAAGACAAAGAATAAGGAGCGGCCCTGCGGAGACATGGCCGCGGCCTCAGCTGCTTCCAGAATGGCCGCGCATCCACTGGCGTTGTCGTCGGCCCCGTTCATGGCATCCCCATTTCTCATTCCCAGATGATCGAGATGGGCACCGACCACCACAAATTCCTTCTTGAGCTCCGCGTCACTACCGGGAATGAACCCGACCACATTGCGGCAGGTATACTCCCTTTCAATCTCATAATCCAAGTCAAATGTCAGCCTGACGCCTTCGAGAGGCATTGGTATGACAGATCCCTTTTCTGAGACGGGATCAAAGCCCGTTTCTTTGAGGAGCTCAGCACCGGCTTCGGGATGCAGAAAAAACACAGGGAAAAAAGCGTTTTTGCCTTCCTGATCATAAGATTTGAGCCGCCTTTGCGGTCTGTTCCTCGCGGGCGCAATCTTAGACCACATCTTGGCCGTTTGTTGATCGGGAATAAAGATGAGGCCGGATGCCTTATGATTGATGGCCGACAACAATCTCTGGCTGGCACTCTGCATAAAATTTTTATGGAAGTTGTCCTTTTCTTCGGACAGCACAGGTTTGCCGTCCTTCATGGGAGTCCCTCCCATGACAATAGCAATCTTTCCGGAAACGTCTATGTTGTCATAGTCGTTCCAGCCTTCCCCGGTCTCCTCCAGGCCGTAGCCGATAAACACAGGCTCACCCTCGAAACAGCCATCCTTGAAGGCTTGGGCATGAAGAAGAGGGAGAAATTGCTCACCGAACACAAAAACGGTTTCCTGCTGCCCTTTCTTCACGCGCAGAGTGCTGGAAGGACCAATGCTGCAGGTCATGAAATCCACCTTTTGAAAATAGGTCTCTTTGCCCTCTTTGTCCTTGATGAGAGGGCCTAATCCGGCTGCCTTGAGTTGGCTGGCTATATAATTGGCGGCCTGGGCATAGCCTTCAGATCCTGGGAGTCGTCCCTCCAAAAAATCGGACCCGAGATAATAAATGTGATCCCGCAATTCCGCTTTGGTTATCGTCACGATGGGCTTGTCTTCCCTCTCCTCCAGGGATAGAGCGAGCATTGTGATCCCCCACAGTGCGGCAATCAATATCAAGGCTGATTTTATAAATTGACAGAGAAAAGATTTCGGCATGAGATTTTGCATTCTATCCTCCTGATAAATTGATTCTCCTTATTCAGTAGTACGTAACTTCAGGGGAAATAGTTCGCCAATCGAAATCCGAGCGGAGGCTTGGATAGAATGCCTGTAAGACTGTGATAAGCCAGCGTAGCCCCACCACAAGGAGACCGGATGAATTCGCGTTTCTAGCCGGATTTACAAGGAAATCACAACTTCGCTCCGGCTGTCAGAGTTTATGTATATCAACCTTGTGCAGGGCGGTTGATTGAGTTTTTTCTCAGATTAAAGTGCTTCCAATAAAAAAGATGCTCGAGACCTTTATTATTCGTAAACCAGGATGACGACACGGCGGTTCTGGGCCCGGCCGTCGCGGGTGCCGTTGTCGGCGACAGGTTGACTGCTTCCGTAACTGATCACTTCCATGCGGTGGAGAGGAATGCGGTACTGCTTGTGAAGATATTCCATGACAGCCTCTGCTCGCTTTTTTCCCAAGACCAAATTCACGCTATCTTCTCCTGTGCTGTCGGTATGACCTTGAATTTCAAGATAGACACCCTTGTCTTCGGCGATCAGCATCTGCACAAAGCCATCCAAGGCCACTTTTGCGGCATCGTTCAGTTCTGCACTCTCGAAGGCGAATTTCGCCTCTTCATTCCTGAGTGTCTCTTGAAAAATGAGCTTTCCTCGAGCCATTTTCTTCACTTCGGTCAACTTGTTGTCTGTATCAGCCTTGTGCGCTTCGAGCTCGGATTGATTCTGGGTTATGAGCGATCCGAGAGAGGTCAGCCGTTCGTCGTGTTCCTTGATCCTCTTCTGATTCTCTTCGACAGATGTTTCCACACCAGCCACTTTCTCGTCCATGGTGGCGATCTCTTCCCGCACAAATCCCTTGGTGGCACAGCCAGTCCCCGCTATCAGCCAGATCAGCAGCGCTGCACCGGCAAACACAGTGATTTTGTTTTTGTCCAATTTTACCTCCCTAACCATTTAACTGGTTATTGTTAGATAAGCTTTTTCCTGCGCAAAACATGTCCGAAATCGTTGTCTATGATACCACAAGCAGCTGCACCTTTGAATATCTTTTGTGATGTTTTCTTGATCAGTTCTCCGTGCTCTCAGGATTTTCCCTCTGGCCGCTGTAGTATCCTTCGCGCGTTCTCACCTTTAACTTCTTGTTCGGCGTGGTGACGAGAATTTTGCGGTACTCGCTTTCTAAATCCTTATAAGATGTGTAGCCGAGTATGTACTGATGCCTGAGCTCCTCCATAATCCGCCGTAGGGCAAGCACTATTTCCGTCGGTTTGTTCAGAAAAAAAGCCTTCCCTCCCGTGGCTCTCGAAAATTTTTCGAGAGATAGCACAATACTGTCAGATGTTGTTTCGCTGCCACGTTTGTATTTCTTCAACATTTGCTCACTCAAGGGAATTCTGTACCCGATCGTATAGATGGGAATATCCACTTTGCGGGCGACTTCAACAGCCTGGTCGGGCGAATACTCGCTGTCATTCTCGATGCCATCGGTGAGCAACAACAGGGCCCTTTTTTCGTTTGTTCCTCTATTGGCAAATTCAGGCGATACAGCCACCGCATCATTCAAGGCGGTCTGTCCATATGCCTCTGTCCTGTCCAGGATAGTTAAAAATCCATCCTTCTCTCTCGAAAATTTCACCGCCACCTCCACCTCCCCATCGGCAAATATCAAGAGAGAGATCTCGTCCTTCGGGTCAACGAGGTATTTTATGAGGTATCTGAGCGCGTCTTTGCTGTCTTTAAACTTGTCTTGAAGGGCCATGCTTCCACTGACGTCGAGAAGAACAGTCAAGCTCACGGGTGCCTCGAAATTATGACTGAAATAATTTATATCTTTGTTCACGCCATTCTCGTAGATTCTGAAATCATCTCTGGCAAGGTTTTTGATAAACCGCCCTTTATTATCTTGAACAGTCACGGCTATGGAAATGGCGCTGACGGCAATATCATGCCTGATTTCTTTTTCTTTTTTTTCCTGCACCTCAGAAAATAAGGAAGAAATACACAACAGAATTGTGAGAAGGAAAGCGATTGGCCTCAATAGGAGAATAATGTGTCTAAAATGCAGAATTGTCATTTTGTCCATTTGATGCTAAAGCCAAGATTTTGAATGCGGCTTTTATTCTATTAGTCGTCACAGCACCTCAATTTTTTAAGCCAAAGTTGACATCCGTATGATCACTCTTAATGAAACATTATTATTCGACTCAGGTCAATAAAAGCTAAGTTTGGCCTTACGGAAAGCATATGACAAGGAAAATTTTCAATTCTCTGGAAATATCATCAGTCTTCCACTATCATTTGTTCGAGGCGAATGCCCCCTTGACGAATACAGAGACTGAGACAGCACACACGGGTATTGCCTCATAGAGGAAGAAAGGACCTTCAACGATCATGAGCAAATGGAAGGAACGCCTGCTCAAACATCTGATGGCCGAGCCAACAGAGGAGATACAGGAGAAGTTTGACAGGACATATGTGGCCACCTGTGTCATTCTGCTTGAGATAGCCAAGTCCGATGACGAGTTCAGCAGTGTTGAACAGGAAACGACAAAGGCGATACTCAAACACGAGTTTGCCATTCCTGAGGAAGACATAGAGGACCTGATGAACATCGCCGCTGAAAAAAGAGACGACAGTGTCGACCTCTGGGAGTTCACCAATCTTATTAACCAGCATTTCACTGAAGAGGAAAAATCTAAGATTATTGAATCGGCCTGGAAAATCATCTATGCCGACGAAAAACTGGATAAATACGAGGATCATCTTGTTCATGTGCTAGCAAAACTCCTCCGGCTTGACCACTCCGATCTTATCGATGCCAAGCTCCGCGTCCTTTACGGAGATAAAGCCAACGGACAGTAGGTCACAAAGCACGCTGGCCAAACAAGCTACTGCCCTACAGACAGCTTTTTTGACTCGATTCATGATAACCTCCTCTGTGATCATCCTTTTTTCCTCATCTCCATGCCACAAATTCAGAAAATGAGGTGATTGTGTTTCCATCAGGTCTGCAATCATGTATATTGATTGAGATATACAGGGAAACAAGAGCACACAAAGAGGTGAAACGATTATGCCCATGAGCTTAGCCTAAGATTTTGAGAGGAGTGCAAACATGGCAAATCAGCCCCGACTGGGAAGACGGAGTTTTCTCAAGACCGGAATCAGCGGTTTGGCGGGAGCCACATTGCTGCACCCTGCCTTAAAGAGTGCGGACGCAACAACATCCGCAGGAAACGGAGAGCGGAACACATTCATCTGCAGAAAGCTGGGAAACACGGGGGTCAAACTGCCCGTCATCAGCATGGGAGTCATGAACGCGGATAATCCCAATCTCGTAGCTGCCGCCCTTGATGCTGGCATCATTCATCTGGATACGGCTCATGGTTACCAAAAGGGCAAAAACGAAGAAATGATCGGACAGGTGATCAGGAATCGAAAGCGGGACTCTTTCTTCATCGCCACAAAAGTCGGTTATCCGGCAAAGGACAGAAATTCCGGGATCTTTTTTCCGGACACGACAGAGGCGACCTTCCAGAAGGAATTCGACATAAGCCTCAAGAGGCTGGGATTGGACTACGTAGATATCCTCTACATCCACAGCATATGGGTAAGGGAAAGCGTCCTTTTCGAGCCGGCCATGAGATTTCTTGATAGGGCCAAGAAAGAAGGCAAAGTCCGATTTTCAGGATTAACCACACACAGAAATGAACATGAAGTTATCGATGCTGTTACTGAGAGTGAATTTTACGATGTGGTGCTGACAGCCTATAATTTCCGAAAGAAAAATCGCACAGAACTCCAGACGGCTATAGCCAAAGCAGCCAGAAAAGGTATCGGGATTGTCGCCATGAAGACGCAAGCCGGTGTGTACTGGGACAAAGAGCGCCAGGAAAAGATCGATATGAGAGCAGCCCTCAAGTGGGCCATCAGGAATAAAAATGTGCACACCACTATCCCTGGGTTCACGACTTTTGACCAGTTAAACGAAGATTTGTCCGTGATGGGAAACTTGAATTTGACGCCTGAAGAAAGGAAGAATCTGCGTCTGGACGAGCCCGGGACCGGGACCCTACCCGGACTCTACTGCCAACAGTGTGATGCCTGTCGAGCTCAGTGTCCCTATTCTGTGGAGATTCCAACATTCATGCGAAGCTACATGTATGCCTACGGTTACAGGAACTTGAGATTGGCTCAAGAAACGCTGAAGAGTGCAGGACTAGCTTCTCTGCCCTGTTATGACTGCCGACAATGCTCTGTCGACTGCATCATGGGATTCGATATCCGAACCAAAATCCTTGACATTGCCCGCCTTGAGAACGTGGCCCCAGAGTTCCTTGCTTGAAAAAAGGTGCCTGGCACCTTTTCATTCATAGCGCAGGGTGACGGCGGGATTGGACAGAGAGACTTTGACCGTCTGGTAGACGACAGAAAGAACGGCGAAGAGCAGGGTCAGGCCCCCCGCAAGAACAAAGAAAACAACGGAAATATTCGTGGTGTAGGCCCAGGCCCATCCCAGGAATTGCTTCAAAAGAATATAGGTCAAAGGCCAGGCAATGATGTTGGCGATGATAACCAGCCTGATAAACCCCGACAGAAGAAGGCGAATGATCCCCGGAACCGAAGCGCCCAGGACTTTTCTGACTCCGATTTCCTTGGTCCTGCGTCCGACAGAATAAAAACCAATGGCCATCAAGCCCAAACAGGAAACAAAGATGGCGAAAATCCCGATGGCGCCGAAAACAACATACATGCTTTCGATATACGCGTAGTCGGCATCGAACCTCTCTTCCAGAGTGGAATAGCTGAAAGGCAGGGCCGGAACAACCGAATGCCATTTTTCCCTGACAAACTCGACAATCCCAGCAAGAGGAACCTCGGCTGTTTTGATGAAGATATAACCCGGGTTTTCCCTCTCAAGAAAAAGCACGCAAGGCTCGATCTTCCAGTGCGCATCATCAAATAGAAAATCTTTAACCACCCCGATGACCAGGCCTTTCCTTCCGTCAAAACGCAGTTCTTTTCCGATCGGACTTCCCCACTGAAGCTGCTGCACAGCAGTCTCGTTCAGAATGAAAGCCTCTTTATCCGCAAACTCCTCAGAAAAGCTTCGGCCTTGGATAGGTTCCAGTTCCAGAAGTTCGATAAAATCGAAGCCCACGCCGTAGGCGTTCATCCGCCAGGCCTCGTTTTCATCGTATCCTTCGGGGACAACGGACGTTCGGGCACCCCAGTTGATAGGCCTGTGGCGGGCGGTCGCAACCATCCGGATGTCAGGGTGGGAGGACAGTTCCTTTTTCAGAAGGTCGACGCTTGCCCTGGCCTCCGGCGGAAGGGAAACCGTCAAGACCTGGTCCCTGTTATACCCATGATCCATGTCCACCAGAAAATCCAACTGTTTTTTGATGGCCACGGTGAAGACGATCATCAGGATCGAGAGAGCAAATTGAGAAACAACCAGCACCTTGCGAAGTGTGGCTCCTTTTTTCCCGGTCTGGACGTTTCCTTTGAGAACCTGAACAGGACGAAAAGACGACAGGAAAAATGCCGGGTAGCTCCCGGCAAAAAGCCCCATCAGTAGCACACCGCCGATGAGACAAATGCAGAGGAGGGGATAATCCAAAAGAACAAGATCGATCTTCGGATTGACATAGGCCACAAAGGCCGGTTTGAGGAGCAGATACAGGCCGACGGCCAAAGGGATGGCCATGACAGACATGATGACCGATTCCCCCAAAAACTGCTTGATCAACTGGAACCTCCTGGCCCCGATGACCTTACGCATTCCGATCTCCTTGGCTCGCTGCACAAACCTGGCTGTGGAAAGGTTCATGAAGTTTATGCACACCACCAAGAGGAGCACAAAAGCCATGGCGATCAGAAAATAGGAAACCACAAAGGGCGTTCCCCAAAAGAGATGAGACTGCAAATCCAGACTTTCCGCTCTCCTTCGAAACTCGAGAAGAGAAAGCAAAAACAACCGTCTGGGAGAATCAGGGGTGTCGGGAAAATATTTTCCGATAAAAGCTGGAAATTTTTCCGCCATCCGCTCAGGACTCACGCCTCTTTTCAGCTTCACCAAGGGCGTCTGGCTGTTGACTGTCCAATCATCCATCCAGCTATAAAGACGCCGGGCGGTGGCCATAGCCAACAGAAAATCATATTTGACAGAGGAGTTCAGACGGCCGTTTTCCACGATTCCGGTCACTGTGACATCGATGGTGTTATCCAGAGTGAGTGTTTGACCCAGAGGGTTTGAGTCACCGAAATATTTCACAGCCATATCCTCGGACAAAAGGATAGAATTCGGTTCTGCCAGTGATGTCCTGGCATTGCCCTCAAGCATGTCGAAGGCAAAAAAGGAGAGGAAGTTTGGATCCACAAGCAGAATATTCCATTCGTAAAAAATATGATCCTGGTTTTTGACGACAGTTCTGCGACAGCGGGAGATCCGTGTTGCCTCTTCGATCTCCGCAAACTCTTGCGTGAGCGCGGTCAGAAACGGAGCCGGGAGGACAGTCGAATTTTGCTCGCCTTTGTTTTCCGAGGGCACGACCTGAGCAACCATGTAAATCCTATCGGCATTTTGATGAAAGGTGTCAAAGCTGAAATTGAAGCCTGTGTAGACCGCGGCCAGCATAAACACAGCCATTCCTAAAGCCAGGCCAAAAACAACCAGGAATGAATAGCCTCGATGTCGCCAAATGGTTCTCAGGGCCACAATGAGATAGTTCTTCAACATCCTCATTTCTCCTCAGTCTGGATCAACTCCTCTCTTAAACAGACGCAAACTCAACGCTAATGGTTCCCGGAAGCACCTCCATTTCCGTGATGGCAGCAGTACCAATGTGCGCTATTGAGGGATCAGCATGTGTGATGGCAAAAACCGTTTGAAGGCCTGTGGCGGGCGCGGCATCTATGACACAAAATGGAGCAGGAGTTGGAAACAGAGTTCCCTTTTTTGTTGTGTGCATTCGTTTGTTGTGATAGGCTAATTTTTTGCATGATGAACAAACCTGGCTTTTGTTCCGTATTTCTAATAAATCATCGCAGTCCACAATATTTAAGGAGGTGCTATGAGAAACAGGTATTTTAGGCTGGCCATCACCTTTCTTTTCATCCTGACCTTCCTGGTTTGTTTCCCTTTGACAGCAGAAGAGAAGGCAAAGGAGATCGATCTCAAAGGTTTTTCAGAGTGGGTCAAGAAGCTCATGGCCGAAGAGAAGGTTCCCGGAATGGCCGTGGGTATTGTCAAGGACGGCAAAGTCATTTTCGCCGAAGGATTCGGCGTCCGGGGCATCAAGGAGAAAAAGCCGGTGACCCCCAACACTCTCTTTGCCATCGGATCCACCTCGAAGGCATTTACGGCCGCGACCGCGGGCATCCTGGTCGATCAGGGCAAGCTGGACTGGGACACGCCCGTCAGGGAATATTTGCCCTCCTTCAAATTGAAGGACCCCTTTGCCTCGGAGGGTATGACTCCCCGAGACCTGATGTGCCACCGTTCAGGGCTTCCCCGGCATGATTTTGCCTGGATAAATTCATCCTGGCCGCGGGAAAAGCTATTCCATGCCATGCGCCACCTCAAACCTTCCCAGCCCTTCCGCACGGTCTGGCAGTACCAAAATTTCATGTTCATGACAGCCGGCTATCTCGTCGGGCAAGTCGCCGGCACGACCTGGGAAAAATTCACGCAGAAGCACATCTTCGATCCCCTGGGCATGACCCACAGCAATTTCTCAGTCGAGGACTCAAAAAAATCACCGGACTTTGCCCTTCCGCACGGCGAGAAAGACGACCAGGTCGAGGAGATTCCTTTCAGGAACATCGATGCCATAGGCCCGGCCGGTTCGATAAACTCGTGCATCAATGACATGACCAAGTGGATCATCCTGAATTTGAGCAAAGGCAAATACGGAGAGAAACAGATAATCTCCGAGGCGAGTCTGAAGGAAATTCACTCGCCGCAGATGATCGTCAGCAAGTCCATCAGAGAAAAAGAACTGTTTTACGGGCTTTATGGAATGGGATGGGGCATTACCGCGTACAGAGGAAACCTCTATATCTCTCACGGCGGAGGAATCGACGGATTCATCACCCAAGTGGCCCTCCTGCCCAATGAAAATGCCGGGATGGTCGTCCTGTCCAACAAATCCCCCAATGCGCTGAGCGGGATCATCGCCAACAATATTGCTGACCGGATCCTGGGTTTGGAACCGGTGGATTGGTACGGCCGCTACAAGAAACAGCGAGACGAGGCCGAGAAAGAAAGGGAAAAACAAAAGGCCGAGAAAGATACCGATCGGGTGATGAACACCACACCCTCGCATCCGCTCCAAGATTATGTCGGGGATTATGAAAATCCCGGCTACGGTGTTTTCAACATAGTCAAGGATGGGGATTCTTTGAAAGGGACCTACGACGACATGGAACTGGAGTTCAAGCACTACCATTACGACACTTTTGAGCTGTCCAACGAAATGTTCGAAGGATTCGGCGTGTCCTTGAAGGCCACTTTTTATGCCGATAAAAAAGGGAACATCGTCAAGGTTGCCGTGCCCCTGGAAGGCTCGGTGAGCGACATCGTCTTCACAAGACTCCCGGATAAGGCCATGTCCGATCCCGAATTTCTCAAAAAATTCGTCGGCATTTACATCCTGGAAGAGGGCGAGGAAAAATCAGAAGGCCGGGTCTATCTCCGGGGTGAAACCACTCTGATCATATCCGTTCCCGGAGCACCAAGAGAATTCGAGCTGGTTCCCTACAAAGGAACGGAATTTACGCTGAAAGACATGTCCGGCTTCAGCGCCGAATTTATAGTGGATGAATCAGGAGCGGTGACCGCGATCAAATTCAAGACACCCGGCGGTGTGATGGAAGCCAAGAAGAAGTGATTTGAGGAGAAGCTTCAGGAAAGAGGTTCATTCAGACTGATCGGCCGGCGCATCAATCTCGCCGGCATAACTCTTTGGCTTCGATCAGGAGTCCATCCAGCATCAAACCTGTGGTGATCATCCCAGGGCCTAAGATTTTTTCCTCGTTCAATTTTTTTCATCCCTACTCTCCTTGATTAGAAGACAACCCGGAGGACGAAAGGATCAATGAAACAAGGCATCTGCGTTCAGCTCACATTCAATCATCCCGCCAATTTTTCGAATGGTTTCAAATTTACCATGATTCTCGTATAATGGGACCTCCATAACAATGGAAATTTCACCCTTTTTGGAGTTCACCCATGAAGCGTTTTCTGGCAATAGCCATTGGTCTTTTCTGTTTATTTAACCATTCCATTTCAAGTCAGTCCCAGGTCAAGCCTGATGGCCTGAGGGCTCTGGAGCACGTCCGTTACTTGGCCACGGATGATTTCAAGGGCCGGAAGTCAGGAACGCCCGAGTACGAGAAGGCCGCCGAATATGTCGCCGCAAAGATGAAAGAGTACGGTCTCAAGCCGGGCAATCCCGACGGCACCTACTTCCAGCAGGTCGACTTTAAAAGCTGGAAACACTTCGAACCTCCCATAAGGATCGAAATGATCGAGCCCTCACCTTTGAGATTCCGTCCCGGCAGGAGGCAGGATTTCTTTCCCAACGGGGGAACAGGATCAGGAGTGGTCAAGGCCAGAGTTGCTTACGCCGGCTACGGTTTGATTTCACCCGAACAAAACTGGGATGATTATGCGGGCCTTGACGTCCAGAACAAAATCGTCCTGATCATACCCGGTGCGCCCGAATACCTGAAGGATATCCCTAAAAAAGATCGGACACTGGATAAAAAAGTCAAAGCGGCCGTTGATAGGGGTGCGGCTGGCGTTCTCTTCATGAATGTCGACGAGGAAATATCAGGATATCGGATTCCTTCCGGCCCCCGAAAAGTCACCACCCCGGAAGGATTTGTCGTCATGACAGCCAACGCTGTTGCCCTGGATAAGATATTCTACAGTGTCGGTTTAAGCTGGCGAACGCTGGTCAGCCGCTGCGTACGGGAGAAGAAATCCTACTCCCAAGAACTTGACGCTGTCATCGAAATGGAAACCCATTACATCCAGGAAAACCGGAAAGCGCCGAGTGTTCTCGGCCTCATCCCGGGAAAAGACCCCGGACTCAAGGATGAATTCATCATAATCGGCGCGCACCTCGATCATTTGGGAGTGGGATGGGACAGAGCCATCTTCAACGGCGCCGATGATAATGCCAGCGGTATCGGCGTCATCCTGGAGATCGCGCGCGTCCTTCAGGCCAACGGCTTTCAACCAGACCGCAGCATCCTCTTTGCCGGGTGGGCCGGAGAGGAACTCGGACTCATAGGGTCCCGCTTTTACACCAATCATCCCCTTTATCCCCTGGAGAAGACCATCTACATCAACCTGGACATGGTCGGCACCGGTGATGGGGATCTCTATGTCGGCGGCATGTGGGAGTACGAGGAGTTCTATGACTATCTGAAAAAAGGGATGACAGAGGAGATGAAGAAAAGGCTCCACTACCGGCTGGCCTACCGCGGTTCGGATCATGCCTCTTTTTTGAGCAAAGGGGTGACCTCCATCAGCCTGAGATCGGGCAACGTGCTGAACCAAAAGCTGGACGATGAACACCCCGAGTACCACCGGCCTGGCGATGACCCCGCCATCATCCAGCCTGAACTCCTCCAACTGGCTGCAGAGTACAATCACGACATTTTGATCGACCTGGCCACCACCAGGGAGAACCTTTTCGATCCTAATTTTCGCACCCGCTTCATTCATAAGGATGCCTTCCTGGTCGACCTCCACTGTGATACGATTGGCCGAGCTTTAGGAGGTGTGGACCTTTCAAAAGACCAACCTAAAGGTCACATCGACATCCCCAAGTTGAAGCAGGGGGCTGTGGACCTCCAGGTGTTCGCCTGTTTTGTCGGCCCTCCGCGCAAAGAGATACAAAAGCATCAGGCGGCCAAAAGAGTGTTTGACCAGATCGATGCCGCCCATCAATTCGCCGCAGATAATCCTGAGGACATCGAGCTTATCCTGTCCCCCGATGACCTGAAAAAGCTGAGAGGAAAACGCAAAACGGGTCTTCTTATCGGCATAGAAGGCGGCTATGCCATAGAGAATGACCTGAGACTGCTCCGGTCATTCCACCGCAACGGCGTCAGGCTGATGACCCTGACCCACTGGCTGGATACGGACTGGGCGGATGCCTCCGGCGACCCGGAGCCCCAGCTCGGCGGGCTCACTTCATTCGGGGAAGAGGTCGTTAAGGAGATGAACCGGATAGGAATGATCATCGACGTCTCCCACGCCCACGACGAAACCTTCTGGGATGTCGTCCGGCTCAGCAAAGACCCGGTGGTGGCTTCCCATTCCTGCTGCCGGGCCCTTTCCGATTTCCACCGGAATCTCACAGATGACATGCTGAAAGCCCTGGCCAAAAATAAAGGGGTCATCGGTATCTGCTATGTCCCGGCCTTTTTGAACATTGCTAACGGGGAAAAAATCGATGCCGTGAGAAAGGATCTTCTGGCTAAACACGGCTTGCCGGAAGACAGGGTGGAATACACCAAGGCAGACTCGGAACTGCGGAGAAAATTCGGGGAAGAATTCAGAAGAGAAGCCGCAAAACTGCGCAAATCCCTGCCCCCTGTGGATGTCAAAACAGTGGTCGACCATATCGACCATGTGGTCAAGATCACCAAAAGCACAAGCTATGTGGGTCTAGGTTCGGATTTTGACGGCACGAGCAGCACCCCTGTGGGGCTGGAACACACGGGAAAACTTCCGGCCATCACGGAAGAGCTAGTCCGCCGGGGCTACAAGGAAAGCGACATCAAAAAAATTCTCGGAGGCAACTTCTTACGTGTCTTCAGGAAGGTCTGCGATACAAAGAAAAAATCAGAAAAGAAATAAGCTGCAGATCAAAACTCTCGCGGGTCCTCAAAGACGAAAGAGGGGGTGAATCCAAAGGGATTTGTGATTGTGCCCCTGCGACTATTCGTACTTCAATGCTCTGGCAGGATTGATCAATGCCGATTTGACGGCCTGAAAACTGACCGTAAAGAGAGCAATCACCAGAGCCAATCCGGCCGCCAAGACAAAAATCTCCCATCTGATGGTGGTCCGGTACGCAAAACCTGTCAGCCAGTTGTGCATAGCCAGATAGGCGACCGGCCAGGCCAGGATGTTGGCCAACAAAACCAGGATCGTAAATTCTTTGCAGAGCAGAAAGGTTATCCTGGACATGGAGGCACCGAGTACTTTTCTGATCCCGATTTCCCTGGTTCGTCTTTCCGCGGAAAAAGCGGACAGGCCGAAGAGGCCGAGACAGGCAATGAACATTGCCAGGAACGTGAAACACCTCAAAACGCCTTCCATCCGTTCTTCGGCCCGATAAAGGGCATCAAACTCCTCGTTGATAAACCTGAAATCGAAAGGGAAGGCCGGAATAACTCGACTCCAGGTTCTTTCGATATCCTCAAGCGTCGCGGATAAATTTCCGGGACGGATACGGATAAAAATATAGGAGAGCCATTCCGGCTGGAACACGAGGGCTAGAGGTTCGATCTTCTTCTTCAGGGAAAGAAAATGAAAATCCTTGACCACGCCGATAACGGTCCCTGTCCTTTCGAGAAAGCTGAACCTTTTTCCGATTGCGGAATCGAATCCCATGAGCCTTTGGAGCTCTTCATTCACGACAAAGGCTGATTCGGCATCGGACGGATATACTCTGCTGTAGCTCCGGCCCTCGACCATTTCGATATCCACCGTCTCCACATAGTCGTAATCCACAACCGTGAAGTGGACCGAAACCTCTCGCTGCGGATCCTTTCCTTCCCAGTCTGCTCCGCTGGCATTGTTTGCGATGAAGGACGGCTTGTCGCTACTTGCGCTGACACCGGCCACACCCGGCCGTTTCAGCAGCTCTTTTTTGAGAGCTTCATAAGACCCGGCAACACCTCCCCGCATGGGGATAGAGATGAGATGGGCTTTTTCAAACCCGATGTTTTTGTCTTTGATGTACTTGAGTTGGCTGGTGACAATCCCTGTTCCTATAATCAGAAAAATGGACAGAGAGAACTGGACAACCACCAGAATCTTTCGAAAAATCGAATGAGAAGCGCCTGAAGCCAAGCTTCCTTTAAGCACTTTGACCGGATGAAAGGCCGAGAGGAAGAGAGCCGGATAGCTGCCCGCAAGTATTCCCGTGATCAACACGATTCCTCCCACAGCCCAGGGCATGTAGCCCTGACTCAGCATGTGAAACGGGATGTTTTTGCCGGCGATGGTGTTGAAGACCGGCAGTGCAAGCCAGACAAGGAACAGAGCTATGAACAGAGAAATTAGAGTGAAAAGGCAGGATTCTCCGAAAAACTGCTTCACAATCTGACTTTTTGTTGCCCCGACCACCTTTCGCATCCCGACTTCCCGGGCCCTCTTGGCCGAGCGGGCCGTAGAGAGATTCATAAAGTTGATACACGCGATGAGCAGAACAAAGACCGCAATAGCTGTAAAGATAGAGATATACTGGGCATTTCCTCTTTTGTCCCCGAATCCGAAATACGAATGGAGATGGATTTGGGTGAGAGGACGGAGAGAATACTGTTGATCTTCTGTGGATGTGTGTTTAGAAATAAGAGCCTGAATTTTGGGCGCGAGCCTGTCCGGACTCGCGGCCTTTTCAAGCTGGACAAAGGTGACCGTCGTGTTGGTGTCCCAATTATCGAGGATAGTGTTGACCGTTCTTAAAAATTCGTACGGCACAACCATGTCGAACCGGAGCGAGCTGTTTTCAGGCACGTCTCTCATGACACCCGTTACCGTAAGATCCATGTCGTTATTGATCATGAGGACCTTTCCGACTGGATCGGCATGGGCAAAATACTTGTTCGCTATGGTCTCTGAGATCACAACCGTGCTGGGATCCTCGAGAACTGTGCTGGCGCTCCCCTCAACTAAGGGAAAGCTGAACATCCGAAAAAGCGCTGGATCGACCGCAGCGACCCGGTCCTCGAAAAACGTCTTCTCACCGTGCTTAACCATGATTTCATCGACAAATTTAAACCGTGTCGCATTTTCAATTCCAGCGATTTCTTCCTTCAGAACCGGGCCTAAGGGATGAGGTGTCACGTTGACGTGGAACAACTGACCGGAGTAATCCTGGTCGAATTCGACCCGGTAGAGTTGCTCAGCATGCGCGTTGAATCGATCAAAGCTGAGTTCATCCAGAATCCACAACGTGATCAACAGGCAGCAGCCGATGCCGACGGCGAGTCCGGCTATGTTGAGAAAGGAATACAGCCTGTGTTTTTGAAGGTTTCGGATCGCAGTTTTGAGATAATTTCGAAACATTTCACAACTCCAATAGAGATAAGTATTGACCATAAACGGCAGAGTTTTGATGACCTGCCAGCGATACCAGGCTCGAGCCCTCCTCATCCCCGATTCCTGGTGAACGAGATGGAATTCCTCCTCAAGATCTCCAGGAAGGCTGGTCTCAGCATAGGACATCAAAAACCTGCTCAAGAGGAAATGCAAAAACCTTGGCGGCGCGAACTCGGACTGTCTCATGATACTCTCACAAATGCCTTCACGCTTTCTGTGACAATTTGCGCCACAGCCTGTTCCTGACTTCCTTGTGCGCATGGAGCGCTTCCACACCCTTCCGGGTCACCCGGAAGATCCGTTTGCTGCGGCCACCCCGCTCAGCGGTCGGCTGGGAGAGGCTGGATTCCAAAAATCCTTTCTTTTCCAGACGGTAGAGAGGATCGTATATGGCTCCTATCGACCAGTTCTTCCCTGCCGCTTGACTGACTTCCCGCCGGATGGTCACGCCGTAGGCGTTCTCGCCCAAATTCAGGATAGCCAGCAGCAATATCTCGTCATGGCTGGACAAGAGTTTCATATGCCCTCCTTACTGATCTCATCCTCTCGCTTGAATGGACACAACCTTAAGCTATTTGTCTTGGTTTTCATAACATATGACGCCTCCAGGAACAAAAAGGTTGTCAGCAAAGGCATATTTTTTTGAATAGAGGCGTTTGGGCATATCGATCCCCTTGGTGTTGTCCGGATCCAGCGGCGATTATTCGTAGCGGAGAGAGTCGACGGGGTTGGCGATCGCAGCCTTGATGGACTGATAGCTTATGGTGAGCAGGGCGATGGCTAGAGCCAGACAACCAGCAAATAAAAACATCCAGACATTCAAAGATGTTCTGTAGGCATAATCTTGCAGCCACTTTATCGACATATACCAGGCGGCAGGCCATGCAATCAGGTTGGCCAAGATCACCCACTTCACGAAATCCTTAGAGAGCAGCAGAACAACACCCTGTACCGAGGATCCAAGCACTTTACGGATACCGATCTCCTTGGTGCGCTGTTCGGCCAGAAAGGAGGCCAGTCCAAAAAGACCCAGACAGGAAACCAGGATGGCCAAGATGGAAAAGTACTTGATGACCGATCCTGTTCTCTCCTCTGTCATGTAGAGATCGGCATAGTCTTCATCCAGAAATCGATAGATGAAGGGAAACTCGGGATTGAACTTGTCATATACATTTTTGATGCCTTCGATGGTCTGGGATATGTTTTCAGGCCTGACCCGGGCGAAGATGTAGCGGTAGAAGTGGGGGGTGTTGTTGTAGGTCTTGTAGAATATGATCAAAGGGCCGCTGTGCCAGTACAAAGGCCAGTAGTTGAAATCCTTAATGACTCCTATGATTGTAGCCTGTCGCCCTCTCTTGGTGAGTCTCATTCCTACAGGGTTCTCCTTGCCGATGATCCGGGCAAATTCCTCGTTGATAACAACCTGGCCGGATTTGGGTGATGCCGATTGGGTCAATTCAGGTGTATAAAACCGGCCATGCGCCATTTCGATTTCGAATGCTTTGGGGAAGTCATAGTCACAGCAAAAGTAGCGGATCATCGGATTGGTGTCCTCGCTTTTTCCTTCCCACTCCCAGTTGCTGCCGCTTGAACCGAACAAGAGAGGTTTTCTTGATGTGACAGAGACATCGGTAATACCAGGGATTTGGAGCAGCTCCTGTTTGGCAATGTCATACTGTTGCCGAAGGGCTCCGTTGACCGGGATGTAGACCAGTTGATCCTTGTTGAATCCGAGGTCTTTGTTGCGCATGTACCCCAACTGGTCATAAATCACAATGGTCCGAATGATGAGGGTAATCGTGATAGCAAACTGGCAAACGACCAGAACTTTCCTGAGAGTGGACTTTTTCGCTCCCGTACTGCTCCCGCCTTTCAGCGTTCTTACGGGCTGGAAAGATGACATCATCAGAGCCGGGTAGCTTCCGGCCAGAAGACCGGTCACAAGGGTCACTCCGATGGATCCGAAGATCAGAAAAGGATTCCCGGCCACATCAATAGCCAAAGTCTTGCCCGTCAGTCCGTTGAAGAAGGGGAGAAGAACCAGGACAAGGACAACAGCCAGAAGAAGAGAGAGTAGACTGAGGAGGACCGATTCGCCGTAGAACTGTTTGATGATGTCGATCTTGAAGGCACCGGTGACTTTGCGCATTCCAACTTCCTTGGCCCGGGTTCCTGACCTGGCAGTGGTCAAGTTCATGAAATTGATGCAGGCAATGATGAGTACGAACAACGCCACCATAGACAGCATGTGCACTTGATGGATATGCCCTCCTCCTGTGCCCAGGCCGTACATATAGCGTTTTGCAAATGGCCAGAGAAACGGCTTGACATCATCCCTCGGATATTCTTTGTTGATTCTCCCGGAGATCTTTGAGCTGAACTCTTCCGGTGAGACGTTCTCCTGAAGATGAACACAGGTCGTGAATGAGAGATTGTACCAGGTCTCCAAATGTCTCGGATTGTTCCACCTTTCTTTCAAAAACTCGATGGGAATCAGAAAATCGAAGCGAAGAGTGGAGTTTTTGGGAAGTTCCTCCAAAACACCAGTGACCGTGAAATCATAAGCGTTGTCCACGCGCACGATTTTCCCCAGGGGGTCATCCTTTCCAAAGTACTTTCGCGCCACCCTCTCCGTCATGACAAGGGAGTAGGGCTTAGAAAGAGCTGTGACCGGATTTCCCTGCTTCAAGGGAAAAGTGAACATGGCCAGGAATGACGAATCCACCGCTTCAGCCTCCTCCTTGAATTTGTTGTCGCCATGGGTCAGGTACAGGCTATGCGGACCGTTGCAAAATCGGACAGAATTGACAATCTCCGGATACTCTGTTTTTAGAGCCGGACCCAGTGCAGGTGGCGTTCCGTCAGTGATGGTTGTCCGGCTGCCCAACCGCATGCGGGTGCCCACAACATAGAGGTTATCTCGGTGTTCATGAAACTGATCAATACTCAATTCATCCTGGATCCATAACAAGATAAGGATGCAGCAGGCCATACCTATAGCCAGGCCGGCAATGTTGATGAAGGAAAACGCCTTATGCCTTTTGATGACGCGCAGGGCCACCTTCAGATAATTTTTGAACATTTGAAAACTCCAGTAAATCGAGTTGAATATTTTTGCTGGGATGAGAGTTAAAACCTGTCGCCAGTACCAGGCCTTAGCCAACCACGCGCCCTTCTCCTTGACGATGGCGGTGAAGAGTTCCTCAAAATCTCCGATGGGCGTATCCCACCTCCCATCAGGGAGAATCCAGCGCAACAGAGACTCCGCCAATTTGGGTGGTTTGAAATGCTGATTGTCAACGTTCATCCTAGCCCTCTTCAGAAATCTCTGGAATGCCTCTCCACATCCTCTTCTGAACATCTCGCACTTTCCGAAGCGCGTCCCTCCCCTCACCAGTCAGATGGTAGATTCGCTTGTGCCGACCGCCCCTCTCCGGAGTTGCTGCGGACAGGTAGGAATCCAAATATCCTTTCTTCACCAGGCGATCCAACGGCATGTAGATGGACCCAAGGGACCACTTCTCTCCCGTGATTTCGGTGACATGCTGATGGATAGGAACGCAGTAGGCATTGTCTTTCAGCCGCCAGATGGCTATCAGTATCAATTCTTCAGCTCGTGTCAAAAGGTTCACTCTACCCTCCTTCGCAATATTCTATCTTCATATGGGACATTCCAGTAATCATATAATTCATTTGTTTCAATTTTTTAGGATCGTCACACGTATAGACGCAATCGAAGGAAAAAGGTTGACTGGGTTTTAAAAAAACTTGCTGCAGAAAACCTGGAAAACGGAGCGAGAAAATTCAACTACACCTTGAACGCCAATGGAATTTCAAATATCGCGTTAAAGAATAGAATAAATGAAAAGCGGCTTGACTCTTATTTGAGATATTTCTCGAACCAGTCTAGGATACGGTTCATGAGATCGATGAGGTGTTTTTCCTCACGGATTCCGTGGCCTTCCCGCGGGTAGACCACATACTCTGTCTCCACGCCGTACCTCTTCAATCCACGATAAAACTGCTGGCACTGGCCGATGGGATCGGTCAGGTCATTTTCGCCGGTGAGGAGCAGAGTTGGCGTCTTGACATTTTTTACGTGGGTAACGGGCGATCTATCCTGGAACAAATCCAGGTTTTCGTAGGGCGTTCCCATATACCAGGTGTCGTAGGCGTTGATACCGGCCATTTCTGTGCCGTATTCGGATGCCAGATCGGTCATCGGTGCACCGGAGACCGAAGCCTTGAAGCGGTCGGTTTGGGTGACAGCCCAGGCTGCCATGTAGCCTCCGTATGACCATCCCCCGATGCCCAGTCGATCTGGATCGGCAAGGCCCTGATCGATCATAAAGTCCACACCGGCCATCACGTCCTTGAAATCGGCGCCACCCCAATCGCTCCGGTTGGCTGTCAAAAATTCCTGTCCATATCCGATAGAACCCCGGATGTTGGGATAGAGGACAGCAAAGCCGCGTTGCGCCAGAAGCTGCCCCCAGGCGTTGAATCGATCAGACCAGACTCCCGATGGCCCACCGTGGACGAGCACTATGAGTGGAACACGGGACCCCCTTTGATAGCCTTGAGGCTTCAACAGGGCAGCTTCGATACTCGTTCCGTCGAAACTGGCGTAGGTCACAATTTCAGGTTGAATCACCAAGATCTCATCCCAAGCGGCATTGAAACATGAAACCTTCTCCGCTTCTCCCGGTTTCCTGGAAACCCATAGTTCGGGGAACTGAGTCGTGGTTTGACCGACAAAAGCGGCAAAATCAGAACCCACGACAAAAGATCCTGAGGGGTGTACGGAATGGGCGGGGAGTTCCTTTGCCTTCCCCTGGAGATCGAGCTCGTAAAACGTGGTTGTGAAACCAGTCACAGCCCCATAGATAATGTGATTGTCGCCGTGCCAGATATAGAAATATCCTGGTCGATCGACTGAGGAATGGGTGAGATTCGTCGCCTTTCCCCCTGCTATGGACATGACAAAGAGATCATTGGCCGTCGGTCCATCGGTCCGGGTGCCCATATAGGCAACGTGCTTACCATCAGGAGAGATCTTGACCTGGCCAAAGGGGAGTGCGGGCCTTGCGATTTCTGTCATTTCACCACTGCTGACATCCAGAGCATACAGGCGTTCCGTCAGCAATTCCGGATGGTTTTTATCTGTGGCCATAACGACTAGACGTTTTCCATCCGGCGTCCAGGTGTAGGAAAATATCCGCCAGGGGCGCTGTGTGAGCTGTTTGACGTCCTTTGAAGCGACGTCCATGACCCACAATCGGGGAGGCTTATCGTCGATATCCACCACTCTCTCATCATCCTTCTCTTTTTTCCTTTTCTCTTCTTCCTCGCTATCAGGTTCAGAGGTCATGTAGACGATCCGGTGTCCGTCTGGAGCCCACTCGAAAGACAGCACACCGGTCTTGCAGTCCGTCAACACCTTCGCTTCTCCACCTTTGAGGGAAATAAGGTAAACCTGCGGTTTTTCAGCCCGGTTTGAGATAAAGGCCAGGGTGTCGCTTCCGGGAGACCAGCGGGGATGGCGGTCCGCTTTCTCCGAAGTTGTGAATTTTTTCAGGTCATGGCTTTTCCCGTCATAAACCCAAATGTCGGAATTCCAAGACGTTCCTTCGACCGGTTCGGTGACGGTCATGGCCACATATCGGTTGTCTCGTGAGAGCTGCAGATCCCCGATATTCCGGATCTGGAGTGTCTGTTCTGGGGTAAGGGCTTTTTTGTCTGTTCGACTCGCATCCCCACTCAAAGAATGCGCAACCAAGATTTGGGAAGGGAATACTACAATGAGCAACAGCAACACAGAGCCCAAACACGCCCATCGCGCAGATCTCGAGATGACTTTAGCCTGATACATGATAATTCTCCTTGTCAATCTGAAATCTTACTCAGAGATATGGGTTTTCACCTTAGCAAGAAGACGCAAACCATATTCTGAGGCGGTCTGCGTCCTGGCTACTGTGGTGTTCCCGCGTTCTTATTTCTTTTTATGGAAATCGGGATAGGCCGGTCTTTCCGGCTTGGAAAGCGGGTTTTCGGCCAGTTCCTCCATGACGATGGCAATGGCCTTCTCCAGTTGGGGATCTTTACCCTGGCGGACCAACTGGGGATCCAGCTCAACTTCCATATCCGGAAAAACACCGATGTTTTCCGCGATCCAGTTCCCATCAGGACTCCAGACACCCGAACTGGGCGAGGAGACAAAACCGCCATCCATGAGCTGGGGGGCTCCCGCGCGTCCCACCAAGCCTCCCCACGTGCGTTTGCCCACCAACGGCCCGACCTTTGCCCTCTTGAAATACCAGGGCATCGCATCTCCGCCCGAACCGGCAAATTCGTTGATGATCATGACCTTGGGCCCGAAGATCGCTCCCTGGGGCTGGACTTCGTCTTCGCCGTCCCTCGTGGCGACAAGGCTCATCATTTTGCGCTTGAGTCGCTCGATGATATCTGTGGCCAGCATGCCGCCTCCGTTGAATCGTTCGTCGACAATAAGGCCTTCTTTCCCTACCTGGGCGTAGAAATAACGGTTGAAGTAAGTGTAACCTCCAAAGGCTGTGTCGGGCATGTAGACATAGGCCACACGGCCGTCAGTCACTTTGCTGACATAGCGCCGGTTGCTCTCGATCCAATCGAAGTGGCGCAGCTGCGTCTCCCTTTCGATCGGGACAACGGTCACCTGGCGCGAACCCTCGTGCTTCGGATTGGGGCCTACGGTGAGGACAACCTGTTTCCCGACCTTCTTTTCAAAAAACCTGAAGAGGTTATCCCGGCTGTAGAGCTCGCGGCCGTCCACAGCCAAAAGGTACTCTCCCGCCTTGACATTGACACCGGGCTGGGTCAATGG
>Ga0180431_10000322_pt1 | contig 68852 bp, 53 predicted proteins | sample SS_ome_11_FD_132459 | JGI IMG/M metagenome (GOLD analysis project Ga0180431, IMG submission 132459) | Hypersaline lake sediment archaeal communities from the Salton Sea, California, USA - SS_1_MS_1 metaG | ecosystem: Environmental > Aquatic > Non-marine Saline and Alkaline > Hypersaline >...
GTCCCCTCTCCCGTTCCCGGAAGTTCTATTGACACTCCGGCCCGGGGGTGCTAAGGTGAGCTGTTTTCGTGCCCAAGCCATGATCGACCCTTTCCAACCCAAGTGAGAGACATGTCCGAAACCGATCCGAAGCCGAAGAAACGCAAGCGAGAAGCGAACATCGTGGTCAAGGAATCCTGGTGCAAAGGATGCCGGATTTGTGTGGAGTTCTGTCCCAAAGACGTCTTCGAGATGCACGGGCTCAAGGCGGTCGTGAAGGACCCGGCGGCTTGCATCCTGTGCTATCAGTGCGAAATGCTCTGCCCCGATTTTGCAATCGAGGTCAACGAGGTCAAAGGCAAGAATACCCATAAAGCCGCGTGAGACGACGGAACCGAACGCGCAAAGATAAGGCAGCGTGATATGTCCCAAGGCAACGTGAAGATGCTTTCCGGCAATGAGGCCTGCGCTCTGGCGGCCATCGCCGCGGGGGCCCGGTTTTTCGCCGGTTATCCCATTACCCCGTCCTCCGAGATCGCCGAGATGCTCTCGTTCCTCTTGCCGAAGAACGGCGGTCGTTTCATCCAGATGGAAGACGAAATCGCTTCGATGGGCGCCATCATCGGTGCTTCTCTCTGCGGGGTCAAGTCTCTGACGGCCACGTCGGGTCCCGGATTTTCGCTGAAGCAGGAGAACATCGTATACGCGGCGATGGCCGAGGTTCCGTGCGTGATCATCAACGTGATGCGTGGAGGCCCCAGCACCGGACTTCCCACACAACCGGCCCAGTCGGACCTTCAGCAGGCCCGCTGGGGACGCCATGGGGATCACCCCATCATTGTCCTGGCGCCGGCCACGGTTCGAGGCGCCTTCGATCTCACCGTGCGCGCCTTCAATCTGGCCGAGACGTATCGGATTCCCGTGATCCTCCTGCTGGATGAGGTGGTCGGGCACATGAGGGAGAAGGTCGAACTGCCCGCCCCCGGCGCGTTGGAGGTTATCGATCGGGAAACACCGAACGTCTCCCCGGAGGAGTACTTACCCTACCGGCACTCCGAAACCGATCTTAATCCCATGCCCGCCTTCGGAGACGGATACCGGTACCATGTGACCGGCCTGGCGCACGATGAGACGGGATTCCCCACCAACAACATCAAGGAAATCGATCTGCAGTACCGCCGACTGAACCGAAAGGTCGATCGGTACATCGACGAGATCTGTCAGGTGCGCCGTCTGGAAACCGAGGACGCAAACATCGGCATCGTGACCTTCGGCTCTACGGCCCGGACTTCCCGCCATGTGGTCAAGGCCGCCCGAAGAGAAGGGCTCAAGGTCGGGCTCCTCCAGCCGGTTACCGTGTGGCCTTTCCCGGACGAGGATGTACGGGCCTTCGGACAGCAGGTTTCCCATATCGTCGTACCCGAGATGAACCTCGGCCAGATGGCCCGGGAAATCGAGCGTGTCGCCGGGTGCCATGCGGAGATTCACAGGCTCAACCGCGTGGACGGCGAGCCGATCACGCCCAAGGAAATCCTGGACAAGATTCGAGAGGTTGCCTAGGTGCTCACCGACTACACGAGATATCTTCGACTGAAAAAGTTCCCCCACATCTGGTGCTCGGGGTGCGGTCACGGCATCGTGCTCAAAGCGGTCCTTCGCGCGATCGACCGAGTGGGGCTCGAGAATGACGACATCGTCATGGTTTCCGGGATCGGCTGCTCGTCGCGTACGCCCGGGTATGTGGATTTCAACACTCTCCATACCACGCACGGACGGGCCATCGCCTTTGCGACGGGCGTCAAGATGGCCAAACCCGAGATGAACGTCATCGTGGTGACCGGGGACGGAGACGCCACCGCCATCGGCGGGAACCATCTGATCCACGCCGCCCGAAGGAACATCGACCTTACCGTCGTCGTGTTCAACAACTACATCTACGGGATGACCGGAGGACAGGGCTCCCCCACCACACCCCGAGGCATGAAGGCCAGCACTCTGCCGTACGGCAACATTGAGCAACCTTTCGACGTCTGCCATCTGGCGGCCGCGGCCGGCGCATCCTACGTGGCTCGCTCGACCGTCTACCATGCCCGGCTGCTGGACAAATGCGTGGAACACGGCATCCGCAAGAAGGGGTTCTCCCTCATCGAGGCGATGACGCCGTGCCCGACGTCTTACGGCCGGCGAAACCGCCTGGGAGACGGGGCCAAGATGCTACAGCAGCTCAAGGACCTGTCCGTCAAGGTGGACGAAGCGTCGAAGAAACCCGCGAATGAGCTGGCGGGCAAGATCGTCATCGGAACCCTGAAGGACGAAGACATTCCGGAGTACGTCGAGGAGTACGACCGCTTGATCATGGCGGCCGCTCAGGGACGAACGAGCTAGCCGCCGAACAGAGGTGCGGCCATGGCCAAGCTCAACTTCGAATTTCGCAAGAAGCTCGACGCAATCATCGATGGAGCACACCACAACTACTGCTATCAATGCGGCGCCTGCGTGTCGGACTGTCCCGCGGCCCGTTACTCCTCCGATTTCAACCCGCGGCGGATCATGCTCCAGGCGCTCCTCGGCCAGGAGGAAGCACTGGTCGGCAAAGAATCCCCCATCTGGCTCTGCACGAACTGCTATACATGCTACGAGAGATGCCCCCAGGATGTCCGGCCCATCGAGGTCATTATCGCCCTGAAGAACCTGAGCGCTCAGAGCGGCCGGGCTCCGGAGCTCCTCGACCAGATTCGGGGAAGTGTCAAGGAGACGGGGCGGACGGTCACGTGGAGTGCGCTGGTGGACCGGAGACGCCAGGAATTGGGATTGGAGAAGGTCAAACCCGCGCCGGCTGAAGAGCTACAGAAACTGCTGGACTTCTAGAGGAGTGACCGCTATGCGCTACGCGCCCTTCTACGGCTGCATGATCTCCCTCAAATATCCGCAGTTCGAGGCCGCGGTCCGCAAGACGGCGCCCGCCCTCGGGATGGAGCTGGTGGACCTGGAGGGATTCAGCTGCTGCCCCGACCCGATCTACTTCAAGGCGGGCGACAAGCTCACCTGGCTGACACTGGCCGCCCGCAATCTGTGCATCGCCGAGGAGGCCGGTCTGGATCTCATCACGATGTGTAGCGGGTGCACCGCCACCTTGAGCGAGGCCAACCATCTCCTAAAGGAAAACCCGGCGCTTCGCGACGAGGTCAATCTGCGCCTCAAGAAGATCGGGAAATCCTACGGAGGCGAGATCTCCGTCCGTCATATCGTCACCGTTCTCCGGGACGATGTGGGGCTGGAGCAGGTGGCGGAGTCCGTCACCCGGCCTCTGGACAACCTGGTCGTCGCGATTCACTACGGCTGCCACCTGTTGAAACCCAGCAAGATCATGCGGGTGGACGACCCGAACGATCCGACCATCCTGGAGGATCTGGTGCGCGCCGTCGGGGCCATTCCGGTCAAACACGGAGACAACCTCCTCTGCTGCGGCAAGGCCTGCATGTCGGACGACATTCCGGCCGAGATGACCCGGGACATCCTGGATCAGATCACGGCGGTCCACGCGGATTGCATGGGGCTCATCTGTCCCACGTGCTTCGACGAGTTCGACCTGGGCCAGCTGCGCCTCTCTAAGCGGTTCGAGCGGAAGTTCAGTATCCCCATCGTGTACTACTTCCAGCTCCTGGGTCTCGCCCAGGGGCTCGGGCCGAAAGACCTCGGGTTCCAGTTTCACAAGGTCAAGATGAATCCGATCCTGGAGAAGCTGGGGTTGGCCGCGGCGTAGGGAAAAGAGCAACCACAGATTGCTCAGATTCAAAGGCGAAACCACTTCCTTCCGCAGATTACGCAGATGCAAGGCGGAAAGAACCTTCAGCCACAGATTTCACAGATGTCCACAGATTGAAAATCGGGAAACCCACTTGAGGGGTCGGATCGATGATCCGGCGCCTCAAGCGTTGGGCGCGTCCACTCGCGCCCGACGAAAGACCCTCTCGCATTCTCTGCTCCCTACGTGATCTGGGACCTTCTTGGGCTGTGTGAGAGATCCAGTAACACGTGACGAGTGACGAGTGGCGGGTGACACGGCAACGGGGTAACCGATAAGAACACAGGGGGCGCGGCGCGCTCGGTGCCGGCATTTCCCATCTGTGCAAATCTGTGAAATCTGTGGCTAGGGTTCGGGTTTTCCGCCTTGTCGGCTACCCCGCGCTCACCTCGGGCGGAATGCCCTTCATCCGGCACACGTACTTCTTGATGGCGAACATCACTTCCATGGGACACACGGGCAGAGGGCAGACTCCGTAGCACTCGTAGCAGGTCTTGCATCGCCAGCAGGCGGAGTCCGGAGTGGCCAGATCGCAGCTCCGCTGAAAGAGCGCCTGCCGGAGGATTTCGCCCGGGTTAAAGTCGGGCAGGTCGCGGGCCACCGGGCAGGTCTCGAGACACACGCCGCACAGAATGCAATCGTCGCTCATCCCACTGGCGATCATGTGCTCCACCTTACCCCGGAAATCGAATCCCACGGAGGCCAGGAGGCTCAGAAGGTCCGGCTCCTCCCGCTCCAGAGACGAGATGAGTTCGCGAATCGTCCGACTGACGACCTGCGTCCATTCGATGAATTTCTCGGCCACGCTCTCCGAGTCGTACGTGCCGTCGCTCTTCTTCCGCCCCATCGCCCGAGCGCCGGCGACGAAGGAGCCCTCCTGAATGAAATCGTCGTTCCCCACGGTCAACCGATGGATGTCCCGGAGACTTTTCAGGAAATACAGTCCGTCCCTGAGCAGCCGGACCTCCGACGCGTGATCCTTGGCGATGTCCACCATGAGATCGACGAACTTCTCCCCCAGATGCATCCGGACGCCGTACCGAGCCTTGAGAACCAGGAGCATCATCTCGATGTCTCGGAGCCCGCCCGCGCACTCCTTGACGTCCAGGCAGGGTGCGCCGGGGGACTCTTCCCCGTGCCGCGATCGGATTTCCTTGATCATGTGCTTCGCGTACCGCTCAGAGTCCCGGAAGATGAGGGGGCCGATCACGTGCTCTTCGAAGTTTTCCGCGAATTTTCGGCTGCCCACCACCATTCTCGATCCGAGGATCTGTGACTGATCCACAAACACGTCCTCGCTCTCCGAGGTCAGAAGTTCTTCAATCTCGGACGCCAGCGTCACGTAGTGACCGAAGTGGTCCGCCAGACGATAGTGGGGCAGGATGCCTCTCTTGCCGATCTCGCTGTTCATCTTGCCAGCGATTCGGTTGCAGTGCATCCGGACATCCTCGTCCGTGGAATTGAGCACGAAGAACATGTCGTAATCGTCGTCGAAGGCCTGTTCCCTCGCGTTCCCCCCCGCTGCGTAGACGGCCAGCAAATCACGCGTCGCCACGGGTTCTCCGGACTCCTCCTCGACCTCCTGCCTGCAGATGTCAAAGAGGACCTGAACGTAGTTGTCCGAGAACTCCGTGAACCGGGCATTGATGTCCTCGATCGGCTTCCCCTCCAGGGTTTCCAGCGCCACGGTCAGGTAGGAGAGATCGTAATAATCGCCCAACAGCTCCTTTCGCCGCCTGAATTGGGGCATCCTCTGGCTCTCCGCGAAGTACCCCCGGGCCATGCCCCACAGCCGGTCGAAATCGTGGAGATGATGGAGCACTGTCGGATGGCGTTTGACCACGCTCATGATCTGCCGCTTGAAGGCGCGGCTCGATTGAATATGAAGATCGCAGAGGTAGAGAAGGGCCTCCCGGACACCGACGAACTCCTCGCTGTGGATGGGGCCCTGGACCAGCTCCCTCACCCGGAGGCGGTCCTCGTCGGAGCAGAGATCCAGGAAACCGTTCATGACTTCCGGGTAGAGGTAGAACAGCATGCAGAACCGGGTGGGCGTGTTGGCTCTCGGTTTCAGTTCCTCGAGAACGAAGCGGGTGAGCTCCTCAAAGATCGCGCCCGACTCCGGGTGCCCCCGGTATCTCTTGACGACGACGAGGAGTCGCAGGATGGAATAGGGCGCGAACCCTGCGCAGGTGGCGTAGCGCCGAAGAAGCTGGGTTCGCACGCGTTTGTCAAGAACCGCTATGTCCGCCACGAATCGGCCCAGGACCCGGCCGCTCTCTTCCTCCAGGCGGGTCAGAACGTCGTCCCAATAACGCGTTCCGCCGAAGAACGCCGCTTCGGAGATGAAGCCCACCGCCAGGTTCTGCTTCACGTTCTCAGCCACGTCCGAGAGGTTGGCCGTCTGGGCCATCGAGCTGAAGATCGAGAACTCCCCCAGGTGCGCGGTCAAGTCAGGCATGAGGGCGGTCACCGCCTCCCGGGCGAGTTTCACATGTTCGTTGTAGTGGATGACCAGGTGATTCCAGGCCTTTACGATCCCCACGTCGTGGTATCCCATGCGGGTAGCGACAACCTGGAGATTCTGCCGGATGTTCTCATCTCTGAGGGGAATGTCCTCTTCCTGCACCACCAGGAGCTGATAGATGTGCCGGAAGATCTCCAGGAAGGTCAGCGCCTCATCCAGCTGTTCGTAGATCTGGGCGTTGTCGGCGTCCCGGACCCTGAGGTCATCGAGAATGTCCCAGGCATTGACCTTCTGCACGCCGAAGATGGTCTTCATCGCGGCGATGAGCCCCTTGATCATCCTCAGCCCATCGTTCTTCGGGTGGATGGACTCCAGCTGCACCGGATGCGCGACCAGTGCACGGATTTCACCTACGATGCCGCGGAGAAATCCCTCGTGATAGATGTTCTCCCCGAACCGGTAGTAGTACCGGTCCGTCACGTCCCTCTGAAACACCTCGAACAACCGGCGGCTGCCCAGGATGTGCGCCGCGCCCAGCATCTCGCTAATGATAACGAAATCGTGGATCCGTTTGGCCAGCAGGGTTTGGTACTCCTCGATCGTGGCCGAGTACACCCGAGTTCCGACGTGTTCGGAGAGATGGAAATGAAGGCAGCTGGCCCGGCGCAGCATTTCCGTCCGGAGCCGCCCGATGGCGCGATCCAGGCAGTCCCGGTCGCCCTCTCCACTCACCACGACCCCCACGTCGATATCGTCCTGATCCGCCCGGGTTCCCGTACCCAGAAGCACGAATTCCGGCACCTCTCCCCGGCCGACGAAAAGGTCCAGAAGCCTTTGCATGTAATGCGTGGTCAGCATCCGGAATTCCGTCCCGGACTGTTTCATGAATTGTCGGAACAAGACCGAAGGGCGATCGTCTTCCGAGAGGAGATCCAGGTGAAGGGCGTCCAACAACCCCAGATTCATCCCCAGGAAGCGGAAGGCGTAATAGCAACCGAGGAAATCGAGAACGTCCTGTCCGTCGTCGGACACCGAGACGATCGCGTCCATCTCGGGACCCGGATTCGGTGCGTCGCGATAGAGATGGACCTTATCGCGAACCCCTCGAAGCTCAAGCCGCCGCGTGAGGCGGTCTTCGAACGTCTCGATGGTCCGGATGTATTTCTGGTTGTGATTGCCCAGAATCGAGGCCCGGTCTTTCAGGATGGCGAGCGCGTCCATCGGCGACCCTCAACCGCTACGGCCGGAACCCAAAGTCGGAATCACGAAGAGCACGAAGGGAATAGCTGCTGCATGGAGGCCGGTTCTTGCCTCCATGCACATTTGAATCTGCGCAATCTGTGCGCCGCCTCGTTTGCGAGGCAGCTAATCTGTGGTTCGGGGTGGGGGCTGCCGCCCGTTCGCCCCGACAGCGCGGAGGGCGATCCCTCAGGTTCGCCCTCCGATATGCGTATCGGTCCACCCGCAGCAGCAGCTGAGCCGCTATTCGTCTTTCTTTTTCTTGATCCGGCGCACACTGTTGCTCTTACATTTCGGGCAGGCCCGCTCTTTGGGCCCCTCTCCTTCCGTGTAGGGGAACTTCAGATCCGCCCCACACCGGAGGCACTTGAAATCCGCTTCGTCCGCCACGGTTCTCCCTCACTCCGACGTGCCGGTTTTAGCCTTGGCCTTCGCCTTGGTTTTGGCCTTGGCCTTGGCTTTCGTCTTTCCCGCACCCTTTTTCGCCCGGAGATCCGTCAGGATCTTCCGGGTTTCCTGAATCTCCTCCCTCGTCACCTTCCCACGCAGATCCTCCAGGGCCTTCATCGTTTCGGCCCATCTCTGGCCCTGCGCCGCGCTGATCCACTCCAGCTGGAGCCTTTCGGGGCGGATGCCCAGCTTTTCGAGCTTGTCCCAGAGCTTCTCGATTCGCGCCTGCGTCCACTGCACGGCGCTGATGTAGTGGCAATCGGAGAAATGACACCCCGACACGAGCACCAGCGGCGCCCCCAGCTCAAAGGCGCGGAGAACGAATTTCTCGTCCACGCGCCCCGAACACATCGTGCGGATCACTCGGCCGTGCGTCGGATACTGAATTCTCGAGGTCCCGGCCAGGTCCGAACCCGGGTACGAACACCAGTTGCACGCGAAGATGACAATCTGCTCTTCCGGTTTCTCCGCCAGATAGGCATCGATCTGAGCCAGGATCTGCTCGTCCGTGAAATGCCGCATCGCAATGGCATCCGTCGGGCACTCGGCCGCACAGGTTCCACACCCGGCACACGCAGCCTCCACCACCATGGGCAACAGTTTCTTCTTCCGATCGGGCTGGGTGATGGCGTTATACGGACAGACTTTCGCGCACCGGCCGCAGAAGATGCACTTCTCGGCGTCGATCCTCGACGTGATGGCCTCGATGGTCACCTTCCCCTGGTTGAGCAGAATCTCCGCGCGGGCAGCGGAAGCGGACGCCTGCGTCACGCTATCCTTGACGTCCTTGGGATACTCGGCGCAACCGGCGAAGAATACACCCCGGGTCGGGGCATCCACGGGCTTCAGCTTCGGGTGCGATTCCATGAGAAAACCGTCCGCCGTCTTCGAGAGGGTCAGCAGCTGGCGAATGGCGGGAGAATCGTGACGGGGAATCACTCCCACCGAGAGGACCACCATGTCCAGCTCGTGCTCTTCCAGGCGTCCGGCCGTGGTGTTCTCCACCCGCACGCGGAGGTTCCGGGTCTTGGGATCCTCCAGGATCTCCCCCGGAAGGCCTCGAATGTAGCGGACCCCTTCCTCCTTGCTTCGCCGGTAGAGCTCTTCGAATCCCTTCCCGAAAGCTCGAATGTCCATGTAGAACACCGTGGATTCCACGTCCGGGTAGTGATCCGCCAGCAGAAGGGTATCCTTGATGGTGTTCATGCAGCAGATGTTGCCGCAGTACGGGACGCCCCCTCTCTCGGACCGGGAGCCGACGCACTGGACGAATCCGATTCTCATCGGCAGCTTCCGGTCGCTCGGCCGGATGAAGTGTCCCTCCGTGGGCCCTCCCGCGCAGATCAACCGCTCGAACTCCATGCTCGTGATCACGTTCTCATACTTGCCGTACCCGTATTCATCCAGGCCGGACGGGTCGAATACATCCATCCCGGTGGCGGCGATGACGGTCCCGACTTCGACCTCCATGAACTCGTCCTTGGCGTCGAAGTCGATGCAGTCCTTGTCACACGCTTCCAGGCATTTCCCGCAGGCGATGGGGTTATTCCCGAGGCAGCTCTCCATGTCGATGATGTAGGAGGACGGAACAGACTGAGGGAAAGGAATATAGATTGCCTTCCGTGAGGAGAATCCCTGCTGGTACTCATCCGGCACCGCAACCGGACAGACCTTGGCGCATTCCGAGCAAGCGGTACATTCGGTCTCGTCCACGTAGCAGGCCTTGCGCCTGATCGTCACCGTGAAATTCCCGATGTATCCCTTGACGTCGGTGACTTCGCTGTTGGCCAGAAGCCGGATCCTGGGATGCCGACCGGCATCCATCATTTTCGGACCGAGAATTCATATGGAGCAGTCCATGGTCGGATAGGTTTTGTCGAGGGCGGCCATAATTCCGCCGATCGTCGGCTCTTTCTCCACCAGGTAGACCGTATGGCCGGAGTCGGCCAGATCCAGCGCCGCCTGGATTCCCGCCACCCCCCCACCGATGACCAGGGCCGCCTGTGTGACCTTCACCTCTGCCTCGGTCTGGGCTTCCAGCAGCCGGGCCCGAGCCACGGCGGACCTGACGATGTCCTTTGCCTTCTGGGTGGCGGCTTCCTTCTCGGTTTGATGGACCCAGCTCACGTGCTCCCGGATGTTGGCCATCTCGAAGAGATACGGATTGAGTCCCGCCTCGGCCACGCAGTTTCGAAACGTCGGCTCGTGGATCTTCGGCGTGCAGGAGGCGACGACCACACGGTTCAGGTTGTGTTCGACGATCGCCTTCTTGATCTCATTCTGCCCGGGGTCGGCGCAGGTATACTTGTTGCGGATCACGGCGACCACGTCGTCCAGGGTCTGGGAGTATTCCGCCACCGCCTCCGTATCCACGGTGCCTGCGATATTCAGTCCGCAATCGCAGACGAACACGCCGACCCTGATCCCGTCTGTCTTTGCCGTCTCGAACATCCGTATTCACCTCCTGCTGAACTACCGCTGCAGGCAGGATGCCAGGAAAACGCTCAGATCCTGGATATCCATCTGGGGTTGTCCACTCGTCTGTCCGTCGGAAAGGGCACACCGGAAATGGATCTGACACTTGGGACACGCGGTCACCAGGGTGTCCGCCCCCGTGTCCTCGGCTTCCGCCAACCGGTCGCCCTGAATGCGTTTGGATGTCTGGTCGCAGCTCATCCAGGCGCTGGTACCGCAGCACATCGCGTTCGACCCGGAATGGAGCATTTCCACCCGTGTGAGACCGGGCACGAGGTCCAAAGCCTGCCGGGGGGCGTCCTTCAGTCCCATATGCCGACTCAAGCGACACGGATCCTGAAAGGTCACGCTTGCTGCGGCTTCCTTGAAGGAGAGGTCCCCCGATCGCTCGGTCACCAGTTCCGCCAGGTGTTTCACTTCGAAGCCCGGGGCACCGACGTATGCCGGATACACGTCTCTCAGCGTCGAGGCGCACTCCGCACAGGCCGTGACCACGACCGAGGCCCCCGTCTCCCGAATCGCTGCGACGTTCTGCTCTGCCAGCATCTTGAAGTTCTTCTCGTCTCCGGACCAGAGGAGATCGTGCCCGCAGCACCGCTCGTTGGGATCGACCACGGGTTGGATTCCGGCCGCATTGAGAATCCGGACCGTCGCCTGTGCGATGTCCGTAGGTTTGAACTTGAAATCCGGGGCGAAGAGACCGTCGAAATAGGGCAGACACCCGACGAAGTAGAGGATCTCCCCGCGCGACTCGATCTCCAAATCCTCGGTCACCCACCACATCCGATCCTGTTTCATCGTGGGAGACACCATCATCCGCATCAGAGACTGGAGCACGCCTCCGTGCGACGGCACCGAGGAGAATCCCCGATCCAGAGCGACGGTCCTGAGGGACCTCATGAACTCTGAGAAGTGCACGTCCATCGGGCAGCGTTCTTCACACATCCCACAGGTGAGACATTCCCAAAGGGCGGCGTTCGAGATCAGGCCCTCCCCACCTCCCTCGATCGTCTCGGCCACCACACGGCGCGGCGAGAACACCCCGTTGTAGCGGGAGACCGGGCAGCAGGCCGTACACTTGCCGCACTCCAGACAGGAGTAGGCCCTGCTCGACTTGATACTCTTCCAGAAGATCTCCACGTTGCTCATCCCGCGCTCAGGGGTTTCACATTCCGGCCCGACGATGCTCACTTTCGTGGTTCAGCACCCGTGGCCGCCCCTCCATTCTTCCCGATCGGCGAGGGCCCCAGGTTGCGAACGGCATCGACGAATTCATCGATGACCTGTCCGAAACGAGGGCCCTCGGCGGCCGAAACCCACTCCAGCCGGATCCGGCCCTCTTCGAGACCCAGGGTCTTGACCAAAGCCTTGGTCTTCTCGAAGTTCTCGATGGCCCTCTCATTTCCGAAGATGTAGTGACAATCCCCGATGTGGCATCCTGAGACCAGAACTCCGTCCGCGCCCAGTTCGAAGGCCCTCAGAACGAAGGAGGGATGAACGCGTCCCGAACACATGGTCCGGATGACCCGGAAATGCGGGGAGTATTGAATCCGGTTGACCCCGGCGTTGTCCGCCCCGGCATAGCTGCACCAGTTGCACGCGAAAACGATGATCCGGGGAACGAATTCCACCGCTTTCTTCCGGCCCCGTGCGGGGGTTTTCGCTCCGGGCGTTTTCTTCCTGGCCATCTACACCACCTCTCCCAGGAGCAACGATTCGATCATGGCGAAGATCTGCTCGTCGGTGAAGTGCCGGGCCGCAATGGCTCCGGTCGGGCACAACGAAGCACAGGTGCCGCATCCTTTGCACAGGGCCTGGTTGATCACGGCGGCCCGAAGCCCGGTCGGCAGATCTTGGATCTCCGGCGCATGGAAATCGCAAATCTCCACGCACCGGCCACAGGCTCTGCAGAGGGCCGTATCCACGACCGCCGTCGTGGGTTCCAGCTCGATTCGTTCGCGACAGATCAGGGCGGCGGCCTTGGCCGCGGCCGCCGATGCCTGCGCGATGGATTCGGCGATGTCCTTCGGCCCCTGGACCGTTCCGCAGACAAAGACCCCTTCCACCACCGTCTCCACGGGTCCCAGCTTCGCGTGCCGCTCCATGAAGAAGCCGTCGGTCCCGCGAGGCACTTTCAGGAGCATCTGGAGATCGGCCGTCTCTTTCTCGCGGGGCACCATGGCCGTGGCCAGCACGACGAGGTCCACGTCGACCTCGACGTCGTCCCCGAGCATGTCGTGGAACACCTTTACGGACTGGGCGACCTCGTTCCCGGAAACGCGCGGCCGATACTCGGGCGTGTAGGGAATGAAACGTACGCCTTTCTGCCGGGCCAGACGGTACAGCTCCTCGGTTCCCTGGGACACCGTTCGCATGTCGCGGTAGAAAACAACCGCCTCCACACCGAGGTCTCTCATCTCGATCGCCTGCTTCACCGTCGTGGGGCAGCAGTAACGGGAGCAGCTGATGCGTCCCTCGGGATCTCGAGATCCCACGCACTGGATGAACGCCGCCGTTTTGATCTCTCGTCCGTCTTGCATGAGGGTCTCACCCGAGGAGGAGAACAGCCTCTCCAGATCCAGCCCCGTAATCACGTTCGGGTACGTGCCAAAGCCGTACTCCCCCTTGGGCCGGTAGAGGTCCGAACCGATCGCCAGGATGATCGCGCCCGTCTTGAGGGTACCGTGATCCGTCGTCACCTCGAAGTTTCCTACGAAGCCCCCGATCGACCGCACCTCGGTTCCGGTCTGAACCACGACATGGCTCGCCTCCACGTCTCGGCGTTTGGCGTCCAGGAGCACGCGTGTCTCGCGGAAATCAGGATAGAGACGGTGGATTTCGAGCAGCCGCCCGCCCAGGGCGTCTCCCTGTTCAATGAGAGTAACCGGAAATCCCTGCCGGTCCAGGTCGAGGGCCGCCTGCATCCCGGCGATTCCCCCACCGATCACGATGGCGGATTGTTCGACCGAAATCTCCTGGGCCTCCAGAGGCTCCAGCCGGACGGCCCGGGCCACCGCCATCCGGAGAAGGTCCAATGACTTCTCGGTGGCCAGGGCCGGCTCCTGGGTGTGAACCCAGGAACACTGGTCCCGCACATTGACCATCTCGAAAAGATAAGGGTTAAGGCCCATTTCCAGGCAGCTCTGGCGGAAGATCGGCTCGTGCGTTCGCGGCGTGCACGCCGCCGCCACCACACGATTCAGTTTGTGCTCCCGAATGGCCTCCTGCACCGCCCGCTGTCCCGTGTCCGAACAGAGAAACAGATTCTCCTCGACATGGACCACGTGCGGGAGGGCGCGGGCCGACTCCCCCAACGTCGAAATATCCAGAACCCCCGCGATGTTGATCCCGCAGTGGCAAAGGAATACGCCGACCCGGGGAGGCCCCGAGAGATCCAGGGGTTCGACCTCCGTCTTCTCCGTAGGCCTCCGGCAATTCGCGAGGTGAGCCTCCGCCCGTGCGGCCGCTCCCGAGGCCTGGGCCACCGAGTCCGAGATGTCCTTCGGGCCGCCGGCACACCCGCACAGATAGACGCCCGAACGGGTCGTCTCCAACAACTCTCCCTCCGCCTCCCGAGACAGGAAGTACCCGTGGTGATCCAGATCGATTCCCAGGCCCTCGGCCAGCTTTCGATTCCTCGCCCCCGCAATGGCGGCCGAGGAGAGGACAACCATCTCGGCCCGAACGTTCTCGATCTTTCCCGTTTTCGTATCTTCCACGTGAACGATGAGGTCCTGCGTGTCGGGATCTTCTTCGATCCTCGAGGGCCGGCCCCGCGTATAGGACACTTCGGGCTGCGAGAGCGATCGGATGTAGAGCTCCTCGAACCCCTTTCCGGCGGCTCTCACGTCGGTGTAGAGAATCTCGAGCCGCTCGATCTCGGGCGCGTGCTGTTTGACCAGCATGCAGTCCTTGACCGAGTTCATGCAGCAGAACTGTGAGCAGTACTGCTGGCCCGCCTCTCCCCGGGCTCCCACGCACTGGACAAAGACGATCGATCGCGGGACTTTCCGATCCGTGGGCCGAAAGATGTGTCCCCGGGTGGGGCCCGATGCGTTCAGCATCCGTTCGAGCTCAAGGGAGGTCAGCACGTTGGGATAGAGACCGTAGCCGTAGTTCTTCATCGCGCGGGCATCAAACAGATCAAAACCCGTAGCGACCACCACGGCCCCGATCCGGAGGTCGAGATCCTCGGGCTTCATGTCGTAGTCGATCGCGTCTCTCTCGCAGGATCTGCTGCAGTTCTCACAAACCAGGAAGTCGCTGTTCAGGCAATGTTCGCGATCGATGACGTAGACGTTGGGAACGGCCTGGGCGAAGGGCGAGTAGATGGCTTTTCGCGCGCCCAGTCCCTCGTCGAACTCGTTGGGGACGACCACGGGACACTTCTCCACACACTGGCCGCACCCCGTGCAAAGATCTTCTCTGACGAAGCGGGGGTGACGCCGCACCGTGGCCGTGAAGTTTCCGGCCTCGCCCGTGAGACCCGTGACTTCCGAGTAGGTCAGAACCTTGATGTTGGGATGCCGACCGGCATCCATCATTCGAGGACCGAGAATTCAGATGGAGCAGTCCATCGTCGGGAAGGTCTTGTCGAGCTGGGCCATGCGTCCAACCAGGCTCGGAGACCGTTCCACCAGGTACACCTGGAGATTGGAGTCGGCCAGATCGATGGCCGCCTGGATACCCGCAATCCCGCCTCCGACGACCAGGGCCGCCCGGGGTTCTTCGGACGCGGGCTCTTCGGCGGTCTCACCGAGGGTCTCCTCGACGAGAGGTCCTTCCGCCTCAGGGACGTCTCCACCGGAGTATTCGCGATCGCCGTCATCGCTTGCTTGCAGCATGTCCCTCTACCTGCTCGCGCCCGTACTCAAACCCCTTGTCGAACGCCTGGAGGTTCAGGTTCTCGGTGCCTTTGGGCACCGACGTCTTCACGGCTTCCCGCATCGACTCCGGCTTCACCACGCCGGTAATAGCGGTGAAGAAGCCCGTCATCACGATGTTGAGGACAATTCTCCGGCCGAGTTCCTCGGCGAATCGGGTGGCCGGGACCCTGTGCACCTTGATCCCGTCCGGGGTCTTTCCCATCTTCACCAGATCCTCATCGACGAGAAGCGTCCCTTTGGCGCCCAGCCCGGGCAGGAACTTGTCGTACGCCTCCTGCGACATGGCGATCAAGACGTCCGCCGTCCTCAAATACGGGTACAGGATTCGATCGTCCGAAACGATGACCTGGGAACTGCAGGCCGACCCGCGTGCTTCCGGGCCGAAGCTCTGAGTCATCGTCGCAAACCGCCCATCGAAAATCGAGGCTCCCTTCCCGATGATGTGGCCCAGCATGATGACGCCTTGCCCGCCGAAACCGCTCACCCGAATCTCGGTTGTCTTAGGCATGGGCTCCTCCGTATTCTTCGTACCTGTCCCCGAATGCGCGGCGGTATCCGTCGTTCATCGCGTCGAGGAAAGTCGGCTTCTCAATATCCACGAATTTGCCGCAGACGATTTTCTGCTGAAACCCGATGTCCAGGTCGTTGGGATCGGCCCCGTGCCGGATTTCGCTGTTGTCGTGATAGAATTTCATCAGGTCGAGCCCCGTGCCCAGCTTGTTGCGTCTGGCGTAGAGCGTCGAGCAGGGAGCGATGACCTCCACAAAGGAAAACCCCTTCTTCTGGAGCGCCTCACCAAACGCCTTGGTCATCCGCCGGATGTGAAGAGCCGTCCACCGGGCCACGTACACGGCGCCGCAAGATTGCGCCAAGAGGGGCAGGCTGAAAGGCTGCTCGAAATTGCCGTAGGGAGAGGTGGATGTATTTGCCGTGACGGGACTCGTCGCGGCCACCTGCCCTCCCGTCATGGCGTAGAGGAAGTTGTTGACGCAGACCACGGTGATATCCACGTTCCGCCGGGCGGCGTGAATGAAGTGATTCCCGCCGATCCCTACCAGGTCTCCGTCGCCGCTGAAAACCACGACCTTCAGAGATGGGTTGGCCAGATGGAGTCCCACGGCAAACGGAATCCCCCGACCGTGTGTCGTGTGATAGGAATCGAGCTTGGTGTAGCCTGCCACCCGCCCCGTACAACCGATGCCCGAAACGATGGAGACCGAATCCGGGGAGACCTCCTGTTCCTCCAGAGCGCTCGCAAACGCGGTCAGCGCCGTTCCGATTCCACAGGTCGGGCACCAGATGTGCGGAATCCGGTCCATCCTGAGAAGGCCTTCCATCGGGTGTTCTCTCACCGGCGCATCCACTTTCATTTGACGCCCTCCTTGATCGCCTGGAAGATGGCCTCCGGATCGTGCACGCCCCCGCCGGCGTGGGTCACGGGGGTCACTCCACACTTGCCGGCGCTCAACCGCTCCACCTCGAGGACAACCTGTCCCAGGTTGAGCTCGGGAACGACGAGGGTCTTGACCCTGCCGGCCAGCTCCCGAATCTTCTCTTCCGGGAAGGGCCAGACCACGATCAGGCGGATCTGGCCGACTTTGATTCCCTTCTTCTTCGCTTTTTCGATGGCCGGTTGCACCACGCGGGACGTGATCCCGTAGGACACCACCACGACGTCCGCTCCGTCGGTATCCATCTCCTCGAAACGGATAATATCCTTAGCGTTCTTCTTAACCTTGTCCACCAGTCGCCGGACCAGCTTGTCTTGAGCTTCGGCATTGATCACCGGATAGCCGCGCTCGTCGTGCGTGAGGCCCGTCACGTGGAATCGGTAACCCTTCCCGGGCGGGGGAGCGTCCGGCACCAGATCGTCGCCCACGGCATAGGGCAGAAACTCCGCGGGCGGCTTCTTGGTGTACCGCCGCGGCTCGACGTCGATTTCCTCCGCGGGAGGGATCACGACCTTCTCCGTCATGTGTCCCACGCACTCATCGGTCATCATCAGAACGGGCATCCGGTACGTCTCGGAGAGATTGAAGGCGTCGATGGCCAGTTCGAACCCTTCCTGCGGCGAATCGGGCGCCAGGGCGATGACCTCATAGTCTCCGTGGGACCCCCACCGCGCCTGCATCATGTCGCCCTGGCCGGGGAGGGTGGGAAGACCGGTCGATGGTCCGCCCCGCTGAACGTTCACCAGAACGCAGGGAGTCTCCAGCATCAGACCCAATCCGAAATTCTCCATCATGAGGGAGAACCCCGGTCCCGAGGTGCAGGTCATGGACTTCACACCGCCCCACGACGCGCCCAGAACCGCATTCATGGACGCCATCTCATCTTCCATCTGTATGAAGACGCCACCCACCAAAGGAGCTCGCTGAACGAACCGCTCCGCAATCTCGGTGGAAGGGGTAATGGGATATCCGCCAAAGAAACGGCACCCGGCCGCGAGCGCTCCTTCTGCAATCGCATAGTTGCCGTCGATGTAGTGTGCGCCCGTGAGGACGCCCTTCGGATCAGCCTTCAACTTGCTTCACCTCCCCGGATTCCGGTTCATCCTTGAGCACACAGAAAATCGCGAATTCGGGACAGAGCATTTCGCAGAGGTTGCAATTCACGCAGAGAGATTCTTCGGTGACTCGGGGGGGGTGGTAGCCTTTGACGTTGAACTCGTCCGACATTTCAAGAGCCCCCCGGGGGCAATACTCTACACAGAACCCACATCCTTTGCAGCGGTCCTTGATGATGTGGACTTCCCCGTGGGGAACCTTGAGGCGATCTTGATCTAGGGGGGTTCTCCAGAACTTCATTCTTGAGCCTCCATCTTCGACACGTGCGCCGGCCCAAGCTACCGCCTGCAAACCCTCATGACGCTTGACCCGCGCTGGCTTCCTCGACGAGCGTCCTTCCCAGCTGAAACGCCTTCGTGTTCAGATCCTCGGTCCCCTTTGGAACCCTTGCCAGGATGGCGGATTCGATGGATTCCGAAGTGACGACCGAGGTCAATGCCGAAATCATTCCGAGAGCGACCACATTGGCCACCGTCGCGCTCCCGAGAACGTCCTTGGCTTTCTGAGTGATGGGGGCTTGGTAGATCTTGAACTGGCCTTCCGGAACCCGGCTGACGAACGTTGTGTCCACCAACAAGATACCGCCGGGCTTGAGGTCACCCGAGTACTTGTCGCAGGATTCCTGAGTCAGGGCCAGAAGGAAATCGATCTCCGTCGCCTTGGGGTAGTCGATCTCTTCGTCGCTGATGATGACTTCGCTCTTGCTGGCGCCCCCACGGGCTTCGGGGCCGTACGACTGTGACTGCGTCGCGTTTTTCCCATCGTAAACGGCCGCGGCTTCGGCCAGGACTTTTCCGATCAACAAGAGTCCCTGACCTCCGGCGCCGCTCAAGCGTACCTCGTAACGAAAACTCATGCATCCAATCCTTTGGCGTTGTGTCTTTAGGAACCGTGGGCCACAGTGGACATGGCGCACAACCTTAGCCGCCAATTCTAGCCGTCTTTGAAACGGTTTGTCAACGGAAAATATCGATGTGAGAATGAACATTCGCCATTGCCGTGCGAGACTAACGCTTGACATCCTAGACGCTTGGGGCCAGAATGGTTCAGTTAACGAACTGTTCCGTTCATGAACTTTCACGGGGATTCCCATGCAGCCGCCCCCATCGGTTCTCAGACTCACACAAGTGCTGGGTGAGATCTTCACTCGAATGCGGACCTGTGAAAAGACGACTCTCGCCAGGGCGGGTCTGAGTCTCTCGCAGGCGAGGGTGCTGTCGTCGATTGCGTCCGGGGGTGAGACCCGGCTCTCGGAACTTTGCATGGATCTCCGAATGCCGAAGAGCACGGTGTCGTCATCCCTGGATCATCTCGAAAAGGCCGGCCTCCTGGTCCGGTCTCGTTATCCCAACGACCGGCGGGTGTGTCCGATCCGGCTCACCGAGCGAGGGCGGGTTCTGGTTCGGAAAATCCGATCGGGGTCGGAGGGAGATCTGACCCGCGCGGCCGCCGAGCTGACACCATACCAGCGAAAGACCCTTGCCAGTGCGTTGTCCGCTCTGCTGGAAGGCCTGATGCGCGAGCCGGAGGGGACTCGGGAATGATCATCCTGCTGAAGCTGTTCATCGTCATCGCCGTGTTCGTCCTCCTCGTGATGAAACGGGCGAACCTCGGTGTCTGCATTCTCATCGCGTCGCTCCTGCTGGGCGTGCTCTTCGGAATGCCGTTTCCCGACGTTCTGCGCTCCTTCGGTCTCGGGACTTTCCAGGTTCCCACCATCGAGCTGGTCGCCATCATCGAGCTGATTCTCCTGCTGGGCAGCGTTCTGGGAGAGACGGGAAACCTTCGAAACATAGCGACGTCCCTGGAGCATTTGATCCCCCACCGGCGAATCAGCCTCGTCCTTCCGCCCGCGTTCATCGGCCTCCTGCCCATGCCCGGAGGGGCCATGCTTTCGGCGCCGATGGTGGAGGAGGGCGGCCGGGCCCTGAATCTGACAGCGGAGATGAAGACCTTCATCAACTACTGGTTCCGGCACCTTTGGGAGTATTTCTGGCCGTTGTATCCCGGGCTCATCATCGGGGCCACGATTCTGGAAATACCCATCACGAGTATGATGGCGGCGCAGTATCCGCTCACGCTTGTCGCCATCGCGGCGGGTGTGCTGTTCGGGATTCTCCGCCTGCCGAAGCAACCGCCCGGAACCCGTGTGGAGAGAGACGTGATCACCGGGCTCCGATTCCTGGCGGTCAGCACGTGGCCGATCGGGCTGGTGCTCGTCCTTGTTCTCGCGCTTCACATCCCCATGGTTGCGGCCCTCGCGGCAACCGTTCTGGCCGTCGTGCTGATATGCCGGATGAAATGGGTCCGGTTCCGAACGCTCCTCTGGAGAAGCCTCTCGTGGCGGACCGCGCTGGTTCTGATTTCGGTCATGATCTTCAAGGAGGTTCTCGAAGCGTCCGCGGCCGTGGAGGGAATTCCCGGTGCTTTCGAGAACCTCGGCGTCCCTCCCGCACTGCTCCTGGTGCTGGCCCCCTTTGCCGTCGGGATTCTGACCGGTGTCAATCAGGCTTACGTGGGAGTGGCCTTCCCGATGCTGGTTCCTCTCATGGGCGGTTCGAATCCGAACCTCTCACTCGTGATGTTGGCCTATGTGAGCGGATTCGTGGGCGTCCTCCTCTCCCCCGTGCATCTCTGCCTGCTCCTGACCAAGAACTACTTCGCCGCCCACTACCCGTCCGTCTACCGGCTCCTCATCCCGGCCGCGATCATGGTGGAGCTGGGCGCCCTCGCTCTCTTGGCGGTGCACGTGTATCTCTGATCGAGAGCAGGACGGCGAGTCAACCGTAATCCCAGCCACAGATTTCACGGATTCGAAACCCACAACCTTTGTCCGCAGATTACGCAGATTGCGCAGATACAGAAACTCGAACCCCGAAACCACAGATTGCACAGATTCCACAGAGCGACCTTCCCTGCAAGGTGACGAAGATGGGACCGTAAGGCAGAGAGTCGAGAGTTGAAAGTTGAGAGGCGAGACCCCGTACGGCGGCCGGGCGCGGGGAAGGTTCGCGGAACGACGACAGCGCGTGGGGTCTTTCAACGCCGCGGGTGGCCACCCTCTCCGCCGATCCGAATCCCCCATTCACGCGGTGGAGGAGTGACGCCGAGCCTTCTCCGCGGCATAAGGCCCACGCGACCGAAATGCGAAAGCCGCCCCCCCATACCGCGGGCCGGCGACGGGGAGGGTTCGCCGGAGGAAGGGCCACGGCGAGTGTGTTTCAACGCAGGGGGTCGCCACCCTCCTCCACAAATGCAATCCCCCCTTCCGCCTTGGCCCGGACGACGCCGAACCTTTCCCGAAGCGCAAGGCCCACGCGACCGAGAGCCGGAACACACCATCGCCGGGTCGGGCGCGGGCCCGGTTGACACCTCGACCGATGACTCCTATCATAACGGCAATCACAGAAGGAGGACGGCATGAAGGTGGTTCACGAATCCGAGATCGTCAAAGAGAAGATGGATATCCCGGGAGCCGAGAATGTCACGATCCAGTGGCTCGTCGGCGAGGAGGACGATCCCCCGAATTTCTACATGCGACTGTTCGAGGTCGAGAGGGGAGGGTGCAGCCCCCGGCACTCTCACGACTACGAGCACGAGGTGTTTGTCCTGGAAGGCCGGGGCACGGTCTACGGGACGGGTGGGGAGAAGAACCTCCGTTCGGGATCGGCGGTTCTCATGCCGGCGGGCGAGGAACACCAGTTCAGGAACGTGGGCGACGGCCCGCTGCGGTTCTTGTGTATGGTGCCGAAGACGGCGAAATGATGTCGTGGCGATTGTTCGCATTCGCCCCGCACTCCATGCGTTGACCCCGGCATCGACCGTTCTCCCGCAGCCCCCCGGCGCGACGAATGCTAACACCGCCGGCTCGCCGCCTCAATTCTCCCGAGACCGAGATTCCTTCCCGTCTGCTCCCCCGATCGGATGCCAATCCGGCCCAAACCCGCCCAAAGTTGCGCGCGCTTCACCACCCACGCCCCTCCCCGGGATCCATCCGCCGGCAGGACCTCCATATCCGGGAAAGCCAATCCTAAAGCAGTCTTTCCCGCAGGTCGATGGATGAGAAGAAGGACGCTCCTTGGAACCCGACCTCGGAAGTCCGAATGATCACGCCGGTCGTGATTCGAAGAGGTGATTCCTTGAAGCACGCCGAGACCTTTCTGTTGCTCGTGACGGTTTTCCTCGTCATGCCGGCGCAGTCTGATGCCCACGGCGAGATCCTGTCCGAAGACGATGTCCGGGCGCTGAGCTGGCCGGTGGCGCTTCCCATGACTCTCCTGGCGGCGTCGGACCGAGTGTTCGACGGTGGTCGGGACTATGTCTATGGCGACGACGACCCATGGTTGAACGAGTCGGACGTCGTCGAGCACAGCCGCGGCTTCACGATTTCGATCCGGAACACCAACATCTACTTGGTGGACAGTGTTCTTTTTCTGATCGCGCACAAGGGAGGAACCTTCTCCGCCATGACCGTCGACGGGTATGCCTTGGGCCCGGACGATTTCAAACCCTTCAAGGGCACTCCCTTCGGCCCGACCGGGAATCGCCCCGGCGCCGGAGAGTCGGCTCTCTACAACACGGCGGACGGCATTGTGTTTCTGCGGATCCCGCGGGCCGTTCTTCCACAGAGCACCGCCGAGATTCCGGTGGAGGTCCTGCCGAAGGGCGTCGATTTCGTGATGCACTTCGACGTCTACGGCCTCCGGCGGTCCAGGGTGTTCTGTTCCTGCCCGTCCACGAGCGATGTGACGTGCAGGCCGGTTCCGAGCGCGACGGCAACACCGACGGAAGTTCGCGGAGAGGCCAGGGGCCTCTTTTCACCATAGACTGGTTGAGGCTGATTCAGAGACCGACATGGTCCTAGACGGGCCGAAACTGATCCGGAAACCGACATCGCCTTAGATTGGCCGAAACTGATCCGGAAACCGACATCGCCTTAGATTGGCAGAAGCTGATCATGGAACCGACATCGCCGTAGACCGGCCGAATAGGACCCCGCCAGCGAGTACCGAGGGCTCGGCGGCCATTCCCGGAGGTTGCTCACATGAAATCCATAGCGAGAAACGTCACATCGACCGTGGCACTCCTTGCCCTGCTCGCCGCAACGGCCGACGCTCAGGTTCTAACCTTGGAGGAAGTCCGCGCGATGGACTGGTCGGGTGCCATCCCCGTGAAGTTGAAGGCCGCTACGGACGGGGTCTTCGACGAAGGCCCCGACTACTGGTACGACTGTGAAGACGAGTGGTTCTGCGAATCCGATGTGATCATCGATCGATATGATTTTCCGATTGCCATCTACAACAACGGCCAGCATCCGCTGGACGACCTGGTTTTCCTGTTGGCCTACAAGGACGGGGATTTCTCTTCCATCGACGTCGGGAATTGGGTCGTCACACGCGAAGATTTCTACGACAATAACGGCGAGCCGTTCGGCCCTGCGGGCAATCGACCGGGCGACGGCGAATCCGCACTCTACAACGGGGCGGAAGGCGTGGTCTTCGTTCGCATAGGAACCGGCGTGGCTCGCAAGGACACCGTGGAGATACCGATCGAGGTTCACCCGTTACGGATGATCGGCGGTCTCACGATCCACTTCGACTTCTATGGAGTCACCTTCCGGCACGATGCCGTATCAACGGTCGCATTGGACCGCGAGCGGAAGGATTCGGCTCCCGGCGACGCCTCGAAGATGTGCCGTTCGGAATTCGTCGCCTGTACGAACGCAGCGTCCCACGATATCACCTGGGATTCACCCTGCTACCCCTCGGCCACGATCGAGGAGACGTGGGGCAGAGTGAAGACGTTCCTCGACCGCAGAGGGCGGGAGTAGTGCCACGCGGTCTCACCCGATAACCGGAGGGCAGCAAGCCCCATCCGGCGAATCCGGGCGTCACAGATCCATCGAGATCGCGCGAACGGTCCCGTCCCGATCGCCCCTCGCTCCGTTCCCTCCCGCGCGAGATCTTCTCCGTTCCCTTTGATTCCGAGCGCGTCCTCTCGTCGAAAATCCTTGCATCGATCCCTCGCTCGCTCCAAACTGAGACCGCGTGATCATGGACCGTCCGGGGGAGGATTCGGTATGCGGGCTGGGATTCTCATCTGCTTGGGGGCGCTGCTGTTCTGCGCGTGTGCGGAACAGGGGGAAGATGCTTTGGATTCGGTTGAGCGGGAAGCGTTTCAGAGGCTCCTTCTGCAACATGAACAGCGTTTTCCGAAATCCCGCGCCGAGGATTATTATAAACTCATCTCCCAGTCGGTATTCGGCATCGGCCACCTAATCAAGGGCGAGGCGTCCGCGCGAACGGCTCTCGAGAGGGAGATCTTCACCCTGGGCCCTCCAAAGGCGCACGAGCCCCTCATCGAACCTCTGGATCCTCGCGGCCGCATGGTGCGCGTCAATCTGAGACCGTTCGTGGCCCAGAACCTCTCACGGGACGCACTCCTCACCGTGATGATGGAGACGGCTGCGACCGTGCAGGCGGATACAGCGCTCTTTCTCGGGCGGTGGAACGCGTTTCGCGAGCTGGTCAAGCGTGAGGAGATCGACATTCCGATGGAAGACTTCGAGGCCGTCGACGCTTTCGCCAGGGACCGAGACTACCCGCCGCTTCACCATTCGGATGACTACCGGGGCGCCTACAAGCCGGCGTACCGCGTGGTTCTCAAGGACCTCTTCACGCGAGGGGTGCCCGGAGCCTACCGGACGAGGTGAGCATCCGCTGTGGGCGAGGTGAGCACCGGTCTCTTTTCCTTGCGACCCGTGACATCCGCAATCACCGTGGTGAATCCCATCACCCGGCCGTCGGGGTCGCGTCGGTATTCCCAAGCCATCTCGACGTCGATCACGCGCCCGGTTCGAGTCACCTTCTTGCCCACATAGGTGGTGGGAGGGGGTTGCTCTCTCACCAATCGCTCCAGATGCTTCCGGAGCCGTTCTCGGTCCGAATCGGTCGGCGCCAAATCCAGAATGGATTTGCCGACGAGATCGCCCTCCTCAGACTCGTACATCCGGTGGAGCGTTCGGTTGGCGAAGAGACGCATTCCCGAGGCATCAATCTCCTCCACCCCGTAGGGGATGGTCTCGACCAGCGTGCGGAAGCGCTCTTCGCTTCTCGCCAGGGCTTCCTCGGCCGCCTTGCGACCGGTGATATCGCGAAGAGAAGCGAGGTAAGCGGGCTCGCCCTCCCACTCGGTCTCGGTCACCCGCACATCGGCCACCCGGGCCTCGTCTGATTCGGAGGGCAGATCGATCTCCGCCCCCTCCCCGATGGCCATGGCGAATTCAAACACTTTGCCCACGAGATCTTCGACCGGCCGCCCGAGGAGATCTCCGGCCGCCGTATTGGCAAAGCGAACGAGGCCGTTTCGGCCGATGACCACCACGCCGTCGGTCGACGCCTCGACGATGCTGTGGAAGCTGGCCCTGCTGGCCTTGAGGGCTTCCTCGGCGTGAACTCGATCGGAGACGTCTTCCAGGCCCCCCTCGTAGTAGAGGACGCCCCCGTCGCGGCCTCGCACCGTACGAGCGGTGTCTTCGACCCAGATGATCTCCCCGTCTTTCCGGCGAAGCCTCATCGCGAAATGGCGCAGAACTCCATCTCTCTCGATCTGTTCCCGCCACCTGCGGCGATCCTCGACGTTCACGTATAGATCGGCCGAATCCACGGATAGCAGCGCCTCCCGGTAGGGATACCCCAGCATGTCCGCAAGGGCGGGATTCGCGTCGAGGATCAATCCCTCGGGCGTGCTCCGGTAGAGTCCAATCGGGACCCCCTCGAAGAGACCCCGGCCGCGGTCCTCGCTCTCGCGAAGCATCCGTCCCATCCGGCGTCGCTGCTGCTCCGATTCCGTCTGGAGCGTCCGGCGTTCCACAGCATAGCGGAGCGCCCGCGCCACTACGTTAGAGTCCAGACCGTCCTTGACAAGATAGTCCTGTGCCCCTCGCTGCACGGCCAGGACGGCCATGGACTCGGCCTCCACCGTCGAGAGGATCACCACCGGCAGGCCAGGGGCCTCACTACGCACGGCGGTAAACGTCGCCAGCCCCTGCGAATCTTCGAGCATCAAATCAAGCAGGAGCACGTCTACACCGCCCTCGGCAATCCGCCGGAGTCCCTTGGACAGACTCCCCTCCCACTCAATGTGAAGCGGAGACCGGGCGGGACCCGCCGGGAGCTCACTCATCCGCAGGCGGAGAATCTCGGCATGTGACCGGTCACTCTCAATCAAGAGAGCGCGAATGACACCGTCGCCATCCTGGGGTACTCCTCCGCTTCCCATACGCGATCCTCGGAGCTCGATCCGCCTCACGCCCGCCGGAAACTTCCCATTGCCGGGATGCTCCCCACCGGAGTCACCACGGGACATTCCGGCTGAGTCGGGAGGTGGAAACCGTTGATGAGATCGAGACTGTCTTCCCTATGTTGTATCGGCTTTTCCACTTCAATCTTAAGCCGGGAACGGGCAGAGTGGGACCGGATTGTACCGGCGTCCGACGAAACGGGGATGCCCATTCTGCGCTGCCCGTTCAAAACCGATTCACATTCTAGAGATCGGTGGGTGTCCGTCGAGGAGTGACGTGAGGAACTTTCGGCACAGGATCGCCGAAGAGGCGGGGCGGAACCGTTCGGCCGATTCCGAGTTCGATCTCATCGCCGGGTAGCCAGGAGCAGCAACCTCTCGGCCCCGACGGCAAAGGACTCTCGATCCAGAGATCCGTAGGCGTCCAAGCTCTCCAGTCCTACCTCTTCCAGGAGCAGACAGAGTTCCTGATACGTGTAGATCCGCATGGAACTCGAGGCTGTCTCCGTCCGTCCTTCCTTCACGAAAGTCCACTCGACCTCGATGCGGCTGGTCTGATGGTCGTACGATCGCTCCTCAAGGACCAGGGTCTTTCCCGCGTATCGCCACGCCCGATCCTCGAACCGCGGCAGAATGGTTTCCGCGATGTGGGTGTCCAGCACCCATCGCCCTCCGGGCTTGAGGGCTCGCGCGAGGCTGTGGAGGAAGGCCGTGTTTCCCTCTTCGTCGAAGTAGCCCAGGCTGCCCCAAAAGGAGAACGCGCCGTCAAAACGATTCTCCCAGGGAAGGTCCCGCATGTCCGCCAGCTCGAGGTTCAGAGGTACACCCCGTTCCGCCCCCCGCCGCCGCGCATCCTCCAGGAGCGGAAGCGTGATGTCGGCTCCCGTCACTCGGTACCCGCGCGAGGCCATCTCGGCGGCGTGCCGTCCCTCGCCGCAGGGAACGTCCAGAATCTCAGCGGGGGCCGAGAAACCCAGAACGTGCTGAATGAAATCCGCCTCCCGCTTCGTCTCCTCGGGCGTCCAGGTTTCCCGCTGGACCTCCAGCCAGGCGTCTGAGAAAAAACTCTTCCACCAGTTCGTTTTCCAATGCATCGAGACTCTCCAAGAGTCGAGGGCCTGTTCCTGCATCCGGCACTCGGCTGGAACCGCGTCTGAACCACGAAGGTAGCGGAGCCCGTGAGGAAAACAAGCCAAAAAAAGATTTCGCTCCGGGGGATACAGAGGAAAAGAATCTGGATTCAGGATCTGTGCAATCCGCGCCTCGGGAGCTCATCGGGCCTTGCCGATTCCACCTTGCTTTCCTTCGCGTTTGCGCTACCATGGTGCGGTGGCGGTCGGGAACCCGGCCGGGGAAGGCGGCGCGTGATGAGGACGATCGTAGATCTCGATTGCGGTGAAATACCTCCGGGCTGCGGTTTTCAGTGCGGAGTTTGCGTTCAGGAGATCAAGGACACGGTGGAATCTCTGGACGGTGTGACGCGCTTCTCCCAGCACCTCGACAACCGAATCGAGGTCGAGCATGACCCCGAGAAGATCTCTCGACAAGATCTTCTGGAAGTCATCTCCAAACTGCCGACGGGCCAGAACGGATGTTTCATACCCCGTGTCGTCGACACTTGAGGTGGATCGCAAACGGCTCCGTCGCATTCTCCAAGGAGAATGCGGGAGCCTTCGAGATCGACGGAGAACCGGACGTGAGCATGCGAACCACAGGCGCCGAAGCAGCAGGGGAAATGGCGATTCAAATCCTCGCCGGGGCGGTCTTCGCCGCCGATTTTCTGGCGGTCAGAGACTTGATCCATCCGAAATCCAAGCTGCGCCTGGCCATGGACCGGGGAGTCCAGAGTCTGATCGACCGCGAGCTGCCGCGGACGCTCCTGGATCCCGAAGCCGTGGACGAAGCCGAGCGAACGGCGTACGAGGAAACGGCTCGGGACATTCGCGACCGGTACGGCGACCGGATTCTGTCCGCACCTTTTGATCCTCCCCGGGACCTCGTGGAAGAATTGGCCGAGCGCGCGATATCGAAGGGTTCCTACGCTTCGGCTGCGGACGCCCTGGAGTACCTGGGTACGCGGAACCAGCGCGTCGGAGACCTGGTCGCGTCCGGTCTTCGGACGCTGAAATCGACGACCGTGCCGGATTCCTCAGGGGACGCGACCGAAACCACCCTGTCCTCCACCCTGAACTCCGCTGCACGAACGTTCATCCTCGCCCTTCGGCTGAAGAATCCGCTCGAGCCTCTCTTTCAGAAGCAGGCCATCGATTTCCACTTCAAGCATCTGGAGAGGAGAGAGAAGTTCTACAAGGCTCTTGTTACGGGGCGCGACGACGAAGCCGTGGGTATATGCATCGACTATCTTCTGGCCGATCGTGAGGTTTCCGAATCCGTTCGAGGCTCGCTGACCCGGAGCCCCACCCGCAAGGCTTTCGTTCGGGAGTTGGCGATCTCCCTCTCCGGTGGGAGGGAGCCGTATGAGGAGTTCCTGACCCGGTACCGGGCCTCGGTTGAGGTCCTGCGATCGGGTGGCGACACGCCCGACCCGGCCCCGGTTCAGAGTGCGTTGGCCGCCCAAGAGGGAAATGCAGATGACGGCATCGGCCTTCTCAAGAACCTCGCTGTTTCCCATCCCGTGAGCACTCTCGTCTGTCGGACGATCCTCGTGCCGCAAAAAGGCCTATTCCTGATTCCCATTGTATTCGAGGGCAACTCCGCCGTGGGTGTCCTGGGATTGTCGGTGAATAACCCGGGCTAGCCACAGATTTCACAGATCTTCGCAGATTTGAAAAACCAAGAGCCTCCACCACGGGGACCACAAGAATACAAGGGGAAAGACTTTCGGGGCGATGCGTATCGCATCGCCCCGAACCTATCTGTGTAATCTGTGGCCGAGGGTTTAGACTTCTCGCCCTTCCGCAGCCTACTTGAGCATCAACATCTTCTTCGTCAACACCTTCTCTTCCGTCACGAGCCGGTAGAAATACATCCCGCTCGAGACCTCGGCGCCGAATGCATCCGTGCCTCTCCAGACCACTCGGTGGTAGCCGGCGTTGAACACACCATCCGCCAGTGTCGTAATCAATCGACCGTTCACGTTGTAGACCTCGAGAAGTGCCGACCCGGTCTCGGGAAGACCGAACTCGATCTCCGTCACCGGGTTGAACGGATTCGGCCGGTTCTGGCGAAGCACCAGTTCCGCCGGAGCCGCTTCCAGCATGGCCACCGCCGTCACCGTACTGATCACCGTGAAACCGCCGTCCGATGCATCGCTCCCCTCGTTCGATTCCGCGTCCCAGCAGAGGACTTTGACCCTGCAGCTCGTCTCGTCCACATCCGGTACGTCCCACACCCAAGCGGAGTCCAGCCCCCCGGCGGTAAGCGTGTCGGGGAACGTGAGACCGCCGTCCACCGAGAGCAAAACGGCCGTCAGCGTGACGCCGACGTTGTCATCCGACGTCCAGCGAATCGTATAGGGACCAGCGCCGAAGATCTCCTCGCCCCCGTTGGGATCGAGGACGGTCACCGTCGGAGGCTCGTGATCGATGGGAAGGATGGAGAAATCCGCGTCCGAATCGTCGCTGCCCGGATTCGCTGCGGCGTCCTCGCACACCACGCGGATTCGGCAGGACGGCTCATCCACATCCGGCACGTCCCAGGTATATGGTGATGCAAGCGAGCCGCTCGCGATGGTCGTCGGATACGTGGATCCACCGTTTGTGGAGAGAAGAATCGTGGTCGTGACGACACCGACGTTGTCCGAGGATGTCCATTCGATGTCGTACGGATCTCCACCCTGAATCGCCTCGCCGCCGTTGGGATCCACGACGGTCACGGTGGGGGCCTCGTAATCCTGCCAGACGATGGCGAAATTCGCATCCGACTCATCGCTTCCCTCGTTCGTCGCCGCATCCACGCACGTTACCTTGATCCGGCAGCTCGCCTGGTCCTCGTTCGGAACGTCCCAGCTGTAGGGGGACGTCAGGGATCCCGAGGCAACCATCGTCGGATACGACCCGCCGCCGTCGGTCGAGAGAAGGATGGTCGTCGAGACGACACCGACGTTGTCCGATGACGTCCACTCGATATCGTACGGTTGGCCGCCCGTCAGCGCCTCCCCGCCGTTGGGATCCACGACGGTCACCGTCGGGGGTTCCACATCGGTGAGATCTGGACACCCCATCAACAGGAAGTCGTCCACGCCCGCTTCCACAAGCGATCCCGGATCTTCATCGCTGGCGATGAAGCGGAACTGAACGGTGCCCGTCAGATCCACGTAGCCGCCGACGTCAAACTGCATCATGAGCCAACTGCGGTTCGTCACGTTGGTGTTCTCCAGCGTGGCCCACGTGGTCCAACCGTCATCCGAGACCTGAACCACCCAGTAGTCGGTGCCGGGCTCCGAGCCCGTGTCATTGGAGTACCACCGGTAGTACCGGACCGACGCACTGGCATAGTCCAAGAGATCGAACACCGGCGACAACACAGTGGTCTTGCCGCCGTCCACGTCGTAGGACCCCTGGCTCGTTCCCGCGTCGCAATCCGTGATGTAGGCCCGCACACCGGAATCGGGCGTGTGATCGTCCTCGGGTTGGGCCTCGGTCCACTCAGGGTCGCAGCGGTCCCAGATTCCGGTCGTCGCGTCGTCGCCCGCATCTCCCACCGTCCACCCCTTATCGGTCTCGAAATCATCTTCGAAGACCACCGTGAAGTTGACGGCAAAGGAATGCGTGCTTGCCGGCGCCAGGTCCGGATGGGTCTCGCGGTTGCTGTTCATGTCCACCGCCAGGATGTAGTAGTCGACCAGCGTCCCGCACGGCTGAGCCGGGATATCGCCCCGGTACTCGTCGGGGGTGCCCGTGCCGGTCATGACGACGGATTCCCAGACTCGCGTCTGCGTTTCGTACATCACGAGGAGGGAGTCCGGGTCCAGGGACGTTTCGGTCGCCGTGATCGTGGCCACAACCGGATACGGGTTGTTGGAATCATCCGTGTCCGTAAGCGGTGTGTGTGTGATGAAGATCACGGGCGGTTTCTGCGGAGTTGCGTTCGCTTCGTTGGAGTAGCCGCTCTTATCCCCCTCGGTATCAACCGCCCTCAAACGGTAGTGGTAGGTCGTATCGTTCACCACGTCGGTGTCGAGATACCCGGGGGACATCACCGTGGTGAGTGATCCGGCCGGGGCCGGTGTGGTCGCACGGTAGATGATGTAGTAGTCGATGTCGGGCTCCGGGTTTGTATTCCACGAGAGCGTCACCTGACCGTCGCCGCCGACCGCCGCAAGGCCGGTCGGTGCCGAGGGAGGCGTTCCAACCTCGACCGTCGCCTCGCCCTCGTACGGCAGGTAGTCATGCATGGTAACCGTCACCGTCATGGTGCCGCCGGTGGCGGGTGTCGGTTCGAATGTGACCTGCCCGCTTCCGTCCGTAACATCGACTTCGTAGACCTCATCGTCCTTCATGAGACACACGGTCGCGCCCACGATGGCGGCCTTCGCCGTGTTCACCTGGACGGTGAAGTAGGACGATCCCATCGGCAGGGTCGACGGATGACTCACGGCCAGCGTTTGCGGCGTCCGAGTCCAGATGGGCATCTCGGGACACCCGAGCACGTTCAGCTCGTAGAGTCCGTACCGCATGTAGGCATCGGACTGGGAATCCGGCACGTAGTAATCCCTCGCATCGGCGTGCGTGATGCCGAGGTTGTAGAGATCGTCCGTGAACAGGGCCCGGAAGAACTCCTGATCGTAGAGATCCGATACGCACTCACCCGGATATCCCGGGCACCCCCAGCCGTAGCGACTGTTGCCGACGAAGGCGACTCCGCCACCGCCCGTGTTGTTGACGTAGTGCTCGGCGATATTGTCGTAGTCGAAGGCGGCCGCCCAGCACCCGATCGTGTAGTAAATGCCCTGGCGCGAACCGTTGGTGAGGGCGTCCATGTCGCTGTTGTAGAGCGCGCTCGGCCCGATGCTCATCACGTTGTAGTTGCAGTGCCCGCAGTGGTTCGTGATTCCGGGCCCGTCGTTCATGGCATTCATCGCCGAGGTGTAGTTCAGGTTGCCGTCGGCTTCGTAGAGCTTGGTGATCGGGTCAAAACGCGAAGGTACGTAGCCGGTGTCAATCATATCCTTGGCGATGCCGCCGTTCGTATAGGGATCGGGATCGTCCCAGAGGATCTCGGCCATGAACAGCATGTCTTCCTGAAAATCCGTCGGCAGGGTCGCGCCGGCGCTCGAGGCTTCGTACATCAGAATCTGGTCCACGAAGTTCGTCGCCTCGGAAGAGGTGTTGACCGGCGCCCGGCCTACGTAGACATCGCCGTACATATCGACGTCATCGGCCGGATGTTCGCCCCAGTACCCATCGCCGTCCCAGTTCCAGCTCCCATCGGTGTCGGAGTAGTAGAGATCGGCCCGGATGCCGTCGTAGCCGAGATCGTCCCAGGCGATTCTCGCCGGAACGACGTCGTCGTCCCCACCCAGGAGAACGTAGACCAGCCCCTCGGTGGCTTCGTAGTCCTTGATGAAGTTCCGGATTTCTTCCTGGTTATCCGTACCCGTGTAGTTGGCGTAGATCCAATCCGTGGTGAAAATCTCCGTAGGAACGCCCTTCTTGGTCTTCCAGTCGGCTAGAGGCTGAAACTCGTCGACGTAGCTCGAGCCGGTGATGATGGCGTACTCGACGATGCTCTGCCGGTCGCCCTTGGGCCTCGGACCGATGTGCTCGGCTACCTGTTCGGGATTGACCACCAGCGCGCGCACCCGGTCCATGACGGCCCTTTCGCCCGCCTCCGTACGACCGGTGATGATTCCCGCCGGCTCCTCGGCCGGCCCCAGAATCAGAGCCAGCTCGATCCGCCGGTTCAGATAGACCTTTCGCTGGGCGGGCCGGTACTCCACGGGATAAACCTGAACGCCCACCACCGCGTAACCGCCCATGTGCCCATTGGTCATCAGCTTCGCCACACTTCCCGGATACGGCTCCGCGGATTCATAGACGACCGGGTCCGGGCCGATGAATTGGCGAGTGGTCTTGTCGCTCAGACGAACGGGGGGTTGAGACGGGTGGAGGTAGAGGTCGGCGTCCAGCTCGATTTGCTCGAGGGAGCGAATCTCCAGGGCCGTCGCGACCATCCCGGCGGGGATGGAAAAGTGGATCGTTCGCACCGGAATCATGGGCTTGCCGGCTACCAGTTCAAACCGGCATTCCCCGACCCGGACCACATCAAACCCTTCTCGGCTTTCGATCGACATCCGATCGGGGTCGAAGATCACTGTGTGAGTCATCTCCGAGGCGGCGGCGGGCACCACCCCAAGACACAGCAGACCGACGAGTACGATGGACAGAATCGTAGCACAGCGCATGGATCCCTCCCTCTCTGGCAGCGACCAGATAATTACGGAAACGGTCTCGAAGGTTCTTAAAGAGCAAAACCCAATCGATCACTGCTTCAAGGGTAGCACATTGGACCTTAAGAATCAACAGGTTTCGGGTTTTTGCGCGCCCGATCGCTTGGAAGTTGTTATTTCTGAAGAAACTCCACCCGATGTCGTTCCATCCCTCCAGGTGACACGCAGTTCATCCACGCGGGTCTTCGCCGGCGCATCCAGAAAGACGAAACCTGTGGAAACATGCTGAGGGATCCCCATTCTTGTGGTACCCTGGCCCATGAGGTAGAAGAGTGGACGGGTTCTGGGATATCGGCAAATGGGTTCTGATCGTATTCGTCACCGGGGTGATCGCCGGCTTCGGCAAGCTGCTCGCGTTCTGGGTCGTGAGCCGAAGGCGCCGCCGCACTCGGCCCGCCGCACCGGCAGGAGTTCTTCCCTCTTCTCCTCCGGCCGCTAAGGACGCCTCGAAGCGACAGGCCAAGATTGAGAAGAAGCTCGCCAAGGCGGAGGTCAAACGAAGGAAGAAGGATCTGAAGGACTGAACCGCAAGTCACATCGAGACCGAGAGAGAAACCGTGAGGGGCGACGCGACCATCGCCCCTCGTCCGTTGGCACAATCCGTGGTTGCAGAAGAAGGGGGCAGGGTTTTCGCCGGCTGCCCCACCCCCACCCGCGTGCGGCCGGCGTCGTATCGGCCGCAGCGGAACCGGTGAACGTCCCGGTTCCTAGTGCTTGGAACCTCGGAACCCACGGGCCGGGCCGTGTCCAAACCCGGCGCCGTGGTGCGGGAGAAGGTTCGAAAGAGCCTCAAACACGATCGCTTGGTCCTCGTTGAGTAGGCCGCGAATCGCCGAGACCGATTCATCCCGAATCTGCTCGCCCTGCTCATGGGCTGCCTCACGCTCCATCTCATCATTTCGCACGGCCTCGTGGAGAGCCCGGACCTGCTCGTGCGCCGTGTCCATGATGTCCTCAATACCCGTGGCCTGGGAACCATCCAGATCCAGGATCCGGGTCATGAATTCAACCGCCCGATCCATGTGCTCCCCGGCTCGGGCCTGCATGTCTTCCTGCCGATCGGTGCGATGCTCTTCGCGAAGCGCGTCCATCTGTTCCAGCTGCTCGGCCGTGAGGATGTCTTTCAGCTCCTCCCGGAACTCCTCGTGAATTGCCTGCGCCTGCTCCCGGCCCTCTCCCCGGGCCGTCTCGCTGTCGCGACACGCTTGCCGGTGTTCCTGCAAAGCCTCGTGCATGTCCTCGAACACACCCTGGACGGCCGTCCTCTGCTCATCCGTGAGGTCCAGCGCCTCGGCGAGATCATCAACTCTGCCGGCCCCGCGCGGCCCCTGTCCCCTTCCCTGGAATCCGCGATCCCTACCTCGGCCCGGCCGTTCTCCCCGATGTTCGGCCATCGCATCCCTGTGCGCCTCATGCCGTTCAGCCATGAGATTCAGCAGCTCGGCAAACTTGGCCGGCTCGAGGATCTCCGAGCATGCCTCGAGGAAACCGAAGAAAGGCGGTTCGCCGTCTGGCGGTGAATCGACTCCTCCCTGGCCGAAGCCGTGACCTCGCCTTCCGCCGCGGCGCCCTTCGTGCATGCCCCGCCCCATCGTACCAGCCTTTTCTCGAACACCGTCAAGGGCAGTCTCGAGCGCCTCCGCTTCAGCCACCGTGAGACCGAGCGCCGTGGTGATCTCAGAGATGTCCGGGATCCATGCGGATGCCTCCGCGGCCACCGCCGCGCTGGACGATGAGAGAAGCGCCATCGGATCCGACTCGCCCTCCGACTCGCTGCAGCCCGCCGCTGCCGCAATCAAACCCGCTAGAGCCAAACCAGCGATCAGGAACTTCACGCGTCTCATGATACCCTCCCTTTCTCTGCGCACCCGAGTCTGAAACCCGGATGACGATTCAAACCCGCTACATCTCCGCCGAAATGACCGACGCACCTGTCTCGTTGATCGCCGAAGGTGACTCCTCGACCGAAGCCAGGCGAATCTTGCCCCAGACGTTCAGTGGTTCCGGCATTTCGGGACGCATTTCCCGCATTCCACCCCCCGGCCTGCCACCGCCCCGCATACCACCACCCGGCCGCCCGCCGCCCCCACGGCCCCTACCTTTCATTTCATCTCTCATCGCACTCACGTCGATCTTGGGCGTTTCTAATCCCACACCGATAACGCTTCCCGGTTTTGCGCCGATCGCGTAGGGATGATCGACCATCCCGGCAAGGGGAACCCTCAGCTCGTAGACCAACGCTCCATTGGATGTTCCCATTTCCACGTCGATCCCGCCCGCATCGTGAACATGGAGCTTCCGGCGGTCCCTTTCCCCGGGTCCGAGAATCTCCAGCTGCGTCATTGCCTCCAGGGTCTCCTGAAGATGCGCCTCGAAGTCTCCATCCTCCCGGTCACTTCCCACATCGGGTCTTGCGAAGGAAGGCATGCCGGACCCCGCCAGGGGAAACCCGCTCTGGCCCACTCCGAGGGGGAACCGAATTCCGAACTCCCGGTTGTTCCCTCCATCGGGGTCGAACCAGAGGGTAAACCCCATTCCCACCACTTGACGCCCGAATGACGCGTCTCCCAGAACGAGGCTCATATACAGATACTCTTCGTCATTGACCAGGCCGACCGAAACGTTCTCGTCTTCCAGGGCCGTTCTGGCACCCGCCCACTCCCGGTCGACCTCGCCGGGACTTCCGATCATTCCATCGATCGAGATCTCCCGATCCCGCCAACGGCTCTCCAGCTTCATCCCACCACATCCCTGGAGAAGAACCGCTGAGAGAAGAACGATCACCGTTGAGATCAGCGTTTTGTCCCGCCGCATTCTTCTCATGATTTCGATTCTCATGCCCATGCCCGTCCACGTTAAGGGTTCGATTCATTCCGATCTTCACCCCTATGATACGGGTCAGATGTTGCACAATTATGGCACAGGTGGGACAAAGGGCGACAAGCCCGTTTCCGGGGCTCGATTTCCGATTGGCGGTTTCCGATTGACTTGTAGGTTCCGGCGATGCCATAGGCAACCGGCGAACAGCAGTGCATGGGAAATGGTGAATAGGAAATCGGAAATAGGAACCTGACCTAGGTGCCCTGCTTTTCCGCGGGCAGGTCAATGAGGATGGTCGCTCCCGAGGGCTTCCGGTTCTCGGCGCGGACTTCGCCCTCATGCTGGTCGACAATCTCCTTGACGATCGCCAGTCCGAGTCCGGAACCCGTGGCCGCGCGGGCCGCGGACGCCCGATAGAAGCGGTCGAAGATATGTGGAAGGTCTTCTTCCGGGAAGCCGGGACCGTCATCGCTCACGGTGAGGCGGGCTCGGTCCGGTGGATCCGGGGCCGGGTCCAGCGAGAGTGTCACCGTTCCCCCCGAAGGAACATACCGCAGCGCATTCACGAGCAGATTGTCCAGAACCTGTTCGAGGCGGCGTCCGTCGGCCACCACCCGGACCGGATCAGCGGGACCCGTCCAGTGGATCTTCAGACCGGCCTGCTCGAACCGGGGCCGGAACCGGTCCATCGTGTTGCGGCAGAGCTCGGTCCAGTCCAACACCGTCGTCTCGAGATTCGTTGCCCCTGCCTCGAGCCGCGTGAGATCCAGAAGGTCGTCAATCAGAAGGTCCATCCGCTCTGATTCCTCAAGGATGTTCGCCAGGAATGTGACCCGCTCCTGGTCCGATACCGGCACCTTCGGTTCCAGAAGCGTTTCCGTGTAGCCCCGAATGGAGGTGAGAGGTGTGGCCAGCTCGTGGGAAATGTCCGCGAAGAGCTGCCGCCGCTGCCTATCGCTCTCCTCGAGATGCCGTCTGGCCTCCTTCAGTTTCTCCGTCATGCGATTGAGCCGCTCGCCCAATCTTCCGATTTCGTCTCTGCCCGGATTCGGCACCCGGGCATCCAGATCTCCCTCGCTGACACGCCCGGCCAGATCCTCGAGCGCCCGAAGCCGTCGTAACAGCAGCCGCACCATGATCAGCCCTGCGGCTCCCGAGAGCAGAAGGGCCAAAGGCAGATACAGGAGGAGCGGGCGGGGAATATCGTGCGGGAGAACATGAAAGCGGCGGGGAACGTGGAACCCGAGGGCAATCACTTCTCCCTGAACACGCGACGACGTGTCCACCGGCTGCCGGCTGAGAACCCGGGATCGAGGTCGGTCCCTCCGGTCCCGACCTCTGGGGCGCGGGCCCCGCGGGCGATCGGGTGATTCCGGATCAGGCGGCTCGCGGTCGGCCGGATCCAGGTGATCCCATTCCTCCACGGGATGATCGCTCAGAAGCCGCACCATGCCCGGAGGCATCCGTCGTCCGGTCAGGACTTCGCCGCCGGGTTTCCGAAAAACCAGCCGAACACTCTCCATCTCCTTCCGGTAGGAGACCAGGATGTTCTCGATGTCGGCGTTTCCCGCCGTGGGCGGCAGATTGCCGATGTCACTCGCAGCCCTCTGAGCGAGGAGTTCGGCATGCGTGCGGACCCACCTCTCTGCAATGGGCCGCATCACGGTGCCGACGGCGAACAGCTGCAGCACTGTGGCGACAACAAGGACGGCGAGGAAGGCACCGGCGAATGTCCAGAAGAGACTGCGGGTCCCTGGCCATTTTGTCATGAGCTGATCCGGGGAAATCGGTACCCGGCCCCCCACACGGTCTGAATGTACTCGGGATTCGACGAGTCCTTTTCGATCTTCCGCCTCAGCCGGCTGATCAGGCTATCGATGGATCGAGTATCCACCATACGATCGTCTCCCCAGACCCGTTCCATGAGGGCTTCGCGTGAGAAGACGCGGCCCGGATGGGACGCCAGAAAGTACAGCAGGTTGAATTCGAGGGTCGTCAGCTCGATCGGCTTCTTGCCGAGCCGGACCTCATACGCGAACGGGTCGATCTCGAGGTCCCCCCGGACCAGTGGTTTGTCCACCGGAGTCACGGCCGATCTTCGAAGAAGCGCACGAACCCGCGCCACCAGCTCTCTCGTGCTGAACGGCTTTGTCAGGTAGTCGTCGGCCCCGATCTCGAAGCCCAGAACCTTGTCTCCCTCGGTAGACCGCGCGGTCAGCATCAGGATGGGCACGTTGCTCTCGCGACGGACGCGCCGGGCCACTTCGAGACCATCGATGAGAGGAATCATAAGGTCCAGCACAATGAGGGCGGGATTCAACCGCTTGAATTCGTCGAGGCCTTTCTTTCCGTCGAAGGCCTGGTGACAACGAAACCCGGCCGCCGCAAGGTTCTTGGCGACGAGATCCGAGATCTTCTTCTCGTCTTCGATGATGAGGATGGTGGGATCCATGACGGCTCCAACGTATGCGCGCTCCGAGAGGTTGTCAAGAGGCCGCGAGGGGGCCGGGACGCGGTTTCGGCTCGTGCCTTGCGCAGCGGGAAAGGCCCGATGCAATGCCGAAAGTCGAAAGTGGAGAGTCGAAAGTGGACGTACCCGAGAGCAAGTGACATGGGCGAGGAACAAGGGAAGAGGGTCCGCACTCCGGTTCTCGGCTTTCGGCTTTCGGCTCTCGGCCTTCGGCTCTCGGTTCTCGGTTCTCGGCTCTCGGCTTTCAGCTCTCGGTTCTCGGCTCTCGGGACCCTTTCGCCCTTTCGCCCATTCGCCCATTCGCGTATGATAGAGATATGCCAAAGGAGAGCTTCGACACGCGCGATCCCCGGGGTCCGGGGAGAATCGGCCTGATTCTGTTCCTCTGGTTTGCCCTCTTCTATCTCCTCACCACGTCCGGCCACATCTTCACACCCGACGGCACGTTGATGTATCTGGTGACGGAGGGCCTGGTCGAACGCGGGGATCCGGCGCTCCCGACACAGGAGGGGGACTGGTCCTTCTGGCACACCGAGATCGGGCGGGACGGGCGGCGATACGCCATCTACGGATTGGGGCCTTCGCTGGCGGCCGTCCCCTTTTACCTCCTGGGGCGGGGAGTCGCGGAGATCGCCCCCGCGACAAGCGAGCCCGTATTCCAGCGTCCACTCAAGCTGTTTCACCCGCGCGAGTTCAACACGTTCGTTCGAATCTGGGGTGTTTCCCTGACGAATGCGATCGTCGCCGCCGGCGTGGTCTGGCTTCTCTATGCCGTGAGTCTCACCCTGGGACTCGGGCGAGGCACGTCCCTCGCTCTCGCCTTCATCCTCGGGGCCGCCTCTCCCCTCTGGCACTACTCGAAGACCTTTTTCGGCGAGCCCATGTCCGCCCTGGCGCTCCTGCTGTTCCTGTATCTGATGCTGAAGCACCGGCAAGATGCCTCTTCGCGCTCGCTCTTCTGGGCCGGCGTCGCTCTCTCCGCCGCCCTGCTGATCAAGGCGGCGAACGCCGTATTCCTGGCCGCGGCTCTTCCTTTCGCCGCGGTACTCGTGTGGACGAAGCAAGACCGTCTGCGGCACCTGGCAACTCTCGGACTGGGACTGATCTCCCTCTTCCCCATCATTCTCTACTACAACGCGTATCGATTCGGGACGATCTTTGAAACCGGCTACTCCTCCAAGATCGACTTCACACATCCTTTCCTGTCCGGCGTCATCGGACTCCTGATCTCTCCCGGACGCGGGCTGTTTCTGTACTTCCCGCTCGCGCTCCTGTCCCTGGTCGTTCTCATCCTCCGTTGGAAGAGGGACCGCGCACTCTCGGTCTTTCTCTTCTCCATGCTCCTGATCCCGGCTTTGTTTCACGCCAAATGGTGGTCGTGGGAAGGCGGATGGTGCTGGGGCCCGCGCTTCTTCGTGCCGGTGCTTCCGCTTCTGGTCCTGCCCCTCGGATACTGGATTGACGAGAGACGGGATCGACCGACAGGGGCTTGGATCGTTTTGGTCGTCGCCGTCCTGTCGGCCGTGATCGCCTTCTCGGGTATCCTCGTGAGCTTCAACGACTACTACTCCGTTATGAAGGCGCACTACGGCATCCTCAGAAGCCCGTATTATCCGGACATGCGGTGGGCCTGGCAGTGGTCACCGCTTCTCCAGTACTGGGGATTTGAGCACAAGAACTTCTTCCTTGCGACGACCGCCCTCTCAACTCCGGCCGGACGATTCTGGCAGGTCGGCTTCGGCGTTCTTGCCATCCTGTGGATCGGAACCACGGGTCTGTTGTGGCGGGAAAGAAACCGTGACTGAGAGATCGGCGGCGTACTCCAAAACGGGATTCGACTTTGTGAGGCGCCCGTTTCGCGCGACGAAGCTCGGGTTCGGGCCCGGCGTTTTGTTGGATGCAAACCTCCAAATGTGCTATATTAGACAGTGCAAGTTATTTTGCGTCTTGTCACGTCCAGACAAACCCACAAGGAAGGAACCGCTCATGCGTACGCTTCTGGCTTTGGCGCTTTTCGCAATGCCGATTTCGCCGGTCATCGCGGCGATGCCTGTGGAAAACGCTCTCATCGTTGTCAACGGTCCGGAGATTCGGACGGCCACCCGGCTTCTGTCCGAAGACGTGAATGTCGTTCGGGACATGGAACGGTACCTCTTGGTGGTTGCAGGACCTCGGGACATCGAGCGAATGGACGCGTTGGACGTGGACTGGCGGATCCTGGATGCGTCCGTCGAGGGAAAGACGTACTACACCGTCGGGGTAAGGGACCGTGCTCGCCTCTCCGATCTCCAAACCAGGGCCCGCATTCTCTATGCCGTCGGATTCGATGACGTCGGGTTCGACGCCGTCGTGGAGGCAACCGAGGGGGAGATTCACTCCCTTGCGGCGGAGGGATTCGAGATCGCGCGGGTCTTCATGCGGCCCATCCGACCCGCGCCGGTGGAGAGACCGGTGATTCGAACGGCGGCCAAGGCGGCCGACCCCGCCATTCAGGCAATGGTCAATGAGGTGTCCAGCGCCGCAGTAGACGCCGGCGTACAGCGCTTGCAGGATTTCGTCACGCGCTACGCCACGCACGACAGCTGCCAGGCCGCGGCCGAATGGATCAAGGCCGAGTTCGAATCGTACGGCATCGACAGCGTGTATTTCCACAATTTCAGCTCCATCTACAAGGACAACGTTGTGGCCGTCATTCCGGGCTCGGGAGACCCCGACAAGGTATTCGTTATCGGCGGCCACTACGACTCCATCACGTCCGACCAGAACAACTGCCCCGGTGCCGACGACAACGCGTCCGGAACGGTCTGCGCACTGGAATGCGCCCGGGTTCTCAGCAACTACGAATTCAGCTACACGCTGGTATTCATCGCCTTCGGCGGCGAGGAACTGGGACTCTACGGAAGTGAGGGGTACGCGGCGGACGCGGCCGCACGCGGCGAAGACATCGTCGGGATGATATCGGTGGACATGATCGGATACCTGGCCGGCGGAGACGCACTGGATCTGGACATCATCAGCAACACCAACTCCCAGTGGATGCGCGACGTGCTCGAAGATGTGGCCGCCCTCTACGTGTCGGATCTGCCTATCGTGGACGGTTATCTTCCCGGCGGCGCCAGCAGCGATCACGCGTCCTTCTGGGCCCACGGCTACGACGCCGTTCTCTTCTTCGAGGACAGCGGCAGCTACAGTCCGTACATTCATACGACGAGCGACGTGGTGGGGCTGAGCTACAACTCCTCGACTCTGGCCGAGCGCTCCGTCAAGGCGGCGGTCGCGTTCCTAGCCACGGCGGCCGAGCCTTTCTCGCTCTCGATCCTTCATGATACCCCCCTGGAGAACACCGAGGACAGCATCCAACCGTACCGGGTCGTGACCGAAATCGTGGCCGCGGGCACCTTGAATCCGGATTCTCTCCTGGTCCGGTATTCGACCGGAGCGGGCGAGAACACGTTGGAGCTCTCGGCAACCGGAACCCCGAATGAATACGAAGCCTTCATCCCCCCACAGCCGGGCGGGACGTTCGTCGAGTACTACATCGTGGCGGAAGACACGGACGGGAATCGGGCGATGAATCCGAAGAACGCTCCTGCGGACGTGTATACCTTTTTCGTCGGAACCATCACCGCCTTTTTCGAGGACGACTTCGAGACGCACAAGGGTTGGACCGTGGGCGCGACCGGCGACGGCGCGACGACCGGGATCTGGGAGCGATGCGATCCCGAGTGGACCGAGGCCCAGCCCGAGGACGATCACACGCCCGATCCGGGAGTGGACGCCTATATCACCCAGTGCGCGGCGGGCTCCGGCCAGGGGAGCTACGACGTGGACGGCGGCCGGACGACGCTCGTGTCGCCCGTTTTTGATCTCACCATGTACACCAACGCGGCGGTCCGGTACCACTACTGGTACGCGAACGACACCGGCTCCGCGGCGGGCACCGACGTGTGGAGGGTCCACGTCAGCGACGACGGATGGGCGACGTGGGATACCCTGCAAACCACTTCCGCAAGTACACACGAGTGGGACAGGGTCGAGTTTTCTCTCGAAGATTATGTCGACTTCAACGACCAGGTGCAGTTCCGATTCATCGCGGCGGACGAGGGCGACGGCTCGATTGTAGAGGCCGGCGTGGATGACTTCTCCCTGGTCACGTACCAGGAGGCCACGACGGGCGCGGCCGAAACGGAGGTCTCGAGGGCGGGCCGCATCGCGCTGGGGCAAAACGTACCCAATCCTTTCAATCCGCAAACGACCATCCGGCTTTCCGTACCGGGATCCGGTGCAAGGGCCACGCTTCGCGTCTTCGACGTCACCGGACGGCAGGTCGTGACCCTCATCGAGAATTCGATCATCTCGGGGGAGTGGGTGGTTGAATGGGACGGCAAGGACAACCGGGGCGCCCAAGTCTCGACCGGCGTGTACTTCTATCGCCTGGACGTCGGCGCCGAGAACCTGACGCGAAAGATGGTACTGATTCGATAGGAAAACGGACGATTGGAGGATTGGACCCGGGCGGCCGGCAGACCGCCCGTTTCCTTCTCCCTTCGTGGACCCTGTGCTCTGTAGTGAAGGCTCCCTGCTGAAAGTCTACGGGTTGCCCTCTGCGAAATCCGTGGCCCACGGGTTTGAGTCTGTCCCACCGTCTCTCCCTCATCTCATCGCGTCTCTTGACACTCATGCGTCTCGTGAGTACGGTTGATATGCACTGGTGAAGTTTGTGAGGGGGGTGGATATGAACATTCGAATCTTACTGTCGGTTGCAGTGATCACGGTTTCCGGAGCGCTCTGGGACGGCCGCGCGGCCGCCGGTGAGAACACCGGCGTCCGGCTGGCCATGCACTGCGTGGCATCGGATCGTTATCTCGGCTGCCCGAGCGACTGCCCTCAATCGTGCGAGGAAATCGACTGGGACTTCACGCCCGAGGAATTGGCCACGTCCTTCGATCAGGGGACGATCTACCTGGTGGCGTATAACGTGAGCGGACTGTCGGGGATCGAATTCGCTCTTGAGGTTGTTTCCGGTTCCGGCGCGTCTTTCGAGGAAATCACATGGTGCGGATCGGCCCCTGCGTTTCCCAGCCTGGGAGATGTATGGCGCGGCGGGCGCATCGTCACCTGGGGAAACGCCCACTGTCTCGAACCGCAGTCAGCCGACGGCGGTGTCGTTTTCGGCCGCCTTCGGGTTGATTTCTCCGGAATGGAACCCACCATCATCGACTACGCTCCGAGCAACTACAGCGACGCCTCCTTCCCGCACAACTACGCCCTCAACTGCACGGACGATTTCGCGGAGGATCCCGTCGTCCAGCACCACGGCGCCGTGATCTATGGCCATGGCTTCTCCATCGGCAACCCGTGCGAGGGCGGCCCCGTAGACGAGCTTCAAACCTGGAGTGAAATGAAGTCGATGTACAGGTACTAGCCCGGATGAAGCATGGCTCGCGGTGCCCCGAGCCATGCTTCATCCGGGCAGAGCAATGGAGCAATCGATCAATAGAGCAATAGACTACGGAAAGAGGCATCGTAGAAAAGCACACCCGGCTCCATTGCGGCCTATTGTCCAGTTGCTCTATTGCTCCGGCCCGCGGCCATTCGTGGCCCCAGGACCGGAAGTCTGTGCATGAAGCAGGCTGGAACACCGAAGTCGGCCGGGATTGGAGTTTGGGTCTGCGCCCCGTCGCCCACGAGGGAGTATTGACACACGTGTGCCCGCTGGCGGATACTGAGCTTCACTACCCGAGCCGGGCGACGAGCAAATGATCACTCAGCCATCGAAGCGATCCTCCGCGAGAGTCACGGCGCTTCACGTCACCATCCTCCTTCTGGCCGCGTGGCTGGTCTATGTGAACGCCATCGGCAACGATTACACCAACTGGGACGATCCCGAGGTCATCCTCAACAACCCCCACATCCGGACATTGGATGCGGATCATGTGCGTCGGATCTTCACGCCGGGGGAAGAGGGAACGTCCGGCATTCGAGGGATCTACCGGCCGATCTGGACGCTGAGCTACGCTCTGGACAACCGGGTGGGCGGGCTCAATCCGGCGGCGGTTCACGCGCACAGCCTTCTCCTCCATTCGCTGAACGCAACCCTCGTCTATCTTCTGGCTTTGGCCGTGGGTTTGGCCTCCGCACCGGCGTTTGCGGCGGCGCTTGTGTTCGCCGTCCATCCGATTCACGTCGAGGCCGTTGCGTGGGCGTCGGGCAGAAACGAAGTCCTCGTGACCCTCTTCTTCCTGGCCGCGTACCTCCTGGCCGCGTTTCGAACGCGTCTCGCCGGTCGATTCCACCCGGGCCTCTACGCAGTGTCTCTCGCCCTGCTGGCTCTTGCCCTTCTCTCGAAGGTGACGGCTGCGGTCTTCCCTTTTCTGCTCTTCGCCACCTATGCCTGGTTCCTCCGGAACCGGGAGAGAGACTCCGTGTGCCGGGGCGCGTGCGTCGCGAGACATCTGCCCTACCTCCTTCTGAGTCTGGGACTCGCGTGGATCGAGCTCTTCGTCAGCCGCGCGGGCGTCGTCGTTCATCCGGAGAATGCAGCGAGTCGAGCCGTCACTCTTCTCACCATGCCGAAGGTCGTCCTGTCCTACCTGGGCTCGCTGATGCTGCCTCTCCATCTCGCACCTCGCTATGACACGGCGTACGTAACGGGCGCTTCCGCAGAAGCCGTGGCAACGATCCTCGGACTTGTGCTGGTGATCCTCTTCTCCGTGTGGATCGGTCGAAGATGGAGAGCTTTCGGTTTCGCCGCCCTGTGGTTTGCTCTGACGCTCCTGCCGGCCGGCAATCTGGTTCTTCTCTCGACACTCAGGGCCGACCGGTTCATGTATCTTCCATCCGTCGGATTCTGTCTGGCGCTGGGTGCTCTCTTTCAGATTTCGAGGGAGAAGAACCGTTCCCTGGGAAGGATCGTTGCCATGGTCCTCGCAGGATGGTGTGTGTTCTGCGCGGGGGTCACGATCGGACAGAACCGAATCTGGAAGAACAGCGTGGCACTCTGGGAAACGACCGCCACTCGCTCACCGGGCGACTACATGGCGCACCACAACCTGGGAATCGCCTACATCGAAGCCGGGCGCCGGGAGATCGCACGCCTTGCATTCGAGCGCTCTCTTGAACTCAATCCCGATTTCTCCAAAACGCATAACAATCTCGGGCGGATGTCGGCGGCGGCGGGTGAAACGGAGCAAGCGGAACGGTATTTCCGGAAGGCGATCGAGATCGATCCTGCCTATGCCAACGCCTTCACGGGCCTGGGCGCTCTTTACGCGCAGACGAAGAGGGACAAGGAGGCCGTTCTCGCGCTTGAACAATCGATCGCGCTGGATCCCACGCAGGGAGAGCCCCACTTCCTTCTGGGGCAGATCTATGCCCGGACGGGAAATCCGGCGCGGGCCCGAGAGGAGCTCACCAGAGCCCTGGCGAGTGGGCTGGCTCCCGCCTCGACGTTGCGCGCCGAAGCGCTATTGCGGTCGTCGGCCGCATCGGACCGGTCTGATCCTATCGCGCCAGAATGATTTTGCGAGTGTCGGCCATCCCATCACATTCATACCGGCAGAAGTACACACCGCTCGAGGCGCCGATACCTCCTCCGTCCACTCCGTCCCAGCGGAACCGGTGCCCCCCGGCCGGCAGCATTCCCTCGGCGAGCAAGCGGACCATGCGTCCTTCCACGTCATAGACGGCGAGACGCACGGTCCCCGGCGCGGCGAGGCTGAATTCAAGGAAGATCTCGGGATTGAAGGGATTCGGATGGCAGACGAAATCGGACGACGCGCGCCACGGCCGTTCGCCGGCCGCCACGGCCGTGGTCCTGGCCGCGAGAACGGCCTCGACCGCCGAGAGCGCGTGGATTCGCCCGTACCCGAACAGGTTGTCCTTTCCGGGAATCCAGAAATCCAGACAGGTTTCCTCAAGGAAGGTCTCGATATCGTCGACCCCAAGAGACGGATCGGCCTGGAGCATGAGCGCCACGGTGCCGCTCACGTGGGGCGTGGCCATCGACGTGCCGGCCCGGGTCGGGCCGCTGTAGCCGCCCTCCAGTAGAGTCGAATTGATGTTCTGCCCCGGCGCGCAGAAATCAGGCTTGATGAGTCCCGGCGGGTACGGGTAATCTCCGTAGCCTTCGACCGACGCCCACGTCACAGGGCCCTCGGAACTGAAATCGCTTACCCAGTCGCCGGCCGATACCGCGCCGACGGCAATCACCGCCGGCACGTCCGCCGGGGTCCGGATCTGTTCGGGAGGATCGCAATATAGACTGGTCCCTTCATCGTCCCGCTCGTTTCCGGCCGCGGCCAGAACCACTACCCCGGCCGCAACGGCGTTCTCACACGCCTGCCGCCAGAGCGCCCGGGCGGGATGATGCGCGCACTGGATCCAGCCGATGCTCATGTTGATGATGTCGCACCCATTCTCGACCGCGTACTGGATGGCCTCCCATGCGTCCTCTTCTTCTCCCATCCCATGCTCCAGGACCTTGAGCGCCATGATGCCGGCCCCCGGCGCGACGCCGGTCACCAGACCGCCCGTGCCGTCCCCTGCCACGCTTCCGGCCGTGTGCGTCCCGTGGCCGTCGTCGTCCATCGGATCGCCGGCGCGGAGTGCGAAATCGTAGCCGTAGACATCGTCCACGTAACCGTTGCCGTCGTCGTCGATGAAGTTGTTCGGCATCTCTTGCGGATTCGTCCACATCCGACTCTGGAGATCCGAATGTGTATAGTCCACGCCCGTATCCAGCATGGCCACCAGGACCCCGGCGCCGTCGATGCCGTGCCGCGCCCACACGGTGTCCGCGCCCACTCGAGTCACGGACCACACCGGAGGAGGGGCGTCGGTCGCAATCGCCGTACGCTCGGTGGTGCAGAGAACCTCCCGGGGTTCCCTCAGGTAGATCGACCGAACGGTTGGATGGTGCTCGAGCGCGGCGATGACACTCGGCGGCAGAGAAGCGGTCACGGCATCGACAATCCAGAATGCCCGCGCCGTGTCCGTGTCGGATCCTTTCCCGTTCTCGGCCAGCCATTCGAGCAGATCACCACGTCGCTCCTCGGAGCGCGCCTTGAGTCCCGCGATCGCGCAACGTCTCTCCTCCAGAGTCGGGCGTCTCCCCGTCTCACATTGCGGCGGGTTCCACTTGAATCCCGATTCATCAGGGGCGGCGTCAATCACAACGGTTACGGGAATTCGTTCGGCGGGACCGGACGCGTGCATCTTCGACTTGAGAGAGGCGTGAACCGTTTCGCCGGCCGTCGCGGTCTTCGAGAATCCGGCCGTCACGATGCAGGTGACGACAACGACGGCCCATCTCATCCGAGCGACACACCCCGATCCGCAGGGGCGATACGGACCGGGGTGTGCGAACGGCTGATCTACGAAGAACGTGCCGGGATGGATTGTCATCGGGTTCGCTCCTGGGTGGCACCGGCCGGATCGACCTGTTCATCTCCACCCCTCCCGGAGCAATGCAAGAACCGTTCCCCGAACGCAGCCTGCGCCGGAGCCGTCAATTTCATTTCCTGACAATGCATTCGACGAATCCCGCAGCGACGGGGCCGCTTGCGTATGTTGGACGATGCCGGCAGGTCGGTGGGGCGGAACCCGCGCCGCGGGGAAAATCACCCGATTCGACATCCCTCCTTCGAGGAAGCGCTTGACGGCCGCGGCGGATAGGCGTATTCTTTCGAGAGTTTGGAATCGACGTACGCCCGACGCATAGGCCGCCGGCCCGTGCATTTACTTTTTGGGGGAGGGTTTCTTTGACACCGGAGTTTGAATGCCGCAACTGCGGAGTCTGTTGCTCGCAGATTCCGCTCATCGTCGCCGGGGACATACACGTGATCATCAAGCACGTCGGGTGTGACCCGGAGGACTTCATCGAGTTCTACGAACCGGATGACTTCGACGAAGGTACGGCGCCCGACGACCAGTGGCTGGAGATGGACGGCGGCCGCCGCATGATCGGAATGAAGCGCCGGAACGAAACCTGCGTCTTCCGCCGTGACGGTCGCTGTTCCATCTACGTCCACCGCCCCCTCATGTGCGCCCTGCACCCTTACTGCCCGCGGGACGAGACGGAGGAAGAACCCGAGTTCAACCTTCATTGCCACCACGGCTGCAAAGGAATTACCAAAGGGCCCCTCTCGCCCGAAGCTTTCAAGGACCTCCAGAAATCCCACGACGTTTTCTCGCGACGGGAATGGGACTTCGACGACATCGTCAAGCGTTGGAACCGAAAGGGAAGAAAGAACAGAAGCGAAGAGGCTTTCCTGAAGTTCATCGGCGTGAAGGTCCGCGAGCGCGAGAGCGCGACACGGTGACAAGGCGTAACCCCTTCCACAGATTTCACAGATGGACTACGATTCACTGCGGCGAAGACTCTCGGGGCGATGGCTTTAACCATCGCCCCGATTCCATCCGTGAAATCTGTGGCTAGAGTTTGGGCTTTCGAGTCTCTTTAGCCTGCACCCTTCAGAAATGCCTCGACCTCCGAACGGCTCGGAATCCCCGTCCTTCCCCCCAACGAACCGCACTTCATGGCCGCCACGGCGTTGGAGAAGCGCAGGATCTCCGGGATGGCCCAACCCTCGATGATCCCGTAGGCGAAAGCGCCGTGGAAGACATCCCCCGCGCCGGTGGTATCCACGACCGTCACGGGGAAACCGGGTGAATGAAAGACACCGCCCTCCGTGACGGCCACGGCACCGTCCGGGCCCAGTGTCATGGCCGCCACCTTCGGGCCGTAGTCCCGAATGGCCTGGAGGGCTCGGAGGCGATCCCCATGCCCGGTGAGTTTCTCGGGAAACGACTGGGAAGCGACGGCGAAATCCACGAGGGAGAGCAATTCCTCGATTCGATCATCGGGTGTTCCGGCGTCCAACAGAATTGGAATCCCCTCCGCCTTCGCCGCTCGGGCGGCTTGAATGGCGCCCGGAATCTCATGGTTGTCCACGTGGAGGAGTCGCGCGGATCGGACGAGATCGATGTCGATTTCTCCCTCGGCCAGGTTGGGTAGTCCGGCGCGTCCCCACAGAATGGTCCGGTGTCCCTTCCCGGGCTCCACCATGATGAATGCGAACTGGGAGTGGTGTTCGGGCGAAACCACAACACCGCTCGTGTCCACGTTCTCTCGCTTGAGGTCGTCCAGCATGAGGCGCCCGCGGGTATCCCCGCCGATCTTCGCAATGAGGGCGGCCGTTTTCCCGAGTCTCGCCACCGTCACCAGGGCCGTGGACACCGGTCCACCTCCCTGCTCCAGCAGCTGACGAACCTCGAGCTTCGTGTCGGGTTTCGGCAAGTGCGGAACAATGCCCAGGTAGTCATACGCCGTATAGCCGACGCCGACAACGTCAAAGATTCTGTCCATTCGCGGAATCTCCGGTTTCGACGGAGCCATGGAACAATCGGCCAATAGAGCAACAGATTTCGGAGAAAGGCATTATGATCTACTGCTCCACCCCATCCCCCCCGTGATACCCACGCTGAGAGTCTGTACATGCAGCACGCTAGCATGCACTCAAAGCCGCTGTCAACGGCCGCCGTCGTTCTTGACGTGAGCGGCCTTTTCGGACACTGTAGGGAACCGGTGCTTTCGGCGGAGTGTGGAACATGGCGATGCTTGACAACCATGAGGGGGAACAGGTCTCGCGCGCGTCGATCCTCCTGGCGTTGGCCGGAATGGGCCTCTACGCGATGACCGGACAGATCATTCTCGTCCGAGAGCTCCTGGTAATTTTCTACGGGAGCGAGCTCAGTTTGGGACTCATTTTCGCGTGCTGGCTCATCTGGGTATCCGCGGGCGCGGCCGTGGCTTCACGCGCGATTCCCCGCCTTCAGGATCCCCGGCGCTGGCTGTCTCGTGCCCTCCTGATCGCGCTGATCTGCCTTCCGGTGCAGACGGTGCTCATTCGAGCCCTGCGCGGAATCCTGGGCACCCCGCCGGGACTGCTGATTCCGCTTGCAGAGATCACCCTGGCGACGGCCCTGGCCCTCATGCCCCTCAGCTTCTTCGTCGGATTCACGTTTCCCCTGGCCTCCGCCCTCCACGCGGGCCGCTCCTCTCGCCCGGCGCGGAGCATTGGGACGATATACGTCGCCGAGACCGCGGGGTCCGTGGTCGGGGCCGCCCTCTTCACCTACGCGTTTGCGGGTCGCATGAATCACCTCTCGGTCGAGGCCCTCTCGGCCCTCCCGCTCCTGGCCGCGTGTGTTCTTCTACATGCGCCGGGATCAGGGAACGGATCCCGCCTCGGGCGAACGGCGGTGACCGTTCTGTCCGTCGGCGTCGTGGGATTCCTGCTCGCCGGAGCCGCTCGATGGGTTGACACGGAGACCATCCTGCTCCGGTGGACATTCGGACACCCCGGCATCGAGCTGATCGAGTGGAAGGATTCCAAGTATCAGCATCTCTCGGCCGGCGGACTCGCCGGCCAGACGACGCTCTACGGAAACGGCGCTCCCCTCTTCTCGCTGCCCGACGAGTACGACGCGGCAATCGCGGCACATCTGCTGCTCGTTCAACATCCCGAGCCGCGGCGGGTTCTTCTCCTGGGCGGAGGAACTCCCGAGATGTTCCGGGAGATTCTCAAACACCCCGTGGAAAGTCTCGATTTCGTCGAGACCGACCCCGAACTGATTGCTCTCACACGCCGATTCTCCCGAGGAGAGAGTGCGTCGGTGTTTGATGACCCCAGACTTCACATCCATATGATGGACGGCCGCTCGTTTCTGAGGATATCCGAGGACCTCTACGATCTCGTGATCACCCGCCTGCCGGACCCCACCACGGCCATGCTCAACCGGTTCTACACGGTGGAGTTCTTCCGGCAGGCGGCGGGCCGGCTGAGGCCGGGCGGCACCTTTGCCTTCAGCGTCGGCGGGGCCGTCAACTACATGGGGGAGGAGGTCGGGCCGTTTCGCTCTACTCTCTTCCATTCCCTCTTCAAGGTGTTCCCGCACGTCCTCGTGACTCCCGGGCAGCGGAATGTGTTCATCGCGTCCCGATCCGCCGATTCGATCACGAAAGACCCGGTCGTGCTCGCCGCCCGATACGCCGACCGCAACATTGCATCCGAGCACTTCTCTCCTCTTCTCTACTCCGATCTCGTGCAGCCGGAGCGGACCGCGTGGTTCCGGGCCGAGCTGGAGACCTTCCCGGCAGGCATTCTCAACCGTGACGCTCGTCCCGTATCCTATTTTCACACGGTGCTTCTCTGGGACCGGTTCTCGGAATCTCAGATCGGCCCCATTCTCAGGCGCCTCGCGGGTCTTCGACTCTGGATGCCGCTTCTCGCTCTCGTTCTGTGTGTGGTGGTCCGGTTCGCCTGGCTCGCGCTGCATCCTTCGTCTCAACGTTCCCGGCCCGCTTTCAACGCCCTCTCGACGATCGCCACAACCGGTTTTCTGGCGATGGGCGTTCAACTTACGATCCTGTTCGCGTTTCAGAACCAGCTCGGATACATCTATGAGAAAGTGGGCCTCGTCGTGGCGACCTTCATGTTGGGGCTCTTCTTCGGCGGGCGGCTGGGAAGCGCGCGCTTGGCGAAACCCATCCGGCCCGCGCGAGTTCTGGGATGCGTGGACGCGGCCATGATCCTTCTGTGCCTGGCGCTACCCGAGCTGTTGGCTCTCCCGTCGGATGCAGGAAGGACGGCGATCGGCGTTCCCACCGAACTGTGGTTCTTCCTGTTGTCCGGTGCTACGGGATGTCTGGCGGGAATCCAGTTCCCACTGGCGGGCCAGCTGTATCTGGATGTGAACGCGACCGTCCCGAGGGCGGCCGGTCTGGTGGATTCGGCCGATCATCTCGGCGCGGCCCTGGGAGCTCTTCTGGTGGGATCCCTTCTGATTCCCCTCCTCGGCGTGATGAACACGTGTTTCCTCATGGCGGGACTGAAAAGCGCGAACCTGTTGTTCCTGGTCGTCAGGGAATAGTCAATCCGGCAGTTATCGCTTTGTCGTGTTGTCGGCGCGGGCCTTGCGGAGCGGGCGGCCCGGGGATGGTCTATTCCGGCTCTCGGCTCTCGGTTCTCGGTTCTTCGTCCCATCTTCGTCACCTTGCCGGGCCGGGCGGGTACACTCCGCATCCGTGAAATCTGTGGCCGGGTGGGGGTTCGTTCCTCCGAGACAGATGTCTACATTTCGACGATCGCCAGAATCTCATCTCCCTGCACAATCGCCTCGACCACGTCTTGCCCCTCGAGCACCCGGCCGAACACCGTGTATAGGCCGTCCAGGTGTGGCTGAGGCGAGTGCGTGATGAAGAACTGGCTCCCCCCGGTGTCCTTGCCGGAAAGGGCCATCCCCAGCGTTCCCGTGAGGTAGCGGTGCCGGTTGATCTCACAGCGGATGGTGTATCCCGGATCTCCCCAGCCGTCGCCGCGAGGGCATCCCCCCTGAATGACGAAGTTGGGAACGACCCGGTGGAAGGTCAGTCCGTCGTAGAATCCCTCGCCCGCGAGCCGGAGGAAATTCGCCACCGTCTCCGGCGCGTCGTCCCCGTGAAGGACACATATAATGTGTCCGCGCGAGGTTTCAATCCGGATTCTCCTCTCCCCGAGACCCATCGCCAGACCGCTTCCATCACGCGAACCGTCGCCGTAGACCGCCGGAGCAATCTTGACCGCGGTTTCACCCTTCTCCTGCAGAATATCCCCGGCCAACCGGCGGACGCGAATATCGGGGTCCTCGAGAGCGGCCCTGTAGATGGGCTCGACTCCAAAGGCGGCCATCTTCCGGAACGCCGTGATCACAGCCAGTCGCACCTCCGCGTCCTGAAGCGTTGTTCCGGAAAATGAATGAAAGGTCTTCTTGAGAGCGGGTATTGACCCGCGACTCCGTAACGTGCCCAACCCCTCGGCGGCAACGGCGACGACCACCCAGTCCGGATCTTCCAGCGCCCCCACCAGCGCCTCCGTGGAGCCTTTCTGCCTCAGGGTGGACAACCCCTTGGCCGCGGCGGATCGGATTCGGGAATCCGGGTCTTTCAGTCGCGGGACCAGAAACGCGACGCTCTTCGGCAGCTGAAGATGCCCCAGTGCCTCGTGGGCTCGAACCCGAACGTAGCGCTCCGAATCCTCGGTTCGGGAGGTAACGTCCGAAAACACGCGCCTGCCCCCGATTCGCGCAAGCGCGTTGACGGCCTCCCCTCGAACATCGGGGCTTGGGTCGTCGAGCCGCTCTTTCAGCGCCTCGACGGCTTGCCAACCCTTGAGATCACCGAGGATGAGACACGCGGCCGTTCTCACATGGTGATTCGGGGAGTCCAGGGATTCAAGCACGGACGGGACCGCCAGGGAGTCGCTCGAATTCCCGATAGCCATCAGCACGTTGACCTGCACGCGCCAGTCCGGATGTTTGAGTGCAGGCAGGACGGCCTCCCACTCGAAGCCTTCGCCGCGCTTTTGCAATCCCCGGGACGCCAGGACGGCGACCATGGGGTCCTTGTCTTCCAGGGCACGAACCAGAGCTTGCGTGACATGATCTTCGTGGAATTTCTCGAGGGCCCAGGCGGCCTTCCAGCGGACCCCCGATTCCGGATCCTTCTCCAGAAGGCGCATCAGGGGCTCGATTGCCGTGGGGTCTTCCAGTCTGCCCAGTGCCAGTGCAATCTCTCCCCGCAGTTCCGGGGACGGGCTGTCCAGCATGTCCAGGAGGCGTTGGGTGACCTTATAGTTTCCCACTTTCCCGAGCGCCTCGACGACGCTTGCGCGCACGCCGTGGACGGGGTCCTCCAAGGCCCGGAGTAACCCCCCGGTCCGTGTGCTGTCGTCCAGTAGACCGATGCCGAAAGCCGCGGCCGCCCGTACGTCCCCGTCCGGATCTTCGAGTGCGCGAACCAGATTCACCCCGCCTTCCTCGCGGCCGATCCGCCCCAGGGCCGACACCGCAGCCAACCGGACTTGCGGATTTGGGTCTTTCGTGTAGCGCGCCAATTCCCAGTTCTCGAGATACCGATCGTCTTCGAGCACCTTAATGCGGAGCAGTGTGGCTTCGTCCGGCGGCGACGTACTCACCGATCCGATCAGCACCACGAGCAGGATGGGCGCCAGGAGCGCGATGGCAATAAGCAGGTATCGTAAAGCCCTCATCCGAACCCCCATGAGATCAGAAACACAGACCGGGCGTGTGACAGTGATCCCCGTTCTCGTATCACACATCGACCCGGAACACAAGCCCATGTTCGGGCAAATCCACTCTCGGCTCTTTTGTGTCTTGACGTTCTCCTCATGACCTGAGTAGTCTTGGGTGTTCTCACGGAGACGACGGAGCAAGCGCATGAGAAAGCCCTCGAACGACAAACCCTTCCGGCTCACCCAGACCACGAGCGGCGCGGGCTGAGCGTGCAAGCTGAGCCCGGAGGGCTTGGAACAGGCTCTGAAGCAGTTGAACATTCCGCCGGACCCCAACGTACTGGTCGGGTCCAACACGGCGGACGACGCCGGCGTGTATCGCTTGCGTGACGATCTGGCCCTCGTTCAGACGGTGGATTTCTTCACGGCCATGGTCGACGACCCCTACGCTTTCGGCCATGTGGCTGCGGCCAACGCGTTGAGCGACGTCTACGCCATGGGCGGGCGGCCGGTGACCGCACTCAACGTCATCGGTTTCCCCGAGAACAAACTTCCCCTGGAAATCCTGGTCCGGATTCTCCAGGGAGGGTTGGACAAGGCCGTCGAGGCCCGCGTGAGCATCGTCGGTGGACACACCGTCAAGGACGATGAGATCAAGTACGGGATGGCCGTGACGGGCCTGGTTCACCCCGAGCGCGTTATCACCAACGCCGGCGCCCGCCCCGGCGACCGCCTGTTCCTGACCAAACCGCTGGGTTCGGGAATCGTCACCACGGCGATCAAGCGCGATCTGGCGAACCCCGACGAGATTGATGAGATCACGACTCTCATGGCGGCGCTCAACCGATCCGCCTCCGAGGTGATGTCCGAGGTCGGCGTCAACGCCTGCACGGACGTCACGGGATTCGGCCTCCTCGGCCACCTCCACGAAATGCTCGCAGCCTCCGGAGTGTCGGCCCTCGTTACCGCCCCGGACGTTCCGATCCTCCCCTCGGCCCTCAAGTACGCGTCCCAGGGCGCCGTGCCGGGCGGAAGCAAGAACAACCTCGAGTTTCTGGAGCCCTTCGTCAAGTTTCCGGCGAAGATGGACGAGATCACGCGCATCCTCCTGGCGGACGCTCAAACTTCCGGAGGGTTGCTCATTTCAGCGCCTCCCGGGAAGGCCGCCGTGCTCTCGGAACGGCTGGCCTCCGCCGGGGTCGATTCCGTCGCCCGGATCGGCGAAATCCGGGACGGAGCCGCCGGGACAATTCGTGTGATCGAATGAGGGCCGATGGACGCGTTCCTTCTCCATGCACTGCTCCCCGAACTGGTGGGATGGACGGGCGGCTCCGTCCGCGCCGTTGAACAAACCGCCCCCCGGACCCTCCAGATCGCCGTTCGCAAGGACGACGAGACTCGATACCTGGCCCTCTCCTGCGATCCGGACTTCCCCCGAGTCGAGCCCCTCACGGTCCCGGAGCCCCGAATCGAGCCCGGGGCTTTCGTCAACACGTTGAAAGTGTACCTGTCGAGGGCCGTGCTTGCCGAAATCAGGCAAATCGGCTTCGATCGCAGGGTTGCTTTCGGCTTCTCCAGACGGCCGACCTTCGGTCCGAGCGAGCAAGTGACCCTCATGCTTCGCCTCTTCGGAAGGAGCGCCAATCTGTATCTGGAATCGTCGGACGGATCGCTCGTGAGCCTCAAACCGGGCGTGATTCCCCGGTCCCGTAAACCGGGCGGACGAACCGCCGCTGTTTCGCGCCTTGAAGTTCTGTCGACGACACTCGAATCGGTGAGGGAAATGTTTGCAGCTTTCCCGGACATGGGTCTTCACGACGCGCTGGTCCGTCGCTTCACGGGAATCTCACCCTTCTGGGCCGACGAGATTCTGTTCCGGGCCGATCTGGAGCCCACCCTACCTCTGGGCAGGCTCAGACCGTGGCAGGTGGATCTGACCTGGAGCCATCTGGCCGCCTGGGTAGCGTTGATCAAGGCCGGCCGATTTGAGCCCTGTGTGTATGTGGATCCCGAGACGAAGGCACCCGTGGCCGTCTCGCCGGTGCCCGTCCGTCATCTCGAGGGCAAGACGTGCACGCGCTTCGGCCGGGTGTCCGAAGCCGTATCCGCCTACTACCGCTCCACGGTGCCCGCCGAGCGGGACGCTGCCCTTCGAGATAAGATCGAGCGGCGCCTCCGGGAGGAATCGAAGCGGGTTCTGCGAAGCCTGGAAAGAGTGGCGGTCCGGACGAAGCAGGCCGCCCGGGAGGCCGAGTTCCGCCGATTCGGCGAACTGATTCTGGCCAACCTGGGAACCCTGACGCGGGGGCGTGATGAGGTGAGCGTCATCGACCACTACAATCTCGACCGCCCCCACATACGAATCCCCGTGAATCCGGCGAAGTCCCCCAGGGGCAACGCCGAAATGTACTTCGCCAAGGCGAGGAAGGCCCAGCGCGCCAAGAAGGCACTGGCCCGGGAGAGAGAGCGCCTGGCGAGACGCCGAGACGAGCTGGATGCGGAGATTCGCGATCTACCCTCTCTGGAGCGAGAAGCGCTTCGGGCTGTTGCGCGAAATCTGGGACTGCTGCCCCGAGAGGGCCGGGCAGCGGGCGTCTCGAAGAAGGAAGTCCCTGCTCCCTTCCGGACGTTTCAGACGACTACCGGATGGACCGTGTGGGTGGGCCGTAACGATCGAGAAAACGATCTTCTCACTCACTCCCGCGCCGCGCCCCACGACTACTGGTTTCACGCCCGGGGGCTGGCCGGCTCCCACGTCGTTCTGCGGCGGCCCGATCGGAACCAGCGGCCGAGCCGGAAGACCATCCAGGAGGCCGCCCAAATCGCCGCCTACTACAGCAAGGGGCGAAGATCGAAAACCGTGGACGTGACCTACACGGAGAAGAAATACGTGCGGAAGCCGCGCAAGGGAAAACCGGGCCTCGCACTCGTGACCAACGAAGAGGTGGTGTTCGTGTCGCCGCGACTGCCGGGAAAACCCTGACCGCCGCCGGATCGCCCGCGCCATTTGATTCCGGGGCGAGGGAATTCCCCCGCCCCTCAGAAACGCCCGCTCCTGATGCGGCACGCTCCCCCCTACTTCTCTTCGATTTCGCACCTGCGCTCGTCTAATCCGGCCAGATCGCGCCGGAGATGGTCCCGGTAGCCCTCCAGGCTCTCTCTTCTCTTCCCGGCTGAAAGAGCGCCGGTACCCGTGACCACAGGGATCCCCGCTGGCATCACAACAGCATCCGATTTCTGCGGCGGGGCGCCTGTGTGTCCGCGGACAAGACCCTTCAATGGACCCTCGCAACCCAGGTAATCATTGGTCGGGATAAGAAACCCGACTTGGCAATGGCATCGCCGGTTCCAAGGAGAATTGGCTTACGAGCCGGGTCTCTGAAGACTTTGTTCTTGAAACTAGCAATTTACTATTGTAGAATGTATTGCAGTTTCCAGGAGCTGATCGGCGAAATGGAGAGACGTCCGGCCTTCGCGTGATCCGTTGGATGCCGGACAGGTCCTCGTGTTGCTCTTCCACAGAAAGCCGGGAGAAAATCGGGAGGTTACCATGAAATCGTGGATGAACGGGCGTGCCGTATACGGTGCACTTTGTTTCCTCGCTATCCTGACCGTTCTGATCTTTCAGCCTGGCGCCGCCAGGTGCCAGACGTACACGATCGGGGATCTCTACGGTGAACTCCCGGATATCGTCGGAGTGGATGTGATCGTAGAGGCCTTCTACACCAACCCGGCGGACCACAATCTGGTGGCGGACTACGACGCCTTCCAGGACGATGAAGTGATGCCCCCCCAATCCATCGTCTACCTCGACGGCGCGACGCCGCCGGTGTCCATGTGGTACGGTGCGTGGGTGAGCGTGACAGGTACGGTCGACACGTTCCACGTGGACGACCCCTACTGGCCGGAGGACGACGTCCAAATCATCCTCCGGAACATCAGCTACGGTCTTCTGAAGCCCGGAGAGGGGCCCGTCGGACCCGAGGGTGAAATCCCGGAAGAGCCCGATCTTGGAGCGTGGATTCCGTACCGGGCGACCTGTGATTCCTGCAAGTTCGCCATTCTCGTGAGCGGGGGCGCCCATCACAACCACGCTCGGTACTGGAACAACATCGAGATGCTCTACAAACTGAAGGTAGACAGCCTGGGCTACTGTCCTCACAACGTGTTCGTCCTCTATTGGAAGGGAGACAGTGAGGATTCCACTGCCATTCCGCATGGTTCGGTCGACTCCTGTACGGTGGCTAATGTCCGGGCTGCACACGAGACCGTCGCGAAGAGGATCGCGGAGTGCCATCGACGCAACAAGAAGGCCACGCTGCAGAGCCTGATCACGGACCACGGCAGGGGCGACGGCCGCATCAACATGCTCGGTTCGGAAACGATGACCCCCCAGCAGTACCGCGGCATGATCCAGGCCTGTATCGATTCGTGCCTGGGCACCCTGTACGTGGAGATGGTCCAGTGCTACGGCGGGCAGGCGGCGGATTCCTTGAGATCTCTGAATGATAAGGCCAAGACCACGATGCGGGTATCCTCCGCCGCGGGCGGGCAGAATCCTCATAGAAGCGACGTACACCATGCCGACGGCGGGTGGGCCACGTACCTCAAGAGGAAGATCGACGCCCTCAGGGCCGGCAAGTCTTACGAGGAGGCCGTGCGCAATGGACTTGCGGCTTACGACAGCTTGCTCAAGGCTCAGGGATTGGAGGGCCGCCGCGGCAACTCCGTCAACTGGCGCAGCTTTCCAATGAAGGAATACTGCGAGTGGCAGCTGGTCGAGGTGCCCCCGGGCGGTCAGCTGATTCTCGACTTCTCCGGCGAGTCGTCCAGCTGCGGCAACTGCACGGTCTGGGAAATTCGGGCGGACGGCACCATTCGAAAAGTGACGCTCAACTGGAACGTTTCCGGCTCGGCCGGCCATCAACCCGGAAACGAACGGCGCGTGGTCAACGCCGACAGCACGTCGACCGGCTTGTTCCTGATTCACAACGACGACAGCCAGTACCGATTGATCGTTAGCTCATCCCAGAAGCAAACCCTTCCCGAATCGTACTCCAACGCTCATGAGTACGCCGGGTTCTCGCTGGGCGGAAACGATTCCAGCTCCGACGAATTCACAATGTACATCGAGCAACCGGATTTGTACGTCTACAACGTGGATGCGGACGGCTTCAATCTGCAGGATCTCCCGGCGGTGATCGGTCCCTTTGCCGTTGAACATCTCTTTGTGACGTACACGAATTACCCCAATCCCTACTGGGACGATATGGAGCTCGTGTTCAACATTCTGGACGTCACGTCCCCGGGTGATCTCACCGTCCAAACAGCGTCGGAGAATCCGGAGATCACGCTCTACGTCGATGAGCCGGGAAGCTATGTGGTGCCGCTCGGAGCCGTATGGGGAGACTACATCGAGATCAACGGAACCTTCCTACCGAAGGATCGGCAGGCGCTTGCCGCTTTCACGCTGGACTCCTGGGGTCTTCGGGTGGCTCAGGGTCTGACGGATATCGCGGATACGCCGCTTCCGAGGACGAGGCCGCTGGCCATTCACTTCGCCAACCCGTTCCCGGCCGGTTCATCGATCCGGTTTGCCATTGAGAGGCAAAGCCGTGTGAAACTGACCGTTTTTGACGTCCGGGGACGCCTGGTTACGACCCTCATGGACGGTCCGAGGCCCGCCGGCGATTACACGATACGCTGGGACGGGAAGGATGCCGATGGAAGGCGTCTGGCGAGCGGCGTCTACTTTGTGCGACTGTCGGCCAGCGGGGAGACGGTGACGACCAAGATGCTCGTGCTGGAGTAGCGATCCCGGCCGGATGCATGCGGTCGGGAATGAGACCTACAGGGGCGGCCATCGGGCCGCCCCTGTTTCTTCGGCCTGTTGGGGATCTTGGAGTCTGACCCGCAGTCCGAATTCCGACCATCCAGTCTGTTCCTGCGCTTCAGCGAAACCCGATTTCGGCCGACTTTCCATATGGACAAGATGCTCGAAAGACCGCACTCTTGGGCTGGAATGGGTCGGATTGAATCCCCGCTCATGGGAGACGGCTGTGCGCCGCTTGCTTCTCGCGTTGTCCTTGATGATTACGATCGCTTCGCCCGTCTTCGCGGCCACGCATCTCGTTCGGCCCGACGGCACGGGGGACTACGCCACGATTCAGGAGGCGGTCACGGCCGCGGCGGAAGGGGATACCGTCAGCCTAGGCGACGGCACCTTTACGGGTGAGGGAAACCGCGACATCGACTTTCTGGGAAAAGATCTCACGGTTCGATCCGAGAGCGACGATCCCGAGCTGTGCATCATCGATTGCGAAGGAAGTGAATCCGACCCTCATCGAGGTTTTCACTTCCACACGGCGGAAGGTCCCGAATCGATCCTTCGCAGCGTCACGATCACTCACGGATATATCTCGTCGGCCACCGGGGGAGGCGGGATCTACTGCGAATCCGCCTCTCCCTCGATCGTCAATTGCGCCGTGGTCGAGAACGAGACCGGCGGCGTGATGACCCGGGGCGGCGGGATCCTCTGCATTGGAACCTCAACGCCCACCATCAGCGATTGCACAATCGCCGACAACACCGCCGGGGGGGTGCAGGGCTACGGCGGTGGCATCAATTGCCGCGAGGACTCCTCCCCGACCATCGACAACTGCACCATCACCGGAAATTCGGCCACCTACACGGGCGGCGGAGTGTACCTCTACTACAGCTTCCCGCTGATTACGAACTGCACGATCTCAGAGAACACGGCGATCCAGGGGGGCGGGCTCACCTGCGGCGCCTACAGCCCGACTCTTGAGCACTGTATCATCGTCTCCAACGTCGCCGACGTGGGCGGCGCCATATATCTGGAGCTCTCCTCGCCGGAGATCACCTACTGCACCTTCTGGGGAAACAGCGCAAGCATCGAGGGCGCCGCGATCCACTGCGATCTCTCCTCCCCTACACTCATTCGAGTGGTCATCGCCATGAGCATCGGAGGAGAAACCATCTCCTGCGGCGCCAGCAGCGAGCCGAATCTGCTGTGCTGCAATCTCTTCGAAAACGGAGGCGGCGACTGGACCGGCTGCATCGCCGAGCACGAAGGGATCCACGGAAATTTGTCCATGGATCCCCGGTTCTGCGATCCGCCTGCGGGGAATTTCGGGGTGGGGCCCGACTCTCCCTGTCTCCCCGAGAACAACTCGTGTAGCGTATTGATCGGAGCACTCGGGGAATCCTGCACCGCCGGAGAAGAGATGTCCGTCGAACCCGCCACCTGGAGCCGTCTCAAACAAACGTACCGCCGGGAACGGCCCTTGCTCCCCACGCCGGATTCCAAGACCCCCCAACCCTGATGTCCCCTTCACTCCCGACGAACCTGCCGGGTTTTCTGGGTTGACCTTCGCGCCGAAATCACGCGACCATACGGCAACGCAGCCGCCGCCGGGAGAGGTGCCGCGATGAAGGTTACGGAGTGCCCCTCGTGACCGGGAACCGAACCTGCAACCATCCAAAGGACGATTGACCGAATGAACTCAACGTCCCTTCTCTTTGTATGTCTACTGTCGGCCTGTTCGGTCTCCTGTGCGCGAACCCCAGGGCCGGGCGAGAACCTGACGGGCGGGGGTTTGGTTGCGCCGGAAACGGTGCCGATCCCGGCCGGAGAGTTCATGATGGGCTCCGATTCCGAGGGCGATCACAAACCGGCGCACAAGGTCTTCATCGATGCCTTCGCCATGGACACGCATGAAGTGACCAATGCCCACTACCTCGCCTTCTGCCGGGCGACGGGGCGGGACCTCCCTCAACTCTGGGGAATCGACGAGTTTCACTGCGGGAGCGACTATCCGAACCATCCGGTGGTCGGCGTGACCTCGGGAGACGCCAAGGCGTACGCCGAATGGCGCGGGATGAGGCTTCCCACGGAGGCGGAGTGGGAGTATGCCGCCCGAGGAGGTCTGGCCGGCAAGAACTACCCGAACGGCGACGACATTGACCTCTCCCTGGCCAACTACTACAAGAAAGAATCCGTGAAGGGAACCGTTCCTGTTGGAAGCTATCCCCCCAACGGGTACGGCCTCTACGACATGGCCGGGAACGTGGTTGAATGGGTGGCGGATCGCTACGGCGAGGACTATTACGCTGAATCTCCCTACCGGAATCCTGCGGGCCCCAAGAAGGGGAGGTTCCGCGTCATTCGAGGAGGCGGCTGGCATTCGGGGCCCTACTGCAATCGCGTGTACTTTCGAAACGCGCTGCCCCCGCACTGGATCGATTTCAACGTGGGATTCCGATGCGTGAAGGAAGTGGGCGAATGATCGAGCCGGCGGCGGTGTTGTCATGATCGTCCGCCCGGCGGAGACGGAGAACATCGTCGCCGAGGCGGCCGACCTCGGTATTTCGAGAGTGTGGGTGCAGGTCGGGGCCGCGTCGGACACCGCCGTTCGATTCTGCGAGGAACATGGGATTTCCGTTGTCGCCGGGGAGTGCATTCTGATGTTCGCCGAGCCCGTGAAATCTCTCCACCGGATGCACCGCTGGATCTGGAAACTGACTGGGAGACTGCCGGAGTAGGAACGATCGCGCTCACCTGCCTGACCGGCCCTCGAAAGCAACACCCTTGAACTCCCGCATTGGTCCCATGAGTGAAGACTCCATTGGACGTTGCGCCCGGGACACGCGCCGCGTAGAGTCCGAGGGCACGACGGTGAGACCATTCCAACGTCAGGGAGGATTTCGATGAGCAAGATTCAAGAGATTGTCGAGACCAGGCGACAGGCTCACCAGAGGCTTCTGGACCTGGACTCCAAGGCCTACAAGGCGTTCCTCAAGCTGGAGGAGGCCGCCTTCTCACCGGGACATGTGCCGGTCAAGATCAAGGAGCTCATCGCCGTCGGGATTTCGGTCGTCACGGACTGCGAATCCTGCATGGAGTGGCACATTCGCAAGGCGGCCCGCGCGGGAGCGACGATGGAGGAAATGGTCGAGACCCTCGGCGTCGCCATGGAGATCGGAGGCGGACGGGCGACCGTGTCGGCGCGCTTCGCGCTGGAAGCGATGGATCATGTGTTCAAGTGAAGTTCTGAGTTCTAAGTTCTACGTTCTGAGTTGAGAGCGAGTGACGAGGGCCCGGGACAAGGGACTCGGGACTCGCAAATGGGTTTTCCCGCAGGGCGCCGATTTCCCCCTTCGTGTCCTTCGTGTTTTCTTCGTGTGCTTCGTTACCTTCTTGGTGGTCCTGGATTCGGGCGTTCCGCTGCGGGCAGGGCTCGGCGTCGCCGACGCCACGGCGGAAGGGGGGATTAACGCTGTTCTCCGATCTCGGATTTCGGCTCTCGGCTCTCAGAATTTGATGCTGAGTCCCACGAACGGAATCGTGGAGAACTGGTTCACCCGGTCTACTTCGCCGTTCCCATCATACGAATAGCCCCAGATGTTCTTGCGCCCGTAGACGTTCATCAGGTCGAAATAGACCGTCAGGCTCATGTTCTTGCGATAGTAGTGGCGATCGAGGCGGATGTCGAGGCGGTGGTAGTCGGGATGGCGATCTGCGTTGAGGGGCGCGTCCGCCGGCGTAATCCACGTGTGGTATTCGCGCAGATATTCGGGTCGCGTGTAGGGTCTCCCTCCCGCGAACCGCCAGCGCGCCGAGAGTTCAACCTCGTCGCCAAACGGCAGAAATCCCCTGAAAAACCGGTACCAGAGCTTGTCCTTCATGTTCTCGTACCAGGGGGCTCCCGACAGGCGCCAGTGCTTGGATACCGAAAGGGTGCACAGGCGGCGGTGGTCGAAATCCCACGGCCGCTCCTCTCCGGTCCGCGGGTCTTTGAACCGGGCCCGGTAGAGCGACAGGGAGAGAATGTACGAATAGGACGTGCTCTTCTTGCGCTGGATGTAGAGCTCGATTCCCTCGGAACGGCCCTCGGCGGCATTAACAAGTTCTCCCGTGCCGTCGAAATCGTCCCAGGGATCCGGCGTCAGCCACTCCTTGGCCACCGGCACATCCCGGTACTCCTTTGCGTAGCCCTCCAGCGTGACGCGAGTATCCGGCCGCGGAAGCCACTCCGTTCCGACGACCAACTGCTCCGTGTAGTAGCTGTCGAGATTGTCTCTGTTGTTCTCGTGAGCGGTCAGGGCCAGGTAGGCAGGGCTCTGGTAGTGGATTCCATAGGCCGAGCTCAGCCAGAGAGTATTGGACAGTGCCAGGCGGATCGCAACTCGGGGTGACAGATGTGATTCGTCCGTGAAATCCATCCAATCGTACCGCCCACCCAGCCGCAGCGTGAGCCGCCGCAGAGGGCTGAAGCGGAACTGGCCGTAGACAGCATTCTTGTAGGCATTGACGTCCCGATGCACCCGCCAGGCCGGATGGTCGTCCAGCACTCCGATAATCGTGTCGTCGTCGGCCGAGGCGAAATCCGTATCGAAGATGAAGGTGGTGTCCGGCGCCGTGTCGATATCATGTTCGAACCGGCTGTTCTTGACGGAGAACCCGCCCGATAGGGAATAGCTTCCGGGGGACCAGGCCGCATGACCCTTGATCTGGGTTTCCGATTCCGTGGAGCGGTTGCTGATCCGGTCGAGGCTTCGGCCCTGCGCGCCTTCCTCCGCCGTGTAGTCCCACAGATTCCGGACGTGGGACAGCGCGAGTTCCGTGTGGAGAGAGCGGCCGAAGAGGCTCTTCAGCGTCGCCCCGCTCATCACAAGTCCGCTGTCGAAGTCGACGTTGAAATCTTCGTCCTCGTCGTCGGATTCGATCTCAATATGGTCGGTGGAGTACAGCGTGTTCCACAGGAACGTGTGCCGCCCGACGTCATAGGACACCTTGCTCTGCAAACTGCCGTATTTCGGAACGGCGGTCAGCCCGAAACCGGAGGCAATGAGCTCGAGGTAGCTCCTGTTCCCCGATACCAGATACGTCCCCCCTTTTCCGATCGGCCCCTCCAGAATGCCGCCGATGCCCCCCATGCTCGTATCGAAGGTGACCAACCGCCGGTCCCGTGCTCCCTTGCGGAGCGTGATATCCAGGACCGAAGAGGCCTTGTCGCCGTAGCGCGCCGGGAAAGCCCCGGCGATGAAGTTGACGTCCCGAATCGTCTCGGCGGAGAGAATCGAAATGGGTCCTCCGCCCGCGCCCTGGTAGGCGAAGTGGTTCGGATTGGGAATCTCGAGTCCGTCGAGCAGAAAGAGATTCTCACCGTAGTTCCCCCCTCGCACGATGATCTCGTTCATCTGATCCGACCCGGTGGTTACCGATGGGAGGATCTGGACAACCCGTTGAATGTCACGCATTGCACCTGACGCTGAGAGGATCTCGTCACTCGAGATGCTCCGTCCCGACACCTCGATGTCGGGATCCGTTTCGAAGTAGGACACCTCCCCCTCCACCGTCAGCTCGTTGATCTCGTAGACTCTCAACTCCGATTGAATAGCCATCTCGGCGTCCAGACTGACGGAGAGCTCGGTGGTTCGTCCGGGGGCCACGGATACGTTTGTGCGAATCAGGGTACGATAGCCGGGAAGATCGAATCCGACGCTGTAGATGCCCGGGGGTACCTCGTCGATGGAGTACGAACCGGCCTGATCCGTAACCGCCTGCGATGAGGTGTCGAGAATCTGAATGTAGACTCCGGCAAGAGGTACGGAGGTCGTTCGCGCCGCGACGGTTCCCGCGATTCCGCCGGGATCGTACTGGGCCTCGGCGTGAACGCTGGACAGATACGGGAATCCGAGAATCAGAGAAAGCGCCGGGACCAACCGTCTGAGAATGCTGTGCAAAGCAGTCGCGCGTCTTCGTGAAGGACCGCCAGCAGGGGCTCTAAGACAGGGCGGGGGCAAGTTGCAATGCGACAAGCCGCGTGTGGCACTGGGCCGCATGGAAACCTCATCACAGGAGGGGTCGTCATCAGGGAATCCTTCCTCAACGCCGGGACGCTATTCTACTCATCCCGGTTTCATTCGACAACCCTAAAGAGGTCCGGGTGGCCGATCGCACATGTCGAGGCCCGAAAAGGCACTCGGGAGCCGGAAACGTATCATTGAATGAACTCGCAATTGGATCTGAAGTTCCGTATTCTCCCGGAATGAACTCCGGCGGCGGACGAGGCGCGTGGAGCTGAGGGCGCCAGAAACCGCCACCGAGCCTGGACGTCCATCGGCCTATCTCCAAAATCCGCAAACCCTTGGAAAAAAAGCGCGCGCCCGGAAAAATCTTCGACAGAAATCCGGCCCCTCACCCGGTTAATACTACGGGATCCTCTCGAACCACTGTGCCGAATCTTCCTGTGTCGGATTCCTGCGAGTTGAATCCGGACCTCGCGTGCGGTGTCGACAGCGAAGCACTGCTTTCCTGGGAGGAGCGCCGCCGGGGACCCGAAGGCAGGTTTCCCGGCATTTTCGACCGGAGGCCCAACATGGCGAAGCGATTCAAACAAAGCGATTGGGACAAGATCCACAAACTGGCCAAGAAGAGCGCCAATACCCTTGGCCTGCCTGTGCGCCGAAAAAACTCGGTCGTGCTGGGCACTTTCAACATTTGTGAGTTCGGGACGCGAAAGAGCCGCCCGGACCCTGCGTGGGATTTCCTGGAAATGACCTGCAAGCGCTTTGACCTCATGGCCGTTCAGGAAGTCGGCGACAATCTGGAGGCCATCCGGTATCTGAAGGAACGTCTGGGAAAGAAATACGGAATGGTCGTCAGCGACGTGACGGGCGTGTATCCCGGGGATCGGGGCAACGCGGAGCGGCTGGCGTTCCTCTTCCGGTGGGACCGGATTCAGCGAACCGAGCTGGCCTCCGACGTCACGCACGATCGCACGAAGGTGGTGAAGACGCTCGTAGACCACCGGGACGACTTCGTAGTCTCGTGGGACGCGTTCGAAGACGCCCGGGAAGCCTGGGAAGAAGCCCAGGCGCCGGATTGGCTCGGAGACGAGGTGCCGCCGGAGCCCGCTTTGACCGTTCCCCGGTTCCTCACCTTCATCCGGCAACCTCACTGTGCTTCGTTCCAGATCAAGCCCCGAGGCGAGGCGGAATCCGTGGAGTTCCTCGGCGTCAATGCCCATCTCCTCTACGGAGAGGATGCGGAGGAGCGGAAGCAGGAGTTCGACGCGCTCATCCACTGGTTGATGATCCGGGCCAAGAAGAAAGAGTATCTATACCACAAGAACCTGCTGATGATGGGGGACTGTAACCTTGAGTTGAAATCGGCCGAAGCCAAGCGCAAGGAAATCGACGACGATCTCAAGGCTCTCAACAAGAAGGTTCTGAAGAGCAAGAAGGCGGCAAAAGTGAACTTCCCGCTGCTGACGCCTCATCCGAAACACGGGGAGCTCAAGACGAACGCCCGGCAGGACCAGACGTACGACCAGATTGCCATCTTCGCCCACGACAAGCGGCTTCCCACTTCCGACGACAACAAGAAGGCCGGGACCGGGGGCAAAGACGCTTACGATTACGGCGTGTTCCGATTCACCGACCTCTTCGCTCGCGCGATACACGACGGCGATTTCAAGGATCTGTCGGAAAGCAAGCAGAAAGATCTCTTCGCCCGATCCAAGGCCGACGTCAGCGACCACATGCCGGCCTGGTTCCGATTGCCCGTGCCGGGGGCCGACTAGCCCGGCCGGGAATGAGCCGAGTTCCGACTGAAAGGAGGATTGTGAAATGCCCAGGGAACTTGGGACTCCGACCGGGACGTGCGACATGATCATCAACAGTACGAACGCAAGCGGCGCAACCGTCCGCTGGCGTTTCAGGAACGTCTCCAAAGGGTTCAACATGACGATCAAGAGCTATGATGCTATGGCTCGAGCCGAAGCCTTGATGAAACACATCCGTGCGAAGAAGAAGATTCATGTGACCTACTCCACCGCGGGGAGTATCTGCAGGGTGACCTCGGCAACATGTCTGTAGTGCA
>Ga0180431_10000325_pt1 | contig 68437 bp, 62 predicted proteins | sample SS_ome_11_FD_132459 | JGI IMG/M metagenome (GOLD analysis project Ga0180431, IMG submission 132459) | Hypersaline lake sediment archaeal communities from the Salton Sea, California, USA - SS_1_MS_1 metaG | ecosystem: Environmental > Aquatic > Non-marine Saline and Alkaline > Hypersaline >...
ATGTAGAAGTGTCGTCCGGATTTTCATCAAGGGTATATAATGCAAGAACGCATCTGGCAAGTATGTTCATCAGGTCTTTTCCCTTTAATTTCAATATCATATCCTCGGTAAAATTTTCGGGCAGGTCTCTGAGGCCGGCTAAATGGTCGGAGAAAATTTTCAACTCGTGGTTTGTAGGGAGTTTTCCAAATAATAAAAGAAAAACTGTTTCATCAAAACCCTGCCTTTTATCTTTCTGGAAGCCGTCCACAATGTCTCTTATTTTAATGCCCCGATACAATAATTTGCCATGCGCGGGGATGGGTTTGTTGTCTTTCATAGAATAGCCGATAACATCTCCTATGTGCGTCAACCCCACCAAAACACCCGTATGGTTTTTATTTCTCAGGCCTCTCTTTACATCATAACGGTCATACAATTGCTGTTCAATCATACTGGAGTTTTCTGCTATTTCTGACAGTCTGACCAAGGTTTTCTCATCCATTTGAATATCTCCTGATGCGTTTATGAGTTTATGCGTTAATGCGTTTATGAGTTTCTCATTTACTCATTCACTCATTTACTCATTTACTCATTCACTCATTTACTCATTTACTCATTTACTCATTCACTCATTTACTCATTTACTCATTCACTCATTTACTCATTTACTCATTCACTCATTTACTCATTCAGCCGTTTCCTTTGTACCAACCGCAGCGGGGTCATTTCGTGTTGTCTTTTTAATATACATCTTCGGCGAAAAATGACAAAAAATCAAGCTTTTAACTGGGATGATTTGGAGCCCTTGTCGAAAAGCCGATTGCCAATTGACGAATTGAAATCGAAAATCGGAAATTCAACGCTCTTGCGGCTAATATATAGGGTAATTTTGCGGCCAAGCTGAAAAAATCCACCTGCAAAATACAAGTAGATATATATTTGTGCCTGAAAAAACAATCCTTGCCATCAGAGCACTTTTTTTGGTATATAAAGCTGGTTAAAGGCTGCCTTTTTGAATGGCTCAGGGCGCTCTGAACTTATGCGAATCAGATTAAAGCAATTCCGGCGAAAACTCCGTGCCGCGGCGATAGTCTTTATCGCGTGCGTCTGCGGCTGGTTCGTGATGGAACTGGAGATACTGGGAGTAAGAGTGCTCGCTCCGTATTTTGGTAGTGCTGTGTACGTGGTAATGGGCAGTGTAATCGGGGTTTTTCTTCTCAGCCTTTCGGCTGGATATATGGTCGGCGGATGGCTTTCCAGAAAAACCAACAGCAAGCGGACGCTGGGGGTCAACCTGATGGCGGCCGGCGTGTGGCTGTGTGCTATGCCATTTTTCATAGAGCCTGTGTGCGACGGGATATTCAATGTCGGGTTAGACGAGAAATGGGGCTCTCTTTTAGCTGCTCTTGTTCTGTTCGGCGCGCCGACCTTGCTGCTTGGCACGGTTTCGCCAACCGCAGTACGATGGCTGACGAGGCGAGCGAGCGATTCCGGACTCAATGCCGGGCTGGTGCTTGCCTTCTCTACCGTGGCCGGTTTTGCGGGCTGTGTGGTAACCGCATTCTACCTTGTGCTTCTTTCTATGCGGCACACAATCTGTGCTTCGGGCGTTGTCCTGGTAGCTCTGGGCGCAACGATTCTGGTGCAGGCGGCCGTGCAGGCCGGAAGGAACCTGAGCAGCGAAGCCGAAGGGAAAACAGATGAACAAATCCCGGAAAACCGGCATAGTTTTTACTCGATAGGAGACTGACGATGGAAAACAGGATGCACAGGGCGGTTATGATTTTGATGTTCTGCGTGGCGGCTTTTTGTCAGCCGTTGTTTGTCAGCGTGGTAGTCGCTCGTGGGCTGGGTCGGCTGATTCACAAGAAGAATTCGCTCTATCACCACATATTTGTTTACCAACGCGGGCCTGTTGTAACTCTTCAATTCGGCAAGCGGCGTCTCGTGCAGATGCAGAGCCAGGTTAACCTAAGTAATTTACGGGAGCACGTGCTGGAATACACCAGGCTGGCTTTTTGTGGGCTGCTGTATGAGCCGGAGCCGAAAAGGATGCTTGTGCTGGGGCTGGGAGGCGGAGTAATCCCGCGAGAGATGCACCATTACCTGCCGGCGCTTGAGATTGACGTGGTGGAAATAGACCCTGAGATTGTGCTGATAGCAAAACGGTTTTTTGGCTTCCGGGAGGATGAGAAGCTAAGGGTGCACACTGACGACGGCCGTATGTTTGTTAAAAAACAGCTCCGCCGTGACCCCGTGCCAAAATACGACATTGTTATCCTGGATGCATTCAACAGCGACTATATCCCGTTCCACCTGATGACGAAGGAGTTCCTTGAGGAAGTAAAAGGTGTTCTCGCTGAGGACGGCGTGGTCATTGCGAATGTGTTTTACTCCAACCGTCTTTTTGATGCGGAGCTGGCGACCTTTTTGTCTGTCTTCGGGCGGTGTCAGGTGTTTTTTGGGGCCTATTCCACGAATGCCATGCTGGTGTCGCCCGGGCTGAGGAGTCCGACGCTTACCGTTAAAGAAGCTGTAGGTCTTGCGAGGATGCTGCAGCGCAAACACGGGCCGGCCTTCGACATGCTGACGGTAGCGAAGCGGCTGCGACCTGAGACACGTCCGGAGCCGCGCGCAAAAGTGCTCACTGACGACCTGGCGCCCGTGAACTGGCTGCGCACACAGAAGAGGAGAGGAGCGCCATAACATGTTCCTCAAAAAACGAAACCACCGATTATTGAAGGGTTCCCCCAAAAGAACTTTAATCAACTGCCTGGGGAGGCCCCAAACGCATTATTTGGCGTCTGTGGAACCTCTTCTATTCTCTCGATTAGGCTACTGCATCCAATTCCATATCTGTCAGGTCCTCTTCTCACAAGGAAAAAAATTACAGTCTGCTCGGTCTCTATACCGCCTATAAATCTTTCCCTTCTGGCATCTTCAAAAAATTCTCTTTCAAGAACTCCGTCGAAGCAATATGTTTTATCCAATAACGAGGAAGGATATTCTTGTATAAGTTCTCTGAGTCTCTGCCTTGAAATATGTATCCCCCCCATCAATTGATGGATTTGGCCGTTTGCGTCCCGCTTTATCCAGAATTCTTCGCCTTCTTCGATTTTCTGAATATAAACACCGCCTTTTTTTGTAAAATACCTTTTTTCCATAAAGATTAATATACTCAAACTGGTCGATTTTTGTTTCCGACACGGATTAACACTGTATTTAAGAATTAAACGCCAAGACCAACTATTAACATTCTATCTCAATTTAACGCTTTTCGACAAGACAAATGTGATGACCTTGAGGGTGTAATGAGTAAGGTCATTGTTCGGCTGTAGCTGAAAAATTTACGTGCAAAGTGCCAATGCACCCGGGTGATTCTGAATGCTGTTCGCTGTGGGCCGGTAAGACATCAAAAATCTTGCATATCGCAATTCAGTCCGCTATAATCCCGCCACGGGGTCCCCCCAAACGCGAAATAATGCGTTTGGGGAACCCACTGTTATTTAAGGAAAAAGGTTATGGCCAACAGCTGGGATAGTGGGGGCAGAATCATCCGCAGAGGGGCTTATCCAGAGCTTACTCCGACCGTTGTTTTTGTAGGTTACGTAATAGGGGCGGTTCTTACGGTGAGTATGGGATATGCTTGCTTGATTCTCGGCTTTTCGCATGAGGGTTCGGAGCTGGCGGCGATATTGGGCTTTGGTGTTCTTCGCGGGCTAATGGGGCGACGTAGCATTATCGAAAACAATATCAATCAGACTATTGCCAGTGCTGTTAACGGTGCATCGGCTGGTATGATGTTCAGTGTGCCGGCCCTTTTTATTCTGGGTCAAACAGATTTCAACCCTGTTCTGATGGTTTTTTCGTGCATTGCCGGTGGCATTTTGGGTATTGCGTTTATAATACCGCTTCGCAAACATATGATAGACTTTGAACGGCTGACGTATCCGGGGGGGGTTGCTGTTGCGACGGTGCTCAAATCGCCGGGCGCCGGCGTAAGAAAAGCCATCCTGCTGCTGTGCGGGGCGGCGGCAAGCGGCACAGTTCACTTTATAACCGAAATTAGCGGCTGTGACAGTTGGGACATTGGCAGTTTAATCGGAATGCCCGATTATATGAACGGTATATGGTTCCTGTCGCTGCTGACAATTGGAGTGGGGTTTATTGCGGGGCGAGGTGGAGCTTACTTTATAATCGGCGGCTTCGTGTGCTACTGGATTTTGTCGCCAATGCTGAAGGTTATGGGGCTGCTTCCATCTGCTGAGACGCTAAGTGAGCTTGGGGCGACTATGCCAAACTATCTGCGTGTGAGTTTATTCAGGCCGGTCGGCATCGGTATGCTCGTTGGGGGGGCACTAACCGGTATCGTGCTTGCATTTCCGCTGATAGCAAGTGCGGTTCGCAGTATGCAGCAAGCGTCAAAATCAAAGACAGCCCACTCGAAAGATGAAATGCCGATTCAAATTCTGTATGCAGGCGTGGCGGGTGCGGCGATTGTGCTTTTTGTAACGGCCATTATGTCGGTGAAAGAAATGGGCATTATCATAGGCGGTTTGATGGCGCTGTTCGGGACATTCTGGATCTGGGTGGCAGGGGTTATTCTCTCGGAATGCATTGGTCGGACAAACTGGTCGCCTTTGAGCGGAATGACGCTGATAGCTGTAACGGTGCTGGTTGTTATCTCCAGCGGACTGGGTGATAAGGCATCGATAATTTCCTCGGTAATGGTAGGTGCGGCGGCGTGTGTGGCAATGGCACAGGCAACCGACCTTATGCTGGATATGAAGACCGGTTATCTGGTCGGGGCGTCACCGAAGATGCAGGGGTTCGGGCAGTTTTTGGGGACGTGGCTTGGGCCGGCCCTGATTATGGGACTGATATTTGTGCTGCACAAGGCCTACGGTCTTGGCAGCGAACGTCTTCCGGCCCCGCAGGGCCAGGCACTTGCCAGTATGATAAAGGGTATCTTAGGCGGTGAAGTGCCGTTGGAGAAATATATCGCCGGAGCGGGATTGGGGGCACTGCTGAGCGGCAGCGGGGTCGGCGGGCTGGGTATCCTTGTCGGATTAGGATTTTACCTGCCATTCAGAATCGTTCTTACATACAGTATCGGCACAGTGCTTCGGATTGTTGTGGACAGGAAAATAGGCCGACGCTTCAGTGAAGAGGTCGGTATCCCCGTTGCAGCCGGCTTTATTATTGGAGAGGCACTGGTCGGTGTCGGCTTTGCGTTGTATTATGTCTTCGGCGGACTGAGTAAATAAAAAGGAACTGTTATGAAACAAGCTGGTTATTTAATGATAATTATAGGATTTATAGCCGGTGCTCTGCTTTCTGTGGTGGACGAATTGGAGGTTCAGTGGGGATTTTTTGTTTGTGCGTTGATTGTGGGTGTTATCGGGGTTGTGCTCGTACAATCAGCCAAACGGCGGTACACAAAATCAGAAGAAAAACTAACTTCAAACATACAGAATATCCAGGCCAGCCTGAGCCGGATTGCTGAGAACATAACACAGCTTAACGCAACAAAGGAATCGGTAGATACATACGATATGCGACATCGTATAGATGAGCTGTTCGGCGATGATTTGGAAATCTTTGTCCAGGCCAGGGAGAGCATCAGCCATTTGTACGGTCTGCAGGCATACGCGGATGTGATGAGTTATTTTGCATCCGGCGAGCGGTACCTGAACCGGATATGGTCGGCTTCGGCAGATGGTTATATCGACGAGGTGAGCATTTATCTGGACAAGGCCCAACAACAATTCGCTGATGCCCTTGCAAAGGTGCGCCGGTTGACTGTTCAGTAAGATGGTGGTATATTGTTTGGCTGTATATGTTTAATTCATTCTCAATAAAGGAACAGATTATGGAACGTTTATCAAAAAAAATCAAAATTGTTTTCTTGATAACACTACCGACACTCCTGATTTCTACACCGCTTTTCGCCAGTGAAGGGGGACTAACCCCTCAAATGGTTGAAAAAATTCGCAGCTCTTTCGAGATGGACACTCATACGAGGGCTATGTATAACGCCATCACGAACAATGACATTGCCGAGCTGGCTCTGAATCGTGACATAGTAAGGGGGCACAATGAGCTGTTCAGCCATAAAATCAAGACCAAAGGTATAACCAACCAAAAATCGAGCGGTCGATGCTGGATTTTTGCGGCACTTAACGCCATAAGGCCGGCAGTTATAAAAAAACATAACCTCGAAAGCTTTGAGCTTTCGCAAAATTACATAGCTTTCTGGGACAAGATGGAAAAGGCAAACACCTTCCTTGAGCGAATGATTGAATTTCGAGACAGGAACCCTTTCGAGCGTGAGATGGTGATGTTGCTTCGAGCGCCGCTGCCGGACGGTGGATACTGGGAAAACAGCGTTGACCTGATAAAAAAATACGGAGTCGTGCCAAAAGAGATAATGCCTGAAACAAACAGCTCCGGCGGGACAAAACTGATGAACAAAGTCATCAGTCAAAAGCTGCGTGCAGATGCAGTAAAACTTCGTGAAATGAACAAGAAAAACAAGACGATTAAGCAGATGCGGGCTGAAAAAGAAAATATGCTCGCTGAGGTTTACAGGATGCTCGTTATGAATCTGGGTGAGCCGCCGAGCGAATTTCAGTGGCGGTATGAAGATGCAAATTCTCTGGTCAGCGAGATGAGAACTTATACGCCGAAAAGCTTTCTCGAAGATTTTGTCAAAACAGATGTGGGCGAATATGTAAATATCTTCAACGACACAATAAGAGATTACGGCCAACACTGCCAAATCAGGATGTCACGAAATGTGTATGACGGGCACGATATACATTATGCCAACGTTGACATCGAAACGCTTAAAAATATCGCGATGAAGTCGATACTCGATGACTCGCCGGTTCTGTTCGCAGCAGATGTGGGGTACGATATGAGCAGGAAAACAGGAATAATGGAAAACGGGCTGTACGACTATGATTCTGTTTACCAGATTGATATGAAGATGAATAAAGCCGAGCGTGCCCTGTACCGCAACAGCATAAGAGGGCATGGAATGGTCTTTACAGGTGTTGACGTCCAAGACGGAAAACCTCTAAAGTGGCTGGTTGAAAACAGCTGGGGGGATGAAAAGGGCAGCAAGGGATACTGGGCGTGTTACGACGAATGGTTCAATATTCACGTCTATAACATCATCGTAAAAAAGAAGTATGTTCCCGAAGAGATTCTGAAAATTTTTGAAAAGCCGGCTAAGATATTAGAGCCGTGGGACCCGATGCTGTGACAAACATAGTTTTTGGTTTGCTAATCGGCCCCGACAGATTCAATCTCTTTAGAGAGTTCTAAGTTGAGCTGCGGTTGATTCGGCAAGTTCGGCTACAATGTCGGTCTGAAAACCATCAACAGTATCGTGAGTCAATGTGCCGTCCTCATCTCTGAATCGCAGAGAAAGAGTTACACTCTTTTTGCCGGATGGTATTGCCTTTCCACGATATATCCCGACAAACTGAGCTTCTTCCAGTTGGTCGGGGGGCTTTTTGTTTACCGCCTTGACGATGTCAGCCCATGTGATATTTTCATCGACGATAATTGAGAGGTCTCGCTCAATTGCGGGAAATTTTGGAATAGGTCTGACTTTGAGCGGGCCTTTCTTCAGGGCTGCAAGCAACTCGAAATCCATTTCAGCGGCACAAGGTGCGAGGTCCTTAAAGTCAAATTTGTCCCTGACTTTTTTAGAGACAACGCCGGCGGTTCCAAAAACTTCGCCGTTCACCAGGATTTGAGCGCCGACTTCAGCCCAGAGCAAATCAGCAGAAGTAAAAACCGCTTGAGCATTTCTGTCGATGCTATTTATCAATCCCTCAAGCACACCCCGCAAATCCCTGAAGTCGCTGTCACAAACAATCGCCAGCTTGGTCTTTTCAATAGGCAAAGCATCGGCTTTGCCGGTTGGGACAAAGGTATCTGCGATTTCAAATATTCTGCACGGTGAATTTTTAGCGTTGAGGTTGGTTTTGAGGACGCCGAGCAAAGAGGCTATAAGGGTTTGCCTGAGCAAATTGGCGCTTTTTCTGGACTCATCCTTTACAGCTAGATGCTCTTTAGGGTCAATATCTGTAAAAAGCTGTGCGACAGAATTATCAACAAAGGTTACGTTAATTGTTTCGTAGAAACCGCATCCATTAAGGTAGTGCCCGACAGCCTCGGCTGATTTTTGACGGGCATCGACAGGGGCAACTTCTATGCTAATCTTATTCTCTGTGGGTATCCTGCCATAGCCGTACACACGAGCGACCTCTTCAATCAGGTCAACCTCACGGCAAATGTCGCTTCGCCACGACGGCACCGGGCAAACGAGCAGGTCATCTTTGCGTTGCGGCTGGAAGCTTAACCTTGAGAAAATCTTTACGACCTCATCGGACGGCACTTCGATACCAAGCAGCTTATTCAGTCGCGAAAGCCGCATCGTTATCTTTTTCTGCTCTCTTTTGCCGGGATAAATATCAACCACGCCTTTTGCTGCTTTACCGCCGGCAAGCTGAGTAATCAATTGTGCTGTCCGCTTCGATGCCCAGTCTATTTTTTCAATATCGACAATCCTCTCGAATCTGAAGGACGCCTCCGAAGGTAAAGCGAGTTTGCGGGAGGTCATCCGGACACTTACAGGGTCAAAATATGCATCTTCCAGAAGAATTGTGGTTGTTTGCTCATTTACTTCGGTATCGGCGCCTCCCATAACACCTGCTATAGCAACGCTCTTTTCGGCATCGGCAATAACGAGCATATCAGGGTTCAGCTCGCACTTTGTACCGTCAATACTTATAAGAGTTTCTCCCACAAGGGCTTTTCTGACGATTATTTTCCCCTGTGCAATTTTTTCATAATCGAAGGCGTGCGACGGCTGGCCGGCCTCCAACATCGCATAGTTGGTTGCATCAACTACGTTGTTGACGCTTCGCATCCCAACCGCTTCGAGTCTTTTTATAAGCCAATCCGGCGATGGGCCGACTTTAACGCCCTCGATAATCCGGGCGGTATATCGCCCGCATAGAGCCGGCTCGGCAACCTCAACAGTGGCAAGACTGCTGACATCTTTCTCAGATTCGGCCAGCTCGACAGCCGGAAGTTGTAATTTCCTCTCTATCGCCGCCGACAGTTCACGGGCAATTCCGATGTGGCTGAGGCAATCGCCACGATTACTGCTTACCTCAATATCAATTACACTATCATCGTCAAGGCGCTCTACCCCTTCGCACCGGAACCCTAAATCACTCAAAATATCCGCAATTTCGTCCGCAGAATCACCCGCTTTAACATAGTCATTCAGCCAGTTTAACGAAATTTTCATACAATATCCAATATCCAATATTCAATTATAACTTACCGTTATGCACAAAAGCTGTCAATCATTATTGCTCATTGAACAACAAACTACGAACTATGAACTATTTTTACACCACTTCTGCCACATTTTTCGATAGGCCTGTTCCACGCTGCCGGCAAATGCCTTCGAATCACACAGTGGGCTGGCAGCCAGCCTGGCCCGCATCGATGCGCGGATTTTCGCAAGGGCCTGCGGGTTTGCAGCAAGAGCGGCAGCTTTGGCAATATATTTTTCGGGTGTTGAGGCTGCAAGGGACTCTAACCCCGCATAAGTCAGTATGCTCAACCCGACTCGGCAGGCGTGATGTACGCCAACCAATGAGATTGTCGGTACGCCCATCCACAATGCCTCACAAGTAGTTGTCGCACCATTATATGGATACGTGTCCAACGCTATGTCGAACTGTTCGTACAGTTGTAAGTGCTCAACGAAAGATTTTGCACCGTAAATTTTTATTCTCTCCGGAGAGATTGCAAATTGTTCGAATTGACGGAGGTAATGGTCTCTCAATCCCTGGTCGTTGCCCCCTACGAATTTCAGCACAAAACGGGAGTTTTCGTTAGCCTTGAGAATCTGGGCCCAAAGTGCAACGATGAGGGGATTGATTTTGCAGCAATTATTAAACGAGCCAAAAGTAATGTAGCCGTTTTTAACAGCAGGCAGAGGTGCCACATCAGGGGCAAAATCGTAAGGGCTGTAACAAAGAAACCCCTGCGGCAAAAAAACCAGTTTTTCGTTGTAAAATTCCTGTGATTGTGGTGTGTCGGCCAGGTTATCCGTCAGGCGATAATCGATTTGCTGCAGTCCCGTTGTAGAGGGATACCCCAGATAAGTAACCTGAACAGGAGCAGGTTTATGCGCCAGTACCCCGAGACGATTGTCACCGGAGTGTCCTGCAAGGTCAACGAGAATATCAATCTGGTCCTGTTCAATCATACGTACTACCGCTTCATCATTAACTGCATAGATATTTCGGTAGTGGTCGAACTTGTGTTTAAGACGTTCGGTGATTTGGTCGGAACAAGCGACATTGCCATAACCATAAACCTCCACTTGCCCTCTATGGTGCCCATCCAAAAGCGGTTCAAAAAAGCAGGCTACCGAATGCATGCAAAAATTTGGTGAGATATAACCGATTCGAAGCCTTCGGGCCGAATCAGGGACATTTTTGTGATTTGCTTTGGCCAGCGATGGGGGGCTATGAATCTTTGCCCATCTCTTTGCCTCATCAAAAAGCATACGTGCATCCAGGTTTTGCTGATAAAGCAGGTTTCCCAGAAAAGCAGAGTGTACTTCCGGGTTGTCCGGGGCCTTTTCTATCGCCTTTCGCAACAACTCCATACCCTCAGTCTTTTGTTCCGACCTCATCAGAACACCGGCAAGTTTTTGCCAAAGCTCTATTTTATCAGGATTGGCCTGTCTTGCTTTTTCCAGATACTGTGCGGCTTCTGAGTAACGTCCCGAAAGACGACAGATATCTCCCAGATGTTCGTCCAGTAAAGCATCTGTTGTTTGTTTTAATATCTTTCTGCACCACTGTTCGGCAATGCTATATTGTTTGGTACTAATGAGCACTTCGGCCACTTTCGACACAGCATCGGTTGCCGGCAGGTTTTTCTCGTCTGATTTCGGGCCGGCTTCATAAGCAGCTTCGAACCGCTGCATCTGAAGCAGTCCCTCTGTAAGCGAGGGACTGCTAATTTTCATATCGGGCTTATAATTTAATGTACATCTTACTCGCTCAGCTGCATCATCAAGCCTGCCCATACTTGTCAGAGCCAATGCAATGCGGTCAAGCACAACTACGGAATTCGGCTCACATTCATACGCTTTTTGCAGCCATTGTAGGCCCTTTTCATATTTATCAAGCCATAAGTAGATTTCACCAAGGGCGTTATAGATTGTCCAGTCTTTATAACCCTGCGAAACGGCCTGTGTGCAAATCCTGATGGCTTCGTCAGTCTGTCCGGCGTCAAAGGCTGCATTGACCATCGCAAGAACCTGTTTCGGCCTGTTCCGCCGATGAGCCGTCCCAGCAATTGAGGGGCCTGCGACCTGCTCATCTGCGCCGGCCAATCTCTGGGCGGACCTCTGTTCTTTGCCCCGATTCATCTAATTCCTTTCCCCAATAAAGTACACAGCAAACCGGCTTCTTACACAAGAACAATACCTATTTGAAAACGACTACGTTGAGACTGATTGGGATTCCTCCTATCCGAAGCGTGCTCGCATCTTCAAAAATACCAAAATCCTCCACCTCTTTTACCTTCTTAAATCCCGCCTCAGCAAGAAAACTCTTTAGAATATCGCCACAGAACCCGACATAATGATAATCATACCGGTCAATATGTCCGCCGAACATTATTCGCATCACGCCGAACCGGTTCTCCTCCGATAACTTATCCCGCATCAAAAACAGTTTGCACAAAACGTCCATATTCGGGACACTGATATAGAGTTTACCTCCGGCCTTTAGAACTCTATACCAATGTTTAAGGGCGGCTTGTAACGGGCCATTGTAATCGAAATGTTCGATAATATGAGAAGCATATATTTCGTCAAATGTTTCATCGTCAAAACGCGAAAGGTCTTTTGCATCACCTAAATGGTCCACGTATTCGCCCTGGTGGATGTTGAAGACTTCCCAGTCTGGATGCGCCTTCTCACCGCCGATGTTCAGTCTTCGCGCCATTCATATTTTCTCCGGCAGATTAGTATTCATCTAATTGGGTTCCCATTTTGCGACTTATTGCAAAATGGGGTCCCTTTTCATCATAAAAGCACAGGGGTATCATTTGTTTCGGACTGCCGGACTTTCGATGGTAGATTCTCACACGAAACATCTGCGCCACGGGATTTGCACCACTTGTGCCACATCTTGCGATAGGCCTCTTCCACGCTGCCGGCAAACCCCTTCGAATCACACAGCCCGCTGGCGGCAATCCGCTGCCGCATTGAAGCTCGAATTTTCGCAAGAGAATCCAGCTTCGAAGCAAGGGCTGTAGCTTTGGCGACATATTCGTCAGGCGTTGAAACGGCAAAGAACTCCAGGCCGGTTCGAGTAAGGATGCTCAGCCCGACCCGTGAAGCGTGACATCTGCCAACCAGTGAAATTACAGGCACTCCCATCCACATAGCTTCACAGGTGGTTGTTGTCCCATTATACGGATAGGTGTCCAGTGCAATGTCCAGCTCTGCGTATAGCCGAAGGTGCTCGATAGGAGACTTTAAGCCATAGATTTCGACCCTCTCGGGCTCGATTCCCCATTGCTCGAACAAATTTAAGTAATGGTCTCTGACGTTGCGGTCGTCTCCTCCTTTGAATTTCAGCAAAAAATGAGACTTGTCATTTGCCTTCAGGATACAGGACCAAAGTGCTGCGATAGTCGGATTGATTTTGCAGCTATTGTTGAAAGAGCCGAAAGTGACGTAGCCGTTTCTCTCGGCAGGAAGAGGTGCCACAGGTGGGGCAAACTCAGGAGGTCTGTAACAGAGAAAGCCCGCCGGCAAAGAGACTAATTCCTCGGTATAGAATTCCTGAGCACCCATAGGGTCAGCCAGACTGTCTGTCAGGCGATAATCTACGGCCTGCAGACCCGTTGTATTCGGATACCCAAGATAGGTAACCTGGATGGGGGCGGGTCTTCGCGCCAGCACAAGAACACGATTTCCGGCAGTGTGGCCCGCAAGGTCCACCAGGAGATCTATTGCGTCATCTTCAATCATACCAACTACTGTTTCATCGCTCATCCCACAGATGTTTCGGTAGTGGTCAAACTTGTGTTTAAGACGTTCCGTGATTTGGTCGGGAAAGGTAACATTGCCATATCCGTAAACCTCCACACTGCGGCGGTCGTGTCCGTCCAGAAGCGGTTCAAAGAAACTCGCTACCGAATGCATACGAAAATCAGCCGATATGTAACCAATTCGAAGCCTTCGGCCGGGTGCGGGAGGATTATTGTGTGAGACTCTGGCCCTATCCGGCCGAACGTGAGAATCACTCCATCTTAAATGCTCATTAAAAAGTATATGAGGGTCGAGGTTGCCCAGATAATGCAGGTAGAGCAGAAGTGTGGAGTGAATCGCCGCATTGGGGGGCTTTTCTTCCACCGCCCTTTGCAACAGGTCAATACTCTCCTGCGTTTGCCCTGCCTGTATCAGGCACATTGCAAGATTATTCCAGAGCTCGGCATTATCGCCAACCAGCTCAAGTGCATTTTTCAGATACTCTCTCGCCTCCGACAGACGCCCCGCGGACTCACAGATAAGCGCCATCTCGCTATAGACCAAGGCGTGCGGCTGCTGCTCTAATATCTTTTTGTACCAATATTCGGCCCTGTCCATCTGTCCGGTTTTTACCAGCACCATTGCAAGCATAAACATAATGTCCGTTCTGGACGGGTTTTTCTCTATGATTTCCGTGACGGTCTTCTGAGCCTTGTCATCGATAAGGGCTGCTGCTTCGGCAATTCTGCCGGTCTCGACGGCAACCTTGGCCTCGAGAAGGAATTGAGGCAGAGATTCCTTTGAAACAAAAAACCTCAGGCTGTTGTTCTTTTGGCCTCTCGGCCCGGAAGCAGAGCTCTTCCTGGTTTTTACTCCGCGGCGGCGCACAGGCCGCTCTCTTGCTCTACGATTCATCTGTAACTTCTATAATAAAGCTAATTTAGTGTAGGCATTTAGTATTATTATCGGCCAAAACGGTAGCTTGCCCTTAGTATTTTAAGAGGTGTCCCTTTGACGCCCCTGTTCAATTCGAACAAATAAAAAAGGAATTATAACTTATGCAACAATGCAACCGGTGCAGCAATAGGCCGGTTCAGGTGTAATTTTTAGCTGGTAATCACCTTCCAGCTTTGATTCAATTCGTCCATTAAAGTAATTACTTCCTGAACTATTTTAGGGTCGTTCTTCACGTTGGCTTGGCTGAGTCGTCGCCCCATATACATATACAGCCGGCGAAGATTGGTCGCAATTTCACTGCCCGCCTCCATATCCAAAACAGCATTGAGCTCATTTATTATGTCCCGGCTCCGGATTAGGTGGTTGTTTTTCGCTTCGTAGTTCTTCTCCTCCATTTCCTTTATGGCCAGTTTCATAAATTTGATTGCACCGTCGTAAAGCAGCACGATAAGGCGACCTTTACTTTGAGTGGTAACGGACGTTTCCTGATATGTCTCGAATCCGTTCATAAATATCACTCCATTACGCGATAGTTCTGGGACCCCATTTTGCAATAAGTCGCAAAATTGGGAACCCTCTGCGTATGTAGTATTATTGCGTGGTTCAACTTATGGGGAGATGGCTGCCGGCAGCCACCTCCCCTGAAAAGTGTTCGTTCACAATCTCGAGATGTTTATCTGAGCAGTGTCCGAGCCATCTGCGGCATTGCGTTGGCCTGTGCCAACATAGCAATACCAGCCTGTGCCAGCACCTGAGTTCTGGTCAAGGTCGCCATTTCTGTAGCAACGTCAACATCCGAAATTCGTGATTCTGAAGCTATCAGGTTCTCTGCCTGAATACCCAGAACCTCAACGGTGCTCTCAAGACGGGTCATCTTGTAACCGAATGACGCACGGGCCGTATCCTTTGCTTCGATAGCATTGGTAACTGCAGTCAAAGCGGCCGCAGCAGCAGTTGTATCCAGGATGTTAATACCTTCATCTGTAACCTCTGCAGTAAAGTCGGTACCATCAATATCTGCCGGAGTGGTCCAACCACCCGTGGCGGTGGTATTGCCGGTGGACGTAAGGTCCACTTCACAAACGTCAGAAGTGGCATCTCTGGAGGTGAGTTTCAGTGTGTACTTCAGGGTAGCGCCATCCATAATGCTCTGCACTGAAGCGGCCGTGTAGTTGAGGTTGTTACCATCGGCATCGTTACCCAGGTTCTGAGATACGAGGTTGATGTCATCAACAATCTCCTGCAGTGTGTAGGGGGTGCCGGCGGCGGCAGCGGCAAGAGTAACCTCAATGTCCTCTTCATCATTGGCCGAGTTATCGCTGTCCTCGAACGAGATTGTCAGGGTAGCGTCAGCCGAGCCACTGTCTGCCAGAGTAGTCCAGGCGGCAGCGGTTGCAGAAGTTGCGGCAGAGGTGGCCTGGCCAACAATATAGCAGCCACCTGCACCTGTCTCGATGCCGAGACCGGATTTGGTCATATCAACCTTGTCAATATCGATAGTTTCGGTTGTACCAACGTGGATGGAGACCGAACCTGTGTCGCTGTCGAGCATCGTGATGCTGTTAAACGTAATTGCACCTGAGATACGCTCGATTTCGTCGGCCATTTCTGAAAACTCGCCATCCATAATAATACGCTGGGCAGCAGAATAGGTGCCTGTCTGTGCCTGCTGTGCAAGCTCTTTCATACGAATCAGGTTGTTATCGATAACGCTCATAGCACCTTCCATTGTCTGCAGCATACTAATGCCGTCCAGGGCATTACGTGCACCCTGCTGCAGTACAGCAATGTCTGCGCGCATCAATTCACGCACAGCCAGACCGGCTGCATCGTCTTTCGCAGTGTTTATGCGAAGGCCGGATGACAGCCTTTCGACAGACTTGGACAGGCTGTCAAAAGCCAGGCCCAGGTGTCTTGCGGCATTTCCTGCCATAATGTTGTTCTTAATTGCTAACATATTCTTGACTCCTTAAAAAACCTGAACAAATACAGTTCTTTTACTGCGGCCCTGTCAAGCCACCTTTACGTCAGAAAAGGATTAAATGCACAACACACACCACATAAGAGCCGCTTTCAATGAGCCTTATCGGCCAAGACAGAAGGAACTTAAGATATTTCTATACGGAAAATAACCACAAGAACATTGGACCTGTAATATTGCTGTTGAAGATACTGATATTGCAGGCAAATGGTCAAATACGAAGAAAAAATTGTAAAATTTTACCAAAAACGGGCAAAATTTCGCAAACACAGAGATGCTTCGGAGCTAAAAGAAGTCAATAAAAATTGCTTTTTTACTTCGCCTTAACAATATACAATCGTGATATACAATCGTGTCGTTTTTAGTTAATCTCCAAGGCAAGGAGGCAGTACACGGATGGCAGAGATTGCTGAAATGATGGAAACCGCCCTCGGGCACCATCAGGCTGGCCGTCTTGGCCAGGCAGAGCAGACGTACCAGATGATTCTGGAAAGTGAGCCTAACCATCCCGTCGCACTGCATTCTTTGGGTTTAATCGCACTTCAGAGAGGTCAATACAATGCATCTGTTGAACTTATCAGCAGGGCAATAGAAGCAGAACCGCAGATACCACAATTCCACAATAATATCGGAATCGCCTTTAAAGGACTTGGTCGCATGGGCGAGGCTATAAGTGCCTTTGAAAGAGCGATATCACTCAAATCTGATTATGCTGAAGCTTATAATAATATGGGTGCCGCACTGTATTCACTGGGTCATTACACCGCTGCGGTCGAAAACTACAAGCAGGCGATAGCACTCAACCCTGATTACGCCGGGGCCTACAATAATATGAGCGTTGCTTTACAGTCTCAGAATCAATTTGCCGCTGCGATTGAGAATTGCAAACAGGCAATAGCCACAGCCCCCGATTATTATGAGGCCTACAATACAATGGCAACCCTGCTGCAGATGCAGGGCCGGCACAACGAAGCAATTGAATATTACAGACAGGCGCTCCGACTAAAACCGGATTATGCCGAAGTCCATAACAATTTAGCACTTGCTTTGCTGTTATGCGGAAGATTTGAAGAAGGCTGGAAAGAATACGAATGGCGTTTACATCCCGAAATCGCTGCTTATCCTCATCACTATCAGATGCCCCGCTGGGATGGTTCGTCTTTTGCAGGCAAGAGGCTTCTGGTTCATTATGAGCAGGGCCTGGGTGACAGTCTGCATTTTGTTCGATACCTGCCTATGGCCAAAGCCCTGGGAGGGACGGTAATTTTTGAGGCAAGAAAACCATTAATAGGTCTTTTCCGCGGTTTTGAGGGCATTGACGAGCTGGTAGAGGCCCGGCCTAATACCCCGCCTGATGTAAAATTTGATTACCACATCCCTCTGCTGAGTCTTCCGGGCATATTCGCAACCACGCTTGAGACAATTCCCGCTGATATACCGTACCTTCACGCTGATGCAGCAAAGGCCGAAGCCTGGCGAGGTAGGTTTAGCTTCGATGGGCTTAAAATCGGTCTGGTCTGGGCTGGAAGGCCGGCAAAAATGAATGATGGTCTTCACCTGCGTTACCGCTGCTGTGAACCGGAAAATTTCCTGACACTGGCAAAGGTCAAGGGCGTTAAGTTCTATGGATTACAAAAGGGCTCTGCTGCCTCAGGGTCCCATAAATTGGCTGAAATATTACCGATAACCAACCTTGCCGACCAACTCGAAGACTTTACCGATACCGCTGCGGTCATCGAGAAGCTGGATTTGGTCATCTCGGTAGATACTGCTGTGCTCCACCTGGCGGGGATGATGGGTAAAGAAGTCTGGGCACTTCTGTCCTTTATACCTGACTGGCGATGGATGTTAGAGCGGACAGACAGCCCCTGGTACCCGACGGTAAGGCTTTTTAGACAAAAAAAATGGGGCGACTGGGACGATGTGTTCCGCCGCCTGACAGAGCAACTGCAAAGACTAATCAGCAGAAACAAAAACCATTAAAAATGGTCCGCTCGCAAACAAACCTCATCTGATATAACCGGTTATGTGGTATCGGTGCAAATGATGTCCCTGAAATTTACTGAAATTAAATTGTAACAAATGACGATAAATATATTTAGAACCAGTAAGCACAATCTTATTTCAGGTACTTGATAAATGTTGTCGAATCTTGTTTTTAGTCCTTTTGCAATCCCACGGTTACCTCTCGGCATCGCCCTGCTTAAGTCTTATGTTGAGAAAAACAGCAACTTCCAGGTTAAATGCGCTGATTTGAATACTATATGTCATAATGCTCTGGAGGATGATATCAGGAACAAAGGTAACATTGAAATGTCCGACCAGGACAGAGAAACTTTTTTGAAAGCTGTTGATGTACTTAAAAACAAGAATGAAGATTTCTTTAATCAGGCTGTTTATGACTGGGCTGGAAACGTTTTCATCGATAGTTTTAACAAGCTTAAAAAACTTTTCAGCGGAGAATGCAGGAAAGCTCTGGGCGCAAAAGGCACGGTCCCCTGGTTCGTGCAGCAGTATGCCGCTCTTTTGCTTTCAAATAAACCCGACATAGTCGGATTTTCCATTATGTTCCCGGACCAGATTTATTGCTCTCTTTTAATCGCCTATATTCTTAAAGCAGCAAATAAGAATATAAAAATAATTTTTGGGGGAAATTCCTCGAGCTCAGACTACAAGATAGTCCTTGCTTACCCTTTTATCGATTATGTCGCACTCAATGAGGGCGAAATAACTTTTCTTGAGCTGCTCAAGGCCCTCAACGGAGAAAAAGAGCTCGAGAAAGTGCCTAATCTGGCTTACAGAAAAAACGGTGCGGTTAAAGTAAATGGACCTTCTATGGTTACAAACCTTAACGAGCTGCCCTTTCCTGACTTTTCCGACTTTGATTTGAATTCCTGTTACTGCCCTGAGCCTGTGCTTTCGGTGCTCGGCTCAAGAGGATGTTACTGGCGCAGGTGCGCCTTTTGTGTTCATTATAAAAATTATTTTAACAGGTACCGAATAACTTCCATTAAGCGTTTGGTCGATGAACTGGAGCATCATATTGACAATGGCATCAGGTACTTTGATTTTGTTGATGAAATGATACCGCCAAAGCGGTTTAAGCTGCTCGGCGAGGAAATCATCAGAAGACAACTTCACCTCAATTACAGCGCCCTTGCCAAGCCGACCGCAGATTTCACAAAAGATGTATTAGATGTTATGTATGAATCCGGCTGCACGTACATTATCTGGGGCGTTGAGTCGGGCTGCCAACGCGTACTTGATTTAATGGACAAAGGCACAGTAGTTGAAGACATAACAAGGGTTTTAAGGGATTCGGCCCACGCCGGCATTAAAAACCACGTTTTCCTTATCATCGGCTTTCCCTCCGAAACCAAGGAAGAACTGAAAGAAACGATGGATTTTCTTTATGAGAACCGCAGCAGTATTCATTCAATACACAAAGGCCCATTCTCATTGTACAAAGACTCTCGGATATACGGAAATCCGGAAAAGTTTTATATTACAAAAATGGACACTCCGGACTACTCTAAAAATTCTACGCAGTGTGCTATCGCTTATGAGGTTTCCCAAGGCATAAAACACAGCGAGCTAAAACTATACAGTGACTTTTACACTAAAAACTATCTTCATCATTTCACATATTTTTCAGAAAATCTTAACATATTAAGACACCACGCCCTGCTGATTTATTCGAACCCTGACAAATTAATATTTAATGTAAAAAGACAGGGCGCAGGAAGTGTTCCAACGTTAGTTGAAGCCTGGTAACAAATGCTTTGATTCGTCTTGTTCTGCCGACACTGAATGCAGCAGGTTCCGCCGCACCGGCCGGCCCCTCTCCTCAGGCTTTATATTTGCCTGCAATCGGCTTCTGCATCTGCTCAAGCGTCTTATAGGCTCGAACAGACTGATGCCGTAACAGCATAAAGTCCAGAAGATTTAATACATTGAAGATTCTTATGAAATCACTGAATAACTCGCCATCGGCAGGTTTATTTTGCCTGAATTCCTTCTCTTTTTGAATCAACTTAAAGCACTTCTTTAAAGTTGTATAACCATTGAGATATCTGAATAAATACTTTGTGTATTTTCCAAGAGCGATTGTAACAGTTCCTACATTCGGCTGCGTTATTTCCATAGTTGCTCCGGTCGGCTTGTTTCTTGCAATATTGAAGAGTTTTTCGGCCGATATCAGGTCACAAAAGAAAGGTATAATGTCCGGGTCATTCGGGTCGGCGACCGTATTTATCTGGCCGGAAGCATAAAAGGTGTGTTTTGTAAGCGCACCGACTATCAATTCCGCAACGGCTTGCTGCTTATCGATTGGCAATGTTTTAATATTTTTCAACAAATCATTGTCTTTTATAAACATTTCCGGTCTATACGATGCTTTGAACTCTGCAAACTCTAATAAATTGAGTCCACAGTCGTTTAACCAGTCGTATAATTGGGGCACTGTGAAAGCTTTGTCCTGAGAATGTAAGAAATAATCAAAAATAACAATATCACCATCATTTATGTCTGAGAACAGTTGTTCTGATTTTTTGAACCAATTTGTTTTCGGCAAACAGTCCAGAACCGTCCTGGTATTTTCCACCTTTTGCCGCATATTATCTTGTTCAACATTAATCAATTTCATCAGTTCCTGGATTTGATAGATGCCGGTCCTTCCGTACCTGCCATAAACCATAATGCCCATAGCACCGTCTTGTTTCAGCACACTTTTTAACGCCTTCAGACCTTCGATTGGATTTTCCAAATGATGCAGTACCCCCGTGCAGCTGATGTAATCAAATTCACCAATCCTCATTTGAGGAAGAGCTAATAAAGAACCGTGTACCCATTCAATATTGTCAAGGCCTCTTATTTGTGCCCTTTTTTTTGCAATTTCCATCGAAGCTGTGCTTATGTCGAGGTAAACAATTTGAGCATCGGCATCCCTTAGCTGTTCAGCCAAATAGATAACAGCGTCTCCTGTGCCGGCACCTGCAACAAGGGCCCGAAATGAATTATCAAAATGCCGTCTCCCTCTAAAACAATAATGATTTATTTTGGCTAACGGGTCTATAGATGTATAAATGAGCCGCTTTTTTTCGTCTTCCGGGTTGCGGGGCGGATAAGGATAATTCTCGTATTGCTCTTTAACTTCGGCTAAATAATGAGATTCCAACAAAGTATTTTCCACAGTCGCATTCCCTGTGAATATAAACAAATAAAAGCATCCGGCCTATTAGACGAGCATATTTATTGAACTGCCGGTAATGAGCATTTCCTGGGGCTGAGCAAATCCTGTGTAGCTGTCCCCAAAGGTGCTTGTCAGCCACTCATAATAGGATTTATTATCTGCCTGATTGCCGGGATTTTCCGAATCCTGCTGTCCGGACCAACCGTCCTGTCCGGATGTTAATGATTGGTCCCTGTATGCCTGCTGCTGCTCATTGGTCAGGGTAACTTCGAGCTTTTTAACCGTAATGCCCGAATCATTAAGGTTTTTCACTATCTGCGGCAGTAGCTGCTGCAATTCTATTTTGGTTTGCAGCTTCTCAACTTCCAGCAGGCCGATGATTTGTTCATCCTGCTGCTCGAATTTCATATAAACCTTTCCAAGCTCAGGCGGGTCGAGGTGAATAGTGATTTGTTTTTCGCCCTGGCGTGAAGGAGCCTGTAAAACAGCCGACTGAATCTGTTCGCCGATATCTGTGGTCATATCGGCATTGCCGTCAGTCCTCTGGGTTGCAGTCGTGGCCGAGGTCTGTTCTGCAATATCGCCCTGGACATTATTTACCGAAATAACCTGCTCAAAATTTGAATCGGAGCCGGTGTCGTCTTTCGTTTGGCTTGTGGTAATATTAACCTGCTCTGGTTTTAAGTCCTTGAGAACAAACTGGCCCGTAGAGTTGTCGGCGGTGGACTGAGAGTCCTTATTGCTTCCATCCGATAATTCCATCATTATTTGGTCATTCAGGCCGATTTCCGCTTTATTAGGGGGCGTTGATTTCTCATTATCGACCAATTGGGGATCTGTTGTCTCGCCGTTCTTCTGGATTTCCACATTTACAACAACATCCTGCTGCAATACAGGTTTTTCCTGTCCATCCGTCATTACCGGCTTACCCGTCATCACCAACTTTTCAGCAAGAACGGCTGCTTTATCATCGCCACTTGCTTCGGGCATTGGTTTTTCACTTTGCAACAATGAGAGAGTATTGGCCTGGTCGGTTGCATTTGGACTGTCATTTGCAACCGGCATTTCTCCGTCGGCTGTTTTACCATTGCCAACCGTGATTGCTTGGCCATTGCCAACAGTAACTGATTTGCCTTTTCCAACAATAATTGTTTGGCCTTTGCTAACAAGTACTGCAGGTATCGATTTGTTACCATTTTCGGTCGCATCTGCAGCAGGCAGGGATTGAACATCAGTGGTTAGCTGCCCCCCTGAAGTGTCTGTCGGGGGTTCCCCAGACGCACTACTTCGCGTTTGGAGGCCCCCCGGAATGGGTTCAGGCTTTTGCAGCACCTTTTGAGGCGTTAGAATAGGGTTGTTTTTGACTGTTTTTACAACCGGACCGGTGACATTAGGCAAGTTAGCCGTCTTTAACCCAACAAGAGATTGTTGAGTTAGTTGCGAACTGACGATTTCTTTCGTGGTGCCTTCATAGGACGACACAATATCGTCAATTGCAGATTTTTGGGCTATTTGCCCTAAAAGAGGATATATAATATTATTCATAGAAAACGCCCCGGGCATCGGGCCTTTATTACTTATACACGATTTTTTGTTCTCCTGAAGTTCCCGGGGCGCCTCGGGCGATACCCTTTTGCCGAGCACTTGCTGAAACTGCTGCGTCTCCTCACTTGATGGTTCTGCTGGAATCGTAACAGGGTTATTATCGGCCGTTATAGTTTGAGGGGTATCATCGAAAGGCGGATTATCTACCGATGCAGGGTTAAATTGGTCGGCACTTTGTTGTAGCGCGATTGTTGTCCGGGACAAAGCAACACCTGCATTGGGCAAAAGTATATTATCTATCATTAAGTTGATATTCATAAAACAATCCCTGTAATCATATCAATAAAAGCAATTGCTATGCCAGTATGGGGGCTCAAAACATCGAAAACGCATAAGTGCTTATCAATAAGTAGTTTATAGAGACATAAAGCCTGTCGCCGATTGTAACCAAACGGTTTTCGGCTATGGTTGTGGAGAAATACTCCTAACAGAAGGAAAGAATTGCCGGTTAAAACAGACCAAACAAGCTTCCCCGATTGCCAATGTCTGTCAATGTAAAAGCTGACACAACTACGTCCCCCAGTCTCGTTTGGGTGTAAAAAAACCTGCCTGCTTGTATAGAATCCTGACGCCATCGGCATCACCGGCATCTTGAATTTTCACGATTAATAGGTTTTTACGCTTTTTTTCTGCAAAAGCAGCCATTAAAGGGGGAAAAAACGCCGGCATCGTATAGCTGGCACGTTTATTGCTCTTTTTCACCTTGTGGACAAAGTTTATACGCTGATAGCAGAGAGCCAAGATGTCTAAAATAAGCAGTATAATGGATTTTCTCGAGGCCGGCATAAGGGCCGAAAGCCTTCGCCAGAAGGCCATTGCCAATAACATCGCCAATCTTGAGACGCTGGGATACCGCAGGATTGATGTCGAGTTCAAAGAACTGCTTGCCAAGGCGCTGGATTCCTCCGGAGAGGCTGAGCTAAGTCAGATTGAGCCGAAGTTTTATCAGCCTAACACAACACCGGTCAACTCAAACGGAAATGATGTCAATTTAGAGACCGAGGTCGGTGAAATGGTCAAAAATACTCTTCGCCACAAGGCATATGTTCGGCTGCTCAATAAAAAGTACAACCAAATGGAGCTTGCGATAAACATTAAATGAACAAACGATAGTCGATAGCAAAAAACACAAAGTCAAACGCTATGAAGATTTGAAAAGGCGGCAAAACCGATGGAAATCAATAATACATTCGGCCCCATAGACATAGCAATATCGGGTATGAGGGCACAGAGCAAAAATATAGAAGTGATACACTCTAATGTCGCCAATGCTCGCACAACCAACGCCGGCAACGGTCAACCTTACCGCAGACTCGAGGCGATTTTCAAAACAGACGACGAAATCAGCGGTGTTACTCTGGAGAAAATAGTAAAAGATATGAGCGATTTTCAGAAGATTTCAGACCCCGGCAACCCGTATGCCGATGAAGACGGCTATGTCCTGATGCCAAATGTAAAGCTGCCGAGAGAACTGATTAATCTGACTATTGCAACACGAACGTATCAGGCCAACGCCGCAAGTCTTAAACGTTATCAGCAAATGGTGGAAACCACGCTTGAATTACTTCGATAAAAGAGGAATAACACAATGATTAACTTTAATCCAAATGTAAGCTCGTTACCCGGCAATATCAACAATCTGACGGAGAAACCGAACGGTGACGTGGACCGGAAATCGGACTTCGCCGACACAGTAAAGGCCGTCGAAAAATACATCTCCAAAGTCGATGAGCTGCAACAGTCATCAGATGTGTCCATAAAGGATTTGTTGAGCGGAAAAAACGAGGATATTACATCGGTTGTCGCCGCGGTGGCGAAAGCTGATATGAGTTTCAAACTGCTTGTCGGTGTCAGAAATAAATTAATCGAGGCCTACAAACAAACTATGAACATGCAATTGTAAATGATTATTGATTATTAAAAGGCACTAAGAATAATCGATGAATAGCGATTAAGCAAATACCAAGGGGCTTAATGAACTTCCTGGAAAAGATAAAGGCGATTTGGCAAAATGTAAGTCTGGTGCAGCGGACGTTGTTAATAACCATTCTGCTGACATTTGTCATTATCGCTGCGCTGCTTATTCGATGGGCCGGCAGGCCCGATATGAGACTGCTCTATCAGGACCTCAACCCCGAAGAAGCATCAAAAATCACAGAAAAAATCAGCGAAAAGAACATCCCTTATGAATTGAGAAACGGCGGAACCACCATTTTTGTCCCGAAGGAGAAAGTCTATCAGCTTCGACTGGATATGGCAAAAGAGGGACTTCCTGCAGATGCGCAGGGAGGTTACAAGATATTTGACGATGCTAAAATCGGAACAAGCCCCTTCGTTCAAAACGTAAACCTCAAGCGGGCATTAGAGGACGAGCTTGCCAAGAGTATCCAGATGATAGAAGGGGTAGCTCATGCAAGAATACACATAGTAAGCGCCAAACAGAGGTTGTTTAGTTCTCAAGCGGGAGGTGTTACGGCCTCTGTGGCTCTTCGATTAAGGCCGGGCCATCGATTAAACGGCCAGAATATAGCGGCAATCACACACCTGGTAGCCGGCAGTGTCGAGGGACTTAAGTCAGAAAATGTAACCGTTATTGACAGCCAGGGTCGGCTTCTGACCAGCAAGTCGGACCAAACTATGGACCACGGCGCCGGCACCGTCGCCGACTACAGAGAAAGAGTGGAGAGGAATTTAGAGAACAAAGTTGAAGAAATGCTCACCGCTGTTTTAGGGCCCGGCCGGGCCACGGTAAAGGTCAGTGCCGTCATCGATATGAACAGCATTAATACCGTTATAGAAACCTATGACCCAACTACGAAAGTAACTGCAAAAGAAGAAATCAAAAGTGGTTCGGAAACCGAAGCCAGCACAGCAGGTGCACAAGGCAAACCAGCCATACCGGGCGGTGTAAAGAAGGATGAAACAATCGTTACAGAATATATAGTCGGTAAAACAGTTAAACAAAAAGCCGATTTGCCGGGTGAAATTAAATCCCTCTCAGTGGCAGCTTTTGTGGATTTATGGCCGGACGACGCCAATGAAACCGAAGGCACAACCGCAATGATAATGCAACAGTCAGATGTGGAAGATATTATTAAAAATGCGCTCGGTCTGAAGGATACCGCCTCCATCAAAGTGGTTCCCATAAAGTTTCGCCGTCCAGACGAATCGCTGCCCGATGAAGTACCATCCGGGGGGCTTAATCTTGTAGCAATCGCGCGTCAGGCATCTTTAGGGATTATGGCTGTTTGCGCACTTCTTGTTCTAAAGATATTCAGCGGTGCAAAGAAAAAGGCTGCCGCAGGACCTGCGGCAGCGGAACTGCCCGAAGGCGCAGCTGGGGGGCTTATCCCAGAATCAGTCGAGAACGCCGAACCGCTTCTGCTGCGTAAACAGATTGCCGGCGCTCTGCAGAGCAATCCCGACCAGGTCAAGCAGTTGTTCTCCAGCTGGCTCGAAGAAAAGACCTGATAGATATATAAAGCGTGACAAGTATTGCATAATGCAAATTTCGAAATACTAAGTTTGGGATGTGAAAATGGTGTTAGCGGGTAAGCAAAAAGCTGCAATGTTGTTAATGAGTCTCGATGCTGCAACAGCCGCTGAGATGGTCAAAGGGCTTGACCCCAAAGCGGTTCAGGAGCTGGCGCTGGAAGTTGCCTATCTGGACGCAGCCGGCCAACACAACAGCAAGCAGTCTCTTGAGCTTGTGCGTCAGTTCTGTAACTCGCTGCAAACCGGCTCAGACTTTCATCTTAAGACTTTCCTCAAAGAGATGCTGGAAAACACGGTAGGTCGGGAGAAAGCACAAAATATTCAGAATCAGATAGAGGATTTACTGCAAAAGCGTGACCCCTTTATAAACGTTCGTTCCGCCGACTCACATACAATAGCATTGGTTCTGGGAAACGAACATCCCCAGGTAGTTGCGATAGTTTTATCACAACTGCCTGCCAGGAAAAGCTCGGAGGTCATTGGCCTTCTTGGCGAAGGGGTCCGGCTCAGCGCCATCAGCAGAATGGCCGGCTCCGAATCAATAACCCCCGAAGCCAGGGAACGAATAACCCAGAGGGTCTGTAAGCGGATTGAGGCTGCTGCAAGCAGCGCATCCGGAACTATACAAACCCGACCTAAACAATCGCTGCGGAAAGTGGCTGTAATTTTACGAAACCTCGGTAAAGAGCTTCGGGACGGTCTGTTCAGTGCGATACAGGAAAAAGACGAGCAGGCCGCCAAAATGGTAAACAGTTTGATGATAGTCTGGGACGACATCACGCAGGTGGCCGACAGGTCGCTGCAGAAAGTGCTGCGGGGCATCGATGTAAAAAGATTGGCTCTGGCACTGGCCGGCGCAGACGAAGCGACCATCAAAAAAATCAAGTCCAACATCTCCGAACGGACTGCTGCTGTTTTAGACGAGGAAATATCACTTATGTCCTCTCCAGGTAAAGATGAGATTAGCCAGGCCAGAGAAGCGATTGTCCAGGCCCTGCGTGAAAAGAATGCGGCAGGCGAATTGACATTTATAGAAGAATAATAAAATGTCCAGCACCCTTACAATCAATGTTGACAGGCCGATTACGTCGGCGAAAATTCTGGGTGTTCATCCCGGCAAAATCGGCGCCGAATTATCCGCCCCCGGTTTAGTTGGTTCGCCGAAAAACACAGGGCAGCCGCAAATGCAAAACGGCATCTCCTCTGCAGGAACCGAACAAATTCTGAGCCGGCAACTTGAAGCCGAAAAAACCGCACTTGCTCAGGCCTGTCAGGCAGTGCAACGGATTGTTAATAAGCTCAATCAGTTTTATGATAAAGCTTTTACCGAACACAGAGAAGAAATCGCCAGACTCGCAGTGGAAATCGCCGGAAAGATACTGATGCAAAAAGTTCAAAAAGGCGATTACGAAATCGAGCCAATCATCAAAGAAGCTCTTAAAAATGCTACAGCCCATCAGGACTTGGTCTTGCACTTGAACCCGGAAGACCTTGCTCAATGCCAAAAACTGCAGCAGCAGGATGGCAGCAACAGCTTAACCGGCATCAAGCTTGTGGCCGACCCGAACATCGGCAGGGCACAGTGCGTGCTGGAGAACCCAAAAGAAATTATCGAATCGCTCATTGACAAGCATCTTGAACAAATTTCTGAAGCGCTAAAAAAGGCGGAATAACTTATGGCTGTGAGTGAAACAGAAGTCAAACAAGCAGACGGCGAAACTCTGGAACGGCAAAATGAAAAACCGACCGAGCAGCCGGCCGGAGCAATTGATTTTGAGCAATTTCACTCGGCGCTGCGGAAGGTGAATTTATTGGATTGCCATGGCCGTGTCGTGCGAGTTTCTGGTCTGGCGGTCGAATCCAACGGCCCGGCAGTGGGTTTAGGTGAACTTTGCACCATCCATATTCGTGACGGCCGACAAGTAGTTGCTGAAGTGGTGGGATTTCGCAATACCCATATTATCCTACTGCCGTTAGAAAATATTGGAGGCATATCACCGGGCGATGTGGTAAGGGCTCGTACTACTCCACGCCATATTGCACTAAGCGATGATATTTTGGGCAGAGTGGTGAACGGACTGGGAGAGCCTATCGACAATAAAGGCCCGTTAGCAGGAACGGACAAGAAGGCGCTGGATACAAGCAGCCCTCCGGCTTTGAGCCGGGAAAAAATTACCAGGCCTCTGGCTTTAGGCATTCGGTCAATAGATGGGCTATTAACCTGCGGCCAGGGACAGCGAGTAGGCATCTTCTCAGGTAGCGGAGTCGGTAAGAGTGTCCTAATGGGTGATATTGCGAATTCAAGCGAAGCGGATGTCAATGTTGTTGCATTGATAGGCGAGCGAGGCCGGGAAGTCCGAGAGTTCCTCGAAGAAGACCTCTGCGAAGAAGGGCTGGCCCGAAGCGTCGTCGTTGTTGCAGCGTCAGATTCGCCTCCGATTCAGCGGGTAAAGGCGGCATTTGTAGCCGTTACAATCGCCGAATACTTCAGGGACAAAGGCAGAAAAGTCCTGTTTATGATGGACTCACTTACGCGCTTTGCGCAGGCCCAGCGCGAAATAGGTCTCGCTGCCGGAGAGCCGCCGGCAACAAAAGGCTACTGCCCAAGCGTCTTTTCACTGATGCCCAGACTCATAGAACGATTGGGATGCTCTGAAAATGGCAGCATAACAGGTATTGTAACAGTTCTTGTTGAAAACGACGATTTGAGCGACCCTGTGGCTGACAGCGCCAAAAGCCTGCTCGACGGGCACATCGTCCTCTCAAGAAAACTGTCTGACAGGGCACATTATCCTGCGGTGGACATCTTGGCAAGCATCAGCCGATTGATGCCTGCGGTGATTAGCAAAGAGCACAAGTTGGCCGCACAGAAGCTCAAGGAAATATATGCCACCTACGTTGATGCCGAAGATTTAATAAACATCGGCGCCTTCTCGCCCGGCAGCAATCGGCGTATTGACGGAGCGGTAGCTTTGATTGACAGAATAAATAACTTTCTCATTCAGGCGATTCGTGAAAGAACTGATTTTGAAGAAACCGTAAGGCAAATAATCGCTATTACCCGGTCCTGGGATGAACTGTTAAATGTCGATACTTGAAAAACAAAAATTAAATGAAACGATTTGTGTGGCGATTGCAGCGCTTCCTTGATGTAAAAACAATAGAGGAGCAAACAAAAAAAACAGAATTGTTTAAGCTGACTGAAAAGCTTGTTCAGGCTCAGGGTCAACTGCTGATGCAGAAGAGAATATTAGAGGACCTAATCGCTGATATATCAGGTAAAAGCCCTCAAAACCGATTGAGCGAGCAGGAATTACTTTTGAAATTTTCGGTTACGATCGATGAGCAGATTAAGCAGCTCAACAATAAAGTAAGCAAGCTGGAATCGCAGCAGAGAAAAAAAATGGCCGAAGTCCTCAAAGCCAAGCGATTCAAAGAAGGGCTCGAAAGATTGCGAGCCGAGGCAAAAATACAGTTTATAAAGGAACAGGAAAAACTTGAGCAGAAAGAACTGGACGAAGGAGCCACCATTGCTTTTGCTCGAAGAAAATTAGGTCCACAGAGCAAACATAAAACAATAACCAATTGATTTGGAGACAAAACAGTGAGTAAGAAACTAATAATAATGACAGCAGCGGCGGGACTTGTAAGTTTTATGGGGTCATTCGCCATCGGATGGCTTACCAAGCCTAAAACGGCTCCCCTACGGGCATCTGCTGAGGCAGCGGGGCAGCTCGCCGGCGAGCAAACCGATATCAGCCTGCCGGTACCGACAGCAGCCGCAGACAGCGAGGCTGATGCCTTTAAAAAGCAGAGAAAAACAATAACCGAAAAACAACTCAAGGACCTCGTTTACCAGGTCAGAGAAAAAATGCAGGAGTATAACAGAAAGCTGCAGACTCTTGAACTACAAGAGCAGAGATTGCAAATAGCTCAGGACTCGTTAAAAAATGACATCGAAAACCTCAATAAGCTGCGAGTTGAACTTGCCTCAATCGTCGCCGGTATCAAGAGCGAGAGGGACATGCTGCTCAACAGCAGGGTCAAAATTGCCCAGGCAGAAAAGGACAACCTTACGAAAATAGCAGCTACCTATGACAAGATGGACCCTGAAGCCGCCGCAAAAATACTGACCAATATGAGTCAAACGCAAACCGGCAGAGCGGATAGAAATTTCGATGACGCCGTCAAAATCCTCAACTATATGACCGAAAGAACGAAGGCCAAATTAATAGCTGCCATAGCGGAAACCGAGCCAACGCTTGCAGCGGTTTTGTGTCGGAAATTAAAACAGGTAATCGAGAAAGATTAGTCCTATGGACATTGCAACAATAGTAGGAATAATCCTCGGCTTAATAGTCATTATTGGAGCCATTCTTTCCGGCGGTACCGGTGCCGGAATATTTTACAACCTCCCATCTCTGGCCATCACTATAGGCGGCATGCTCTGCGCTACTCTTATACATTTTTCACTGCCGCAGTTTTTGGGAATATTCTCGATAGTCAAAAAAACAATCGTTACCCAGATTCCACCGCCCTCAGAGCTGATTCAAAAAATGGTCAACTATGCTGCTATCAACAGGCGCGACGGTGCCCTGGCGCTGGAGCAGGAAATACACAATGTCAACGACGTATTTTTCGTCAAGGGCCTCCAGATGCTCGTTGACGGACAGGATTCCGAGTCGATTCGGGACCTGATGTCACTGGAGATACAGTACCTCCAGGACCGCCATTCCAACGGCAAAAAGATTTTGGATTTTATGGGAGCAGCAGCCCCTGCTTTTGGTATGATAGGCACACTTATCGGCCTTGTCCAGATGCTTGCGAACTTAGAAGACCCCAGCTCAATAGGTGTAGGAATGGCCACAGCCCTGCTTACCACCTTTTACGGCGCATTCGCCGCAAATCTCATTTTTATCCCTTTAGCAGGTAAATTGGGAATTTATTCCAAAGCAGAAACCACTGCGATGGAGATGATTGTCGAGGGTATCTGCGCTATCGCACAAGGCGATAATCCGACCTCAGTAAGGGAAAAACTCCATGCGTTTATCTCCAAGGGCAGACGAGTAGAAGTAAAGGCCAATATATAATGGGGCGCCCCAAAAAACAACCGCAAAGTGATGAACCGACAGGGGCTCCCGAATGGATGGTAACTTTCAGCGATTGTATGACACTGCTGTTAACATTCTTCGTGCTTCTTTTGAGCTTTTCATCTTTCGACAAGAAAGTTTTTCACAAACTGAAAATAATCTTCTGCAACGCACTGCCGGTAGCCAGTTCTCAGGAAAGGCCAAACAAAGATGCCGTGTTGGAGATGATGCAGGCCGTGCCTACAGAAGAACTGGACAAAGGCAGCGAGCACCCCACCTTGGCAAAAGAACTCGAAGGATATTTAAATGAAGATAAAGAACCTGTAAATTTCTATAGCAGAAAAGTATTCTTAAAGCCTTCAAAAGAAGTTTTCTGGGGAAAAGGAAGTGTTATCTCCTACCAGGGAGGTAAAACTCTGGCCTCTATGGCCGCACTATTAAAAGAAATACCAAGCCGAATAGTCATCAGTGAAAACGGACGGAACAGCGAACAGGACAACAAACAACTCGGCCTGCAGCGGGCATGGGCGGTGATGGAATATCTTACCACAAAACAAGGTCTCGATAAAAAGTGGTTCAGCATTACCGCAACAAGCACTCTGGCTGAAGCTCGTGCTCAACAAAGCATTAAAGGCGTCCCATTGAAACAGGCACAAACCCAGGGTGAACGCATACTTGAAATCGTTTTACTGGAACGGAGTATTTACAACTGAGTCATAAACATAAAACAACAGAGCAAAGCGGTCCGATTGTCCCGGCGTATATCGTTACCTTCTCGGATATGGTAACGCTGCTTCTGACTTTCTTTGTAATGCTGCTGAGTCTGGCGAGCACACAGGACCCGGCTCTGTTCAAAGCAGGCAGAGATTCATTCATGGAATCATTCAGAGGATTTGGGCTCGGAATGCTTACAGGAAGAATCCAAAGACCTGATTTTGGCCACGTTAAAATAAAATATCACATAGGCAAATCCGGTGAGATTGGCAAGGACAGAAACATAGACATTATAGAAGAAAACATCCGACGAATCTTTAAGGATGTGGATGAGTCTATGAAGTCTATAGTTTCACAATTAGTCTCTAAAAAGACCGATTTTCAAATAACAAACATCAGGTTTTCAGAAGGTGATGCCACACTGAGCACATCGGCAGAAAGTTTTTTGGCCAGGTTTTCTTCCGACTTACAACAGGACCCGGACTTCAAGACCATCAAACTTTGCGTGCTTGGTTTGGCAGGTGAGCAAAAGTCCAGGAAAGAGCAGTGGATACTGTCGGCCAGGCGTGCCCAAACAGTCGCCGACTTCTTGAAAAATACACTGCCCTCATACTACACCTGGCCTGTTTACTCGTGGGGAGCAGGGCCCGGCGGTGATTGGGTGGACAAAAACAGCTTCGTTTCCGAACAATCCCAAATCTTAATCGCAGTGCTGCGCACAAATAATTAGGGCTCGTCCAGTGTCAGGTTTTTCGACAATGTGTTCGATTCTTCCACCATTTCCGCCCTAAAACCGCCATTAAAAACGCATTATCCTCATTTTTGAGTTTCGGCACGTCATTTGCATAACAAACAATCAAACGGTTTATCAGGTGCGTCTTATAGCGTGGCAGAACACAGGAAAAAAATCGGTGCAGTCGGAGTAGCGGTCATATTGGGTATCGCTGTGCTGGTGGTATGCACCGTTCAATCGGCTGCCGTTGAACCGAAAAAAGCGCTTTTCAATAATTCCGACTCCGTCTTCGCCAAAGATGCCAACTCTTCCATAATGCCCACTGAGGAACCCAGCACGAGGGAACTGTTTTACAAAATGATGTTTTCTGTGCTGCTTGCTGTCGTTCTGGGAACAGCAGCAATTTACATCTCAAAAAAGTATGGAGCCAGAATTACCAACCTGCCGGGCAAAAAAATTCGCATTATCGAGACAGTGCACCTCGGGCCGCGAAGAGCAATACATCTGCTAAAAGCAGGCAACAAACAGCTCCTTATAGGCAGCACCACCGAGAGCATCACCAGGCTGGCTGATGTAACCGACGCCCTGGCAGAAACAGATTTATCAACTACTAAAAACGGATAATAATTCGGATTACAAATGACAGGTAGGTTTATTAGAATATCTTTTTTGATACTTGTCGTCCTGGCATCGGCTGATTTGTCTTTTGGCCGGCCGGGCGGCACTCCATCAGCCGCGGCAGCAACAAATGCCGTCCCAAGCATTGCCGATTTGATGACGGTTGTAGATAAAGCCGCAAGCGACGCCACCGAAGGAAAAGACTGGTCCACACCGGTAAAACTTGTAATTATCTTTACCGGCCTGGCGATTCTGCCAAGTCTTCTGATAATGATGACATCCTTTACGCGAATAGTTATCGTCCTGGCTTTTGTTCGCAGGGCCCTGACAACTCAAACTATACCGCCCACCATTGCAATTATCGGTTTGGCAATGTTTCTGACGCTGTACACGATGGCCTCTACCTTTGACAAACTTAACACCAGCTCCATCAGACCGTATATTGCAAACGAAATTAGTTTTGAAACAGCCGGAGCACGGGCTTCCAATACAATCAAGGAATTTATGCTAAGGCAGTGCAGAGAATCGGACCTGACCCTTTTTGTACAAATGGCAAAAATAGAACCGCCCGCCGGGCCAATGGACGTCGGGCTGCACATAGTAATACCAGCATTTATTATCAGTGAGTTTCGAACAGCATTTGAGATAGGTTGTCTTTTATTTATACCATTTCTGGTAATAGATATGATTGTTGCCAGCGTCCTGTTAAGTGCCGGTATGATGATGCTGCCGCCCGTGATGATTTCACTGCCTTTAAAGCTGATACTATTCATCGTCGTCGACGGGTGGTGCCTGCTGGCCAAAAGTCTTACTATGGGTTTCAAATAAGGTGATTATCTTTTTGCAGGAACTGAGTTAATGGACAGTACTTTCGCTCTTTATCTCGGCCGAAACGCACTCGAAACGATTCTGATTATCTCGGCCCCTATCCTGCTGACCTGTATGGCGGTCGGTGTAGTGGTAACTCTGCTCCAGGCAGTTACTTCCATACGCGATATGACATTAACGATAGTGCCCAAGCTTATGGCTGTGGGCGCCGTTATAATACTTTCCAGCGGTTGGATGCTGCAGGTAATGCTCCGTTTTACAAATGAAATTTTCAGCCATATCCAGAACATTGGGCACTGATTTATGGAACTTATGGTCGAAAAACTGCTTGGCTTTGTACTGGTAGTAACAAGAATATCAGCTTTTTTTTTAGCGATTCCCATCTTTGGCTGGAAAAGCATCCCCGTTAGAATCAAAGTCTCAACAACTTTGCTGCTGGCTGTTTTTTTCACGATGATAAGCCCTTTGGCTGTCAGGCCGGGCAGCATTTGTGTAACGGAAGCGATATTGTTGATAGCCAATGAAGCCACTTATGGTTTAGCCCTCTCAGTTACTGTTACCCTTGTATTTTCCGCAGTCAAACTCTCAGGCCGGATTATCGAACGACAAATGGGTCTGGCTATGGCAGAGGTTCTGGACCCCCTTACCGGCGAAAGAGACCAGCCGATGGGAATGCTGCTCGAAATGATATTTATAATCCTTTTTCTAAGTGCCAACGGCCATCATTTTTTTTTGCTGATTATTTCCAGAGGTTACGAAACATTTCCAGCAGGAACCATCCCGACAATCCCCGTATTGGCCGGCGGAGTAATTGAAGCAGGCTCAGCAATGTTAATGGCCGGCCTGAGACTCGCCGCTCCGATACTGGCCGCCTTTCTGGTGTTGATGGTCGTGCTGGCCGTGCTGGCACGAATCGTTCCGGAAATGAATATCCTCTTTATCAGCCTGCCGCTGCGCGTTGGGATGGGATTATTAATGGTAACCGTTTTTTTGCCGTTTATTAACGCATTCGTGGCTGAATTTGCCGACTGGATGGGCAAACTGCTGCCCTTGTAAACTAAAAATTCCTAACAAAATGAAACCGCAGGATTTTGTCATTGCGAGCGAAGCGAAGCAATCTCAATTCTTAAACTTGAGATTGCTGCGTCGCCGCGCTCCTCGCAATGACATTTTTGGCCATTTCTTCATTTTATTAGACGCTCTAAAAAGCGCAGCTTTAAATTTAACAATCTGTTCTTACCTTACATTTTTCGTTTCCTGACAGGTACAAAATATGCCAGAGAAGCCGGTTGCTGAAAAAACTGAACAGCCAACCCCAAGGAAGCTCAGAAGAGCCAGAGAAAAAGGACAGGTCCCGCAAAGCCAGGAGCTGCCCTCGGCAGTCTCGGTTATAGTACTCGTATTGATACTCGCTCTAATGGCGCCGACGCTTATGAACTGGCTGAATACACAAATGAAACAGGGCATGTCGTGTGAATCGGGCATCTTTGCCGACAACAAAACATTTATAAACTTCATCAATGCAAAAATTGTCAACTTTATGCTCGTTCTCTCTCCTGTTTTCGCAGCACTTTTTGCCGGTTCGGTAATGGCCTGTATCGCTGTCGGCGGTCTGAACTTCGCACCGCAGGCAATAAACCTCAAACTCAATGCAATAAATCCCGCCGAAGGGTTCCAAAAGCTCATAAACGCCCGCTCAGCGGTTCGCCTTTGTATATCCATTGCAAAATTACTTTTTGTCTCAATCATCGTCTGGATGTATCTTAGCAGCAAACTCGACGCCCTCGCAGCCCTTCGATGGGCATGGTCGGCAAAAATAATGACATTTACCGCAAAAATAATATTCGGCCTGTGCATACGGATTTGCATCGCACTGCTGGTCATAGCTGCTATAGACGTCTTCTACCAAAAATGGAAATACATACAGGATTTGAAGATGACACGACAGGAATTAAAAGAAGACCACAAAGACACATACGGCTCACCGCTGGTTAAAAGTCGAATCCGAAGAGTCCAGATAGAGATGACCAGAAAGCGTATGCTCCAGGAAGTCCCAAAAGCCAACGTGGTACTTGTGAACCCGAAACACGTAGCCGTTGCGCTGCGCTACGAAGCCGGCACGATGGATTCCCCCATCGTTGTTGCCAAAGGCGCAGACCTCCTGGCAGAAAAAATAAGAGAAATCGCACGTGCCTACGGTGTGCCTATTATAAGAAGGCCGGAATTGGCCAGAACAATATACTCTACAGTGGATGTCAACTCCCCCATACCACAAAGCTTATACGTCGCAGTGGCAGAAGTGCTCGCTCTGATTTATCGACTGCGCCATAGAAGATAAAGTAAGAAAAAGGTAGAAAAGATTAAAAACTAACTCATCTGCCCTGCCGATTTGCCTTTTACAAATTCTCCAGCACACTTGACATCAACATGTTCACCGTGCTGTATTGTTGCTGCAATAACGTTAAAGTTTTCTCCAGACGGGCAAATTTTGCGACAAGTCTTGCCTCTACGTCTTCGAGGCGGGATTCCTCTCTCTCAATTGTAGATTCCATTTGCTTTATCTTGTCGTCAAGGGTGTCGGCGCTGATGTCCAGACGCCCGTCAGCTTCCAGTATTGTCTCAAGCAAATCCTCCAGCGACCCTGCAACGCCCTGCTTGACCCGGACTGTGGCCGTAAAAGTATCATTCACACTCAAATCCACAGTAAGCTGAAGACTGTTCTCCGGGTATAAAGGGTACCCATTGTCATCGAAATCGCTGTTGAATGTTACAAGATTGCCGGCCCAGGTCTGTGCATCACGCCAGGTTGACTCTGAGGCAAGTTTGATTTTGGCGCTAACGACTTGATTGTTTTCCACTTCCACCTCAACATCATAAACACCAGCGGTCGTATATCTGTCGCTGGCAGCATAAAAATCGATGGTATCACTATCACTGTTGCCGGATTTGGTGGCTCCAAGCAATTCAAGAACACCGGTAAAATCTTCAGCAACTGCATCATTGAAATCATTTGTATCCAGCACCATTTGTCCCTGACCGTTAAAAGAAAGACCTATGTCACTGACTTGAACGAAACTGTCTATCGTCTCGTCAAAACCGTCAATTATGCCAATAAACGAACTGTGGGCCTGAGACTCCATAAGCGAAACAGCAATATCAGTGCTCAATATGCCCATTTTTTTTGTCTCGGCATTGTACTCGGTGTTTTCCTCTAAAAAAGTTACTAAGACGTTATAGGCATTAATCATACCCTGGACTTTGCCGAGAACCGCAGAGGTGTTTCTGCTGATAGTTATTTTAACCGATTCATCCGCTTCGGTAACATCGTGAAGTTTCAGTGTTACGCCTGTCAGTGCGTCGCTGATGCTGTTGCTGTTTCTACTTATCCAGCCGTCACTTCCTTTTGTCGTCTCCGCAATCGTAACAGAAGTCGGTCCGGTAAGAGCAGTGGCATCAATTGAAATCATACTAGCATCGCCTAAACTACTGAGAAATTCAAATGTCACATCTCCGGTCTCTAAACCCTGGGAACCACATGTCACTGTTATATCACCGGGATTAACGGTTGACAATGCGTCAATGGCAGCTTGAACATCGGCTTGGTTAGCATTATGCGCTATCTCTCCGGTCGTTTGGCCACGATAAGTTAAGTGATAGTGACCGGAACTTGGTGAAATATCCGCACTCAGCGTTTGCAGCTCGGCAGCCATGTCTGAGGGATACCCATCTATTTTAATCTTCGAACTCTGAGCATCCTGAGTTTCGATAAAATCGCCCGGTGCCAAATTCGGAGTATCTGCAACTGTGCTGCCGCCCTCTTTTGAAACCGCCATTGTCGGCAAAGTCAAAGTAGCTGCAGAACCGCCGGCGTTGTACGTCAAATCAATTGAAAGACCGCTTTCGCCGGAGCTAACGTCACTCAGAACAATTTTGCCATCCTTAAAAGTCGCTTTGGCAATCCCGTCAAATGCCTCGTTAATCCTCAAAATAAGGTGCTTAATAGTTGTGTTTTCGGTAAGAGTTAAATCTACCTGAGCTATTGCGGTACCGCTATGGTTTGTGCCGGTTATTTCAATAACTTCACCGCCTTCAAGAGGATTTTCTCCAAATTGGTCAAGCTCTATAATTTTGGTAGTCAAAGCGGCATTTTGGTCGTCATTAGTAAGCGTTGAGCCGGCCTGCCATACCTCAGTGCTGCTTGAATTGATGGAGATTTGGTAATCCTCACCGGTCTCCTGGCCGCTCAGCATTAAATGATATTTGCCTCCCTGGTACAGCAAACTCGCTGTAACGCCGGGATTGACCGGCGAATCGTTTATCAGATTGACCATATCTTCAAGTGTGGTCTCATTCCTCACAGTATTTATGACACATTCCTTATTGTTATACGAAAAAATAAAAACGCCGTTATCCGCCTCGTCCGTCCACACATAATCTGTCTCAAAATCAAAACTGGAATTGTTGTGTATCCACGTGTCGGCTGTCGCCAACTGATTTATTTCGATTGAATGTGAGCCGGGATTCGCATCCGACGATGCACCGACAGTTAGTATATCGGTATCACTCGAACTTGTGTTATAAGTCTCTAAAGTGCCGGCATTGGAAAGACTGCCCACTGCCGTGTCCAGCGCCTTAACTTTGCTCCGCAGTTCGTCAAGCGCTGTTGCTTGTTTCTCATAGCTACCTTTTTTAACCTGATATGTTGCAAGTCTTTGGCTGTTAACTATCATCAGTTGTTTAACAAGTTCAGCCGTATCAATACCGGTCATCAAGCCTGGAAGTCTTAAATCGGCCATAACCTGACTCCTAATCCATGTTCCTCTTACGTCCCGTCTCTGAGCAACTTACCTTATTTTCTATAGCCCTTACTTTTATTGTCGGCAGGAATACTATGAACCTAAAGTCTCATATTTATTTACTCACCGTCCCTTCACCGCTGCGGTCAAATTCATAACGCCTAACTTCATCGAGAACGCTGCCGAACGTCTGAAATGCCGATATTATTGGGCCTTTTCTTTATAAAAATGTGCCGGTGCAAAACAAAAATCCCGCACTGCATCCGGTGAAATCATCTCAATCAGCCGCCTTTACCACGATATGCTTTGACAGTTTTTCGCCCGCTCCTGACACGCCTTAACTGTTTGCCAAGTTTACCTTTATGCGCCGCAATCATAAGTGTCAGCTCCCTGTATAACTTTGCTACACGCTCACGATCTGTGTTAAACTTATCCTGCTCAAATGCCTCGGGGCCCCCCAAACACGAGCTATCGCGTCTGGGGGCCTCCTTTGCTATGGTGATTTCTTCTATGATTGAGTTGGCTCGCCGGGCTAACGCTTCAACACCGCGGTAATCGCTTTTGCGAACCAGTTCTATCTGTCTTCTCAACAGCCCTTCCAGCTCCTCCATTTGCGATGACAATCGCGGCACATCTTTGCCGTCAAAGCTTGTGGCACTGTGCGTATTCATCAAACCCTGCCCCCACTCTGCTTCATCTGAGTTAAATTATGTTCAACTTCTTCCAGAAAATCAGCCGCATCCTTATGACCGCTGTCCAGAGCCAAAATGTCCAAAAGAACTTTTCTGGATTCTTCAAACCTGCCGTCTTTCACATACAGCGCCGCCAGCGAAAACATAACTGAGGTATCATCCGGGTGCATATTCAAATACAACTCAAGATAGTGAGTTACTTTTGCAAATGAACCCATCTGACAGGACGTCTGGAACAGACCCAAAAGAGCTGTCAGGTTATCGGTGTCCAATTCCAGACATTTTAAATACATCTCAAAACCCTCTTTGTAATCACCTCTTGCCTGTGCGACCATAGCCAGACCCCCATAGGCACCGGCACAATTAACATCCAGCCGGCGGGCAACCCTAAAAGACGTCTCTGCCTCATCAAGAAGCCCTTTCTCAAAAGCAGCCGCACCAATCCCAACATACGGACCGGGCTCATCGGGACCTAAAACCGCTGCTTCTTCATAGCAACGCAGAGCCTGTGCAAAATCACCAACAGAACTGTAACAATCACCAAGTTCACGTAAAAGCTCATAATGTTGTCCCTGGTCACGCTCTTCAACACCATTTTCCTTCGTTACGTCCATCGAAGTTCTTTTCCTTTCTTAAAGATAAATGCAACACAGCTAACAAAAACACGCAAATTCCGTGCCGGTAATCAAAATGCCGCCTGGCAGACAAAAAACAATGGTTTCAACGGCACAAACACAAAATGTGTATAAATATCAGGCATATCAACCATTCAAAAACCTCTTTTCTCTTCCCAACCCCCGGCCATACTTTATCGTACTGACCCTTGAATTTAAGCCTTATCGACTATCTAATGAAATCCAGCAGGGACATAGACATAATTTTACCTGCTACAGCCAACGACATCTGGTAAAGAACCTCACGGCGCGACAGGTCTATGGCAACCTGTGCAATATCAGCTTCCTCCAATCGAGTTTTCTCTTGCTCAGTGTTAAATTTTATGTCCTCTAAATTCTGTCTGAGATTCTCCAGAAATCCAATCTTTGACCCTATAGAAACTTCAGCTCGTACCAGAAGAGCGCTTATTTCGCCCAATGCCTCCAATAAATTAGCTCGCAGTTGTGACAATAGGGCGTCGGAAAGCCCTCTTTCATTTTCAAATATATCCCGGATGGTAATTAAGGTGTTGAATATATTATGGGTGCCTGCCACACTTACCAACTCAACTCCGCTTTCGCTTATCGCTGTGGTATCAACATACAGCACCCGTCCGGTTCGTGAATCCGTTACAGCCAGATTGGCATCGGTACCGTCAGTATTAACAGTAGTCAGGCCGTCATCAATAGAAAGGTCATAATTGCCGGCTGTGCCGGTTACTGTCAGCCAGACATATCCTCTGACACTTGATGTCCCCGACCCCGCTGCAGCGCCGGTATCACCTATAAAAACCGGCTCACTGCGGTCATCCGAACTAAAAATATTATTACCCACCTGAAATGCCGCCACCTCCACTCCGTCCGCAACCTCGATATTTCGGGCCATACTGCCGCCTTGATAAGTCACGCTGGTAATTTTCCCATCTGTTCGTTCCACAACATAAGCTGCCGAGTCCGTATCGCTTCCGCCAAAAATATATTGACCTCTATGTTTGGTATTAGCCAGCATAACTACCTGCTCTAATATCTCGTCGATTTCTTGTGCGGCAATCTTTCGTCCCTCATCAGTATAGGTGCCGCTCAAAAGCTGAGTTATAGTTACTTTCGCCTTGGTAAGAGAAGCTATTATGCCACTATCCCCCTGAACAACGGTGTAAGAAGTCTCCAGCACATCAATGATGTCCAGAAGCTTATCTATATGGTTTCCCAGTAATCTCTCCTGGGAACTTAGACCTAAAACCCGATACGCTGCAAAAGGGTCGTCCGATGGCCGGTTAACTTGCGAACCGGTCGCCATCTGCTCCTGCAAGCGCGCCATCGCCTCAAAGTGCAAATTTAACGCATAGCCGGCATTATTGTACACGTTGTTCAGCGTTCCACCCATTGAAACATCCCAAATAAATTCAGCCGTCTATACTATTTCCATAAGGCTCGATATCGACGATTGAATTGTGCTCATATATTTCGCCATTGCCTGAAACATCTGTTCGAAAACCAGCATCCGGGCGGCTTCCTCGTTGATGTCAACACCGCTTATCTCGCTTTGCTGATTCAGAAGGCTCTGGACTATAACTTCAATATTGTCCTGACGCATTTGTTTGACAAAGAGCTGTTCACCGACGTCTGTAACAAGCTGACGATAGAACTCACCGGGCGTCTGAGAGTTCAAACTGCTTAAGCTCTGGTCTTTCAATTCAGCCAGACGCCTGACATTTGTGTTGTCGGTCATTTCCGCTCCCAGAGCCGTCGCTATCCGCATAGGTGTATCTGAAATTTCCGAACATACCGCCATCTCCGAAGCACTGCTGCCGAAAAAGAATGTGTTGATACCAGCCGCCGCCAAAAACCCCGAAGTGTCCGAACTTCCCAGCGCTTCAATAGTAAAGGTCTCAGTGTTATTGAGCGTCCCCGTCCCGATTGAAATATAAAGCCCATCGCCTATACTCAAGCTCTCCCCAGCCGCATAACCACTGCCGACGTTAACAGTCTTAACAACATCCGTGCCGCTCTTAACCTGAATTTTCAGGTCGCTGTCAATACCAACATCACCATCGCCAACAACTGTGCACGTGTAACTCTGGTTTGCCGAGCCTGTATAAATACCGGATATGGATACGTTCGGCACCGACCCGCCGGTAAGATTATTCGTGGTCGGCTCTGACAAAACACCCGGCAGAAAGTCAAACTCATAACCTGTATCGGCCTGAATACAAAGCTTTGAATCCAGCACAGAAGCTGTTAGGCCGGTTACCCCCGAAATAGCTGTTGCTATATCGCTTAATGAATCGTCCGATACATCCACATCAATTTCATTTCGGGTTACTGCTCCCGTGCCGGTATCGATGACTCTTATATATATTTTGCCGTCAGTTACAGGCGCATCGAAATTGGCCAAATCCTCATCCGTCATCCACCAGCCGCTCAACTCAGTAAATGAACCTTCCGAACCCACTCCCTGAACATGGTACTGATTTATCTGCTGTATTATTGCCTTTGCCAAATCGTCCAAAGAGTCGTGAACATCGGATATAAGGGAGTTTTTCAAGGACAACAGCCCGCCGAGCCGTCCGCCTTCAACATCCGAACTGTAATTGTACGCCCCGGCTATGGTAATGCCCAGCTCGCCATTTGTATTCAAACCCACATCCAGCTCGCTGGCAGAAGAACCTACCACGACAGGTATTCCACCAGCGGCTACATCAATAACTCCATACTCTCTTTCCAGCGTCTGGACACTAATCAATTCCGATAGTTCTGTTATGTTCTGGTCTCTTTGGTCCCGCAAATTGTTGGCTTTCTTACCGCTTATCTCAATTCTTTCTATGCTGTCGTTGAGCTCTGCAATATGATTTATCAGGGTGTTAATCTGCTCAATGGTATTTTCTGCTTCCAGAATAATCTCGGTTTTCAGGGTGGCCAGAAAGTTCCCTAATGCTCTGAACCGACTTGCCATCGCCTCAGCGGTACTTACGACCAGATTTTGCCCGACAATCCCTCCGGGATTTGCGCTAAGGTCGCTTAATGCGTTAAAAAAATCATCTATCGCTGCGTTCAAACCACCATTTTCAGTCGAAAGCTCTCCAAATGCGCTCTCAACGGCACGCATTGTGCTAAGTTCCTGAGAAATATGCCCTGATGATGACCGCTGGCGAAGAATCTCCTGCTCCAAAAGATTATCGACCACTCTGGTAACGCCGCCGACATCTACACCGCCTCCCAGCAACAAACCCGCTGTATAAGAAGCATATGCGGGTACCAGCTCTATTCTTTGACGGTGGTAGCCCGGCGTAGCCGCATTGGCAATGTTATTGCCGATTACATCAAGTGCATTCTGGGCCGCACGAAGCCCGCTGATTCCTATCGAGTAGTTCGACATCTCATTACTCCGTTTAGCATATAGGCGCTCAAAACTGCAAATTTACAAAAGCCGCCCCTGTTTGCCGCCTGGTAGTGCCGTCGGAACCGTAGAAAACCGTCGGCGAATTCCCAAAATTAAAAATACTCCTCAAAAGAAAACTGTTAAACTGGGCACAGTCGGCCAAAAGCAGCACTGTGCCCGAATGTTCTTTTCTAAGTTCCTCAGTCAGCAGTTTTAATTTTGCCTTTCTCTCTGCTATTTTAGTTTTTTTCTCTTCCTGCAGCACTTCTTCGAGTCTGGACAAGGTCATTTGCTTAATGCTGCTGCCAAAAGCCGCTGCTAATTCCTTTCGTATCAACTGCCGTCGCAGTTCGTTTTTTCTGTAACTGTCGGATTCGGACCGGATACTCTCAAGCAGTTTTCCCAGAGAGACCTCGTCCCGCTTAACAACAAAACCACGCAGCTCGTTCAGCCGCAGCAAACTCTCTTCTATATGCCGAATATCCTCATCGAGAACAACCAGCAGCTCGTCGATTCTGTCTTCTATTTCAACTTCCGCTGTTCTCATGCATTTTTATCCAGTGACTGAAATGCTGTTTTTGCCTGTTCCAAATCGTTAAAAAAGCGGTATATATCTTTCCAGAATCCAAAGCCGCCGTTGTTTGCAATATCCCGCGCCAGATATAAAGTGAATATACCCTGAACCTGCTTTTGGGCCCCGTCCTGCTCAAAGCCCCACTCACCAATAGTATTTTTCATCTCCTCCAGCAGCTTATTGATCAGAATCGATTCAAAATCTTTCGCCAATTGTCTCTTTCTCTCTTCTGAAAGACCTCCTATTTGTTCTGTATTATTCAAAGGGCTTGGCGGTGAAATCGACTCTGTTAATATCAGTTTTGCAGCATCCATTTGTATTACTCCGGGACTCTCTCTGTCGTTAATTGCAAATTTCTGTTACATTATTTCCAGTTTCGCCTGCAGGGCACCGGCCTTTTTCAAGGCGTTAAATATCGCTATAAGGTCCCTCGGCGTCGCTCCTATGGCATTAAGGGTATTGGCCAACTCTGAAACCGTTACCATTTGGGGCACAGGAATCAGATAACCTTCTTTTTCCTCAACGCCTATCATCGTTTCCGGAACTACTTCCGTCGTGCCGGCATCGGAAAAAGGCGCTATCGGCTGAGAGACAGTTGCGGTCTCCTTGATTTTTACAACAAGACTGCCCTGCGAAATCGCCACCGACGATATTCCAACATTTTCTCCTACTACAATAGTACCCGTACGTTCGTTAACAACAACCACCGCAGGTGTATCAACTTCGACTTCGTATTTTGTGATGTCATCAAGAAAACCGGCTATATCCGTCCGATTGAGTTCACCGGGCACTTTGACTTTAATAGTTCCCGGGTCAAATACTACTGTACTATCGGGGTAAAACTGATTAATTGCTTCGCTGATTCGCTCTGCAGTTGAAAAATCGGTGTTTCTAAGATTAAGCGTGATGAACCTGTAGCCCCCAATGTATTCAACATAGTTTGCTATTTCAGCTCTTTCAACGATTGCACCTCCGGGTATCCGCCCGACCGTCTGATGGTTTTTCGTAATCGAGGCTTTATCGCCCGACACTGTCCAGCCGGCCAGAGAAATGCCGGCAGCCGTTGTCACAGCATAAACCTGACCATCCAGTCCTTTCAACTGGGTCGGCAAAAGCAAACCGCCCTGAAGACTTTCGGCGTCTCCTATCGAAGAGACATCTATATCGATAAGTGAGCCTTCCCGGTCAAAAGGACCCAACTGCGCCGTAACCCTGACGATGGCAATGTTACTGCTGGTTAAATCACTCTGAGAAAAAACCAGTCCGGAATCCCTCAATATATTCATCAAAAGCCGTCGTGATGGTGGTGTGCTGTCGCCGGTACCGGCCAGCCCTACAACCAAACCCGTACCATGAAGCGGGTTACCGCGAAAGCCGCCAATGTCAACTATATCCTTGATTCGACTGCAATACCCAATGTCAACCAAACCTGCCAATATCACGAACAAAAGTACTAAACGAGATTTCATAAGCGTGCACTTTCAACAAAATTAATTTGTCCTGACATCTTAATTAAAGAGGCCAGATTACGTCAAAAATCCTGCCGAGCCAGCTTTGTCTGTTATATGGTTCTGCAACACCTTTATTCCGGCTGATAATACGAAAATCGGCAATCTGCTCGCTTCTAATAGTATTATCAAACGCAATGTCACTTGGTCGCACTATGCCGCTTACATCAATTGTCTGTATATCGCCTGCAATGTCACGGCTGCGACTGCCCATAACCACAAGATTACCGTTCGGAAGAACATCAACAACGACCACTGTAATCGAATCGGTGAACTTGCGCTCGTCCTTGTAATCCGCTTTGCCTTTTAATTCGTTCTTGGATGAAGCGGACATCCCGAACTCACCAAGGTCTATAAGACCGGTCTCAAAAATTTCACCTAATTCGCCATTAAAAACTGTTGACCGGGCGGTCTCTTTTTTCAGGTCTCTTTTTGACTTGTTGTCAACTTTGCTGGCTTCGGTAATCTTAATAGTCAGGACGTCCCCTATGTAGCGGGCTACATCGTCAGCGTATAAATCTCTCATATTCTTACCACGCTTCGCCCAGATAGAGCCCCCCTCAACACCAGCCGACAAGATAAGCAGAAAAACCACCAGCCCGCTCACTAATACCATTCGATTATTCATTTCTTCTCCTTTTCAAAAAACTGGTCTTACGGTTCCGTCTTCATTGACTTTAGCTGTAATTATTCGCTGTGAGTCCACGTTCTGAACCTTTATATAATCACCGGCCCGGCCGTTCTGCTTCGCCCTTCCAACAGCGGTAATCAGGAGTGTCGGGCTTTCAATTCGAATTATGACGTTTTCATTTCGCTCAATAATAACCGCAGGCTCAATCTGGCCTGCCATACCCGGACGAATTTCAGTATTTGCTGCTATCCTGCGCCTGGCAACAAGACCATAAGGCCCCTTCCAGTCTGCAGGCTCAGGATAATTCGATATGCCCTTTTCTATCCTGACATTCTCAGCACTGATGAGAGCCCCTTTAGGTATGTCAACTTTTGCTATTGCCTTGCGGCAATTATATTTAAGGCGAAAACTTACTTCCCGGCTCGCTATTTCAGCACCGTCAGCAACTACAGTGATTTCAACCTTTGCCTGATTTCTCAAAGGCACTTTATGACCAACCAGACGCGGCAACAATTTGAAATCCTTGCTAACCTCCGGAACAAACCAATCAGCAGGTATCCGCTGCGGCTCCAATTCGCAGACTAAGCTATATGAAGGATTTTTTTTCAGAAACGTTCTTGCCAGCTCAACAAATTTGCCGCCCTCGATAATTTCCCACTGTTGTTTTACCTCTATTTTTTCCGCGCCGGTTAATTTTACTTTCGAGCCGGCTATCCCGCTGCAGGCCAATCTGCTCAGAACTATTTGTCTGTCAATGGTTATTTTCTGACCTGGTACCGAAATACGCCCTAAGCTGATTCCTCCTGCCTTTGCCGCAAGAGACTCCTCGCCCCTGATTACCCCGACCTGCCCAAGAGTAATAACATCATCCTTAATTGTAACCTCTCTTGGAAGATAAATCTCAAGAGCTGCGTGATTTTGCAAATCATCAGCCTTTATATCGACCGAAGCTAAACATAAAAATATAAAAGCCAAAAGTGCACAAGTAGAAATTATCCTTACACCCCTGTGCCCCGGCGCTGCTGTATTCTTTGTTACGTTCATAATACTCCCTAAAACCTCTTATCTAACTATCTCATTTGCCGTTCGCAGCATATCGTCGCCTGCTCTTATTGCGCGGGAGTTGATTTCGTATGCACGCTGGGCGGTTATCAGATTGACCAGCTCGGATACCATTTGCACATTGGATTTTTCCAGAAATCCGGCCTCAAAAGTTCCAAAGCCGTTTACCCCCGCTTCACCTGTTGTCGGTGTTCCACTTGCCTCGGTCTCTGAAAAAAGGTTATCTCCCTCGCTCGAAAGACCGGATGGATTGGGAAATCGGGCCAACTGAACAGTGCCTACAACAGATTGTGCCCCGGAAGCATCGGTAACATTGACACCTCCGTCTTTTTCGATGCTTACCGAGACTGCGTCCGTCGAGACGCTGATGGCCGGCTCGATTGGGTATCCGAGGGTCGTAACTAATTCGCCGTTCGCATTCAACTGCAGCGCACCGTCACGGGTATACATTATCGTACCGTCCGGCATAGTAACCTGCAAAAATCCTTCACCCCTGATGGCTATGTCAATATCTCTGCCGGTTTGCTGTAGTTCGCCAGGCGTAAAAACTTTTATCGTTGAAGCTGCTCGGACCCCGCTTCCTATCTCCATCCCGCCGGGTGAATTTATGCCCGATGCAACTTCTGTGCCGGACTCTTTCATCACAACATAAAGCAAATCCTTGAAGTCAATCTGGCTCCGCTTAAAGCCCGTGGTGTTGATGTTGGCAAGATTGTTGGCTATCACGTCAACCATCATTTGCTGAGCCGCCATACCCGTTGCCGCCGTCGAAAACGCCCTTAACATAACTACTCTCCTAAACAATAATCAATAAAAAATAATCAATTACTAACCCATAGCCACATCCATAAGACTATCTACAGCTTCACTCTGAGCTGATAGAGACTTCATATTCGCTTCGTAGAGCCTGGTTACCATTATCATATCCACCAGCTCATCTATCAATTTAACGTTGGACGCCTCCTGGTAGCCCTGCTTGACAACTAAATTTTCAGCATCTACCGGCTGTATATTCTCCGGCGCTGCAAAGCAGCCTGCGCCGACGGCGGTTAGTAAGTCTTCGTCATCTTTGAAAGCCACAAGTTTGAATTCGCCTATGGTTGTCCCGCCGGCACTGATACTGCCATCACTTGAAACGCTTACCTGCGAAAGAGCGGCATTGGCAGGTATCGTGATTGGACCGGCCTGGCCCGCTACAATGTGCCCATCGGTATCTACTATCTGACCGTTCTGGTTCGTGAAAAATACCCCGTTGCGGCTGTAAAGTGGACCATCGGTCGTCTCTATCACGAAAAATCCTTTGCCATAAAGGGCAAAATCCAGCGGCCGGCCTGTCTCAATAATGCTGCCCTGCGAAAAATCAAGAACCAAATCAATCGGCGTACTTTCAAAAGAACCTGCCATTGAACCTTCCTGTGACTGGAGCGCTTGTGAAAATGAGTTGCAAAACCGCTTATATCCGACCGTGCTTACATTGGCCAGATTATGCGTAATGATTTCAAATTCCTGCGTCAACGCATCAATACTCGTCCCAACCTGGTCTGTAAGTTCTGACATCTCAGACTTCCTGCATCTCTGAAGGCTGCACAACGCCTTCGCCTTCCTTTACCGAATCTCCCTCCTTCTCACGTTCAACACCGGCTCTTAAAGAAGCTGCGTTGGTGGCGCGGATTAGTTCATTAACATCCGAGTCACTCAATCCTGTCAATTCAACCGCTATTGACAAACCATTTCTTATAGGTCGGATATGCCTGACCTCGCCCATATCTTCTACTACTTTTGATACCGGCATTTTGCCGTTCGGCTGCTCCGTGTCCGAATCCTGATTCTGTTCCTCATCCAGACTAAACACCACCAAAACTCTGTCGCCCACCTTAACATCCAGACCGGCCTCAATTCGCAAACCCGGACCTGCAAACTCAGTAACAACCGCAGAAACAAATTCCGGCGGCCCCCAGGAGGTCCTCGCTCCAACAAATCCGCCACCGACAGACGTTCTTGCAAAAGGAAACCGCGCTATGAACGCCGGGTTGCTCACCGGAACACGCAAAAAACGCCGGCGGTTAATAAACCGTATGTCGCTACTGTGACTCAAAACAAGAATGTCATCATAGCTATTAATTACGGATGTATCGAACTCCCAGACCGAGGCGCCAAAATAATAGCGAGCAAGCCAGGCCTCGCCATGCTCGCTTTCCAGCGATATCGACAGCCTGGCCACAAGTTCCATTTCATCATTTTTTATAACTGTACACTCAATACTATCCGACTGACGACTTTTACGCCGCGTTATATACATTTTTTTCCCTACAGGGATTTGTCTGCTGCTTAGCTTCCTCGTTTTTCTTGTCGAACCGGCTGATATTGAGGCCGGTTTGTGAAAGCCAAGCTTTTCACGCAGAAAAGTAAGCTCAGTCCTCAAATCTTCTTTTCTTGCCGTACCCATTTGCTTGCCGCCAAAGCCTTTCTCTATCATTTTGGCGATACCACGCTCAAACGCATCGCTCATAGTGAAAATCGCTGAGCTTTGTCTCAACCCTGCTTTGGCTGCTATATCAAGCATAACCTGACGTTCACGCTCGTTCAGCCCGGCTTTATCGGCAGATTCAAAAAACATATTCTCAATAACTCTTCGTCTCCGAACCATCCGACTGATGCTGACAAATACCAGCAGCACAGCCAATATGATTAAGGCAACCAACGCCGTTAAGAAAAACCAGCGTTCAGTTACAAAGCTGGTATTAAACCGCCGTGCAGCCCCCCAACGTTCTACCGGTGTCAGAGCCAAAACTATCGCATTTAATCCCGCTGTGATTAAAGGTGCTGTTGTCATATTCTCATCTCGCCGTTCCGTAACTTACATCTCACCAGACAAAATTTATGTTACTATCTGATGAGACCGGTTAATTCACTCAGTATTTCATTTGCGACCTTGATGGTCCTTGCATTAGCCTGGAAACCGTTCTGTGCCTGAATCATATTGACAAATTCCGTTGCAACATCGGCGTTTGACTTCTCCAGTGCACCGCCGTGAATAGAACCGGCCCCGCCTGTCAGAGCCTGTGTTGCTACCGCCTCGCCTGAGTTGGCTGATGTACTGAAGTAACCACCACCCATACTTTCCAAAGCCGCCGGGTTCTGGAATAACGCTATCTGTATCGTAGCAATGTTTTTCTTGATACCGTTGGAGAAAGCACCGATAACTGTGCCTTCATTATCAACCGAAACAGTAGTAAGCCGCCCTGCTTCATAACCATCCTGTTCTCTTGCTACTGCAGTAGAATTACCCGCAAACTGTGTCAAACCATCCAACTGCCCTACGGTACCCATTGATATTGCGATGGTCTGAGGACTCGTGGTATCGTGTGCAAACGTTACTACAAACTCGGCATCATCACCGATTGTAGTATTTAAACCGGTATAAGAGCCGGTACCTGCATCAAATTCTATACCCTCAATACGCCGATTGCCCATAGTTATATCATAAATATTGCCGGTGATTGATGTCAGTATCATATCCCACGTGTTGGCGGTATCTGTTCGGACCAATGCAGCCGAGAGAACGTGTTTGCCTCCCTGAGTGTCATAAACTGTGATGTTAATATTCTTCACCTCGTCACCGCCGACCGTTAACACTTCGAAATATGACGGCATCGTCAGCGAAGTGTCGTCGCCTGAATCGGAGTACGCCATCTCCAGGTCCGTCTTGCTGTAGCCGCCGATGGCATCGGTTATAACTATTTCGCCATTGACCAAAGTTGCTGTCGCCTCGCTGCCAAGAACACCCTGGACAGCCCGGCCTTTTGTCGTCTCAGCAATTGCCGTACTGGTTGGTCCCGTCAGACTGCTGTCATCAATTGTAATAAGGGAGGCATCACCAACAGAAGAAGGAAACGTAAATGTCATAGGACCTCCGGCATCTAATGTGCTTCCACCGACCGCTATTGAACTGATTGTCGATAACGCCTCAAGAGCTGTTTCAACCTCTGCTAAAGTGGCGTCATAGTCAAGAGCCGACGTCGTTTCGCCACCGTAAGTTAACGTAAAAGTGCCGGCAGTTGCAGCCCCACCGGTAAGAGTCAGTGTTTGAACTTCATCAACTCCAGCGGTGCCCTCATCAGTGTTCAACCAGCTCAGTACATCGGCTAATGTCGTTGTCCCATCAACATCCATTGTCAAGTCAACTGAAGGGGTGGCGCTCGCTAAAGAAGTGCCGTCCGGCTTGTAACCGGAAAAGGTTATGACACCGTTTCCGCTGAATGTTCCGGTGAACTGGTCAAGGTCTGCGATTTTTGTGGCTCCAACGGCCGTGGTGCCGTTATTCGTGGTATAACCTATATTCGAGGCTATCACTTGTGCCTGTGACGTGGGGTATGTCGCATCTGCGCTTAGATTACCGGATACCACCACTTCTGTTGTGGCTCTGGCAGGCATCGCAACATCGTAAGGGACATGAATACTACTGCTGCCGGAAGTCTGGAACCCATCACTTTCACCCACCGAACCAATACGCTGAACAAGATAGCCCGTAGCCGGGTCAACCAGATTCGAGTCTGCATCAACCCCAAACGCACCTGCACGAGAGTAAATGTCTTGGGAACCGTCACTCAATACATAATATCCCTCTCCTTCTATCGCCAAATCCAGAGGATTGCCCGTATTGACAAGATTACCCTGTGCCATATTGGGTGATATGCCGGCTATTCCAACGCCGCTTCCCATCTGCTGAGGGTTAGTGCCGCCGACACCGGTCGTCGGCTGTGACGCTTTCCTTATCGTCTCGCTGAGAAGTTCCGAAAAGGTTATTCTGCTGGACTTAAAAGCGGTAGTATTGACATTAGCCAGATTGTTACCGGCTACATCAAGCATCTTTTGGTGAGCCTGCAGCCCCGTAACTCCTGCTGATAGTGCAAAACTCATTTCGTTTCTCCTTATTTCTTCTTAAAATTATAATCCTTTTTATTCCTCGACTAATATTACTGCACCCAGACTTAGGGTATATTCTTCTCTTTCTTCACCTTCACCAACCACCACACCCAGCAGACTCTCGCCATTGTCAGGTCCATTGAAAACCGAATCAACCTTACCGGTCATCTTCACTAATTCACCGGTTGTCTCGTCTTTCGCATAGAACGTAACAGTCTTGTTTAACAATGAATTTGCATAGGTGCGCTTGGCCATCACAAGGACATCCGCAAAGCTTGTGTTCATTGATTCGAGCTGACTCAGCCCTGAAAACTGTGCAAGCTGAGATGCCATTTCATTATTGTCAAGGGGCTCTAAGGGATTTTGATTCTGAAGCTGCGCTATCAGAAGCTTCATATAATCCAACTGGATGTCACTTGCCGTTGTTATTGATGATGCATTCATTTTTTTCACCGTTTCGTAAAATCCGTTTTTAACTGCAAAAAAACATACCGAAAACAAAAAGAGCAATTTGCGTGCCAAATTAAAAACGCAGTCTCTTTCCTAACTCACAACTCTCTGTCAATACAAAAGTTATCAAAATTGCTCACCGAACAGATTTCAAAATAGGTTCTGCTAAAAAATTTCTTCAGGACAAATTTTCCTGTATCGAGGAAAATTTTGCCGCCGCTCCGCCGACAGACGCTGAAAAAATTTTTATCTTCATCTTAACCAGCAGAGAATATCGAAACGTCCCATAAAAAATGACACCCTGTTTCTATTAACTTTGCTTTCTCGTTTCACTAAAGTGTCCGATAAAATTAAACGTCAATATAAATTCATCGGCAGCATAAATAATTCGGTGACATTATTGGCCCGTCCCATAAATAATTAAAGAAAGTAATACTTCTCTGTCGATTTATTGGACATTCGCTTAACGAAAAATCAACACCATAAAGCTTTTTTGGAATACGGATGGGTTTACGTAAAATTGTTACTGTAACAAGGGAGGTGGAAATCCAGCAATTAGCCCGAAAGCTCGGCAAGGAAATATTTGTGGCCGACAACCCCGCCGAAGCACTCGACATCGTTGGAACAGCAAATCCTGATTTAATTATCTTTGATTCTCAATTTACACCGGACCATATCCGCCGATTTCTTGATAAAAGTCTCAAGAGTAACAATAATTCAAAAAACATCCCCATCATAGCAGTCGGCAACCGGGACACGGATACAAAATTATCCAATGAGTTCATACAGGCCGGTGCCTGCGACTACATACGGTCAAAATCAGATTACAAACAACTGGAGAAAATTGTAAACCGAATTAAAAGTAAAACCAAACCTGACGTCCCTGAAGAAAAAATTCAAAATAACTTCTTTGTTGATGACTTGTCCGCTTCTGTCTATATGGTCGGCCAAAGTAAAGCAATTCGAAACACCCTAAAAATGATTAAGCTCGTCGCCGCCAGTCGATGCAATCCCGTATTGATTGTCGGTGAAACCGGAACCGGCAAGGAACTGGCCGCTAAGGCTATACATGCTTTAAGACATCCGGACGAACCTTTTATAGCCGTAAACTGCGCAGCCCTGACAGCCAATCTCCTCGAAAGCGAACTTTTCGGACACGTCAAAGGCTCCTTTACCGGCGCCGACCGTGAAAAAACAGGACTGCTGGAACTGGCTGACAACGGCTCGCTCTTACTCGATGAAATCTCTGAAATGCCACTCGACCTCCAGGCCAAGCTGCTGCGCGTACTTCAGGAAAAAAACTTCCGAAAAGTCGGAGGCACACAAACAATTACCACCAATGCCACGATTATTGCTTCCAGCAATCGCAATCTCCAGAGGCAAATCCAGGCCAATCGATTTCGCAGCGACCTTTATTACAGACTGAACATCTGCCCTGTCACTATCGCACCTCTAAGAAGCCCGCACAGAAGAGAAGACATCCCCCTGCTGGCTGAATACTTCCTTAAAAACTCCACTATGTGCCCGGAAAAAAGTGCCAAAATAACCTCGCTTACCAAATTAGCAATTGAAGCCCTGCAGAAATATGATTGGCCCGGCAATGTCCGTGAACTCTCCAATACAATTGAAAGAGCGATATTACTGGAAACCACAGATAAAATCGGGCTCAGCACTATTATCATGGGGCCCCCAAACGCATTATTTCACGCTTGGGTAAGCCCCATCGACCCCACAGATCCTTCGCAGCCCTCAGAAACCCAAACTTCTAACAAAATAAAGGATTTCTCACTGGAAAAAGCCGAGCGCAAGCTCATTACCCGCGCCCTGCAGGAAACCGGATGGCAAAAAACCAGAGCCGCTGCCCTGCTCGGGATTACAAGAGCAACTCTCTATGCAAAAGTTAAACAGTATAACATCGAAAAGGGCATATATCTTGTGAAAGAAACTGCCGACGAAGCACAATCACCTCTATCGCCTGAAACGGTGACGACTAACTAATATGTAAAATTGGGTTATTGTCAGAAAATCTATCGGCTCGTATAGAATCCTGACATCTCATCCGGCAGCAAATCGACTTTTGCAGCGTCAACAGAGTGATTTTCCCCGCAAAAAAAGCCAAAAACTCCCATCCAGCCCCCTTCAAACAAATCTGGCACAATTATTGCTCTTATCTCCAAAAGGTTGCTAAATGCGCTTTGGCATTCTTTTATGAACTAGGTTCCCGCTTGTCGTCGGCGGGGTTGGATACTATGGAGCAGCAAGATAAACAAAATCCGCTCGAAGAACAAAAACCTGACGAACAGGTGCTCGAAGAGCAAAAAAACGATATACCATCGGACCAGGATTTATTTGTCGGTAACATCATCGAAGAACCCTCTGAACGCGAACTATTTGCTGGAAACGATGATTTTTACAAGTACCTGGCAGATTTAGCACACCCCACAGCCTCTCAACCACCTTCCGCTGACTCGGCACCTGCCCAATTCAAGACGACACCACCTTGGCAAAGGCAATTCTCAACTGTACAGAAAGTCCTTGCTTTCTGTATCTTAGTCGTTGCAGGCTTTTTGATTTATGCTCTACTGGCGCCGCTGTCTGTGCCCGTTACATCATATACAACCGGCGCCCCTCCAGCCCGGCAAAAACCTCAACCAACTCTACCAGCCGGGCTTACCACTCAAACAGCATCCAAACAACCCCCACAGCCCCTGCCACCAGAACAGCCAGTGTCATTAAATGTAGCAGAATCATTCTACCTGCAAAAACAGTACGACAAGGCCTATGCCGTTTATGATAAGCTTTGCCAAAGTCTGCCGTTAACACCTCAGCACAGGCAGATGAGAGACTTTTTTCAGCTAAGAATGGCATTGTGCTTGAACAAAAAGGCCGATTTCGACCACGCCGACAACCTGTTCAGATTGGTTTCGAAAAGCCATTCACCCGTCGTAAGAATCATCGCAAACTACTATCGCTGCCTGTTCGAAATGCAGAAAAAGCAATTCTTAAAGGCAAGAACAAGAGCTTATCAGACTCTCGCTTTAATCAATACGGTCGATTTCGACAAGGCCTGGGCATTGTCCCTGATGCCCGACTGCCATTTTCTTATCGCAGAAGCAATTACCAGAAACGCTCTTTCGCTCTGCGACGCCGACAAAGACCTCCCTGAAGATTTGTGGCGCAATCCCGACATCCACGCAGACCCCTTCATAAACTTAACTGAAGAACAACTACGATGCCTCCTCGATTCCGGCTCAGAACAGCTAAACAAGGCACTGCTCAGCCCCCAGATTCAAAAGCTCGAAAAAACAGAAACCTTACCCTATTGGTCCGTTACCTGCCACGGAGCATCCATTGAAGAGCTTCTGTCAAGGTTTGCCGCCAATGCCGGCCTCGATATCCACTGGTATTTAGACGAGAAACCCTCAACAAGTGATACTATTCGCAAAAGACCTCTCAGTTTATACCTGCCTGCGATAACATCACAGCAGCTTATAGCAGCGGCGGCCGGTTCTGTCGGACTCCTGGCGTCGCAGCCCCTCGGCAAAGAAAAAACCGTAAACATCTTCAATCCTGAAAAATACCACTCCCTGTCAGAACAAATATCCTTGCTCAATAGAGAAGCTGTTTCACTCTGGCAAAGTTTTCTGCTTATGTTCCACAGCGACCATCGTATCCCTAATGCCCATTTCGCTCTCGGTCTTATACAATCCCAAAACGGACAGATAGAAGAAGCTATTGCAGAATTCAAATTAGTCGCAAATCGTCGTTTTTTATTCAAAACATCCCTGGCTCCATTCGCCCTGTTACACTCGAGCAAATTAAAAGCCGACCTGCTCGACTACACCGGTGCTCGCGAGGACTTGAAACAGCTTGTTGAGCAATATCCAGACAACGACATCTCAAGCAAAGCCCGTTTGAATCTTGCTGAGGTTACAATGAAAACCGGCCTTCTGGATGAAGCCGCTCAACTCTACAAAAAAGTCTATGAACTCGGCCCTCCTTCAAAATTACAACTCGCCTCGGCACTCGGTGCAGCAAAATGCTTCTACGAACAACAAGATTACCAGGCCGCCGCAAAATGGTTCACACAATATATCAACCTCGCTAAAGACCACCCAACAAATAACTTATATTCAGCTTACCTGCTCCTGGGCAAAACCTGCTTCGCCCTGGGAAAACATCAGCAGGCCTCTGAAGCTTTCCAATATGCCCTGGCAGGACCGCTCTCAAAAGAAGAATATATCGAAACTTTCTCTGCCCTTCTGCAAGCTTATATGCAACAGGAAAATTTCATCAAGGCCCTTAATACTTTAGAGAACATCCATTCGATGCCGTTCTCACAAAAAGAATCCGTCGATTTATTGCTGCTAAAATGCAGAATACTTCAGGCAATGGGCCTGACCGACAAGGTCATCGCGGTCTTGCGAAACAGGGCCGACTATATTTACGATTCGCAGTTAAAAGCCAAAATAACTCTTGAATTGTCTAAATGTTATATCATCAAAGGAAACCTCGAACTTGCACACCGGCACTTAGCCAAAATTCTCGTTACAGTTGAACCCGGACATTTGGCCCACGAAATCGCTCTCGAATTAGCCAATGTATGTCTGAAACTCGGGCATAACTCACAGACAATCTCCATCTGCTCACAACTTTTGGACTCCGCACCAACAGAGCAAATAAAACAAAAGGCCCTGAATACTATGGCAACAGCTCATAAAAGACTAAAAAATTACGACGAGGCCGCATCGGTCCTTTTAGGTCACTGGAAAAAAAGCAAAACACGGAATGAAAAAACGGCGCTTAATTCTGCCGCCACTACAGGCCGGCCGCTCACAGACGCAAAATAAAAAAATACTTAAAAATGAACATTAAAACTAAAAACACAAAACCAAAAACAGCAGATTCTCTTTGCAGCTCCCTTCCCTTCTGGTTTTGCATAATCAGCTTTTCGTTTTCGCCTCTTTTCCTGCCCGCATCCGCCGCCGGCAAGACAATCTCATCTGAAAAACTGAATCCTATTAATCTTCTCATCCCCTTTGTAGGGAAATCTCCGCAGGATGCAAACACTCCTGACGTTACAACTCCACCCGCCGAAGCTCAACCAACCCGCCATCCGGGACAAAAAACGCCTGACTCCGCAGGAACCGCCCCGGTAAACTTCGCCTCTCAGCTCGATAAAGAATTACCCCAGAAAAATTTCACCAACACACCAACGCCCGCGACAAATCAAAACCTTACACGCCAATTGTGGCTGGCCAGAATCACCATCCCAAAAATCGAAGGCAGCGAAAAAAACAAAGAAGAGCTTCAAAAAATAATTAACAAAATCAGCTCTGTCGAATTTAAACCTCATCACAAAACGCCTCAACCTTTCGTCGTTATTGAACCATCCCCGACAGCCGAACCGCAAAAGCTCTCCGACACAGCAGTGCCGCAGGAACCTCAGGAAAAAGAAATCAAACCAAAACCGCCCTACGAACCGATTACCGACCAAACCCTGCAAATAATCAGAAACCTCTCACAACATCCCGACAGGATGAACAATCCTTTTGAGCTGGCGGAGGTTCTGTTTCTCAGCGGACACTTAAAAGAAGCGGCTCCTCTTTACGCCGAAGCTCTTAATCGCAAAGACCCAAATGAAACCGCCTCAGCGAATGACAGGGCATGGATTTTGCTTCAGATTGCCAACTGTCTGCGCAACGACGACCCCCCCACAGCAGCAAAAACGTACAAACAGCTAATCGCAAATTATCCTGAATCGCCCTGGACAGATTTGGCCAAGGCACAGGAAGAACTAATCAAATGGTACCAGAAAGACAATCCCAAAAATTTGACAAAAGAGTACAGATTGTAGAACCCGCAATTGAAAATGGAGTAACAAAAAAAGTGATTAAAACCAAAACAAGCAGCACCAAACAAACCCTGCAGCAGGAACCGGCCGCAGCCATACCGGCCAAAAAACCACAAAATATAAGACCAATCGCAAATGTACTGATAGTGGATAACGAACACCAGCCCGCTCGATTACTGCTCGAGATTTTAGCTCACAAAGGAATACATGCAAACCTTGTCAAAGACAAAAAAACCGCTCTCGACTATCTCAACAAGTTTAATTATGACCTTGTATTCATCAGCGACGAAATAATTAACTGCAACCTGTCCGACCGGACACACCACCTCTCTGAACCCATTGCTAAAATCAAGGTAAATTCACCGGAAATGCCCGTGGTTATGATGGCCAAAGCACAAAATCCACAGCAAATCATAGATATAGCCGTCAAGGCAATTCGTGCAGGTTATTACGATTTCTTCACTAAACCGCTCAACCGTCAAAAAATAGAAGAACTGCTGGACACCATTCTACCCAACCACAGCGTCTCAACACAGGCCTGTGCCGAAGAAGATAACGCAAGTCTTTACAGAATTATCGGCAGAAGCCCGAAGCTCACTCAGACCATTAACCTTGCTGAAAGAATAGCTCCAACCTCAACACCGGTCCTAATCACCGGAGAGAGTGGAACAGGAAAAGAACTGATTTCCTATTTTGTGCATCACAAAAGCAAAAGAGCACAGGGACCGTACATCAGGGTCAACTGTGCCGCACTCAGTGACACCCTTCTTGAAAGTGAGCTTTTCGGCCACGAAAAAGGCGCCTTTACCGGTGCATATATTCAACGAAAAGGACGTTTCGAAATGGCTCACGGCGGCACTCTGATGCTGGATGAAATCTCCGAAACACCATTAAAATTTCAAGCCAAGCTCCTGCGAGTCCTCGAACAGCAGGATTTTGAACGCGTCGGTGGAAATGAAAATGTTAAAGTAAATGTTCGAATAATAAGCACTACAAACAAGGATTTATTATACGAAGTCTCACAAAGCAGGTTCCGGCAGGACCTTTATTATCGACTTAACGCCGTAAGGTTGGTCATCTCGCCATTGAGGGAACGCCCCGAGGACCTGCCCGACCTTATATGGCACTTTGTCAACCTTTATGCACGCCAAACACAACGCCGTATCACTAAAATTGACCCCGTAATGATGGACGTTTTTGCAAATTATTCCTGGCCCGGAAATATCCGGCAGCTCAGAAACGTTGTCTTGACGTCACTGATGCTGGGCATCGGCTCGACTCTTTCATTAGCTGACGTCTCCTGGCTCTTCGATGAACTGCAGCCACTGCCCGAAATAGCCGACTCCGGCAGCAGCGAAAATATGACGGATGGAAAAATAATCCCCGCACACTCCAGAAATGGCTTGGGCCGTAACTCCCCACTGGCGGGGATACCTTTGCGAGAAATTGAGCAGCAGGCGATTTTGGACACACTGCGACAGACGGCCGGCAACCAGACAAAAGCCGCAAAGGTACTCGGTATAAGTGACCGGACTCTCCGGGAAAAAATCCGACGATATCGGCAACAGGCAGCCCTGCAGCCGACTTGATAACAATTTTGGTCTGTAACGTTCGCAATACCACAAAAAAATATCGGTTAAGAGGTTAAAAAATGGCTGACACAGAAGACAAAAAAAAGGCTAAAGAAGCCAAAAAGGCAAAAAAATTGGCCAAAAAACAAGCTAAAAAGGGCAAAAACACTGACAATACCGCCAATGAAAATGAAGCTCAAAAGAGCGATAAAGAAACATCCGGCAGTGGTATTCTGCAGCGGATAATAATGGCTGTCGTCGTGCTCGTCTGTGCAGGCGCCGGCCTCGGACTCGGCCGGCTGTTTGCCGGCCACGGTCAACCTCAAATTCCAGAATCGACTCCGCAGGAAACAGAACCTGCCGCAACCACCACACCAAAGAAACCCTCACCAAAGACCCCGGCTGAAAACTCAAAAGGATACTGGTATTACAACGAACTCGAACCCGTCGCCGCAAATCTTAATGTCCCTAATGCGACAAGATATGTCCGGGCAACTCTAACCTTGGAGTTAAGTTCCGAACTTGACGAAGTTAAGGGTCGAAAACTGCTTGATGCAAAAAAACCCGCCCTAAAAAATCGCCTCACTCTCTACCTTGCGAGCCTAAACATTGAAGATTGTACCGGCACCAAAAATCTAATGCGTATCCGCTCGGAAATACTCGATGCTTTTAACCAGGAACTTTTCCCCGACAGCAAACCTCAAATCAGGGAAATTTATCTTAAGGAATTTGTCATACAATGAGCAACAAACTTACAAACAACTTAACCAGAGAAAAAATGCAGCAGATTCTTGCTGCCGTAGGTTCACAGCGACCGGTCGATGACACACAGATAGACACTGCCGAATATGATTGGCACCAGCCTCACTACTTCAGCAATTATCAACTCAAAGAGCTCGACAGCTTCACAGAAAAAGTAGCTGATGCCATTGCCAAAAAATTCGCCGAATTATGCCGGACTGACTTCAATGTTACAATTGATTCGACCACCCAGCACTTTGCCGATAAATTTCTTGAGCAACTCTCAACTAACGAACCACAGCACACTGAAAATTATTATCTTGCCTTCGGCGACGACCAACAGCCCCCATCCGGCCTCATCAGCATACCCAGCCAAACTGCAATAACCTGGACAACTCAATTGCTTGGGGACACCGAATCCAAAGAAAATGCCAACAGAAACTTGTCACAACTGGAAGAATCGCTTTTACTGGACGTCGCTTCTTCTATTGTTAATGCGTTTTCCGACACTTATGCCGGCTTCAATTTCCAACCGGCAAAAAACATTATCAGAAAACACTTTCCTCTCGAACTGCCCGGAACAGAAGTACTCTGCAAAATTACTCTTAAAATCAAGCAGGCCGACTCAGAAAACACCACCGAAGCTCACATCCTGATACTCTGCGAAAAACTCGAAACTGTCGTAGGTATAACTTCTCAAACGGACAAAAAATTCTCAGCCGAGGATATTTCAAAAGCTATTACTGGCCGTTTAGAGCAAATGTCGGTCCCCATCACCGCTCAACTGGCTTGCACTGTGTTCACTTTTGAAGAAATAATGGGGCTTCGTCCCAGTGATATATTGCTGCTTGATAAAAAGGTTGATGAGCCGGTCGAACTGATTGTCCAGGGACAAACACTCTTTCGAGGCCGGCCCGCAAAATCAGCAGGAAGATACGCCGTCATAATTACAGAGCAAACCTCTCATTAGCAAAAAGATGAACGACATACGTCAAAAAATGTCAATTAAAGATAAATAATATAGAAAGGAAGTGAGAATATGGCAGATACAGCACAAGCTACACAAGAAAAAACCCAGGCGCAATCTGTTGAATTTCCGGAAGCTGTTGTGACCGAGCCCACCGGAACGGGCGGAAGTGTCAACATCCTGCTTGATATGAACATATCCGTCTCGGCAGTCATCGGAAAAACTGAAATGTCGGTCCGGAGACTGCTGCAGCTCGCTCCGAACTCGGTCCTAAAGTTTGATAAGTCCATCGATGCACCGGTGGATTTATACATAAAGGACACTAAATTTGCCACCGGAAATGTGGTAGCAGTGGACGGGCGGTTCGCCGTTAAAATTAAACAGATTATCGGTCTTGGTGAACCTGCTGAAAAAACAGAAGAAACTCAAAACGAAGAATAATCAGCACCCGCTCAAATATGTAATACTCACGCTGTAAGGACAATTGTGTTCACACAGTTGTGCAGGATGAAAAATGCAGGATACTAAACTCGAAACACTAAATACCCCACTGGGAGCACACGGCAATATCATTGTGGCTGTGGGACTGGTTACAATCCTTGCCACTCTTCTAATACGTATGCCAACACCATTGCTCGATGTGCTCCTGGCCTGCAGTATATCCCTGGCTGTGGCCGTCCTCATTATCACGCTATCAGCAAAAGAAGCGCTCGACTTATCAAGCTTCCCTTCTCTGCTTCTTTTCGTAACTTTGTTTCGACTCTCCCTCAATGTTGCCTCAACCAGATTAATACTGCTGCAGGGTAATGCCGGTAGAATTATCCAGAGCTTCGGTGATTCCGTCGCCGGAGGAAGCTTCGTCGTCGGGCTGGTAATCTTCCTCATACTTGTTGTCATACAATTCATAGTAATCACAAAAGGTGCCGAGAGAATAAGCGAAGTCTCCGCTCGATTTACGCTCGACGCTATGCCGGGAAAGCAAATGGCAATCGATGCCGACCTCAACGCAGGCGCCATCACCGACGCTCAGGCAAACCAGCGAAGGGCAAAAATCATCAAGGAAAGTGAATTCTACGGCGCAATGGACGGCGCCAGCAAATTCATCCGAGGTGACGCAAAGGCAGGTCTTATTATCACTGCTATTAACATTATTGGCGGAATAGCTATGGGATATTTTCGCGGTATGTCTATCTCCGCCGCCATAAGAACCTATTCTATTCTCTCCATCGGGGATGGCCTCGTCAGTCAGATACCATCGATAATAATCTCTGTAAGTTCGGGTTTTTTGGTAACTAAAATCTCCTCAAGCCACAATGTCGGCCAGGACCTCTCAAAACAGTTCCTTAAGAACAGCCAGCCCCTGATAATAGCATCATTCATAATCGCCGGCATGGCACTGGTGCCTGGACTGCCCAAAATAACTTTTATATGCCTGGCCGCCGTCGCAGCAGCCGCAGGACTATTTGTCGCAAAAACCGAAAAAGACACTGCTAAAAAAACCGCAACAACCCCCCAACAGGCAAGGCAGGACAAAGAGCCTGTTGAAGAACTGCTCGACGTCGATAGAGTCTCCGTAAATGTCGGAGTCAGATTGATACCTATGGTCAACCCAAGAAAAAACAAACAAAACAACGCACAAAGCACAGCTGACATAACCTCAAATACTATCTTCGACCGCATTGGAGCGCTGCGAAGAAGATTTGCTCAGCAGTTCGGTATTATTATCCCTCTCATACGCCTGCGGGACAACATCAATCTCGAACCAGCCGCTTATGAAATTAAACTCGCCGAGATGCCCATAGCAAAGGCCACGTTAGAGCCTGATATGTTCCTCGCTATGGATTCCGGAACAGTCCAGACCAAAATCAAGGGTATAGAAACTACTGAACCCGTTTATGGCCTGCCCGCACTGTGGATTAAACCCGAAGACAAGGAAAAAGCCGAATTAAACGGCTATACCGTAATCGACCCCGAATCGGTCTTCATCACTCACCTCTCAGAAACCCTCAAAAAACACGCTGATGAATTGCTGAGCCGTGAAGACGTCCAGCTCCTCGTTGACAGACTCCGCAAGACCCAGCCTTCCCTCGTCGGAGAAGTCATTGGAGAACTTGTGCCGATGGGACTGCTGCAGCGCGTCCTTAAAAACCTGCTCACCGACCAGATACCTATTCGCGAATTGAACACCATCATCGAATCGCTCGGAGAACTCGCCGCAAAGACCAAAAACCACATCGCTCTAACCGAGATGGTTCGCAAATCCTTAAGCAGAACAATTACCGAGCTGTATAAAGACGACAATGGCAAAATCTCCGCTATAACACTGGAACCCGCACTTGAGCATCAGATGACCTTGACCTTACGCCAGGAAGCGGAGGCAATTAACCTCGCCTTACCAACTGAATTGGCAATGGATATAAGCAAAAAAATCGCTCAAGCCTGGAAAAATGCAATGGACAAAGACATAGAAAAGATAGTTCTGCTCTGCGATTCCAGACTACGGTCGCCCCTGGCTGCTATGCTCGCAAGAACAGTGCCTCCGCTGCCTGTCGTAGCTTACGATGAAATCGTTCTCGCCACAGAAATAGAGCCGATAGAAACTATCTCCGCTCCGCAAAATGAATTGACTACACTGCAGCAGCCGGAACTTGTCGGGGCAGCAAACTAATGAACAATGTAAAAGCAAAAAAACAAATACAAAATACCATTTGTAGAAGGAGCAATTGACTATGCCCTTAAACACTCGGCCAATAGCTATAAATATCGCCGTGATATTTTTTTTCAGCTTGAGCTTTGTCGGCTGGATTAGAGGCTTGTCCCCTTTTACCTGCTGTAAGAGGGCCGTCGGTGGTGCACTGTTGGCATATTTAGCGGCAATCCTGGCTGTGAAGATAATTAACGCCATTTTAATAAATATAATAATCACAAGACAACTAAACGAACAAAAGGAAAATAGCAGTGGCGATGGCAACTAATAACATCGTCGAAAAACAGACCGTCAAAGACAGCAAAAAGCATCTTAAAACCGCTGCTTTGCGCGCTTATACAGGCCAAAAAAAACGCTCACTCGAAAGTGAGTGGATAGCACAGCTTCTGCCAATGGTCCCCAAAATAGTCCAGCGGGTAATAACATACCTAAAACCCCCCTTATCATTCGAAGATTTGGTCTCAGCCGGAACCGTCGGACTCATTAAAGCAGCACGGGACTATGACCCGTCTCACCAGGCCGAATTCAAAACTTATGCCTATATCAGAATCAGAGGTGCCGTCCTCGATGAATTAAGAGAATGGTCCTTTGTGCCCTCAAATCGCAACAGGCAGATCCACAATGCCTTTGAACTTAGCCAAAAAATCACCGAGCAGACAGGCTCGGTGCCTCCAGACAGCGAATTGGCCGAAAAACTGGGAATATCAATCGAGAAACTTTATGAAATATTCGAAAATGCCCGCGCTCAACACTTCCTGTCCATCGACAGCAACAATGAAAATACTCCCGCACTGATAGATTTTTTCCCATCTCTTAATACTTCCACACCTGATGAGCAAATCGAACAAGCCGAGCTCATTGATAAATTATCAGAAGCTATACAAAAACTGCCCGAAAAGCAGAGACAGATAATCCTGCTTTATTATCAGCAGCATCTAACTATGAAGCAAACCGCCGAGCTTCTCAAAATCACCGAATCACGAGTCAGCCAACTACACGCAGCAGCTTTATTTAACTTATCCATAAAATTGAGGCAATGGAAAGATGGCAGATAACGATTACAATATTATAAAACCGGTGGAAGGCCTGGAAAATATCGCAGCTTTAGACGCCGTAAAACGTCGGGAAGAGCGAAAACGGCGTAAACAGATGAACGAGCAAAAAAATCAAGAAGACCAGCAGACAATTGACTCAGCAGACGAACAGAATATCGACAACAAACCTGCCCAAAACAAAAACAGTGAAAACCCGGATACTAACACAGTCGATTATCAGGCTTAATTAAAAAAATACCGAATCTATAAATCATGAAAGGTCGGGATAACAGATGATAAACACTGCAGGACACATTCTAAAAAGTAGTGAAGTTAATCTCGAAGGCCGGCTACAGCTTGACCTAATCAGCCCACACCACGCCAACTCAAAAAAGCGACATACATCCTCAGTCTCACCGCATGCGACAATCGTCGAAAGCAAACCCGAATTCGCCGTCATAGAAGTAACCTGCTCCTGCGGAACAAAAATACAGCTAAAATGTGAATATGCTCCTAACGACTCCTCCCAAAACCAGAAAAACGAACAATAAATTAAATGGAGAAAATGAAAATGAAAGCTAAAAAAACAATATTGTATCTAACACTGTCGGTATTAATCTTCCTGTTAGCAGGTTGCTCCGCTCTTGAGGAGCCCATTGAGGTTATTCTCGAACCCAGACCTGTCGAACAACCATATAACGCCCCTGCCCCAAACAGATTTCAGCAGACCTCTCAAAAAGGTCCAACCGCCGTCGAAGGAGCTATAGAATTGGCCAAAGAACACGCCAAGCTTACCGAAGAAATGGCCGCAATGAGACAAAAAAATCAAAACCTTATCGCCGAGAACACTACTCTCAAAAACCATCTCGCCGAATCCGAAAGACAATTGCAGCAGACTCAAAATGAATTGACCCAGGCAAACGAACTTCTCAGAGAAATGGTCATTGAACTGAACAACTGGAAAGTCAGCGTCCTCGGTTTTCAGAACGAAATACGCCAGACAGACAAGGCACAGATGGAAGCACTCCTCAAAATACTAAATGTTCTCGGCGGTGAGGTCAAAACACAATCAACCCAAAATCAAAACGCCCCTTCTACCGAAGCATCCACAAACGACCCAAACAATTCTCAACCACAATCCCGGCCCGCCGCCAAAAATGCAGGTGCTCAAAATGAATAACTTAAAAAAAACACTATTATTACTGCTGATGCCGACCCTTCCCGCCGGCTGCCATTTCTACAGAGCCCCTCTCCCTTCACCGGCAAGCTACTACTATCTAAATCAGGACAAGGACTTGTTCGCTGTTGGCAGAGTTGCCGTCGTTGAGCTGGACAACGACTCGAGCTATCCGGAAATCTCCGCCGATGTAACAAAGACGCTTTTCCAGGCCTTCCAGAAAAAACAGATTTTCGGCCTGACTCTAATACCACAAAGCGACCCCGCCTGGCGCAGCCTCCTGTTCGAACTCGACTCGGCCCAACAAACAAAAAACAGGGCCTTTAACCCCCCCCCAACTTACACACTTGAGCAGTTACTTGCGATTCGGAAGGCCTTAAAGTCCGACGCCGTGATGCTCGGCACTGTTACCGAATACCAGCCATATCCTCATATGGCCATCGGCCTGCGACTAAAGCTCATCGACCTCAACGACGGTCAGCTACTCTGGGCCCTCGAACAAATCTGGAACAGCGCCGACAGAACCACTGAATATCGAATAAAAAAATATTTCAGAAGACAACTCCGCTCAGGATTTGCACCATTAAAGGAAGAGTTGGTCGTGGTCAGTCCTGTTGAGTTCATCAGGTTCGTAGCTTACGAAACCGCTGAAACCATCCGGCCAAGTTATTAACTGAACTTTTGCAAAATTGAAAAATTGGTCTCAGAATGGGTAATTTGACGATAAATATTGATAGCAGGACATGTTACAAAATCATGGAGGATATGATTATGCCCGCTATCGTTCAATTCCCAAAGGTTGTCGAAGAAGCTCTCGAAAAGTTCGGTTCGTTCTTTGCCAATGAACCCGAGCGCAGACATTTCGCCGAATATCTCACCGGTCTGATGATCGCCCACAAGAAGAATGTCTCGGCTATCAACCGTGAATTCGCCATGACTACTGACCAATCCTGCCTCAACCGCTGGATCACCACAACCAACTGGGATGAAGAGGCCTTCAACCAGTTGCGTCTGGAGTGGCTCCAACAAAGCAGTGATACCCGTTATAGCCAATACGGCGTTATTCCTATTGATAATGTCTTGATCGACCACAGCGGCAAATATATTGAAGATGTCGGCTACTTCTGGGATCATGCCGAACAGCGTAACAAAATCGCTCACGACTATATTATCGTCAACTACGTATGCACATCCGGCAAGCATTATCCATTGGAGTTTTACCGATTCATCAAAAAAGAGCAATGTCTCGAACAGGGCATTGAATTCGTTGCCCACAATCAATATGTCCGTCAGCTCATTGACTGGGTAGTAGAAAATAATATCCCCGGCGATTTTGCCTTCGACAGCTATTTCACCAACGCAGCCAATTTGAACCATATAAATGGTTACAAACGCAGTTACGTCGGCGATTTGAAATTCAATCGC